>Ga0129306_1001417_pt1 | contig 27094 bp, 27 predicted proteins | sample P827metagenome_FD_94438 | JGI IMG/M metagenome (GOLD analysis project Ga0129306, IMG submission 94438) | Capybara group fecal microbial communities from Wisconsin, USA - P827 metagenome | ecosystem: Host-associated > Mammals > Digestive system > Large intestine > Fecal | place: USA: Wisconsin...
AATAAAGAGATTCTTCGCTCCGCTCAGAATGACAGTATGGGCGGGAGTGCTGCTGGCTGCGCTGGCAGGATGCGACCCGGAGCCGATTCCGACCGCTTTTGCGGCGGAGAGTTCCGGGCAGGAAGTGGCCGTCTTCGACTTCAGTGTCATGGGCTATGACGAGCCTTCCACCAAGGCCTATTCGGCCGATGTGGAAGACGGCCTGGTGGACCGCATCGACATATTTGCATACGACCAGAATGGCTGGATTTACGACCACTACGTCATCGGAGAATATGGCGGCGGTCCGCTGGACCTCACGCAAGTGAGCTTCAGACAGAAAGGTGAAAACGGCGAGCAGCGGCACTACTTGATTATGGCCAACCTGGACCCGGACAGCGCCCGTTATATCAGTTTCCTGGACAACGTGGATTTGGCACGGTATCCGGAAGGGTTTATTCCTTGGAGTGCCGGCAATGCCCGTGTGAATTATCCGCTGATGGGAGCGACCGCATTTGTGCTGTTCGGCTCTGCAACCACGGTGAGCGTCAACCTGATGCGATATATGTCCAAGTTCCAGATTGGAACCATCAGCGCCGAGTTCTGGGGCGACCCTGACCTGTTCCGGAACGTGTATGTCCAGCATATCGCCTTTGTGAATGCCTGGAATATCGTCCGGATTTGCCAGACACCGCCAAGGAACTTCTATGGCGAGACCAAGGATATCTTCGGCCCAAAAAGCTCGGGCGCAAATGCCTTCGGAAGCCCGTCGTATCACTATTACATGGCCAATTGCTTTTTGGAGCAGGACCAGTGGAGCACCTACGACATGACCTATGCCGACATGGGTTCGGGAACCTTCAATCAGGGCGTTTATGGCGGATGCGGCAAGCTGAACCAAAGTTACAGGTACATCTATAACTACAACCATTTGCAGCCCAAGAACACCATCAACCTCGAATGCCCGGAGTCCCTGAAGGAATTATCCCAGCAGACCTGGGACACCAATGCCTACCTGCCGCAGCTGGCCGGTAAGCTTTGCAGCGACATTGACGGCTACCTGGGGCCCCTGAATGTGAACAGGGCCTTCTACACCCTTCCCACCAAGTTTAATGTCTGGTTCAACGAGCCCGCTTACAACGCGGACCAACAGAACAATGAGCTCCGGCTGGTGTTGGCCGTGAAGATCAACGGTACGCTCTACTTCTACTCCAAGATGATTAAAGGATTGAACCCGAACATGTGCTACAAGATTAACAACATCACGCTCAAGGGAGAGCCCGGAGAGTATGCCAACACATGGATACGCGGCGGTCAGGTTACGAAGGCAGCAGCGGCCGAAAACGTTGAACAGTGGCGCGTGCACGGCAACACGGCCGAAATTGACAATCTGGTGCTATGAGACGGTGGATACTGATTGGATTGCTGGGGCTGGGAGCCCTGGCATCCTGCTCGGTCAAGGAAGACCGAAGCGACTGCCCCTGCTGGCTTACGGTTGAAGCCGACAAGGCCATCTCTTTAAGTGCCTGGTTCGGCAGTCATCAGATTCTTGACAATCATCCCGGCGGCCTTGTGGAGCATACAGTACCGCGTGGACTAGTGGAAATTGTCGCCAGCCATGGAGAGTTTAAAGTCATGGAAGGCTACCAAATGGACAGTCTATTCGCCCAGCGGGCGCTGGTGGATACCGACGGAGAAACTGCCGGTTATACTGTGCACCTGCATAAAAACTTCGCTACGGTGGAGCTTGACTTCAAGGAAGAAGATGACGGACGCACTGACTATGACTTGCTGGCGACCGGAACGGTGTCCGGTGCGGACATCCGCACGCTGGAGCCCGTGGAAGGGCCCTTCATCTGCGTTCCGGAGCCAGTGCCTGACGGACGTGGATACAGCTTCCGCGTCCCGCGCCAAAAGGATAATTCACTGGCTCTTGCGCTTTACTCCGAAGGAAAGCTTGTAGAAACGATTGATCTTGGATACCTGATAGCCAAGAGCGGCTTTGACTGGAAGTCGGAGAGTCTGGGCGACGTGTCTATACTCTGCGACCTTCCCGCCCATACCTTCACCATCACCATCAAGGAATGGGAAGGGCCGGTGACCTTCGAGATCACGATATAGACCAGCCTAAACCGCTAAAGCTTTTTTCATAACGCTTTAAAAGTTAAACATTAAACTCGGAGCGGACGCCTGTGAAGGTCTCCGCTTTCTTTGTATTAAACGCTGAAAGAAAAACCCGGGCCCGGGAGCTGTTCAGCTTTTAGAATTCTTTCTCAGGACTGACTCTGTCCATCGTCCTTTCCATATACCTCCGTTGGAGATCGTATTCCTCGGAGATGTCGATGCCCGCTTTGTCCAGCAGGGAGCGGGTTGCGTCCCAGGTGTCTTCCTCGCAGCAGAGGGAGGCCACGTCGATGATGAGGTCTTCGAGCGTGTCTTCATACTCTTTCTGCATCTTGATCTGCTCCTTCGTCTCGAAAGGTACTCCATCAAGCAGAAGCATTGCATGGTTGAGAGTCCTGATGATTGTCACACCGCGGCTATGGATGTGGTTCAAAATTGTTTGTGTATTCATAACGAAATACTTTTTGAAGGTTATAAACTAGAGTTAGCATAGTTATAACCGCCGACGGTTTTGACAGGCGCCGCTGTCGGCCGGTGGACGCGTCTTGGCCTGCGGCGTTCTCCGCCAGGGGCTGCTTCAGCCCGGGGCGGAATCACTTTTTAACCAAAGCGTGAATGTTGCATAGGCAATCTGTTTTAAAGGGTTAAACATTGGGGTGGTGGTTAATAGTAAAGAGCTGGCGTACATCACTGCAAACCAGCTCTTTTTCACACATTGGTTGTTTTTAAGTGATGTAAGCTAACTCTTTACAACTTGAACCGCGGCAAAGTTACTGCATAGGTGTGACAACTTATGTCACACGCCAAAAAAATTGAGGCCCGCCGTAATGAATGGTCAATCAAGGTTTTACGCCGATTGATTGGCGGAATAAAAGAAAATTGCTAAATTTGCCTTTGCAAACAAGCGAAAACACTTAGTTTAGACATAAACGGCGTTTACCGTATTGGACCATAACCGAGAAATCTAGCACAATTTTGAAACGAGCGGTCCGGACGTTAAATGCCTGCATCCCAAGGAGGATGCAGGCGAAACGGACTTATAAGCTCGTGGGTGTGCTAGCCCTCTCGGTGAATAAGAAAGGAGTAACCTGTTTTCCTCCTTTTTTATGCCCGGGTAACGCGCCAGACTTTAAGGCAGATTGCCAAAATCCGCGGCTATGGATGTGGCGACTGCTCACAGGCAGGCCGTCCGGAAGACCTGCCTTTTCCATTCAGGGCAAAGATAACGAAAGGGGTTGAGACTGTCAATTCTTTGCAAGGTCAGTCCTGAATTTCAAAGGCATCTGCGGATTTGCAGATGGTCCCGTCCAGGCCCAAAACACCTTTTGCGATGATGCTGCGTGCCGTTTCTTCAGCATCGGCTTCGCTGACTGCCGTAACGGTAAGCGTCTCATGCTCATCGAATTCTGTGGTAATCTTCACGGAATAGTGCTTGATAGCAGAATGGTCGCTGGATTCAAGGGCTGCGATGGCGCCGTCGGATTCCCAGTCGATAACAGATGCCGGATATGGCCGGACGTTTTTGAGCATCTTCACTTTCACGGGCGCATCCGTCCCGTCAGGATTCACCTTCCGGAAGCGCTTGCATCCGGAAACACAAGCCCAGATAGGAGGCCTGCGAGGAATGTTGTCACCGCCCATGATGGCGGCCTTGCGATCCTGCATGAGGAATTCCCATTCCTCCATGTAGCCGGTGCCGTAGATGATATCCACTACTTCGCCGCCGCATACGGGGCACTTGACGGGTTTACGCAGAACGTCGATGATTCGGGTTTGGATTGCCATGGGTAAAAATATTTGTTATTCGTCTGGGGGTTCTTTCAATGCTTATTACGTAGTTCAATGAGGTCTTTTTTGAATTCCTGCCAATCAGGTGATGTGTTCTCCAAATTCAGAGGAGGATTGAGTGCTGACATCAGCAGTTTGGTTAACGGGGCATGGTAAGGAGTTGCCTTGTAATAAACCAGAAGGTTCTCTTTCATCCACTGCGTAAGCCACTGCTCGTCTTCCTTCGAGAAGCGGAAATGCACGCCATCCCGTGTCTTGTCCCGGGGAATCTGCTCCATGTCAAGAAGGCAACCGAAACTTATCCGGAGGGAAGACCGGGATGAGTCGCCCTTGAAATGGCCAAACGCAATTCGTTTCCGAAGGTTTTCGCTTTCGCCGACAAAAAGCACTTCCTGGCCCTCGAATTCTTTGAGTTCCATTCCTGCCAGTTGATGCAGATTGCTCATATAACGAAGCACGAATATCAGGCTCCCAGGCTCCTCTGGAATGGATTTTGGGTCATCAACTAATGGGTCATATTCTACGAAAGAAGTCGGTCCATCATCCAATGGATCGGGCCCTTCAACCAGAGCCTGCATCCTTGAATGCACATTTGCTACATCCCGGAGCAGGGTATCCAACCCGTCTTCTGATAGAACTCCGCGCCGAAGTTCCAGGTACTTCGGCAGTTCACCGCGCTCATCGGCCTCGAAGTCCTTAAGCCATTGCCCGGATTCCCGATACTCGGTCAAACGCGAAATCCGACGCTGGACGGCCTCATAGTCAGCAAGGGCTTCATCCAGCGATTGGATGACTTCCTTGACTAGGTTGAAGTCATCCTCCATTTTCTTGATTCTGGCGAGTTGTTTTGGTGACATGGCTATGGGTATCTTTTTTACAGCGTAGAAATCTCATCCCTTACGTACTTTTCCAGGCATCTCTGCTTATGGGCAAACCACGCCTGGCGATAGGGGCAGCTATCAATCACGGCCTTGAACCGCGCAAATGGATGGTTGTGCGAAAGGGCCGAAATGAGTTTTTTCCTTAGGATTGATTCGTTCTCCGGCAACTCGTCTATAAAGCTTTCCATGAACTGGAAGGACTCGAAAGACTCGGGCGGGGCCAGCTTAATGCGCCTTTCCCAAGAATCTACTTTCTCCAGTTCCTTGGTAACCATGTCCGGTTCCTCAAGATACTCCCAGGAAGCGGGATTCGGAATAAAGACGGTTTCGTTTGTGTCCGGATTCAGGTAGCAGACATGACCGCAATCGAGCATTTCCGCAATCTCCCGTACTGTTTCTTCGGGAACTCCAGACGTGCTTCCCTCCAGATAACGGACCTCCTTGCCATTTCTCTTGGCGTACTCAATTTCAGACCGGGTACTCTCGCCGATGTAACCGCCGACATTGATGACGTAGATGGCATCGGCCATGTCGATCTTGCGCTTATGCATATCGTCCAGCATCTCCTTTGTCCCTTCCGTCCAAACCTCGTCATCTCCGGAATGGCCGAAGAGGCCGACACTGATGACAATGTTGCCTTCGAGGGTAAGGCGTTTCTGCACTTCAAGGAACTGAACTTTGAAGCGTGTGCTGCCGCAGAGGGTTATGACTGGGTATTTGCCGACCATAAGATTACTTGGACAAGAGTTTTTTCATCGTCGTATCGGTGAAAGTATGCCAAATGTCAAGGGTGATAGGTTCGTAATCCTTGAACAGTTCACCCAGATACTCAATTTCAAATACAAGTCGAATATCGTTCTTATCTTCGCCGGGTTGTCCCTCTTTTCTGGTTCCGACTCGCGCTATCCTGATTAGATATAGGTCTCTTATTCCTTTTTGCTTAATATAAGGCATGAAATAATAGAGCTTATTCAGCGCCACACAGGAAGGGAACTTTTTCCCCGTATAGTAGATTTTGGCAGAACGGTCAAGATATTGTTCTACATTATCACTCTTGACCAGACTGATAAGAACATTCTTGCTGGAATCTACTACAAGACCATTTGATTCTTTGCGTGTTTCATTAACATCGTTTTTAACGATGGCGTCGGGATATTGCTGAAGTGTCTCAAACAAGTTGAGCTGAGGAATTCTGCTGGCAGTTGGCGAAGTATCTTCAGTTTCTTCTTTCTCTACCGCTTTTCGGCTCAAACGGCGCCCCATTATTTTGTGCCAGATAGAGCGACAGAGGCGGGTCTCCTCTTTTGAAAGCCCCAGGCCTTTGTGGAGAATGGCTTCATCCGTGATGTCCAGAATCTCATCGGCCGTTTTCTTCTCCCTCAGCATCTTGTCAATTCGGTCGAATAATTGTTCATTGGCTTCCCTGTAAGGAAGAACAATTCCCCCCACTTCGCTGGGCATCAGTTCAAGGCAGCCCCCACCGAAGTTTCGTCCAAGAATTTCTGCGAAAGCGAAAGACAATGAGTTGTAGTAACTGGCGATAAATGCTTTTTTATTGACTTCGGGATGAATAAACACCCTGTGCATTGTATCTGTGGTATATGCTCCCACTTCATTTAACACGAATTTTGGGAACATATTGTTCCTGCGCAAGAAAAGGGCATCCGATTGTTTGATCGAAGGTATTACATACCAGTAATCGCGGATGCCGGTCTTATACCCTTTGTTGACACCTTCACTTTCTCCCGTAGACAAATATGCCTTTACGCCCTCATTCCCTTTAATGTGAGACTCCGGAGGGAAAACAAGGAGAAATGCTTTTGCGCCGGAATTTACATTGTTTTGCCAATCCGTCTCCGTGAATCTCAAACTGTTCACTTGCACACTCCGTCCGACCATAGGGCGCGCAATCTCGTTCAGTTGATAAAGATTAACGATGGACTGAGGAACAGTGAAATAATCATTTGCGCCCGTTGTTATTCCTACTTCCACGTCTGAATAGGTAGAAATTGTGTCAACATGCAGATTCCGGACTTTCTCAAGAAGATCCAGCTCCTCTTTATCCAGGAAGTAGTATGTCCACTTGTCCGAATGGAAATCAATCTTTTTTGTGGGGAATTTCAGTCGCGCCGGATCTAAAGTGCTTAAACCATCGGCATCCTTAACTTCTATGTGTTCAATCAGATGTTCTGCTGAACCATTCTTCTCGCAGAGCAATAAGACCACTTCCTGTTGGATGTCACCAAAAACCAAATCCTCAAACGAGATAATATTGATCTTGTTGAAGAAACTTGCAAGGTACTTCCTGAGCTGCTGGGCATACTTCACCTGTAATAACTCAGAGGGGACAACAAATCCGAGTTTACCTTTCTCCTTAAGCAGGGAACAACTGCCCACAACGAAGGTAACCCATGCATTTGTCAGTTTCGTGCGCTTTAATCCTGCTCTTTTGAATATCTCATCAGCAAGTTTTTGTTGGCTTTCATCGTAGTATTGGTATCGGATATAAGGAGGATTTCCGACCACCAGGTCGAACCGTTCAGTTGTTTCGAGACAGAACTTATGAAAATCGGCATTGATAACGTTTGAGCCGTTCAATCCAATGGCCGCAGATTTCTCGGCTTCCGTCTTTTCAAACTCGACGGCAGTCATACTTTTGAAGGCAGCACGTTCCTTGTAAAGACATTCCAGAAAGATTCCGTCTCCGCAACTTGGCTCCAGGATGTCTGCACTTTTACTTCCGTTCATCCCCCACTTAAGGATGAAGCGGGCGATGTCTTCCGGTGTATAGTATGCGCCGCGGAGTTTCTCCGCACTTGCGTTCTCAATCAGCTGCATATAGCTCCTTTATTAGTGGTATCTTGTTCGCTTCCTCTTCGGACATTCCATACAAAGCATTAATCGCATGCTGTTGCTCGGTCTTCAGCATATCAAACTGACGACGCAGAGGTGTCAATTTCCTCGGGTTTGATTTGACGCCGGCCATCTTGTCTCCAAGGTCGATGAGCCTCTTCTGCCTGTCAACGATGGCATCATGAAGAGAGACATCCTCCACATTCGTGAAATCAATCGTTCTTATGGGGAGTTGCTTAAGGACTTTGGTTCCCCTGGCAATATATCCACCCCTGAAAATCTCTCCGTATAGAGATGCCATCCATTCACCCTGTATAGAACCAAGAATTGCCTGGATATAGTAAATGGAATAATGCTTCCCTTCGGGGACACGGACCATGCAATAACCGGCAGTGCCACCAGAAGTCACAAACGTACCTTTCGTATCAATCGCATACTTGTCGGCCTGGGACAGGACGCCAATAATCATCTTCTCTTTGACCTCGCAGGCCTCCAGACTTTGTGATCTGCCATATCGATACCACTCGTCTTTCTTGACCGGGGTGGGCTTGATATCCCGTTTCGGGCTTGCCAATACTGTCTTAAAGTCGGTCAAATACCGGAAGAACTCCGGATACTTTTTTTCTATGGCTTTGAGTTTCAGTAATGAAAGTTTTCCGCCTTTCGCTCTGGTATATGGAAAGATTACCCTTGCATTCGGCTCAAATGAGCGGAACGAAGTAAGGTTATCCTCTCCTTGTACCGTTTGAAAATACGGTTTGGTTACATTCTTCTCAATCTTGTATGTCCGCTTATTGGTTCCGACAAAATAATAGTATTTTTTGTCCGCCCGCGTCGGCGTAAAAACATAGACTTTGTTTGCGCTCGTCTGAATACCATTAAAGATACAGTCATCTCCGACAACGTCCGAAAGCGGGGCGCTCTTTTTCCATATCATATTAAAGAGGGCTTGATGCTCATCTGAACAAAGCACCCATGTATCTTCGCTTATACAGGACGCATCTCTTTCGGACATCGACACGGCATTACGATTCCGGACACGCCATGCTTTAAAGTCTTCGACTTCTGCGAAGCGGAAAGTAATATTCTTTTTCTTGTTCAGTACAAGGATACAGGTGTATGTCGATTTGTCCGAAAAGACTTGAAAAGCGCCAAACGACAATATTGACTGAAGATACCCACCGTCTGCGATAATTCTGCGTAGCTCCTGGGCCGCCCCGACTTTCATAAACTTGCTGGGTACGATGTATCCAAGTTTTCCATCCTCTTTCAAAAGCTGTAAAGCGCGTTCGATGAAAAGAAAGTACTTGTCATATTGCTTGTATGCGCTTTTGAAATGCTTAGGATAAATCTTATGCTCGACGGGTGTCAAGTTCTTTATGTCCTCCGTCTTCATGTAGGGCGGATTGCCGATGATATAATCAAATCGCTTTCCGGCAAAGTCAAACGGATTGATACTTTCCTTTTCCTTCTCCGGGACATCTGCGGAAGAAAGCAGACTGTTTCCGTAGAAGATATTTTCGTCAAGAGAAGGAAGGATGGGATGGAAGCGAGACAAGGAATCGACATCTTCTCCTTCCAACAGCTTCAGTAACAGCCCGAATTTGCACGACTCTACGGCATTGAAGTCTTTGTCAACGCCGTAGATACACCTGGTCAATAAACTCCTTTTGGTTTCAAACGGAAGTTTATAGGTGTTTATGCTAGTCTGGATTAATTCCTGCTTGGCATTCTTCTGAAGATAATCAATCAATGTGTCTTGCAGGAGCTGAAAGAGTTGTAGCAGGAAAGCTCCTGAGCCGCAGGCAATATCAGCAATTTGCAGTTTGCACAGTTGTTGGAGGTCTTTTCCTTCAATCTGCTCGCCTATTGTCCGGAAGAGGATCTCCTGAATAATAAACGTAGGAGTGGTAACGATATCGCGTTCCTCATTCTCCGGCTTGTTTACAATGGTAAGCTTGCCCTTATCATAGGCGAGACGCTGAGCAATGAATATTTCATAGATTCTCCCAAGAATGTCAGACGATAAAACGGTGAACGAATAAGGGCTTTCCGGATAATACAACTGGCGAATGATTGTCCAGAAAGAAGACCGTATGTTGCAGACAATATCCGATGACAGACGCTCTGTAAACAGACCGGAATTGTATTTCCTGTCGGCCTCTCTGAACTTGCCAATCAATTCATTTCCATCATCCTTTTCTGCAATTTGCAGAAGTCTTTGATAGGTCTCAATGTTGCGGTCCTCACATACACGCAGGAAGAGAATTTTATTGATATAGCTCTGGACAATATCGCCGAGTTCGGGAAGTTCCATATCCGGTGAAACCGAAAGAATCTGCTCTCCTAATAATAATCTCCATTCATTGATTTGGGCAAGGAACAGGTCATCAACTGACTGATGGGAAACCTTCGATTCAATATCTTTCCAAATATCATCAAATGCACCAGAGTAGACCGACTCTTTACCAAGGAATTGCGAAATCTCTTCAAAGGCATTTTCGTAATCCTTGTAGTGGTAACTTTTGATGAGGGCGACAGTCCGGACATCTTCTTCTTTGACGGGATAAGACGTGTCATAGATGAACAGGTATTCAAAGTTGGACAAGACTGACACCTTCAGCCCCGCAGAGTATCCATAACGGCGTACTTGCTTTGCTGGATCATCTTCAACCTCTATCTTGACACAGGGCTTCTTTGCTTCAACAAAGAACTTGCGCTCTCCGAATAGACGGAAAGTGTAATCCGGTTTCTTGGAATGCGTCGAGGCATCTTTTTTCAAGGGCTCCTCCAACAGAACTTCGCGCTCATTGGTACGTTTCCCGGCAGAATTCTTTATATCCCATCCAAAAAGCTCGAATAAGGGATCAAGGAATTCACTTCGAAGCATCGTTTCGTTGAATCGCGGAGTAAGATAATAGTCCCGATTCTGTTCGTACTTGCTGACAAGTTCATGTAATATGTCCTTCTCTTTCATGGTTCCAATGCGCATTAGAGTATGTGGAGATGATTGTCGGATGTGGGGATAATAAGCTCTCTGGCATCCACATTGAGTACTTTGGCTATTTCAACCAATGTCTCCAGTGAAGGTTGTGCAGAATTAGTGCACCACTTTGATACTGTTGCGGGGTCCTTATGGAGTTGTTCCGCCAACCATTTACTGGTGCGCTTTTTCTCAACAAGTACGACTTTCAGCCTATTCAAATCTGCCATTATCCAAACTATATTATATGTTCTTACAAAGATACTTTTAATATCTGAGAAATACGAGCTAAAAGCCCCATTATTTTGCATAATCATTAAATAGATTTGCGAATAAGGCAATAAGTTTACACCATCAACCTAATCAACTTCCCATCCCGCACAAACATCTCTGGATTCCGGAACACAACCGCCCAAATCTGGTTCGTCCCCACCGGCTGCCCGTCCCTGCGCCGATGCAGCCGGCGCAGATTAATCTGCTCGGCCAGCGTCTCTGCCGTCATGCCTCGGCCCTCAGTGGAGAGCAACCAAACTATGGCTTCCTCAATTCTCATTCGGTTTTTGGGATTATCGCGGCAAATTTACAAAGCAAAAGTGCCAACTTCTGTCACTCGGCATTTTTCTTTTTGCCGAACTTCTTCCCGGAGTACGCCACCTGCTCCTGTAGCCACTTCTTGAACAACTTTCCTTCGACCACGGAGACCTCGTGCGCCAGCCCCAGGACAAATCGGCCGATCCCTTCAAAAGAGTTCACATCTGCCTCCCAGAACCAGGTGCGTTTGACCTGACTAACCTCGTTAAAGGTAACCGGGAACTCCTCTGTAAGCAGATTCCTGGCTCTCAAAGACAACCTGAGCTTAACGTGCTCGATGGGGCTACCGCTCATCCGGAAGGAATCAATCGGCTTTTCAATGTGCTGGCTCTCGTTCTCCCAGCCGCCAAGAAGCTCCACGTCGCCGATACGGGAAATCTTGAACACTTTGCTGATGCCGGCAACCATATCATAGGCAATGATATCCACAAACTCCTTGGTGAACTTATACGGCTCCACGATGTAGTCCTTATCCTTCCCGGCATGGGCCGAAGAATAACTCTTCAGGCGTACCTGATGTTTGTTCTTGACGGCATCGGCAAGGGCTTCCACAATGTCGAACTTGGCTTTGTTGTCGATATAATCGGCAATGGATGTGGAATCGTAAACAGCCGCCAGCTTATGCTTAAGGCCAGCTTTCAGGGAATTGGTACTGTCCAGATTCTCAATCAGATGGCTGAGGATGATGGCTTCCTCTTCCGAGAAATAAACCAACTGGGACAAGTCCTTGTACTCTTTGTCGTAAGATGTGATTTTGTAGATGCCTTCTCCTATACGTTGAACGACAAATCCGGCGTTCTTGAAGGTATCAATGTAGCGGAACATGGAGCGTCTGGAGAGTTCCAGCCTGTCCGCAATCTCGTCAAGGGTATAGTTCGTGTTGCTTGCGAGGAGCTGAATCATACGCAGCATCCTCTCTATTTTGGGTTGGTCCATTGTTAGGTAAGGGCTTTAGCATAGCAAATTTAAGAAGAAATTTTCAGATGACAATTTGCGGCACAGATGACATGATTTGTCATTTCTTTTACTATCTTTGCATTATCGTTAATTAGTGACATAAATTGACACCTATATGAACAAGCAAGGTCGATCCTTTACCAGAATCCTTAAATGGATGCTTCTTTTCCCCCTGATGATTATCATGAGTGCACAAGATCAGATAATGCGGATGTAGTTTTAGGAAAAAGAGTTATCTTTGTACTATGACAGACTTTGAGACATACATTCTTAAGCTTTGCAGTAAAAAAGAAGGTTGCGCTATAGAATTCAAGTCAGCCAAAGGAGGCTTTCCTCAGAGTTTCTGGGAGAGTTATTCTGCATTCGGCAACTCCGACGGCGGCATCATTGTCCTAGGCGTAAAAGAGAAGAATCATAAATTCTACCCCGATGGCCTAGATGAGAAAACTGTTTCCAGCTATAAGAAGGCCTTCTGGGATTTGTCTCACAATAAGAACAAAGTAAGTGTTTCTCTCCTTTCCGAGTCTGATGTTTTCGATGGTATCATAGACGGAAAATCTGTCATTGTTTTTAGAGTCCCTCGCGCCCCATACTCCAGTCGACCGGTCTATCTCACCTTGAATCCATTCGGCGGTAATACGTTCAAGAGGAATCATGAGGGAGACTACCAATGCACGGATGAGGAAGTCAGGCAGATGTTTATAGACGCCCAAATAGAGATCTCCCCTTATGATGGTCACGTGATTGACTATTTCAGTATTGTGGATAATCTTAGCGCCGACTCCATATCCAGATACCGCTCCATGTTCGAAGAGCGTCATCCAAACCATCCATGGCTCAAACTTAGCAATGAAGGCTTCCTGACAAAGATTGGTGCTATAGACATAGATCCGTCCACAAAGAAAAAGGGAATCACCTTCGCAGGTGTCATGATGTTTGGCACAGAACAGTCTATCCTGCATGTGGCGCCCTACTACTTTGTTGACTACAGGGAGAAGATGTTCCCAGGGAAAAGGTGGACGGACCGCGTATGGCCGGATGGAAATTGGGAATCCAATCTGTTCGAGTTCTACTATCGCGTTTATCCCAAACTTGCCCAGGCCCTTCCAGTCCCGTTCAAGCTTGAAGGAGATGCCAGGGTAGACGAGACACCTGCCCATGAATCCCTGCGCGAAGCTCTTTGCAACACGCTGGTCCATGCCGCCCTATATAAAAATGAGAGCATAGTCATTGAAAGGTATCCGGAGATGATAAAGTTCACCAACCCAGGGTCGATGCTGATTTCCGTGGATGAATATTTCGCCGGTGGTCGCAGTGTGTGCCGCAATCCTAAGATTCAACGGATATTTGCACTGATTGGCCGCGGAGAACGGGCCGGAAGTGGTGCCGATACTATAGCCTATGGCTGGAGTGAGAACCATTGGCCCAAGCCTATAATCAAAGAACTTGTCCAACCGGACAGAGTAGAACTGACACTTCTCCTCACAAGTGCGGAGAAGAGTGCGGAGACAGGTGGGAAGACAAGTGTGGAGACAAGTGTGGAGACAAGTGTGGAGAGAGGTGCGGAGAAGACCTCCGAGAAAATTTTGAAAGTGCTGAAAAACAATAAATTTGCAACTGCAAAAGAAGTCGCAACCCAAATTGGGATTTCAGAAAGTGGTGTAGAGAAGCAATTCGCTCGTCTAAAGAAATCCGGGAAAATAAAGAGAGAAGGTGGCGATTTTGGTGGCCATTGGGTAGTAATATCGGAATAACCTCACTCGCAAACTGCGATAAACTACTGTTTCGGGCATAGTCAAACTGCGATAAATCTGATTTAGGCAATAATATTTTGCTTTTTGTAAAATATTTGTTTACATTTGTGGCGTAAGATTGATTATTATGTTCGTGCTCTCGTTCTTTTCCGCCAAAGGCGGCACCGGCAAAACGACATTCAATATGTCGATGGCTTCCTACCTCAAATATGTTTTGGAGAGGCGGGTGCTGCTTCTGGACGCCGACCCTCCAGAGCATAGCCTTTACAACAGCCGGGAGAGAGAACTCGCATATAGAAAGGAGCACGGCGGCATAGATGAAAGCAGACTCTATCCCATTTGGAAAGTCCAGAACACCAGGCCCGAAGGCATTGACGCGCTTGCCGGAAAACTCCCCGCATTGGAATCCAGATTTGACTTTGTACTGGTTGATTTCCCCGGCTCTTTGAATCAGGATGACGCCATCTGGCGCTTTGCCAAGAAGCACATACTGGATTTACTGGTAATACCTGTGGACCTTGACCCGATGGCCCTGGCTTCTGCCATTCAGCTGGCAGAGGTATTCAAGCAGACCGGCCAGAAAGTGCTTGTATTCTTCAATCGGGTTCACGGAAAGATTCCTGCAGAGAAGTATGACGCAATTGAGGACGTGTTCCGCCGGAGGGGCATTGATGTGTCACCGCACCGCATCAGGCAGGCCCTGGCCATGAGCCGGGACTCCGGCGGAACGCTGTCCTACCTTCGCAGCACCATAGATTTTCCGATAAAAACCGTGCGGGAGCTGAACCCGCAGATGACTGACCTGTTTAACGAGGTTGTGAGATATGAAGAGAGAGAAAACACGTCAGAAAAAGCCGTCACAGGATAACGGCGTTTCCAACCCTGATATTTATGAGGTGGTTCCCTTTGTGGTAATCACCCCCATCGTTGTTCCTGAACGGCTCACCGTCAAGGCGGAATTCTCCGACGAAGACGCTGCGGCCGATGAAGCAATCATCAACGAGCAAAAGCTCAATGGTGACATCAATACATTCAACCAAATTTTAAACGCATAGAAGTGATGAAGAAAAGAGGAGTGAGATATGCGTTGACGGGACTGGGAGCGGGGCTCCTGACCTCCCGTACTGTCCTGGCACAGGACGCCATATCGTTTCTGAACGAAGCCAACACCCAGATAAGGAGTGCAGGCTCAATCATTTACCAGGTAGTTATCGCCGTTTTGAGCATCATCGCTATCGTGTCCCTGATTACGGTGGGCCTGAAGCTCTACAGCGGTGACCAGGAATCCGCCCAGAAGGCCCTTGGCTGGTGCGGAGGCATGGTATTCTGTATCATTGCGGCACTCGTGCTCAAGAATTTCATTGGGATATGAGGTGCCGTGTGTATCGCAATCTTGACCGGCCGTTCACCCTGCTGGGTATTAAGGGCCGATATATTCCTATCGCCGGAGCGGCCCTTTTGGGAATCATTATCCTGTCTCTGATTGCAGGCTCGATGGCAGGCACATTCGTTGGGCTGGCAACAGCAGTAGTTCTGGTTGTCGGCGGTTATCTTGCCCTAATGGAGATTCAGCAGAAGTTCGGGGAGAAAGCCCTTTCGCGCCGGATGGCCGGGATGCGGCTGCCCAAGTTCATTTTAGTGAGGAGTAAGATATGGAGCAGATAGACATCAGAGACAACTTCCCCGTGATGAATGGCGGGGACGGAGTGATTCTTTCCAAGCGCGGCGACATCTGCGTGGGGTGGGAGCTGGTGCTTCCTCCGGCGTTCCGCTGCAATGAAGCGGCGTATGATTCGTTGGTGGCATCCTTGGCGGCGGCGATTCAGCTGCTGCCGGACTATACGATTGTACATAAGCAGGATGTGTTTATGCGGAAGCGGTATGCCTCTGAGCAGGTTTCGGGTTTTCTGGAGCAAGCTTACGAGGAGCACTTTGACGGCCGGGAGTATCTGGACCATAAGTGCAGGCTGTGGCTTTCTTTTTCGTCGAAGAAGAATGTGCGGAATGGTTCCAGCGGACTGCTGGGATTGAGTGGTGCGGGATTGCCTTCCGGAGCGGAGATTTCGCGTTGCCTGGCGGCTGCGGAGCAGTTTGCTGCGATGCTGGGCGGGAATGGACTGTGGGAACTGCGGAAGCTGACTGAGGAGGATATCTTCGGACATATCCTGCAGGATTATCTGAACTTTACGGATGAGGGCGCGGATGTGCTGAGTGACATTCATGTGAAGCCAGCAGGGCTCCGGATTGGTGACAAAAAGATATTCTGCCATCTGTTTGCAGACCTGGACCAGCTGCCGGGCGAAGTGGCTTCTTGCAAACGCGTTGCCGCGCTGAGTACGGAGAATTCCGTGGTGTCGCTATCTTATCTGAACGAGATTGGGCAGGCGCTGGACTGCGAGCACATGGTCAACTGGTTCTGCGTAAAAGAGCCACTTAAGGATATCCACGGAGGGCTGGATTCCAAGCGCCGGCAGATGCAGTCCATGAGTGCCAGGAATGCGGAGAACCGCAAATATGCCGAGGAAATCAACGAGTATCTGGAGACGGCGGCCGTGGAGCAGATGAGCACCGTCCGATGCCACGTCAACGTCTTGTCTACGGATGAGAATGCCACAACGACAGCCATTTCCAAGCTGGGCATCGTCCCGGTGCGGGACATCGCCAATGCTCCTGCACAGTTCTGGTGCAGCATTCCGGGGAATGAGTCCGGGCTGGCTTTCAGCGAGTATATGACAATGGAACTTCAGTCGGCTCTGTGCCTGGGAATCTACGACGGATTCGACACCGGTATTGCTGACGGCGTGCTCAAAATGAGCGACCGCATCCGGCTGGTACCGCAGCGCTTCGATATTCAGGAACTGGCCTTGCAACTGGGACTGATTGAGAACTACAATGTATTTCTGCTGGGGCCTTCCGGTTCCGGTAAGTCATTCTTTATGAACCACTACCTGCGGGCTTGCTACATGGCCGGGGCGCATGACTTCCTGATTGATCAGGGCGATTCTTACCGGGCACTATGCCATATCATCAAGGAGGAATCCAAGGGCCGTGACGGCACCTACTACACCTTTGAGAAGGGCAAACCGATTTCGTTCAATCCCTTCCGCAATGTCAAGCGTTTCAGCCAGGCGGATTCGGGGGCGATGAACTTCCTGTTCACGCTGATGGTGACGCTTTGGAAGAATGGGAAGGTGGAGATATCGTCTTCGGCAGAGAAGTATGTACGGGAGAGCATTACGCAGTTTTTGCGGCAATGGCCCGACGGTAAAGACCCCGTTTTCAACGATTACTTCGAGTATATCCGCGACGTGTTCGGCGACCTGCTGGCGGCCGATGATGCCGGAAAGGAATACTTCGACCTGAAGGATTATCTGATTTCGCTGGAGCAGTTCTATACAGGCGGGCCATACGATTACCTGCTGAACTCGCGCGAGAGTGTGAACATACTGGAGGACCGATTTGTGGTCTTCGAAATCGACCACATCAAGGGTGATCCAGTCATTTATCCCATTACCACGCTGGTGATTATGGACGCCTTTATGGAGAAAATGAAAAGCATCAGCGGGTTCAAGGTAATGTGTATTGAGGAGGCGTGGAAGGCCATTATGGGCACCCAGATGGCGACCTATATGCTGGAGCTGTGGAAGACCGCGAGAAAGCACCGGACATCGGCTATGGTGGTGACTCAGGAACTCAAAGACATCACGTCTTCGTCCATTATCAAGGATTCTATTGTGGAGAATTCCGGCGTAAAAATTCTGCTGGACCAGAGCAAGTACCTCAATAAGTTCGAGGAGCTGGCAGCAACGCTTTCGCTTTCAGAAGATGACAAGAGCATGATTCTGAGTCTGAATCGGTACAAACGAGGCTCCGACCGGGAGGTGTTCTTCAACCTCGGCAACAAAAAGAGCTTTGTAATGCGGTTGGAGGTGTCGCCCGAGGAGCGCTGGGCGTTTTCGTCACAGAAGCGGGACAAGGAACGGCTGGCGGCCATGGTGGCCAAATCAGGTGGCAGCTATATCAAGGCAATACGGAAACTGGTAAAGAAGGAGGAGATATGAAGCGATTGATTTATGCCCTGGGGCTATGCGTGGCCCTGTTTTTCGGCTCGCAGCAGCGGGCCTCGGCCCAATTTGCCACCTTCGACGCGTCGAACCTGGCGCAGGCGGTGCTTTCGTTCCTGCAAGACGGGGATAATATGGTGATTAACACCGAGCAGTTCCTTCAGAACCTGGGCGTTGCCAAGGAGCAGCTGGAGTTCCTGCAGGAGATGGACAAACGCTACAAGGAGGTCCGGAGCGACCTTTACAAGGCGCAGTCCGTCATCCGGATGGCACAGAACTACGAGCAGATGGCCCGGATGTTCACCCGCTATGTGGAGCGGGTAAAGGCCATGAACGGCAATCAGATCAACTATTATCAAGGACGCTCCATGGTGAACGAGGGCTTCCAGTATCTGCTGTATGCCTCCCGGGAGGTAAAACGGGCCCGGGAATATCTGGACAGCAAGTCCCAGGTGAGCGAGGAAGAGCGCATTGCCCAGCTGGCCGAATGCGACCGGCGACTTTCCCGGGCCAATGCCGCTATGTACAACCATATCAAGGACTCTTACGAGGATATTGACCGGGGCATGCGGTTGGGCGAAGCCTACGATACCCTAGAGGAGGCCTTCAAAATCAACTGGTAGCCATGGCAGCAATCAAACTCAATTACCCGGACATGCTCCAGCAAATCAAGCTGAGCATCTTCACCGGTGACCACAGCGCCATTTACAGCATGGCCTGCGCCGTCGCGTGTATCGCCGCATCGTTCTCGCTGATCACCTGGTACAATAAGATGTTGAATGACCCGTATGGCCGCCTGGATATGAGGGTCATCATCCGGACGCTTATCGTCCTGTTCCTCACCTGCAATTTCTATTCGTTTGTTCTGGTGCCATTTGACGGGGTGACGCATCTGGTGACAAAAGCCGTATCGGCCTCCGTTGACAACGACCCTTCCGGCCTCTGGGGCAAGGTGAACGAGGTGTATTCCTCCATCGAGGAGCGGAATAAAAAGGAGTCACTCACCGGCCAGTTTGAAGAGGAGATGCAACGGAACACGTCCAATACCACCGTGGAAGCCCTTTCTTACGAGACTTCCGCCGTGGCCGAGTCCCTTGCCGAAGCGGCCATTCAGGAGGGCAAGCGCCCCGGCTTCTTCAAACGGGTCTGGGCCGGAGTGAAAGGCTTTGTGAGCGGGAAAATCGGCACGGTGCTGGATATGGCGGGGAATATCATATCGGCCCTGTTGTCCATCATTGTGAAGCTGGTGCAGTATATCCTGCTGGCAGTGTCCAGCATTTACCTCATTATTCTGGGGCTGATTGGGCCCTTCGTGTTTGCGCTGTCGCTGATGCCGGGCTTCCAGAACAATATCAGCGTCTGGGTGGCACGCTACATTCAGATATCCTTCTGGTGCCCGATGGCGTCGCTGATTGACTTTGTGAACTTCAAGCTGAAGGATGCCATGCTGGCGGCTTTCTGGACGGCGTCCAACACGGCGCAGCTGGCTTTCCCGCTGCACCTGTTCGTGATGGATGTTGTGACGCTGATTTGCCTTCTTGCCGTGCCGCAGATGGCCTCGTGGATCATCTCCGGCAGCGGGGCTTCGGATGTGAACCGTGGCATCGCCACAACGGCGCAAAAGGGCACGATGCTTCTTGGAAAATTCAAATAACATTTTGGCTATGAATAAAATACTATCGATGACTAAAGACATTGAGAAGAGCTTTAAGAAGCTATCTTCTCTGACCATCGTGGCAGTGGCGGGGTCACTGCTTTTTGCCACAGTTGTGGGTGCCTGTGCATTCTCCTATGCTGAGAAGCAGCGCTCCAAGATTTACGTGCTGGACCAGGGCAAGAGCTTGCTACTGGCCCTCCAGACGGATGCGATTTTGAGCAAGGATGTAGAAATCCGGGACCATGTAACGCGGTTCCATGAGCTCATGTTCACCCTTTCGCCCCAGAAGCAGACCATCCAGGAGAATCTGGACAGGGCCTTTAATCTGGCCGACCGTTCGGCCTGGGAGTATTCGCAGGACCTGGCCGAGAAGGGGTATTATGCGAGGCTGGTATCGGCCAACATCTCGCAGCAGATGATTGTTGATTCCGTGAAGTTCATGGGCGCCGGGTATCCTTATCAGGTGCGGACATATGCAAGGCAGTACGTGGTGCGTGAAAGCACCGTCAGCCAGTATTCATTCGTCTCCACCTGCCAGCTAATCAATGCCGGGCGGTCAGATGTGAACCCGCACGGGCTGATTATCGAGAAGTTCAAGGTGGTAGAGAATAACCTGATGGAAACGCGGAAACGATGAAAAAGGAAATCCGCCATGACTCTCCTTGGGTCAGATATGCCATCTATGGCGCCATTTGTTGTATGGTCGGAGCCGCCATCTGGTTCCTGTACCGATTCTTCACCTTAATAAACTGAATATTATGCCTATCACGAAACAAATTGATAAAAAGACACTTGTCCTTTTCATCGTACTGGCCGTCCTTGTGGTGGGACTGGTAGTCGTTATGTTCATTAGCTCTTTTGGCGGAATGGCTCCCGAAGCCTCCGAAAAGAACAGCATCTCGACCAGCATCCCCGACGGTGAGGTGCAGGAAATGGAAGGCCGGAAGTCCGTAGCCTTCCGCGGCTCCATTTCTACGGATGCCTATTTTGAGCAGCTCTCGGGGGCCTCGGCCGATGGCGACATCTCGTTGATATCAGAGGAACCGAAAGCGCAGACTGCCATGCCTGCGCAGCAAGCAAACAGCGGGGAAGACGCTGTTGCCAGGACTTTCGGAACACATCCGGCCACTTCACAGGGTCACGCCCCCGCCCCGGCAAGACGTTCTTCCGGTGGCTCCTCCGCCTCCAGGCCAATGACCGAGCAGGAGCGCCTTGACTATGACCGACGTAGGGCAGAAATGGTCCGGGATGTGCTGGCCGGCGGAGCCTCTGAGGATGCCCCGGCTGAATCACCGGCTCTGGAACCGCAGTCCATTGATTTGTTAGCCGTCGGCTCTTCCGATGGGATAATCTCCTCATTGGATGACGATTTCTCCGATGCGGCGGTGCAATATGAGGGTGCCAAGCGCCCCTTCCGCTGCATGTTCGTCCGGGACCAAAAGCTCAAGTCCGGACAACGGGTGACGCTGCGGCTGCTGGAGGATTACAACGCCGACGGCATCCGCATCCCGGCCAACACGCATCTGGCCGCCATCTGCAAGATTGGTGACCGACTGGAACTCCAGGTCCGTTCGCTGGAGATGAACGGACGCATCATTCCGCTGGCGCTGGATGCCTACGACACCGATGGACTGCAGGGCATTTACTGCCCGGAGACATCGGCCTCCAAAGGCGCAAAGCAAGCTGGGAACGATGCTATTTCCACCGCAGGAACCACTTTCGGCGGGCTGGTCGGAGACATGGCATCCACCGTCATCCGCACCGGCGCCTCCATTGCCCGCTCTGCTTCCGGCGAATTGTCCGTTTCTGTTGTAAGCGGCTATGAGTTTTACCTTGTGAAAGCGGAACGCCGCTAAGATTGCCATCGAAAAATGAACACTTTTACCATGAAAACTGTACAGTTAATTGCTGCCATCCTAACTGGGTGGCTATGCTCCGGAATCGCCTTTGCACAGGCTCCGGATACCCTTTTCATCTCTACCACACAGGTAGTACACCTTCGTTTCGCCTCCGAACTCAAGTACGTCAACCTGGGCTCCCGGGCCATCGTAGCTAAGATTGTCGACGGCAGCAAAGACTTTGTGGCCGTAAAGGCCCGGGAACCGTTCGAGGGTTGCACGTCCTTGTCGTGTCTGGAGAGTAACGGGGCGATGCATACCTTCCTGATGGCCTACCGGGAGTACCCTTCGCGGCTGGAGGTAGATACTCGCACTGCGGCAGTGGCGTCTGCCTCTGAGGGCGGATCGGCCTTTTCTTTTTCATCCCAAAATCTGAAAAAATATGCGGATATGAAGCAGGAACTTTACCATATCGGAGCGAAAGAATATGGGCTGGAACTTCGCTGTGAGAACATTTTCGTCAAGGACGATGTGCTGTTTTTGCTGGTGTCACTCCGGAATGATTCAGCGGTAAGTTATACGGTATCGTCGCCGCGGTTTGCCGTAGAGAGCAAACGGCGGACACAGCGCGGGCTGGAATATGAGAAGGCGGTGTTTCCCAAGCAGAGCTATGGGCTGGGGACGGTGGCGCCGTCCAGTGAGTCGCGAATGGTATTCACCTTTGACAAGCTGGCACTCTTGAGAGGGCAGGTGCTGCGGGTGTATTTCTACGAAGATGGCGGGGCAAGGAATTTGGTAATGACGCTGTCGCAGGGGGATGTGAACGGATCATGAAGACTTTTTTCCCAGTTTGGCCAGTTCGGCGGAGAGTTCTTCGGACATACGGCGGAGAATGCCTTCGCCAAGCCTCTGGATTTCGCTTATCTGGCGTTGTACCGTTGCGGTCACTTCTGCGGACTGCCGGGCATAGATGTGCAGCAGGTTGGACTCCGGATGATACATGCGGATATGAAGGCGAAGGTCTTCATATTTCAGATTGTGGCTTCTGGCCACGGCAAGGATGGACGCTCCCGTGGTTTCGTACTCCATGCGGGCTTCGCGAAACTTTTTCTCTTCCCGCGCAAGCGCATCTTTTCTGGCCTGTGCCTTTTGCGTCAACGGGTCCGGCATGGCTTTTTCCGGCATCGGGGCGGGCTGCGTCCCGTTCTCCCGGGCGAACTCCTCCCTCAGCCGCGCATTCAACTGCTTCCTCAATAAAAGGAACGCCTCTGTAGGTGCTTTATCATACTGTGCCATCGGCAGGATTTTGCTTTGAACAAGATTCCTCCTTAATGATCTTTCTCCACCATTTGAATGTTTTGACGGTAACGCCGCAACGCCGGGAGAGCTCCGCCATCGTTACCCCGCCTGCATCATATTCCGTCATGGCCTGCCGCAAGGCTTCCCGGTGCTCGGCCTGACGATGTTCGCGCTCTCTCGAACAGGCTTCCAGATGCTTTTCCCAAATGTCAGGGAAGCTCCTGGACAGCACTTTGTGCAGAGAAGAATCAGGCACACCGAAGCGCTTGGCAACATCTTTGCTCCTTTCGAGAGGATGCTCCGCCATATACTGCGCTATGACTTTGTACTGCTCGTATGTAGCGCGTTTCATCTTTACCCCCTCGGGTGTCTTTATCATACCGTTGCAAGATATGTCAAGGACTTCCGGATAATGTGATTTCAGCCAGGATCTCAAATTGCCGGGAGAAGTGTTTACTGCGACAGCAGCCTCGGAAAGACTCATTCCATTGCGAATCATATCCACTGTCGGAGCATACTGCACACTGACTATTTCGGCTCTGGACACCTTGGGCCGGGCAGCCTCTTTCCGTTGCAAAAGTGCTTCCTCGCGCTTTCGCTGCCGCTCCTCCATCAGGTCCCTGTGCCATTTTTGGAAATAGCCTTGCAGCCCCCGGGGTTCCACACCACAGCGCCGTGCAATCTCCGTCAAAGGCAAATCCGTTTCCTGAGCCATCCTGATGGCCGGTGCGTATCGGGCCTGCATCGTGGCGGACGGCCCGACCGGGCGGTTGTTGCAATCCTTCCCCCCGACTGCAACCGAACCGGACAATGCCTGCATTCGCTTCCCGAGTCTCAACTCTGCCACTTCTTTGTGATAATAAATCAAATGCTGCTGAAGGCCCAAATAAGTAACGCCACAACGTTCGGCTACTTCTTTTACAGTCAGGTCAGTCTCCTTGAGCATCTTTACGGCCGGGACGTATTTTTCCATGGAAGACTGATGCAAGCGGCTCTGATCGAAAACCACATAGCCAAGTTTTGCACGCAATTCATTCCGCTTGGGGATGACATCCGGATAATGGCGTTTGAGCTGACCTCTCAGGCACTGCGGGTCCAGGTTGTACATCCTGGCAATGTCCGCCACATTGAGGGAAAGGTTCAGGATGGACATGCAGGCCTGGACGGCCTCCCGATACTTCTGTTCCGTCTCGGGAGACTGTCCATAGCGCGCACCCATGTATTGGTTCAGGCGCTCGTCACTTATTTTCTGCAGCGTCTGTGCCATTCAGGTTACCGTCACTTTCCACCACTACTCCAAGCTGCTCGCAGCGTTGCTCAAAATACAAGCGGGTGAAGTTTCCCCAATGGGAATCCCCAAGCGCGATAAGATGATTATAGTGTTCCCGGGACAGCGGTGAAACGAATGTCTCGCATTCCGGCCCCAGGCTAAGTGCCTGCCCTTCCTCCGTCACCAGCCAAGAACGGGGAGAGGGCTTTCGCATCTCCAAAACAAAAGAGACAATGCGCGCCACAATGCCGCTCTTGGTCACCACAAACGTCGGCCGGACCGGCTGTACCGGAACATATACGGGCAAGTTTTTTCTACGAAAACATCTCATAATCTATGTCGATATCGGAATTCAAGTCAAATACGGGAAGCCGCCGGTCGAAAATAGCGGGGTCGTGCTCCAACGGGATAATCAGCCGAGGTCTGCGCCGCGCTTCGCACTTGCGCCATCCTCCGGAAAACACCACATAGCGGTTGAGCGGAGAGCTGGAGAAAGCCTGTTTCCTCAGACGGGACGTCCGGAAATGCGACAGATACCCCGTATAAGAATTGATGACCTGCACCAGCAGATCCACTTCCGCATCCGACAACTTGTGGTTTTCGCACCGACGCTCCCAAAGATGCATCTTCGCGTGGAAAGACCGCACTGTCCGGTTCGAAACATACATGCGAAACGGTTTGATGACGGCTCCCAGGAAGCGCACTCCTTGATCCACCCGCGTGAGACGTATTTTGGAGGGATGTACCCGCAAATGCAGTTTTTCCTCCAGAAATGCGGCAATCACCGGAATCAGCATCTCCAGAAAGCATCGGTCGGGGTGAATGATATAGAAATCGTCCACATACCGTCCGTAGTGCCGGCAACGCAGTTCCCGCTTTACAAACTGATCCAACGGATTCAGGAACACGTTCGAAAACAGTTGCGAAGTCAAATCGCCGATAGGCAGCCCTACACCCGGAATCCTGGAAAGCCTCAAGCTCTTTTCTCTCGGGAATCCTTCCCATTCCCGCTCGTCCCCGATGATCAGGCAGTCCTTCACCGGATCGCGAAACAGAATGCTCCGCACCAGGAAGTCTATCATCCCGTAATCCACACTCTGCTCCCAAGGCCGATTTGTCCATGGACAAATTGCGAGTCTTCGGCTTTGTATTCCGTCGCACAGAATCTCGTAAAGTATCTGTTTGTGAATACTCATGAAGTATCCCCGAATATCCAGTTGCAAGGCCCAAGCAGGCAACTGCCAGTTTTGCGTACAAGAGCGGATATGATGTGCACACCGCCGTATTCCCTCGAAGGTCCCTTTCCCGAGCCGACACGAATAACTGTCGTAGATAAACGTGGGCTCCAGCATCGGATTCAGGTAATTGAACAGGAGATGGTGCACCACCCTGTCCGGGAAGGGCGAAGCGAAAGACCTCGCGCAATACAGGGTCGTGTGTCATGAAACAGATGCAGCGCGAGGGTATGTAGCTGCGGTCAAGAAGCGATTCATACAAGTCCACCATGTTGTCTTCGAGGTGAAGTTCGAACGACAACTGAGACGACGTCCCCCGTTTGTTTTCCCGGGCGTCGTAATAAGCGGCAAAAATATCCCGCCTCAGTTCGTGTGGGTTCAGTTCCATAAAAAGACTTTCCGTCCCCGCGGTGTAAATGCTCGGACACAGCGCACGGGGAAGCCGTTCGTCCGGTTGTTGTTGTTGGACGGATTCACGTTCGTCGAGTTGAAGTTCAAGTTGTAGCCATTCGTGGCACTGTTCGGCGAGGCAGACCAGTAGTAACCGTTGCTGCCAACGTTGTTCAGGCCTCCATTGCTGTTGTTCCGGTTGCCGGAGGCAGGGATAAGGGCAGCCTGCTTGCTGGACACGGCAGGAAGCCGACGCCGAAGGGCCGGTTCGTCCTGCAGGATCCTGGGTTGAGATAACCGACGGCAAGGCCCTTCTGAAAGGTACAACGGAGAGGCCGCATTACGCCGTCGGCGGGCTGCTGAATTTACAGACACGCTCCGGAGCACCGACATGCTCCGGACTCTGGTCGGAACGGGAACGGAAAGTCTATGGTTTCTTTTAGCTGTCATCATGTGTATCTGTCATTCAGGATGGGAGGCCGCATAACGCTGCCATCCGGTAAGTTGTTTGGAGGCCGATACCGTTTTTTCGCTGAAAGTCTCGTACTGGTCGGCCGAAATACATTTGAGATCTTTCAGCAAGCGGAAGCGGAGTTTGGCCCTTTGGAGGATTTTCCGCGCGTCCTTGATGGGCGGCACCTTGTCCCGCGTCGAGTTGGCCTCAGTAATGTTCAGCAGCACATCAACAAGATCATTCCGAAGCGTTTCCAACAGTGTGTAGCGAATTTCCCTGGGCACGGCTTTAATCTCCCGATACGTCATCAACAGCGTGTCATAAACACAGCGGTAAGCATCCAGTTCATCATATCTTGCCATAACCCATTACTTCGCCAACATTTTTTTCAGTGACGCGACAAACATCATACAGTCGATCGGAGTGCTGTTTTCCAAGGGGAAATTCCGAATACTCCGCACGATACCCGTATCCGGTTCCTCCTGCTCCGGATTCCGTGCGACCGCTTCCTTCAAAGGAACACTGTCCTTCCATGCGCGGAACTCCTCTTCATCAATGGGAAACAACGCTTCAAGCACTGGAGGCTCCCCGGAAGAGCAATCTTGAAGCACAACCTGCACCTTGGAAAGCGAAGTCTTGGGAAAGCCCACGGATACCACATCCGCCCCGCCCAGATACTTTACTTTGACTCGTGCAGGTTTCAGGGGCGCGTACTGCGTATTCAGAATATATGCAGAGCGCTCATAAGCCTTGTAGAAAAGTCCTTCCGGCGTAAGAAACACCCTGTCAACATTGCTTTTTTCCCTTTCCAATTGCTCTTGCAGCGTCATTTTTCAAAAATCCGTTTTTATAAAATAAAATCGACCGCTTCGCGGTATATTTGTCCGAGGGGCCGGAGCCCCTCGGTAATAAATCGAATGAATCAAATGTGCCCTTCGGGCACTGACTATTCTCGGACACAGCGCACGGGGAAGCCG
>Ga0129306_1001419_pt1 | contig 27064 bp, 16 predicted proteins | sample P827metagenome_FD_94438 | JGI IMG/M metagenome (GOLD analysis project Ga0129306, IMG submission 94438) | Capybara group fecal microbial communities from Wisconsin, USA - P827 metagenome | ecosystem: Host-associated > Mammals > Digestive system > Large intestine > Fecal | place: USA: Wisconsin...
GCAGGAAGCTAGCGTCCGCGGACATCGCCTCGCGCGCTATGCGGGAGAGCGCGGGCTGTCCGTCAAGCGGCGTGTCCACTATCCTGTGCGCGAACTTGAAGGGCCCCGCGACGATCGCGTGGTAGACCTTGCCGACCTTGTGGGTCTTGAACATCGCTATCGCAGCCTCGAGCGCGGCGTGGCGCTTCGCGAACATGAGGCACCCGGTCGTGTCGCGGTCGAGGCGATGCACCGCCTCGAGCGTAGGGATGTTCTCCTGCTCGCGGAGGATCGACTCGACGCTCTTCGGGTCGTCGCAGCTCACTAGCCCCGCCGGCTTGTCGCACACGAGGTAGTGCTCGTTCTGCCAGAGAACCCTTACGTGCCTCTTCGCGGCCGCGTCGCGCTGCTGCGCCCGGCCTTCGGCCGCCGTCTGCCGGCCGTCCTTCGCGGCAGTCTGCGCCGACTGCTTCTGCGCGCCCTTTACGACGTTCTGCGGAATCTCCACTATGTCGCCGGTCTTGAGGGCATAGCGCGCAATCCAGACGCACTTGCGGTCGACCCACACGTTGCGTCCGTCGATCATCGCCTTCGCGGTGCGGCGCGAAAGCGCAAACCTGAGCGCGAGAAAATCCTGCAGTATCTTCGGATCCTGCTTGCCGACGGCAAGCGAGGCGAGTCCGGCGGCGTGCTGCGGTGCCCTGCGCATCGGAATCAGACCTTTCTGATGCTGCCGACTACGCCGTGGTTCTTGTGTCCGTGCATGTTGGGCGCGAGAACTACCTCGACCTCCTCCTGGTCCTCATCGCCCTCCGCGACGATGCCGGTCACGGTCGTCTCGCCCGCAAGGGCCTTCCTGAAGTTCTCGGGAAGCGGGTCGTCGTTCATGAAGTCGACGAAGACGTGCTTGCGCGCCTCCTCCTCGTCCTCAAGGCCGAACATCTCGCAGAACGCGGTGTTGCAGTCCCGGATGTTGCCCTCACCGTCGCACGTGAAGAGCGCGCACTGCGCGATCTGGAACGCGTTCGACTTCGCGCGGAAGATGTTGTTGATGCGGCGGCGGCGCTCGGTGTTTCGCACAGTGAAGACGAGGTCACCAGGGTCCATGAGGTCGATCATGGAGACGGTCACCTCGCAGGCGAACTTAGAACCGTCCTTGTTGAGTCCGTTCGCGTCGAGGACCATGTGGCGGTCCTGGTCGAGCCCGCGGCGGATGCGCTGGACAATCTCCGGCGCGAGGCCTGGGATGTAGACGGAGATCGGACGGTCTATCACCTCGTCCTGCGTGTAGCCGAAGTGCTCCTCGGCACGCGGATTGATCTCGATGATATGGCCGTTCGGGTCCGTAATCACCACGGCGTCGTACATTCCGGCCAGGAACTGGCGGAAAAGCGACTTGCGGTCTTTTGGAACGAATAGCGGCATATTGGGATATATTATAGCAAATCAGACGATGAGCATGCAATCACCATAGCTAAAGAACATGTAGTTCTTCTGGACGGCCATCGCATACGAGCAGAGCACCCTCTCGCGTCCGGCAAGGGCGGATATCATCATCAGGAGGGTAGACTGCGGAAGGTGGAAGTTCGTCAGCATGCAGTCGCAGACCCTGAAGCGGTACGGCGGATAGATGAAGATATCGCTCGCCCCAGAACCGGGCACTACGACCTTCCCGTCCTTCCCGCCGCCGTCCTGCTCGACCGCCGCGGCGACGGTCTCGAGCGTGCGCACCGTGGTAGAGCCGACGCAGAAGACGCGTCCGCCGCGCGCCTTGCACGCGTTCACCGCGTCCGCCGTCTCGGGCGGAACCGTGAACGCCTCGAAGTCCATGTGGTGATCCTCGATGTTATCGGCCTTCACCGGGCGGAACGTGCCCGGCCCGACGTGCAGCGTCACCGCCACGCGCTTCACGCCCTTCGCGTCGAGCGCGGCGAAGATCTCCGGCGTGAAGTGGAGCCCAGCGGTCGGCGCGGCGACGGAACCGACCTCGCGCGCATAGATCGTCTGGTAGCGCTCGCGGTCCTCACGCTCCTCCTCCGCGGTCCCCTCGCGCTTCACGTACGGCGGGACGGGAGTGTGCCCGAACTCGTCGAGGAGGTCCATCAGCGGACGCTCGCACGTGAACTCGACCTGCCACATGCCAATCCCGGAAAGCGGCTTGAGAAGCGTCGCCTTGAGCTCGCCGTTCGGACCGAACGACGCGGTCTGCCCCTCGCGGCACTTGCGCCCCGAGCCCACGATTACGTTCCAGCGAAGCGAATCCCCGGCCGCGGCCATCGTCGGACGCTCGTCGTCCGAGTCCATCGGCGCCGCGTTGACCATCAGCATCTCGACCGCGCCGTGCGTGTCGGGCCACTCGCCGAGAAGCCTCGCGGGGAACACCTTCGTGTCGTTCACGACGAGGAGGTCGTTCGGCGTGATGTACTCGACTATGTCCGCTATGTGCCGATGCTCTATCACGCCCGTGTCGCGGTGCAGCACCATCATCTTCTCGGTGCCGCGCCTTTCCGCCGGATGCTGCGCCACGAGCCGCGCAGGCAGCGGATACCAAAACTGCCGGGTCTTCATCTGTCTTTCCGTCTTCCTTTTCGGCTATTATATCATAAATCGCCGCGCCCTCAGTAGCCGAGCGTCTCGTCGACGAGGATGACCTTCGCGGAGAGGCCGGTAGGCTTCCTGTCGAATATGGCCGTCACCTTGCACATGCGCTCCGGCGAGTCGCATCCCGCGCCGCCCACGCAGCGCCCCGCGACGCCGCACGGCGTGCGCCTGCCGAGGCGGCGGGCGTTTGGCGGACACGCGCAGCCGCGGACGCGCTCGATCGCGGCGTCTATCCCGCCGTCCACGATCTTGTTGCGTCCGACGACGTAGACGACGCGCTTCGGACCGTACACCGACGCCGCCACGCGGTTGCCGGTTCCGTCTACGTTCACTATCCTGCCGTCTCGCGTGAGCGCGTTGGCGGAGAGGAGGAACAGGTCGCAGTCCGTCCTGTGGTCGCGCACCTCCTTCCCAGCGTCGAGAATCGCCTGGCGCGCGCCTATCTCCTTGATCGTCTCGCTTCCGCCCCAGCCTACGCTGGCGGCCGACTCGACTTCCTTCATCACAAGCGCGAGCGCCTCCTCCTTGGTGGAGACGGCGACGGCCTCGAATTCGCGCCTCTTCAGCGCCTCTGCGACTTCGTTCAGCATGTATGTGTTCCTTCCGGCGAGTATTATAGCAAAATCAGAGGACGGCCATGGCGAGCGCGATCACGGGCGGCATCGTGGCGATACTGAGGAGCGTTGTGCCGCTCACCATCCCGACCGAAAGATCGACGTCGCGCCCGTACTTCGAGGAGAACATCGTCACCATCGCAGCGACCGGCGCGGACGCGGCGACCACGAGCGCGAGGCACATCGTGCGGTCGAGCCACGCCTTGAGAAGCCACAGCGCGCCGACGAACGCAAGCGGAAACGCGACAAGCCTCAGCGCCGCGGCGACGTACGCGCCCCTCGTGACGAGCACGCGCCGGAAATCCGCGCCCGCGAGGTAGAATCCGATGACGAGCATCGCGAGCGGGGTGTTCATCTCGGACATGAGATGCACCGGAGTGCGCACGACCTGCGGAAGCGACACGGACAGAAGAAAAAGAGGCAGTCCGACCGCGATGCCGACCGTGCCGGGGTTGACGAGCATCGGACGCAGCGACGCCATGTCGAAGCGCGCCTCGCCGCGCATCTCGGCGAGTCCCCAGCTCCATATGAGGACGTTGAACACCGCGACGTAGACGATTCCGTAGAAGACACCTTCCGGACCGAGTATGGCGTACTCCAGCGGCACGCCCATGAACCCCGCGTTGGAGAAGACCGTCGCGAGGCGCAGCACCGGACGCGAGCGCGAGCCGCCGCGCGCGGTCAGGAGCGCAAGCGCCACGAGCGCCGCGTGGGCCGCGAAGGCTATGGCGAAAGCGGCACCGAAGCTCCGCAGCATCGCCGGGTCGAACGGACGCTGGAAGACGTCGACTATGAGACACGGCGTAACGACGAGTATGAGGACGTTGACTATGCCCTTTACGGCGGGCTCGTCGAGGAGGCGCATCCTGCGGCACAGCGCGCCCACGCCCATGAGGGCGAAAAGCACTCCCACCTGCGTCGCGACCGTCGCGAGATTGTGAAGCGCGGAAGTCATTGGATGGCGGACTTTACGGGTCCGAAGCTGAGTCGGTGCTCCGGGCACGGACCGAGCCTCGCAAGGGCCGCGAGGTGCGAAGGCGTCGGATATCCCTTGTGCTGAGCGAAGCCGTATCCGGGATACAGCCGCTCGAGGCGCAGGCAGTCGGCGTCTCGCGACGTCTTCGCGAGTATCGACGCGGCGGCGATAAGCAGGGACTTCGCGTCGCCCTTCACGACGCTACGCGCCTGCGGGAGGGTCTTCACGGGAAGGCCGTCCACGAGTATGTGCTCCGCGCCAACCTCGTCGGCCGCGCGGCGCATCGCGAGGTGCGTCGCGTTTAGGATGTTGAGTTCGTCGATCTCCTTCGGGCTCGCGCTCGCGACCGCCCATCTGCACCCCGGCGTCGACTTTATGACCTCCGCGAGGCGCTCGCGCTTCTTCTCGGAAAGCTTCTTGGAGTCGTTGATCTCGCTCCACGCGCCGACGAGAAGCTCCGCGGCGAGGGCGAGCGGAACGGACACCGCCGCGGCGTACACTCCGCCGGCGAGCGGGCCTCTCCCCGCCTCGTCGATCCCCATCACGGGGTCTCCGAGCTCGCGCTCCAGTTCTATCGTGACTGCCATCAGATGGTCCCCTAAAACGAAAGCGCGGCGAATGTGCCGCGCTCCCATTTCATTGGAATCGACAAGGCTATCGATTACCAGCGGCTCTCGCGACGGGGACCACGGTCTCCGCCACCGAATCCACCGCGGCCGCCGCCGAATCCGCCGCGTCCGCCGCCGAATCCGCCGCGACGCTCTTCGCGGGGCTTGGGCTGCGACTCGTTCACGCGGAGCGTGCGCCCGTCGAGTTCGTGTCCGTTGAGGGCGTCGATCGCGGCCTGCGCCTGAGCGGCGTCGGGCATCGTGACGAAGCCGAATCCCTTGCTGCGACCGGTCATACGATCGGTCACGACACGTCCAGCGGTAACTTCGCCGTACTGTGCGAACGCCGCCTTTAGACCTTCGTCGGTGGTCGCGTACGCGAGGTTACCAACATAGATTTCCATCTTGATTCTTTCCTTCTTGTGTGCATTGTCCTCTCGCGACGGCACCCGCCTTCCACGGTCAGACGCCGATAATTCTACCAATTTTGCAGTTGCATAGTCAATGGCTTTCGTGATGTTTTTTTCATCCGTTCCGGCGCCGCGGAGGCGGCGCGGGCCCGTCCCTAAAGGACGATGGCCCCGCCTTTCGCCGTCACCTTTATCTCGGCGCCCGGCATGTACCGCCCCGCGACGATGTTCTTCGCGATGGGATTCTCGAGCTCGCGCTGGATCGCGCGCTTCACCGGACGCGCGCCGAAGGCCGGGTCGTATCCGTCCTTCGCGAGCTGCGCGACCGCAGCGTCGTCGACCGAGAGGCGGAAGCCCTGGTCCGCGAGCCGCTTCGACAAGTCCTTCAGCTGGAGCTTCACGATCTCCGCGATCTGCGCCTCGCCGAGCTGGTCGAACTCGAGTATCTCGTCCAGACGGTTCAGGAACTCGGGGCGGAAGATGTCCTTTAGCGAGTCCTTCGGCGCGTTCGACGTCATGATGATGACGGTGTTCTTGAACGACACGGTGCGGCCATGGCTGTCCGTGAGCCGGCCGTCGTCCAGGACCTGCAGCAGCATGTTGAAGACGTCCGGATGCGCCTTCTCGATCTCGTCGAGGAGCACGACCGAGAACTGCTTCCTGCGCACGGCCTCGGTGAGCTGCCCGCCCTCGTCGTAGCCGACGTATCCGGGCGGCGCTCCGACGAGGCGCGAGACGGCGAACTTCTCCATGTACTCGGACATGTCGAGGCGCACCATCGCGTTCTCGTCGTCGAAGAGCTCCTGCGCGAGCGCCTTCGCGAGCTCGGTCTTGCCGACGCCCGTCGGACCGATGAACATGAACGCGCCCACCGGGCGGTTGCGGTTCTTGATGCCGGCGCGCGAGCGTATCACCGCGTCCGCGACAGCCTCGACCGCCTTGTCCTGTCCGATGACGCGCTGGTGCAGCACCTCGCCGAGGCGCATCAGCTTCTCGCGCTCGCCCTCGACGAGCTTCGTCACCGGGATTCCGCTCCAGCGCGAGACGACCTCGGCGATTTCGTCGGACGTCACGACCTCGCTCAGGAGCGCCGCGTCGCCGCACTTCACCGCCGCCTCGTGCTCCCTGAGGCGCTTCTCGAGCGCCGGGATGTCGCCATACTGAAGCTTCGCCGCGGCGTTGAGATCGCCCGCGTCAACGGCCTGCTGGTGGCGGATCCTCGCCTGCTCGAGGTCCGCGCGCACCTTGCGCACCTCCTCGATCGCAGCCTTCTCGCGCTTCCACTGCGCCGTCATCGCGTCCATCTTCTCGCGAAGCCCCTTGAGCTCCGCCTGGAGCTCCTCGAGCCGCTTCTTGGACGCGTCGTCCTTCTCCTTCTTGAGCGCGATCTCCTCGATCTCAAGACGGCGGACGTGGCGCGAGATCTCGTCGAGCTCCTGCGGACAGGAGTCCATCTCCGTCCTGATTCGCGCGCACGCCTCGTCGAGAAGGTCGATCGCCTTGTCGGGGAGGAAACGGTCCTGGATGTACCTGGACGACAGCACGACGGCGCTCACGAGCGCCTCGTCGCGGATGTGCACGTTGTGGTACTTCTCGAAGCGCTCCTTGATTCCGCGCAGTATCGAGATCGCGTCCTCCTCGCTCGGCGCGTCAACCTGCACCGGCTGGAACCGGCGCTCGAGCGCCTTGTCGGACTCCATGTACTTCCTGTACTCGTCGAGCGTGGTCGCGCCGACGCAGTGAAGCTCGCCGCGCGCGAGGAGCGGCTTGAGCATGTTGCCCGCGTCCGAGGAGCCCTCGGTCTTGCCCGCGCCGACTATGGTGTGAATCTCGTCGATGAAGAGGATGATCTTCCCCTCCGACTCCTTGATCTTCTTGAGGACCGCCTTCAATCGCTCCTCGAACTGTCCGCGGTACATCGCGCCGGCCATCAGCGCTGTCATGTCGAGCGAAAAGACCGTGCGGTCCTTAAGACCCTCCGGCACGTCGCCCCTCACTATTCGCTGCGCCAGTCCCTCGACTATCGCGGTCTTGCCGACGCCCGGCTCTCCGATGAGGACGGGGTTGTTCTTCGTCTTCCTCGAAAGGATGCGGATGACGTCGCGTATCTCGGTGTCCCGTCCGATGACGGGATCGAGCTTGCCCGTCCGCGCGAGCGCGGTCAGGTCCGTGCCGAACTTCTCAAGGCACTTCTCGTTGTCTTCTGCTGGTTCAAAGCTTGCATTCATGGCATTATACCTCCGCCGACGACAATGCACACGCCGTGCCACCGCGCAAAAGCCGCCCCGCGCGCGCGGAACGTGCGCAATTTTGTCCCACGTGCGACTTACCGTCACACCGGCGCTTCCGCCGTCAACCCCGCAGTCGGACGTTCAGTCGGTCCTGACGCGGAAGAACGCCTTCTTTCCCGCCTGCGGCAGGAGGTAGACGGTGGGAGTCTCCTCGGTAGAACCGGTCGCAGGTACGTTGATGTAGTTGACTGGCGTCCCAAGCCCGGACACAGAAAATTCCTTGGGCTGCCAGTCGGGATTCTCAAGCGAATCGGCGACCTCGAGCCTGTACGAACGACCGGGGCGGCAGACGAAGGAAAGGACGTCCTTGCCGGACGCATCCTGTTCGGCGCGTCTGAACGAGGTGATTGCGAGGCAGTCGGCCGGATCGAAGGGATTCGTTCCGGAAAGCGCCTCGCCGACGGTCGACATTCCGTCTCCGTCGTAGTCCTTCCTCGGATCGAACGCTTCGCCTTCCACGTAGTAGGCGCTGTACTCCCACGCGATGCGGAGGCTCTCGAGGAGCCAGTCGTCGATGCCGTATTCGTTCGTGCATTCCGCGAGGACTATGTCGACCTCCTTAAGCGTGCCCGGGGCGCCGACCGTCGCATCGCGGTCAACGACGACGCCCGTCCACACGATCCCGTTCGGTTCCGTGACCTCGATCAGCACGGTCGAGCCCGTCGTGAGACTGCCCTCCACCTGCTTCGACGCCATCGGGATGCGCAGCGCGTAGTTGCGCCGCGAGTCAGGCCGGAAGAAGGTCTCGGAGCTGGCGAGGAGCTTCCCCGCCGTGTCGTACGCCGAGATCTTAGCCACGCGGTTCGAGTCGAAGCCGACGTGCTCCGCGTCCATCAAACGTCCTACGTAGGTACAGGGCGAGGCGGCCTGCGCGGGGGTCGCGGCGGCGCACTCTGACAACGTGGCCGCGAAGGCAAGTGCGGCGACGGCTGTGCGGAGGAACAGGTCAGCAGCTGCAAGATTTTTCATTTGACGATTCCTTTCTCTTTCTCAGTTGCCGGACGCGGAGTAGGTCTTGAGGCCTATCTTGATGTCGCTCACGCCCTCGTATTCGCGCACGCCGTCGCGGTTCTGGTCCAGTCCGCCGATAAACGCCGCGAGGGCCGCCTCGCGGTCGGAGTTCATTGATCCGGCGGGGATGATCAGGAGCCACTTCGTGTTCCACGCGCTACGTCCGATCAGGCGCGTGCAGTCCAGGCTGTCGTTGCCGGGCTCGTCGTACCTGCCGCCGTAGTAGGCGCGGAAGGACGGATGCCTGCGGATGCGCGCGCCGACGTCGTTTCCGCCCGTGTCGCCGTTGAAGAGCGGCGTCCAGTCAGGATCGTCCAGTTTCGTGGAACCGATCGCGAACGGAGCGGGGATCGTCTGGTCGACCACCTTCCACGAGAGCACGGTCTCCTGGTCTCCCACCGCCCTCATCCTGTCCTCGCCTACAGGCACGAGGTAGGCGACGGGCGTGCTCGCGAAAACCTTCCTGTCGTAGTTCTCGAAGTGGACGCCTGCGGACGCGATGTGCGTTGCGTAGTAGGTGGGGTCGAGCGCCGTGTCGCCGCTCGTGAGCGGCTGCCCGAAGAAGTTGTAGCCGTGCGCGATCGCGGACGAGAACGGAATCACGATGCCGGGTTCCTTCGCCGCCGTCGAACCGGAGAGCGGCTGGCAGTAGCGGCGGAACTCCGGCAGCGCGTTGAGGTCGTCGACGAGGTGCTTCTGCAGCTCAGTCTTCCACTGCCTGTCTCCGTCCTCGCCTTCGAAGATGCGGAAGAGATCGTGGCGGAGCGAGAACCACGTCGCGTACGGCTGCGGATTGTTGATACCGAGCCTCGGCTTGAGGACGAGCCAGTTGGCGTCCATCTCCGCGAGGATGTCCGCAAGCCCACCGTCGCCCTTGACGGCGCCTGTGGCGGCGATCGGGTTTCCGTTGCCGTCGAACTCGCCGAGCGTGCGCGCGCCGACGATGCGGGAGATGTAGCTCTCGCCGCTCGCGCGGTCAGCCGAGAGAAGTCCCGTCTCGTAGTCGTACGCCTGCGCCGCGAGATAGGCGTACTTCTGCGCGAGGTCGAACATCGAGGAGTAGCGCGAGAGCGCGTTGTCGCGCTGGATGCGGAAGAACATCTCGCCGTAGCGCGCCTGTGTGAACGCGTCGACCGCCTGGCTGCGCATGAGCGTGCGCTCGTCGATGACGCGCTGCGCCTCGGCAACCACGGTCTCCACGGCCGCCTGCGCGATCTGGAGGCTGCGGTACGCGGCCATAACATCTTCGCCGGCCTTTGACAGCGCCGAGACGGCCTCGCCCAGCTTCTCGGCCTCTTCCATCTGATCTTTCGTGATCTCGTCGATGACTTCCATTGTCTTCTGGGGGAGCTGCGAGAAGGTCTCCAACGCATCAAGACCAGTAAGTGCATTCTTGGCGTTTAGCGCCGCTACAGCACATGAGAGCTTGAATGGCAAAGTAGTGCCATTGACCGCTATCGAAGCTATGGCGTTCGGATCTGTGTTCACGGTCATGCCTGCGCCCATGATCTTTGGAATACCCGCCAAGACGGAATTCTTAACGGTATCTTCTTGATCCTTAAGGGTATCTGCCGTTTCAGCCATAATGCCAAGCGCGCATTTCTTGGCCGCAAGGATGCTTTCAAAAGTAATTGAAGCCAGTTCAACAGTTTCCTTCACTGCAAGAAGGCCGGTTACGGCCCTCGTATGGGCGATGGCCGTCTCAAAGTCGTCATAGCTGTCCTCGTATCCCTTTACCGCGGTCTCGAGACCGGCGTACGCCACGAAGAAAGCCGCGAGCGCATCCTGTATCTTTCCCTGCGCAAGACGCCTTCCCCTGACCGTATCAGGCTTGAGCACCATGCCGTTGGCGCTCATCTCGAACGTGAGATCAATCCCTTCTTCCTCGTCTTCGTCAACCGGGTCCGCCGGGGCGTAGAGGGAACTTCCGTCGCCCCACGGATCCTTCTTGACCTTCAGCGACACCTTGTAGACGCTCTTCACCTCGTCCATGCCGAAGTCCTTCGGGTCCATCCAGGCGTAGTGGTAGACGTCAGGTCCGTCGTAGCCCTGCGGGTACGTGCCGGACGGACCTATGTCGCCCGCGTACGGGTAGCCGAAGTACTCGATCATCCTGTTCTTGAACGCGAGCTCCTCGGACGCTATCGAGGCCTCCTTGTCCACCGCGGCGTCCTGGAGCATCCTCATGCGGCCAGCGCTCTCCTGCGCCTTGTCGAGAGCCGCCTTGGCGTTTGCGAGCGCCGTCCCAGCGCGGCCGCGTATCTGCTCGAAGTGCGTGGACGTGCCGTCCTCCATTCCGACCGGGGTGATGTCGAACGGAATCGCGCTCTCGGAAAGGCCGAGCGGATTGAGTCCGGCGTCCATAAGGTCGACCTTCTTCTGTATCTGCGAGGCCACGCCTGCGAGCGAGGCAAGTTCCGGCACGGTCGTGCGGTCGATGCGCTTGAGCCCGTCGTCCGTGAAGGCGATGTTGATTCCGCTCACCGTAGGATCGAGCCACTCGCCGCCCACGACTACCCATATGGTGCTGTCGTTCTGGAGCTTGTCATCGGTCAGTCGCGTTGCAGAGGCGTCCTTCGAGATCGTCCGAAGGGAGCAGAAAAGCCCATCGGCCATGGGATTGACGAATTCGCGCGTCGAAAGGAGCTCCTCGTCGGAGCGGCGCACGCCGTTCCATGTGCGGAACTCGCCGATCTCGCCGATATACCCGCCGCCGATGTCGACGTGGTTGTACCACATGTCAGCAATGTCGAACGGAATCTCCTGCTCGACGAGCTTCGCCCCCGATGCGTCGAACACGGTTATCATCGGCCTCCCGCCGGAGCTGCGTATCGCGACAAGCACGGATTCGCCGGACGGTATTTCGCCGAGAGCGACCGATACCGTCTCGTCGCTTTCCAGTTCCAGCCGCCTGCTCTGCTTCGGCCAGTCGACATAGTCGTTCTCCTCCAGCGTCCATCCTTCGAATTCTGGAATGTTGTTCCCGAGCGGCCATCCGGCCGCATCGGTGATGTCAAACCCTGCGGGGAACGACCTGGGCGGATTCTTTCCGAAGAAGCGCAGGCTCGCATGCATGCTTTCGTTCTCCATTTCGACCACCGAGAACATCATGCTGGGATCGTCCTCCGGGGGGATTTCCCACCCCTCTTCACCCCAGTGTTCCGGATAGCGCCAGTACTCCAGTTCGTAGTACGTGAAATCCGTATACTCCTCGATCACCGGCGCATAAGCGACGGAAAGGACGTTTGAGCTGTCGAGGGACACGGAGATTCCGTATTGGAAGTCCCGCACCGTCATGAGGTTCGCCCTGCCTTCCGGCGCCGGCTCGCTGTCGGCAACGAACTGAAACTCGATCGTCCAGGTGCCGCCCGCCTTCAGCTTTGCGTCATAGCTCCAGAAGTCATAGACAGTGCCGTAGTTGTCGGTGGCAGTGTAGATGCGGTCGGAGGGGTCCGTGAACGACATGCGGTAGTAGTTGTCAGCAATAGGCTTCTCGCCGAGTAGGGAGTTGCCGACGGCCCAGTTGCAGAGCGCGCCGTATCCGCCGCGCGACGCCCACTCGCCGTAGCCGAAGTTGCGCAGCGAGTCGCTGTCCACATAGCCCGCGCCCGGCGTGCCGCCGTTGTCGCGGTACGCCTTGCGTGCGGTGCGGTCCACTACCTCCAGCGCGGTCTTGGCGACGTTGTACGCCGTTTTGGCGAACTGCGCCTCGTCATAGTAGTCGACGTTCACGACCGCGTCCGCGACGACCATTTCGCCCATGGCGGGTCTGCCCCACGAGAAGTAGGGGTTCCTCATGAGGCGGTAGTAGCCGGATAGAGCGGAGAGGTAGTGTCCGTACGCGTCGCCGTGCCCCTGCGGATACATCTCCGCGGCCTGCGAGTAGTCGATCACGCCCTTTCCGTTGCCGCTGACGTCATAGTTCATCGCGTATGCCACCTCGCCCGCGTTCATCCCCCGCGTGTAGTTCCACACGAGCCTGTTGAAGTACGGGGAGAGGTGGGTTGAGGGAGCCATCTCCTGCGTGCGGCCGCGCAGAAGCGCCAGCTCCTCGTCGAGGAGCGTCGGCATCTGGTTGTCGAAGCAGAAGAGCGAGGACGATAGAGCCCCGTAGTCGAGGTAGCCGGGGCCGATGCCGAGCGAGCCGGGGCCAAAGCCGACGGTCGGATTGAGCGCGTCCGTGTACGCCTCGTCGCCAAGGAGGTTGTACAGGTCGGCAAGCCTCGCGACCGCGAGCTGGAGCTGCTTGTTCGCGTCCGCGTCGTTGATCCCGAGCTGGAGCGACATCGACTCGGCCTTGCTCAGCAGCGTCTCGTAGAGCTGGATGAGACCGACCTCCTTGAGGTTGTCCTGATTGAGCGCCACGTCGCCCTCGTACGGCGCGCCGGCCTGGCGGATCATCGAAACCGCCGTCTCCGCCTCGTTCTCGACGAGGTCGCGCATGCGCTGCGTGAACGGCGTCACGTTGTTGAGCACGCGCTGCACCCACCCTTCCGCAAGCGCAGGCGGATCGGTCCACGCGGACCATTCGGACCCCATCGCCGCGTACGCCGGCGAATTCTCGTTCGCCGCGCGGTAGCGCATGGCGTAGTAGGTGTTCACCATGTTCGCGAGCGTGTCTCCCTGTCCGCCGATGACGAAGCGGGTGAGGCCCGCAGTCGGCTCGAACTTGGCGGTGTACTCGCCCTCGAAATCCGTGGGAACGACGCCGTCGCTGCGCGGCTGGCACTTCTTCCACTCGAACACGTAGTCCTCCGGCGAGCCGGCGAACGCCTCGGCGTATACGACCGACAGCTGCTGCGACAACAGGTTGAGCGGATCCTCACGCGTCACGACGCGTCCAACGTAGTACTTCGGCACGACCTTGATGACGTGCATCTGGATCGGGTCGCCGGGCGAAACGTTCATGAGCTCGTGGGTGGAGTCGTTCTCGATGATCGTCACGTAGTTCGTCGCTCCCATCGAGAACAGCGCGTAGTGGTCGCGCGGCACATAGTCTATGCTCTCCTCCTCGGCGGTCCTGGCCACGTGTGGGCTCGGCTCGACGCGCGACGTCGCAAGCTTGTCGATCGCATTGTGCCACGCGTCTTTTGCGGAATCGGTCGCGGTGCTGTCCATGAGCTCGCGCAGCACCTTGCGCTCCTCGTCGTTGAGCACGTTCACGTGCAGAAGGGAGACGCCGCCCGGATTGTCCTCCATTTCGCCGACGAGCTTGAGACAGCTCGTCACAGGCTCCGTTGTGTCGAGGTAGAAGCGAGACGCGATGGACGGCGGCAGCCCGTCAAACGTCCACTTGCCCTTCCTGAGGGTGCCGTTCCCGCCCTTCCCCTGCCTGATGCCGAGCGCGGCAACCGCCTCCGTCACCGTGGCGAAGGTGGCGACGGGGAAACCGCTGGACTGCGCGACCGTCGGGTCGAACAGGACCGCCGTGGCGCCGCGTTCGCGGTCCGTCGCAGGCCAGACGACTCCGACCGACTTGGCGTTCCACACCTCCGGGAGGCCGGACGAGGCGAGCGTCAGCGTGCGCCCGATCTCCATCTCCGGCACGTTCGCCGGCCAGGATATCCGCCAGAGCCAATCAACCGGATCACCCGACACAGGGTCCGCGTTCGGATGATTCAGCAGAGGAAGCCAGGAGACTGACGTGCCGACCGCCGGCCAGTCCGAGCGCTTGAGCGACGGATATGCGAAGCCCTCCTGCATCGGATAGAACATGCGGACGGTGAGGTTGCCTGCCGCCCTCGCCCAGAGCTGCCCCTTGCGGTCGCGATGTCCGGGGGCGGTCTCGGACGACTCGACCCACTTCGTCTCTTTCCGCCACGGGTCGTCGAAGAGGTCTAGCGGATGAGGCCCGGGAAGCGCCTTGCCGGCCTCGCAGTCCGCGGCGAGCTCGGGATAGAGGCTGCTCGTGACGACGACGCTGTACCACTGCATCGCCTTGCGTCCGTCGCTGACATACTCGACCAGCACGCCCGGCTCGGACGTCGTCTTCTGGAAGTTGTTGAGATCGGTGCGCAGGGCCCATGCGACATACCCGCCTGATCCGGCGCGGACGAAGCCGTGCTCCTCGTTAGGATTGTAGAAATCCTCCTCGGGGTCGTTCTGCACGTACACGCGCGGCGTAAAGCCCGCGTCGGCCTTGATGACGGCCGTGTCGAGAAGCGGAGGCCCCTTCTCCACGGGAGTGCAGTTCTCCGCCGTGCACAGGACGCCGAGAACCTTTTCCGTAAAGGTGTACCGCCGCGAAGAGCCAGAAACGACCGACTTGTCTTCGCCGCGGAACGAGTAGAGCCCGGTGATTCCGCCATCGGTGCCGGTCTGGGGACGGAGCGAAGCCGTTGCGACGTCCATCCCCGATGCATGGTAGTCCAGCGGATTCGACCAGAACGTCAGCTCACCCACGGACACGCCGGTGCGCGCGCCCAGATTCGAACCGCCGGCAGTGGCGGAGCCGACGACGGCGTCTATCGTTCCGCCAAGGAAGGAATCCAGCGTCCCGTAGACTTCCGTTCCCTCTCCGCTGCGGCCGATGTACACTCTCGCCGAGTCGGGCAGGAGCGAAAGCGCCACAGGGACCCAGCCTCCAAAATCATCGCCCGGGGCCTCGTCCGGAACTGGAATCGTGGCGGAAATCCGGCCTGATACCACGAGGTTTGTCGCTGCGCCAGACCTCCGGAGGTCGAAGCTCAGGCAAATAGAGTCGTTGCCCGAAGGCGAGAGTGTCAGGAGAGAGGCCGTCCCGGAGCCGGAGAACGCCCCCCCAATCTGCACCCAAAAGGTCAGCGTTCCGCCGTTGCTGGAAAAGTACGGGCGAGAGTCTAGCTTCGCCATTGATTCCGCACTGTCGAGGGCCAGCGCGCGGTTGTGGGAGAAATAGGACTCTCCGGCGCCGCCGAGCTGAGAGGCTATCGCTATCTGCGGTGCCTCCCATGCCTTCGGCCAGTGTACGGAATAGACCTGGGGAAGGGTAGGAACCTCGATCGGGGCCGGCATGTCCTCGGCCTGAATCGTCGTGTTCCACCACACCTCGATCTTCGGTTCGGCCGCATTGGCAGTGACGGCGTATATCACGGACTCGTAGGCATTGGTATTCCCGCCCGATTCCGCAATGGCCGCGGGGTCAACCTCTTCCGATTCGCCGGAATCTGGCTTGGCGGGCAAATAGAGATTCGGATTCCATATCCGCGCGCTCGCGGCCTCGTAGACCGAGCCCGGGCTCGCGGGGTCGCAGGACGGCGAAAATCCCGGCGCCGTGCCGGAATCGGCCCCTTCCCGCAGACGTAGCTCGCTGCCGACGGCGACGTCAGCCGGGGCGAGCGTGAAGTAGTCGGTGTTGGAACGCATGACCGAATGGATCGGAAGGAACCAGATGTTGTCGTCCCCGTTTATGCGCAGTAGCGAGTAGCCCTCGCCCACGGACCTGAACGTTCCGTCCGCCTCCGGCGCGCGTGCATGCCCCTCCGGCTCCTGGTAGGACATAAGGGTGGCAGTGTAGTCGGAGGGGATGTAGATCGGACGTCCCGAGTCCTCGCCCAAGTCTCCGCGCACGAACACCGTCGCATCCTTCGGCCAGTCGCACTCGTAGTGGTCGAGCTCGAACGGCCACTGCACCTCCATCTCGTCCGTCTCCATCCAGTAGACCTCCGCGTTCCAGCGGCAGTCCTTTGTCGGCCTGAGCGGATACACATTGCCGCTCTTTGGGCTGTAGGAATACTGGCCCTTGTGCTGGTAGAGGTAGTCGCCGCGATCGTCCGTCGTGCTCACAGGCGTCGGCCTGGCCCTGAGGCCGGACGTGTCGTAGCCGCGTCCGTCCGGCCTGAGTGCGCGCCCGATCTCGCCGCGGAGGACGTTCACCTGCGGACGGCAGACCTCGACAGCCTGGACGTGCAGCAGGTTTTCGTAGGTTCCCGTGTCATAGTAGACCATCACGACCTGACCCTCGATTCCGCCGCACGCATTGAGCATGTGCGTGTTCGTGTCGATATATATGCCCTCGATGACGTTGGTCGGCCCGCCCTGGACGGCAGGCTGGCTGTATTTCGGAGTAATGATGCGCGAATCGCCGAAAAACTTCACGAACTTGCCCATCAGGTTGATGCTCGGCGCGTTGAAGGGCTCGTCCGTCCAGTAGATGCGGCGTGGACGCCCCTTGCAGCTTGCCGCAATGATGTAGGACATCGTCAGGACGTCTCCGTTTGCAAGCACCCAGTTGATAGACTGGTTTCCGCCCGCCGCGGCGTATATGGCCTCTCCCGAAGGGTCGAAGATAAAGGCGGGGCTGGATCCGTCCGCGACGAACCGGGCGTAGGTGGCCGGCCAGTCGACTCCGCCCGGAGGAACGATCCGTTCGCAGATGTAGTACTCCGGCTTGGTTCGCTCCAGCACGAAGCCCGCCTCCACTGCGGCCAGCTTCACCTGAGGTGCGGAGGTCGTAATCGCCGACACGGCGTTGGCGGATCCGGGCGTCACCAAGCTCATGGCGGAATACGCGCTGTTGGCCTGCAGCCAGGCGTTCTTGCCAAGGTCCGTGCATATCTCCGGCGCGCTGGGAACGCCCAGCGTGAAGTGGGCTGCCGCGCCGAGCGCCGCAGTGAACGGCATGACGAGCGCAGCGATCGAAATACGGAGTTTTCTTTTCATCACTTTACCCTCATGATGTAGCATAGCGCGTAGTAGGGAGGCATGTTGTCGTGCGGCTTGTCCCCGCCCGCGTATTCGGTGTACTTCGAATTGCTGTTCTTCGGATAGTGACCGGTCAAGTCATAGAAGATGTTGTCCGAATCCCAATCCATCGACGTGTCGGCGCCCTTGAACTTGTACTCGTGCCTATGCCTGGGCATGTGCTCGGACTTCAGCGTGACCGTCTCGGAGCCGCCCCTGTCGCCGAGCCCATATTTCCCGCCGACGCCGAGGATGAAGCTGTTGAGCAGATTCGGCGTTTTCCATCCGTTGGACACGTTTCCGTCGCACAGCGCCCAGCCGTCCGGTATGGATGCGGCGGAACCGCTCCATACGATTATGCCGCCGACCGGAATCGCGCCCATGCCCGTTATGGATCCGGCCACAGAGGCGTTTTGGGCGGACATTGAACCGGCCATCAGCATGCCATCGCACCTCATCCCGTTCGACACCACGATCGACTCCGCCGCCGTTGTCCCGGTGTTCGACGCAGAGGACACGACCACGTTGCTACTGACGTTCATGTCGCCGCTCGCGCCCACGGAATCCGCCGCCCATATTGCGCGAGGCACGGACAGCAGCTTCTGGCGCGGCGAAATCTCCGCCCCCTCGCCATCAACGACAAGCGCGATGTACAGCGACCTGCCGGCGTTGCCGGCGAAAATCTCGCCCAGGGTCTCGCCCGATGCGGAGTTGCCTGAAAGCTCGACGGAGAACTGTCCGCTCGCCGAAAGGACGACACTCCGGGAGCAGCTCCAAAGCACCTCCCCCTCCGTGGCCTGGTCGTAGATGCGGAACTCGATGGAATGGTTCCTATTGGCGAGGACCTGTCCATGATCGTCAAGGAGACAGCCCTGGTATGCAAACGACACCTCCGACCCCCGCCCCGCCGCAGGCAGGAGCGCGAGAAGCGCCGCCGCAATCGCTCCAGTGAATTCTGCTTTCATGGTCGCTCTCCCCTTACTGGCCCCTCATGATGAAGCAGATGGCGTAGTATGGCGGCATGTTGTCGTGAGCCACCGTGTTTCCGCTCGAATTGCCGCCTGCGTATTCCGTGTACCTCGAATTGGAGTTGTTCTGGTAGTGGTCCGTCTTGTCGTAGAATATGTTGTCACCGTCCCAGCCACCTGCCGAGTCCGCGCCCTTGAACTGGTACTCGTGCCTGTGCCTTGGTATCTGCTCCAGCGTGAGCGTAACGGCCTCCTGACCGCCCGTCTTGCCGACCGAATACTTTCCGCCCGCCCCGATGACGAACCTGCCGCTCAGGTTTGGCGTTCCATTGTTGCCGTCGCAGAGATACCACCCGGCAGGAATGGCGCTCGACGCGCCGCTCCACATGATGATTCCGCCGACCGGCACCGTCCCGAATCCGGATATTTTGCCTCCGACCGCGAGATTCCCCGACACGACCGCGTTGCCAGTGGCGGCGAGCGACCCGACGCTGGCGGACTGGGTGACGTTCAGCGTGGAAGCCGTTAGGGTCGACGAAAACGTCGCGCTCTTCGCCGTCAGTTTGCCCGACACGGTGAAATTCCCGCTCGCGCGGTATGCATTGGCCGCGACGGACGCAAAAGGCACCGGCAGGAGCTTCTGCCGAGGCACGATCTCGCCGGACGACCCCTGCACCTTGATGCCGATGTAAAGCACGTCCACATTGGCCAGCACGTCGTCGAGCGACCCGTACCGCGTGCCTGAGATCGGATTCCCCGCACCGTCCGACACCTCGACGTTGAACAGCCCGTTGCCGTCTAGCTGGACGTTGTACGTGTGCCCCCACAGCGCAGTGCCTCCGCTGGCGGCACTGTACAGACGCAGTTCGACCGACTTTGTGCCCGTGATCGGTGCGTTGTTCGTGTCCTTGAGGACGCCCTGGTAGGCGAACTGGGCCGGATTGGCCGCCTGCGCCGCAGCGCAGAAGAGCACTGCGATCAACGCCATCAGTTTTTTCATGTTTTGACTGCCTTTCTTTTGCTTTAAGTTCGTTTTAGCCTTGAATGTCACTTGAGAATGAGCTGTATGTTCGGCGAAATGCGCCGAAGGACCATCGGACCGCTCACCACGATCTTCCCGTCGTGGCGAAGCCCGGAAAGCGTCCACCTGCAGGTGCCGTCGAACGAGTTCCTGGGATTCCACTGCGACACCTCGTCCCCACAATCGATCTGCAGATCGATCTCGTTCTGCACCGAGAACGTCTCAGGCTTGACGTCGCTCTTGTAGTTGTAGACGTTGTCGCCGTCAGGCGCATGGGTGACGAAGTCCCACCTGAGGCCGTCGTGCTGGGGATGGTACGGATGCCTCAGAAGGCTCGTCGCCCCGTAGGCCCCTACCGTGAATTCGAACTTCGCCGTGTGGTTCAGCGCCCCGTAGTCCCAGAGAGATTCCTGCGACGCCTCGATTACGGGGGTCTCCGTGGGCAGGCATACGGAGGAGATGCGCATGAGCGTCTTTGCCGTGTCAGGCGGAGACGCCGTGCCCGCGTAGAGCCTGTAGACGTAGTTCCCTCCCGCCGACACGTCGCCCGCCATCACCACGCGCTGGAGAAGACGCGCCTTCCCCTCCGCGTCACGGTGGATCGGGAGCCGGAGCCTGAACTTTCCGCCCGTTTGGGTCGCGGAATCGAGCGCTGTGTCAACCGCGTTTGTCGTTACGACCACGACTCCGTCCACCGTGTTGCTCTCGATTACCCAGCGCTGCTCGACAAGCTGAATCTCGTTTAGCTCCACGTCCGCGACCCAGAGTCCGTTCTGCCACTCGGAGAACTCCTCGCCGGAGGTCTCTCCATGGATCGGAACAACCACCTTGGCGTGGGCAGCGCTGTCCTCCGTTATCTTCAGAAGAGCGCCGAACGGACGCCCCTTCATCCTGTCGTCCTCCTCGAGCCAGGGACGGTTGAGACCGACCTCGACTCTCCAGGTCTCCCCCGCCGCGAGGGTCTTGTGCCATGCCATGCCGTAGTACGGAATCCGTTCGCCCACCATCACGCCTACGCCGTTCGTAGCCGCCACGTCCATGTCGCTGAATTCAAGCACCCATGGAATGAGCTGGGAATTGTAGAGCTCGTCGTGGTTGATCGCACGCTCAAGCGATATGCTCACTTCGCGGCTGGCAGTTCCGTCGTTCCTTATGGAAAACATCGACCGGCTGCCGGTCTGTCCGAAGTCGACGCCGTTGATGGGCGACACGTGCAGCACGCCCGACCAGTCGCTTATCTTGTCGGACGGCAAAAGCAGCACCTCGCCGTCCGAAACGGTCTTGCTGTAGGACCGCACCTCGAGCGAATCCGGCGCGGCGTTTGGATTGGTGCCGACGATGCGGTAGTAGGCGCGGCTCTTGACATCCTCGCACGGCGACCCCTCCAGATATGCGGCGATGTCCGTGTTCGGCTGCGCGACGGAGAACCCGACGAAGTTGTAGACCTTGTTCGTGTCGGTGACATGCCATGTAGTTCGCGGCGCGGCAGGTGCGCCGCGGAACGTATCGACGAAACTCGTGTCGTTGCAGAACGTCACGAGGATCGACCCGCCGGGAACCGTCTTGAGCGTAGACGCCTCCGGCGCGTCGCGGTACCACACCGCCATCGCCTCGCTCTGCAGTCCCTGCGAGTTCCACTCGGAGGAGAACTGACGCGTCGCGAGGAACGAGGCCGGATCGTATAGACCCACGTGACCCACCGGCCACCAGGCGAACAACTCGTCCGCCGTCTTCTCAGGAGACACCTCCACGTAGACAGCGTTCCAGCCACGCGCGAGGGTGATCGTCTGGGACGTATGCGGCATAAGCGCCTCGGCCGAGAATACGACAAAAAGGGAGGCGAACAGAGACACCCCGCCTTTCAACATCTTGTTACACATGCTTGTACCTCTTTTGTTGAACCTTACGCTTCGTGTTCAACACCAATTATGGTTGTCGGACTATCACATTGTATCAAATTTATTTGAGGCTTAGCAAGTGCCACAAGAGCGAAATTAACAAAAACTCACATAGATTCAATAAGAGAAGAGAGAAATGCAAGAACAACATAGTTCTGGGACAACAACTTAACCTCTACTTCCGATTCTTGCGCATTTCCTGTTGTTGGAGATAGTCGCGCCGCGATCGCTCCGCCGTCTCAAGGTCTTCGAGATTGGTGTCGTTTGGGGTAGGATTGAAATACACATGCTCCATCATAAGGAGGGAACACGAAGAAATCTATCGGGGACAGTCCCCGTAAAATCACCGCACATCAGCTCGCCCGTCACGGTTTCTGATTCCTGTTGAACGACTTGTACTCCCGTTCGAGATTGCGACAATCAGGACGCGGATAGATTGGCTCTTTGCACAGGTTCTGCTCGTTCCATTCGAGGTTGCGGTCAAGCTTAATGGGGTTGAGGTAGTAGGTAAACTCCACCGACGCCACCGCCACGAACGGAGTTCCTCCTCGCCTAATTTCAATGTCTTTATATATCTTGCCATAGTATGCCTCGACAATCTTTCCGCTCTCGTCCCGGCGAGTGCGGATGCGAAAGCTGAAGCATCTGCTCTTGTCGTAGCTCTCCTCGTATCGGAGCTGTTTGTTGACGCCCGACCAGCACAGATAGTCCTGCTTGTAGCCCGTCTCCGGCGCCGTCCTTATCTTGAGCCTCGCATTCTCCGGATATGACATCTCGATCAGTCCGTTGCCTTCGCCAAGGAACCTAACCTCCATTGAGTCGCGGTATGCGCGTCCCTTGTCGCCACCGAAGTTGACGCCCTCTCCAAGCTCTTCTCGTGGCAGACGCCGGAACTCCACGTCAGCGACCTCGCCATTCCCTATCGGCGGAAGATACTCGCCCTTCATGAAGTCAAACTTCAGCACTCCGTCCGACCTTGAAAAAAGGTCTTCGCAATGCCCCTCCCCAATTTTCTTCACGAACAGCGGAATCGGATGCTCGACGCGCTGGAGGCGCACCGTGACAACCAGGTCGTCCGGCTGCCAGATGCCAAGCATGTTTTTGGTCTTGAAATCGTAGCCTCCGCCGCCTGAATGAGCGTAGTATCCAGAAGGAGCTTGGTGAACATAACATCCGGCAGAGCCGACATTCGTCTTCCCTGACAGCTTGCAGCGTCCGGATGCATCCGTTGTTGCCTTGCATATATTAGGCCCAGACCGCCCTTTGACAGCCTGCCAGCCATAATTCATGCTAAAACAACCTGTCACCTCGACGTTCGCCAGAGGCCGCTCAGTCGCCTCGTCTATAACGAACGCCTCAATCTTCGCGGTGTCGGCGAAGACGCATCCCGACGCGAGCATGGCCAAGATTCCATATTGAAACGCACAATACCCTAGCACTATATTGAAACTCCCCTCATGATTTTCTTGATCAGATAAAACGTCGCATATTATACGCTTCATCTGCTCTCACCGTCAATGGGGTAAATTGCAATTTTCAGGTTAGCACCACGACGACAAGACACTACGGAACAATGAAGAGTGAACATAGCCACACGTGAAGCGGCGATTGCTTGTCCGTCGCGGAGCGACGGACCCCCTGTCGGCGGTATCAGGGGCAACTATGCCAAGGGGGTCCGTCGCTCCGCGACGGACATTCGCAACTCTCGAAAATAATCAAAACAATCGGGAGCATGCGAGAAAAGCGAATGGAACGTGGCTTTCTAGCGAACTGCTCCACGCCCTTCCCGTGCCCTGGTTTTAACGCAGAGTACGCAGAGAGGGCGGCCGCCAACAAGCGGGTGGCCCCGAAAGAATCCCGCTAGGCCTCGCCGAGTTCGTTCGTCGTCGCGACCGCCGCCACTAGTCACTCGCCGAACTCAACCTTGAAGAACTGGCTCTGCGAGCCTGACGCCGGCGTGACCTTGATTGTCGTCTTGACCGCGCTCGTCTTCTCCTCGATCGTCACGCCGCTCGTCATCGGCGACGCGGAGTCCAGCCCCTCCAGCGTGTCTGAGGCATAGACCTTGATCTGGCCGTCTTCTACGTCCTTGCCAAGCGCGTCGTTCGACATCTCGGCAAACGTCGTGAGCGTCCACTTTCCGTCCCCGCCCTGCACGAACTTCGTCGTCGCCGCATCGCCGCCCGCGGCAAACGCCGGCGCAGGAAGAACCGTCCCGCCCTCCGGAGCCGTGACCGCCACGCCGTTGATCGTCACCGTCGCCCCGCTCGGAATCGTGACGCTGTATCCAGTCGTGCCGTTCAGCACATCGCCGTCCTGAGCCTCGTAGTCGCCTTCAATATAGGCAAGGTCGATGGCCTTCGACTTGATGGTGCGCGTCTTGCCGATTGTCTCGTCGTCAAGGGAGCGCGGGACCGAGACTGTGCCGCATGTCGAGTCCTTGCCAGCGCCAATCGGGTTTTCGCAGTCGTCTCCGCATGTTGCAACGACGCACGCAATGCCGCTGCGAATTCTTATCGTGCCGCAGGAGGAAGTTGTAGCCATTGTTGCGCCGCTGCCAATGCCGGCAGCACTCCCCATGCCTGTCGCGGTTACGAAACCGCCATTTATTGTCACGTTGCCACATATGCCGTTGAATCCTGCGCCAATGCCTGCGGATCTAGCCCCACCGATGGCAACAACAGTTCCACCATTGATTGTGATGTTGCCACACTTGCTGTCGTACCCATATTCTTTGCATCCCGAGCCTATGCCAGCTCCGTAGATGCCGCCTTCTGCAGTTATCTTGCCGCTTTCAATGACAATGTTCCCGCTATCTTTGTTTTGTTCACCGCCTATCGCCGCAGCAAAAGTCCATCCAATAGCATGAAGAGCTCCAGGGCCTTTGATCGTAAGCGTTCCACTTTGTGGAATATATATTGCCGGATGGGTGTTGCCGTTAGACTCAACCTTATTGTCGCCGTCGAGGAGGATGGTTGCGCTGCCTAGGCATGTGAGGGCCGCATAGGGCAACTGGCCATTCGCCCCGCCTGGATCTATGGTCGCATTCGACAGCGTCACCGTCGCGCCGGCCGCTATCGAAAGCTTATTTGTGCCGTTGTATGTGCCGGTAATGACGCTGCCGTCGCCGAAAACGATGTCTCTTGATACCGAGGAAACATCACACGCGCTCCACTTCACGATTGTGCGCGTAGTCCCCATCGTGTTGTCTCCAAGCCCGTCGTCGACATACACTTCGCCGCTGCGGCCATTGTAGCCAGCGCCAATCGGCTCGGCATTGTATCCCGCCGTCGCCTTCACAACGTCTACATTGTCACGGACAGTGATCGTGCCGCACGCGCCCTTATAACCGCTGCCGATGCCCGCCGCATAGTATCCGCCGGTGGCGAGGACCGTTCCTCCGTCAATGGTGATGCTGCCGCAATATCCATTGCCGCAACCGATGCCAGGGCAGTAATTTCCACCCGTCGCCGTTATCGTGCCGCCCTTGATCGTGATCATTCCGCAGCTGTCGCCGTAGATGCTGTTGTAGTTCGCTCCAGCGCCGATGCCTGCGGCATCGCCGTTCGAAGAAACGTCAAGAGACCCCGAACCGCAGAAGACAAGTTCATATCCATTTGGGACGAAGATGCCGGGCTGTGTGTCCTTGAATCCCTTGACCGTGTTCTCGCCTTCGAGGATGATCGTCGCACTGCCGAGGCAGGTGATGCCCGCCCAGTCGTATGTGTCGCTGCTCGTCCCGTTGATGGTCGCGTTGAGAAGCCGCACGGTTGCGCCGGCGGCAATCGTAATCTTGACGTTGTTCGCGAGCGTGCCCGTCACGGTGTCGCCGTTTACGAGCTGCTTGTTCTCGGTAAGCGAAGAAAGGGTGACGGCGGTTGGAGCTATGGTGCGGGTGTATCCGTCATGCGTGCTTCCGCTCTGCGAACTGGTTAGTCCGTTTTCGACCGTAACGGTTCCGCATGAGGCGCTGCTGCCTCCTCCCGAGCCAATTGCGCCGGAACTCAACATTGATTTCGCTTTAACCTTAATGATCCCTGATTTGATGGTGATGGCCCCTGCCGTCCCGTTATATCCACTGCCGATGCCTGCGGCATTGCTTCCGCCGTAGGCCTCGACATTTCCGCCGGAAATGACGATGGAGCCGTTTTGAACGCCCTCGGCGCCGCTGCCTATTCCCGCTCCGCCATTGTATCCGCCAGTCGCCTTTATCATGCCGCCCTCTATCGAAATGCTGCCGCATAGCTGGGCAGTGCCGCTGCCATTGCCGCTGCCGATGGCGGCGCTCGAACCATGTGCAGACACCGTTAGCGAACCAGTTCCCTTGATGGTCAGCGTTTTGGTGTTCGGAACGTAGATGGCGGGATAGGCGTCGTATAGTCCTGTGACGTTGTTTTCGCCTTCAAGGATGATTGTCGCGGATCCTTTGCAGTCAATGGCCGGCCATGAGTAGGCGCTGCCGCCATAATTCCGCGGATTTACTGTGGCGTTGCGGAGCGTCACCGTCGCACCATCGGCAATGGCCAGCTTGTAAAACGACCAGTCGGCCGTTCGGTCAAGTGTGCCGGTAACGACATCGCCGTTATCAAGCGTCGTGTCCTCGGTGATGGTCGAGAGGTCGATCGTCGCCGCGAACGCCGGGAGGGTCGCGCTTGTCGCGACCGCCGCGATCATTGCTATCAGTTTTCTCATGGCCAGTTCCTTTCGTGGACAGGATTAACAGGATTTTCAGGATTGAGATAGGATGTTGCCCATATGGACTTGTCGTTTTCTAATGCAATTATACCAAAATTCCCGCTTCCCGTGTCAAAGTTTTAGGTTTTTCGTACGAACGCCGGGTGCTCAGTGCGGAATTGGGAAATGGGAATTGGATCCCGGGCCGCCCATGCGCCGAAGAAGCTCTGCTTCGGAGGGCAGATGCCGCGTTATTTGCCGTGCTTGTAGTTGCGGTCGAGCGTCGCCTTGAACTCGGCTGTGTAGATGACGACATCGACAAAGGGTTTGCCGGAGGCGCCGTCCTTGTCTGCGGAGACTTCGATGGTGAAGTTCCCTTCGGGGGCGATGCGGTCGGCGTATTTGGTCCTGAACTCCGAGAGGATCTTCTCCTTCTTCTCCGCGGCGGTCTTCTCGTCCGGGCAGACACCCCATGCGGAGACGCTGAGGACTACATTGTTCGTCGACACCGACACGCCGAAATAGTCGTATCCCCCTCTCGGCTTGACGGAATCGCAGTCGTAATATGAGTACTTCGCAATGACAAGGTTCACCAGCGTCGGCGCACCAAGGCCCTCCCGCTCACGCACCTTCGCGTCAAGGACGTTCAACGTCCCGCCAACCTCGATGCCGAGAAACTCGACTGCAGCGGCAACCGCCGCGTATCCCGCCACCACAACCGCAACCATAACCAACAGTTTCTTCATTTCGTTTCTTCTTTCACTTCAAATTCCCGACACGGCACATACGCAGCGCGCAAGGAGGTGGAGCTTCCAGCTCCGCCACCCCATCCGCGGCAATTGCGCCGCGCTCAAGGAGATGCGGCGTCTCGCCGCGTCACTCCCGAACCACGACGCGCCAGGATTCTCGCCTCTCCCATGGAGACGCGGCTTCCAGCCGCGTCACTAATTCTTCATCGGCAAAGAATTGAAGATTCGATGCAAACACGACACTTATTGCAATATGTGACCGGGCGAGCAGCGGCAAACGGCATAATGAAACTCCGACGGTTCGCAAAACGCCTCCGCTACCGCTGCGGCCGATGCTTCGCGCTCCTCAACCGTCCGCATCCGACACGAAGAGGCGGTCTCTCCCATGGAGACGCGGCTTCCAGCCGCGTCCTCTCCCAAGGAGGTGGAGCTTCCAGCTCCGCCACAATGACGCGGCGAGACGCCGCATCTCCTTGTGTCGCCGGACCGCTCGACGACCTCCTTGACACGACATATCCTCCCAAACTCCGAAACTCCCAACAGCGAAAGCAACCGTAGAGCGGCGGTTGAAAAACGCGAAGCACAGGGCGAAGTGGTAACGAA
>Ga0129306_1001420_pt1 | contig 27057 bp, 40 predicted proteins | sample P827metagenome_FD_94438 | JGI IMG/M metagenome (GOLD analysis project Ga0129306, IMG submission 94438) | Capybara group fecal microbial communities from Wisconsin, USA - P827 metagenome | ecosystem: Host-associated > Mammals > Digestive system > Large intestine > Fecal | place: USA: Wisconsin...
AGAAGAATGTTTAACTTTAGAACATCACAACAATTGTACTTAGAAGAAATAAAACTTATAGCATAAATATATAAAAACTGAATAATTTTAAAGCTAGATACCACAGGTGTCTTTTTTGCGTGGTATAATGTATGGTAAATGCAATACATAACAATACATAATTATTAAGATAAATCAAAAATTATGATTTATTTTAATAATATATTTTTTTTGAAAAAATGTTGTAAAAATGCTTGACAATTGCATAACAAATTTATGTAAAAAAAGTGCTTGCAAAAGTACTTTTTTTATGTTAAAGTAGGTTTTACTGTGGCATGATAGCTATGAAGCGTGAGGTTGCTACATATGAAATATGTAGGTTTTCCGTGGAGCGAATGTCAAGTTCAGGAAACTGGCGACAAGTCACTGTACTAAATAAGTCCGCTAAGGAATGCGGAAACACCGTGTAGGTTTGGTCTGGCCGGGTAACCGGCTATATAAAAGACTAATTAGGACACACACGGAAGAGTGTACAGTCACCGCTTGTCGTACTAAGTTCAAAAGTACGAATAAGGAGGCGACTTTTTTTATGGCAAGTCAAGTAATGAGAATCACTCTCAAGGCTTACGATCACACTTTAGTTGATCAGTCAGCTGCAAAAATTATTGAAACTGTTAAGAAATCTGGAGCAAAGGTTAGCGGACCAGTTCCACTTCCTACTAAGAAAGAAGTAGTTACTATTCTTAGAGCTGTACATAAGTACAAAGATTCAAGAGAACAGTTTGAACAGAGAACTCATAAGAGACTCATCGATGTCATCGAGCCAACACAGAAAGTTGTAGAGTTACTTCAGAGAGTTGAAGTACCTGCAGGTGTGTATATCGGCGTTAAGATGAAAACAAAATAGTCACTAATAAGCATTAGTGCAAAATCGCTACTTTATAATAGTAGCAAATCACTTAAACATAGTGAAATATCCGGAAGGGTTTAGATAATAATCTAACTGTTCTAGGATGATCGCACATTCAAATAGTTACTCATAAGGATGAGCGATCCGCTGTAGATTAACAGGAGGAAAGTAAAATGAAGAAAGCTATTTTAGCTACAAAAGTTGGTATGACACAGGTCTTCAATGAAGACGGTGTGCTTACACCTGTAACTGTTTTAGCTGCAGGCCCATGTGCTGTTACACAGGTTAAGACTGTTGACAATGATGGATACAGCGCAGTTCAGGTAGGTTTTGTTGATATTAGAGAAAAGCTTGTTAACAAACCTAAGAAAGGCCATTTTGATAAGGCCGGTGTTTCTTACAAGAGATTTGTAAGAGAATTTAGATTTGAAGATTCTGAAAACTACTCAGTTGGTGATGAAATCAAAGCTGACGTTTTCGCAGCAGGTGACAAGGTTGATGCTTCTGCAATTGCAAAGGGAAAAGGATTCCAGGGCGCAATCAAGAGACATGGTCAGTCAAGAGGACCTATGGCTCACGGTTCTAAGTATCATCGTCACGCAGGTTCAAACGGTGCTTGTTCAAGCCCAAGTAAAGTATTCAAGGGTAAGAAGATGCCTGGTCACATGGGTGGCAAGAAGGTTACAACTCAGAACCTTGAAGTAGTAAGTGTAGATGTTGAGAATAACATCATCTTAATCAAGGGTGCCGTACCTGGACCAAAGAAAGCTTTAGTAACTATTAAAGAGTCAGTTAAAAGCGGCAAGTAGTATTTGGAAGGAGGAACGAAACTGTGGCAAAAGTATCAGTTTATAATATGGATGGTTCTGTTGTGGGTGATATCGAACTTAATGATAGCATCTTCGGTGTAGAAGTAAATGAACACTTAGTACATCTTGCAGTTGTTAACCAGCTCGCAAACAGACGCCAGGGCACACAGAGTGCTAAAAATCGTTCAGCAGTAAGAGGTGGCGGTAAGAAGCCATGGAGACAGAAGGGAACAGGTCATGCAAGACAGGGTTCAACAAGAGCTCCACAGTGGACAGGCGGCGGAGTTGTATTCGCACCACAGCCAAGAGATTACTCTTACTCATTAAATAAGAAAGAGAAGAAAGCAGCTCTTAAGAGTGCTTTAACTTCAAAAGTAAATGATGAGAAGTTCTTTGTATTAGATGAACTTAAGTTTGATGAAATCAAAACAAAGAAATTTGTAGAAGTACTTAATAACTTAAAGGTTGATAAGGCATTAGTTGTAATCAACGAAAATGATGAAAAAGTTGTTAAGTCAGCTAGAAACGTTGCTAATGTTAAGACTGCACTTACAAACACAATCAATGTATTTGACATTCTTAAATATGATAACGTTGTTATCACAAAGGCAGCAATTGAAACAATCGAGGAGGTGTATGCATAATGGCAAATATTCAGTATTATGATGTAATCCTCAAACCTGTTATCACTGAGAGAAGTATGAATGCAATGGCTGAAAAGAAATATACTTTCTATGTTCATCCAGATGCAAACAAGACTATGATCAAAGAAGCAGTTGAAAAGATGTTCGAGGGAACAAAAGTAGCAAGTGTTAATACAATGAATCTTTCCGGTAAGGAAAAGAGAAGAGGCAGAACAGTTGGTAAGACTGCTGCTAAGAAGAAAGCTGTTGTAACACTTACAGAGGACAGCAAGGATATCGAGATCTTTGAAGGTCTTTAAATCTTAGCTAAATAATATACGCAAAAAAAGCGTGATACGAAATTGAAACTGAAAGGAGATTAAAAATGGGAATTAAAACATTTAACCCATATACACCTTCAAGAAGAAATATGACTAGTCTTGATTTTGAAGTTATTACAAAGTCAACTCCTGAGAAGTCACTTACAACTTCTCTTAAGAAGAATGCTGGTCGTAACAATCAGGGTAAAATCACAGTAAGACACCATGGTGGTGGATCTAGAAGAAAATACAGAATCATCGATTTCAAGAGAAGAAAAGATGATATTCCAGCATATGTTAAGGCTATCGAATATGATCCTAACAGAACTGCTAACATCGCACTTATTTGCTATGCAGATGGTGAAAAAGCATATATCTTAGCTCCAGAAGGACTTAAGGTAGGACAGAAGATTATGAATGGTCCTGAAGCAGATATCAAGATTGGTAACTGCATGCCACTTGAAAACATTCCAGTTGGTACAGAAGTTCATAATATTGAGCTTTATCCAGGTAAGGGCGGACAGCTTGTTCGTTCAGCTGGTAATAGCGCACAGCTCATGGCTAAAGAAGGTAAGTTCGCTACATTAAGACTTCCTTCAGGCGAAATGAGAATGGTACCTGCTATTTGTCGTGCATCTATCGGTACAGTTGGTAACGGTGAGCACAGCCTTGTTAAAATCGGTAAAGCAGGTCGTAAACGTAACATGGGTATCAGACCTACAGTTCGTGGTTCCGTTATGAACCCTAATGACCATCCACACGGTGGTGGTGAAGGTAGAGCACCTATCGGTCGTTCAGGCCCTTGTACTCCTTGGGGTAAGCCAGCTCTTGGTCTTAAGACTCGTAAGAAGAACAAGAAGTCTAACAAGATGATCATCAGAAGACGTGATGGAAAGAACATGAAGTAAGGAGGTAGTAACATGGCAAGATCATTAAAGAAAGGCCCATTTGCGGATGAGAGCTTATTAAAGAAGATTAATGCGTTAAACGAAACAGGTGATAAGTCAGTTGTTAAGACATGGTCACGTCGTTCAACAATATTCCCACAGATGGTAGGACATACAATCGCCGTTCATGACGGTAGAAAGCATGTGCCTGTATATGTAACTGAAGATATGGTTGGTCATAAACTTGGTGAGTTTGTTGCTACCAGAACATACAGAGGACATGGTAAGGATGAAAAGAAATCTCGATAGAGATTTATTAATCGATTTTTGAAAGGAGGTCTCATCTCATGGCAAAAGGACATAGATCCCAGATAAAGAGAGAGAGAAATGCTAATAAAGATACAAGACCATCAGCTAAGTTATCTTACGCTAGAGTGTCTGTACAGAAAGCATGTTTCGTTTTAGATGCTATTAGAGGTAAGGATGTTCAGAGCGCACTTGGTATCTTAGCATACAACCCAAGATATGCATCAAGCGTAATTGAAAAGCTTTTAAAGTCAGCAATTGCAAATGCTGAAAATAATAACGGTATGAATGTTGAAAATCTTTACATTGAAGAATGTTACGCTAACAAAGCAACTACAATGAAGAGAATCAAACCTAGAGCACAGGGTAGAGCTTACAGAATTGAAAAATTAATGAGCCATATCACAATCGTGCTCAATGAAAGATAATAGGAGGTCAGTATGGGACAGAAAGTTAATCCTCATGGCTTAAGAGTCGGTGTAATCAAAGACTGGGATTCAATGTGGTATGCTGAAGGCGGTAACTTCGCAGACAATCTTGTCGAAGATTACAACATTAGAGAGTTTGTTAAGAAGAAACTTAATAATGCAGAAGTTTCTAAGGTTGATATCGAAAGAACAAACGATAGAGTCAGAGTTAAAATTCATACAGCTAAGCCAGGTATCGTAATCGGTAAGGGCGGTGCTGAAATTGAAAAATTCAAATCACAGCTTGGAAAAGTTGTAGGTGATAAAAAGTTATTTGTTGAAATTGTTGAAATCAAGAGACCTGAAAGAGATGCACAGCTTGTTGCTGAAAGCATTGCAAAACAGCTTGAAAATCGTGTGTCTTTCAGACGTGCTATGAAGTCAACAATGTCTAGAACAATGAAGGCCAGAGCACTTGGTATCAAGGCTGCATGTTCAGGACGTCTTGGTGGTGCAGACATGGCTCGTACAGAGTTCTATAGTGAAGGAACAATTCCACTTCAGACACTTCGTGCTGATATTGATTATGGATTTGCTGAAGCAGATACAACTTACGGCAAGGTTGGCGTAAAGGTTTGGATCTACAACGGTGAAGTTCTTCCTACAAAGAATAAGAGCGAAGGAGGAAACAACTAATGTTAATGCCAAAAAGAGTTAAACATCGTAAGCAGTTCCGTGGTTCTTTAAAGGGTAAAGCATTAAGAGGAAACAAAATCACAAATGGTGAATTTGGTATCGTTGCATTAGAACCAGCATGGATTAAGTCAAACCAGATTGAGGCTGCCCGTGTAGCTATGACAAGACACGTTAAGCGTGGTGGTAAAGTTTGGATTAAGATTTTCCCTGACAAGCCAGTTACAGCTAAGCCAGCTGAAACAAGAATGGGTTCTGGTAAGGGATCACTTGAATATTGGGTAGCAGTTGTTAAACCAGGTCGTGTAATGTTTGAAATTGCAGGTGTACCTGAGGAAACAGCAAGAGAAGCACTTAGACTCGCAACACATAAACTTCCAGTTAAGTGTAAAGTTGTTTCTCGTGAAGATTTAGAAGGCGGTGATAACAGTGAAAATTAATAAGTATCTAGAAGATTTAAAGCAGAAATCTGCTGAAGAACTTTCAAATGAATTAGTAGCTGCTAAGAAGGAGCTTTTTAATCTTAGATTCCAGAATGCTACTAACCAGCTTGATAACACAAGCAGAATTAAAGAAGTTAGAAGAAATATTGCAAGAATTCAGACAATAATTGTTGAAAAGACAAAAGCTGCTGAATAATACTTAGAAAGGAGAATTGTTGTGGAACGTAATTTAAGAAAAACACGTACAGGTAAAGTTGTAAGTGCAAAAATGGACAAGACAATCGTGGTTGCAGTAGAAGATCACGTTAAGCATCCTTTATACAACAAGATCGTTAAGAGAACTTACAAATTAAAGGCTCATGACGAAGAGAACCAGTGTGGTAAGGGTGATACAGTTAAAGTTATGGAAACAAGACCTCTTTCTAAGGATAAGAGATGGAGACTTGTTGAGATTATCGAAAAAGCAAGATAGTCAAGTAAACAAATTAAGGAGGAATTCAGCATGATTCAACAGGAAAGTAGACTTAAAGTTGCTGATAATACAGGTGCAAAAGAAATTCTTTGCATCAGAGTATTAGGCGGATCTACAAGAAGATATGCGGTGGTAGGCGACGTTATTGTTGCTACAGTCAAAGATGCAACACCGGGCGGCGTTGTAAAAAAAGGTGATGTAGTTAAAGCGGTTGTTGTTCGTACAGTTAATAAGACTCGTCGTAAAGATGGTTCTTATATTAGATTCGATGAAAATGCTGCAGTAATTATAAAAGATGATAATACACCGAGAGGAACCCGTATTTTCGGGCCGGTTGCAAGAGAACTTCGTGATAAGCATTTCATGAAGATCGTGTCACTTGCTCCGGAAGTATTATAAGGAGGTACAAGCAGTGTCAGCAATGAAATTAAAAAAAGGCGATACAGTTAAGGTAATTGCCGGTAAAGACAAATCAAAAGAAGGAAAAATCCTTTCTGTAAATAAAAAGAATAACACTGTTGTAGTTGAAGGTGTCAACATGGTAAGCAAGCATACAAAACCAAGTGCAGCTAATCAGGCTGGTGGTATTGTAGAGCAGGAAGCTGCTATTGATGCATCTAACGTAATGTACGTTAGCGGTGGCAAGGTAACAAGAATCGGATATGAAGTTAAAGACGGCAAGAAGGTTCGTGTTGCCAAGGCAACAGGAAAAGTTATTGATTAATAGGGAAGGAGGCAATGAAGTTGAGTAGTAGACTTAAAGAAACATACAAAAATGAAATAGTTGATGCTATGACAAAGAAGTTTGGTTACAAGAATGTTATGGAAGTTCCAAAACTCGATAAGATCGTAATCAACATGGGTGTTGGTGAAGCTAAAGAAAATGCTAAGATCCTTGATAGTGCTGTTAAAGATCTTGAAACAATCGCTGGTCAGAAGGCAGTTGTAACAAGAGCTAAGAACTCAGTTGCTAACTTCAAAATCAGAGAAGGTATGCCAATCGGATGTAAGGTTACATTAAGAGGCGAGAAGATGTATGCATTCTTAGATCGTCTTGTTAACTTAGCACTTCCACGTGTACGTGACTTTAGAGGTGTTAATCCAAATGCATTTGATGGCAGAGGAAATTATGCTTTAGGTATTAAGGAACAGCTTATTTTCCCTGAAATTGAATATGACAAGGTTGATAAGGTAAGAGGTATGGACATCATATTTGTTACTACAGCTAAAACAGATGAAGAAGCTCGTGAATTATTGACATTATTTAATATGCCATTTCAGAAATAGTTGAAGGAGGAATACCCATGGCTAAAACTGCTATGAAAGTTAAGCAGAGTCGTAAAGCTAAATTCTCAACACAGGAATACAGCCGTTGCAGAATTTGCGGAAGACCACATGCTTATTTAAGAAAATACGGAATCTGCAGAGTTTGTTTCCGTGAGTTAGCATATAAAGGACAGATACCAGGCGTTAAGAAAGCAAGCTGGTAATCGAGTACATAAGGAGGAATTTAAAAATGACAATGAGTGATCCAATCGCAGATATGCTTACAAGAATTCGTAATGCAAATACTGCTAAACATGATACAGTAGATGTACCTTCATCAAAAATCAAGTTAGAAATCGCTAAAATTCTTCTTGACGAAGGTTATATTAAATCATATGAAGTTACAGAAAACGGTAACTTCAGCGATATTCATATCACACTTAAATATGGTGCTGATAAGAATGAAAAAATCATCACAGGTCTTAAGAGAATCTCAAAACCGGGTCTTAGAATTTATGCCGGTAAGGATGAACTCCCTAAGGTACTTGGTGGACTTGGTGTTGCAATCATTTCAACAAATCAGGGTATTTTAACTGATAAGCAGGCTAGAAAAGCTGGCGTAGGCGGCGAAGTACTCGCGTTTGTTTGGTAATTGGCTCGGCCTTGTGGCGCTTGAGCGGATTGTAACAGGAAACATATTATATTATTAATAGGAGGTAAGCGGCATGTCACGAATTGGTAGAATGCCTATCGCTGTACCTGCAGGTGTAACTGTAGATATAGCAGAAAATAATCAGGTGACTGTAAAAGGTCCTAAGGGAACACTTGTAAGAGTACTCCCAGAGGAAATGGAAATTAAGTTAGATGGTGAACAGGTTGTTGTTACAAGACCAAATGACTTAAAGAGAATGAGATCATTACATGGTCTTACAAGAACACTTATTGCCAACATGGTAACAGGTGTTACAGAAGGATATGAGAAAGTGCTTGAAGTTAACGGTGTTGGTTACAGAGCACAGAAGCAGGGTAAGAAATTAGTATTATCACTTGGCTATTCACATCCAGTAGAAATGGAAGATCCAGAAGGTATCGAAACTGTTCTTGAAGGACAGAATAAGATTACTGTTAAGGGTATCGATAAAGAAAAAGTTGGACAGTACGCAGCTGAAATCAGATCAAAGAGAGCACCAGAACCATATAAGGGTAAAGGTATCAAATATGCTGATGAAGTTATTAGACGTAAAGTTGGTAAGACTGGTAAGAAATAATTAAAGGAGAAACGAAGATGATTAGTAAGAAATCAAGAAGTGAAATTCGTGTTAAGAAGCACAATAGATTAAGAAATCGTTTTGCTGGAACAGCAGAAGTTCCTCGTTTAGCGGTTTTCAGAAGTAATAATCATATGTATGCTCAAATTATTGACGACACAGTTGGAAAAACACTCGTTGCTGCATCAACACTTGATGCTGCTGTTAAGAGTGAAGTTGAAAAGACCAACAACGTTGATGCTGCAGCATGCGTAGGAACAGCTATTGCTAAGAAGGCATTGGAAAAGGGTATTAAGACTGTTGTATTTGACAGAGGCGGTTTTATTTACCAGGGTAAGGTTAAAGCATTAGCAGAAGCAGCTAGAGAAGCTGGCTTAGAATTTTAGTTAGGAGGATATGCACATGAAGCGTGAATTAATTGATGCAAGTAAATTAGAATTAGAAGAAAAAGTAGTATCAATCAAACGCGTAACTAAGGTTGTTAAGGGTGGTCGTAACTCTAGATTTACAGCTTTAGTAGTTGTTGGTGATGGCAACGGACACGTTGGTGCAGGACTCGGTAAAGCAACTGAAATTCCTGAAGCTATCCGTAAAGGAAAAGAAGATGCTATGAAGAGCCTTATTAAAGCACCTACAGATGAGGTTTTAAGTATTCCTCATGATACAATCGGTAAATTTGGAAGTGCATCTGTGTTGCTTAAGAAAGCTGCAGATGGTACCGGTGTTATCGCCGGTGGTCCTGTTCGTGACGTTCTTGAACTTGCAGGTATCAAGAACATCCGTACAAAGTCACTTGGTTCAAATAATAAACAGAATGTTGTTCTTGCAACAATCGAAGGATTAGCCGGACTTAAGACTCCAGAAGAAGTTGCTAAACTTCGTGGCAAATCTGTTGAAGAGATTTTAGGTTAATAGGAGGACATGAAGATGGCTGGTAAATTAAGAGTAACATTAGTAAAATCTCCAATCGGAGCAGTTCCAAAGCATAAAGCAACAGTAGAAGCTTTAGGCTTAAGAAAACTTAACAAAACTGTTGAACTTCCTGACAACGAAGCTGTTAGAGGCATGATTTGGCATGTTAAACATTTAGTTAAGGTTGAAGAAGTTTAAAGTTAAGGAGGTACATGATGAATTTATCGAATTTAAGACCTGCTGAAGGTTCAAAGCACAGTGATAATTTCAGAAGAGGCCGTGGTCACGGTTCAGGTAATGGTAAGACAGCCGGTAAAGGACATAAAGGTCAGAAGGCTCGTTCAGGAAGCCCAAGAATTGGTTTCGAAGGTGGACAGATGCCATTATACAGAAGACTCCCTAAGAGAGGCTTCACAAACATAAATACAAAAGAAATCGTTGCTATTAACATTTCTGCATTAGAAAGATTTGAAAATGGCAGTGAAGTAACAGTAGATACATTAATTGAAAGCGGAGTTGTAAAGAACCCTAAAGATGGAGTAAAGATCTTAGGTAATGGTGAACTTACAAAGAAACTTACAGTTAAGGCAAATGCATTCAGTGCTTCTGCTAAAGAAAAGATTGAAGCACTTGGAGGAACATGTGAGGTGATCTAATGCTTAAAACCTTTCGCGACGCGTTAAAAGTTAAAGATATCAGAAAAAGATTATTATACACTTTTTTCATGTTAGTGGTTGTCCGCTTAGGTTCACAGCTTCCTATACCATTTGTTGATTCTGATACTGTGTCACAGATTACATCACAGTTTTCAGAGGGAGCGTTCAGCTTCTTTGATGCAATCACAGGTGGTTCCATGGAGAATATGTCTTTGTTCGCACTTAGCATTACTCCATACATTACATCTTCAATTATTATGCAGCTTTTAACAATTGCAATTCCAAGACTTGAGGAATTACAGAAAGATGGTGAAGACGGTAGAAAGAAAATTGCTGAAATCACCAGATATGTTACAGTTGCACTTGCACTTATTGAAGGTTCCGCAATGGCATACGGATTTGGTAATCAAGGATTATTTGGCAAGAGATCATTAATGTCCAATGCACACTTTGTTGGTGTTGTTATCTGTGGCATTGTAGCCTTGGTTGCTGGTTCTGCAGTCCTTATGTGGATAGGTGAGCAAATAACAGAAAAGGGTGTTGGAAATGGTATTTCTATAGTACTTTTGATAAACATCATTTCCAGAATACCATCAGATATGGTAAATCTTTACCAGAAGTTTGTGGGCGGTGCTAGCTCAATTGGTGGTAAAGTTACAGCTGCAATATTAATTGTAGCAGTTATAGTAGCAGTAGTAGTTCTTATTGTTATCCTTCAGGATGGTGAAAGAAGAATCTCTGTTCAGTACTCAAAGAAAGTACAGGGCAGAAAGATGGTTGGTGGAAACCAGAGCTACATACCTTTAAAGGTAAACACAGCCGGTGTTATTCCAATTATCTTTGCTTCTTCATTACTTCAGTTCCCTGTAGTAATTGCATCATTCATTGGTAAGAAGGGTACATGGACAAACTACCTTTCTTCATCACAGTGGTGTAAACCATCTCATCCAGAGTATTCAATCGGGTTTGTGGTATACATTATCCTGGTAGTATTGTTTGCATATTTCTATACATCGATTACATTTAATCCATTAGAAATTGCTGATAACATGAAGAAACAGGGTGGTTTCATACCAGGTATCAGACCAGGTGGACCTACTGTTGATTACCTTCAGAAGATACTTAACTACATTATTTTTATTGGTGCGGTTGGTCTTTTGATTGTAGCAGTTATCCCAATTGTTATAACAGGTATTACAGCTGCTGAAATTTCATTTGGTGGTACATCCATGATCATTATCGTAGGTGTTGTTCTTGAAACACTTAAGATGATTGAATCAATGATGGTAGTACGAAGCTATAAAGGCTTCTTGGATTTATAGGATGACGGGGACAGGCTTTTTTAGCCGTCCCCATATTCTCATATATAGGAAAGTAGAAAATAATTAAAATTCAGATATATATAAAGGAGATGCGGTATGAAAATAATCATGTTGGGAGCTCCTGGAGCTGGAAAAGGAACACAGGCAAAAATGCTTGCTGACAAATATGGTATTCCACACATTTCCACAGGAGATATTTTTAGAGCAAACATTAAAAACGGAACAGAACTTGGAAAGAAAGCCAAGGAGTACATGGATAAGGGACTTTTGGTTCCAGATGAATTGGTAGTAGATTTGGTTATCGACAGATTCAAAGAGGATGACTGCAAAAAAGGTTATATCTTAGATGGTTTTCCAAGAACAATTCCTCAGGCAGAAGCACTTGATAAGGCTTTATCTGATATTGGTGAATCAGTTGATTATGCCGTTAATGTGGAAGTACCTGATGAAAACATAATTACAAGAATGGGTGGAAGACGCGCATGTGTAGGTTGTGGTGCAACATATCATGTAGTTTATAATCCAACCAAAGAAGAAGGTAAGTGTGATCGTTGTGGTGAGGCTTTGATTTTAAGAGATGATGATAAACCGGAAACAGTTAAGAAGCGTCTGGATGTTTATCATGAACAGACACAGCCACTTATCGATTATTATACAAACTCAGGTATTATTAAAGAGGTTGACGGTACTCAGGACATGAATAAAGTGTTTGATGATATTGTTGAAATATTAGGAGAATAAAATGGCAGTTACGATTAAGTCCAAAGATGAAATAGCAAAAATGAGAGAATCAGGAATCATTCTTGCTAAAGTACATAAGGAACTTGCAAAGTATGTTAAAGCAGGTGTTACTACTTTAGAAATAGATAAAATAGGTGAGGAACTAATAAGAAGTTTTGGCGCCGTTCCTTCCTGCAAGGGATATGAAGGTTTTCCTGGATCTATTTGTATTTCAGTAAATGATGAAATCGTTCACGGTATTCCGGGAGACAGAGTAATAAAAGACGGAGACATTGTAAGTCTTGACTTTTGTGTACTTTATAATGGATATCAGTCAGATGGTGCAAGAACAATAGAAGTAGGCAGCGTCTCACCTGAAGCCAAAAAACTAAATGAAGTTACAAAGCAGTGTTTTTATGAAGGTATTAAATATGCAAAAGCAGGAAATCACCTTTATGAAATATCTGGTGCAATAAATGATTATGCAGATAGCTTTGGATTCGGTGTTGTAAGAGAACTTGTAGGTCATGGCATTGGTAAGGAAATGCATGAGGACCCACAGATTCCAAACTTTAGACAGAGAAGAAGAGGTATGAAACTTACCCCGGGAATGACTCTTTGCATAGAGCCAATGATTACTATGGGTAGACCGGACATAGTGGTGTTAGAAGATGATTGGACTGTGGTTACAGAGGACGGATCTTTAGCATCTCACTATGAAAATACTGTACTTATTACAGATGGTGAACCGGAGATACTTACGCCGGTTGAGAGTTTGTAGGAAATTTTGTTTGACAATGGAGGAAATTTTATGTCAAAAGCCGATGTAATTGAAATTGAAGGTGTAGTAGTAGAAAAACTTCCTAATGCTATGTTTCAGGTAGAATTAGAGAATGGACACAAGGTTTTAGCACATATCAGTGGAAAACTTCGTATGAATTACATTAAGATTTTACCTGGTGATAAGGTGACTATTGAATTATCACCATATGATCTTACAAAGGGAAGAATAATCTGGAGAGACAAGTAGATGATGACGACTTCGTTTCACTTTGATTAGTTATTACAAAATTTTATAAAAAAATAATTTTTTTGTGATTTGCTGTTGATAAGTGAAAAAAAGTGTGTTATTATATAAAACGGACTTTTTTGAAAGGAGGATTTAGCAGATGAAGGTTAGAGCATCAGTTAAACCAATTTGCGAAAAATGCAAAGTCATCAAAAGAAAGGGAAGCATTAGAGTAATATGCGAAAACCCTAAGCACAAACAGAGACAGGGCTAATAAGCTTAAGTGAATGATAAAACATTCACTCTTTTGTGTATTTATCCCTAAGGGGAACATGCGGCTGCAGCAACTATGATTTCAATAATAAAAATTGAAGGATATAATATAGTTGCTTTTATGTAAATGATATATGGTCATTTGCAAAATATAATAATGGATTGTCCTAATTTGCTGATGGGACAGATTCTACTGATACTTAAGTATGTATCTGATACTTAGGTATAAATGCTGTCTATATATGGGTTACGTACATCATTTCAGACGTCTACGGACGGGCTACGTTAATTTGTGTATAGGATATAAAAATAATATGGAGGACTAAACACATGGCTCGTATTTCAGGTGTTGACTTACCAAGAGAAAAACGTGTGGAAATCGGACTTACATACATCTATGGTATAGGTGTGTCCAGTTCTAAGGTTATCTTAGATAAAGCTGGTGTTAACCCAGACACACGTTGTAAAGACTTAACTGACGAAGAAGTTAAGAAGATCAGTGAAGTAATTGACAACGATCATATCGTTGAAGGTGATCTTCGTAGAGAAGTAGCTATGAACATCAAGAGATTACAGGAAATCGGATGTTATAGAGGAATTCGTCATAGAAAAGGACTTCCAGTTCGTGGTCAGAAAACAAAGACCAATGCAAGAACAAGAAAAGGTCCTAAGAGAACAGTAGCTAATAAGAAAAAATAATTTATAGGAACCCATAAGGGAGGTTAGTTTAAAATGGCTAAAAAAGTTACAAAGAAAGTGACAAAAAAGCGTGTAAAGAAAAACGTTGAACACGGACAGGCACATATTCAGTCATCTTTTAACAATACAATTGTTACAATTACAGATGCACAGGGTAATGCTTTATCATGGGCAAGTGCCGGTGGTCTTGGATTTAGAGGTTCAAGGAAATCTACTCCTTATGCAGCTCAGATGGCGGCTGAAACTGCTACAAAGGCAGCTTTAGTTTATGGTTTAAAATCAGTAGATGTTATGGTTAAAGGACCAGGTTCAGGAAGAGAAGCAGCAATCCGTGCACTTGGTGCATGCGGACTTACAGTTACAACTATTAAAGATGTAACACCTGTACCACATAACGGTTGTCGCCCACCAAAACGCAGAAGAGTCTAATTATTATATTATTATTAAGGTAAGACTTAATATAGGAGGATAAAGCAAATGGCAGTTAATAGAACTCCTGTTCTTAAAAGATGCAGATCTTTAAATTTAGATCCTGTATATTTAGGAATAGATAAGAAGTCAAACAGAAAGTCTATTAGAGGCAATAAAAAGATTAGTGAGTATGGTCTTCAGTTAAGAGAGAAGCAGAAAGCTAAGTTTATATATGGCGTATTAGAGAAGCCATTCAGAAATTATTATAAGAAGGCAAAACAGATGCCTGGCATGACAGGTGAAAATCTTATGATTTTACTTGAAAGAAGACTTGACAATGTTATTTTCCGTATGGGATTAGCAAGAACAAGAAGAGAAGCTAGACAGATCGTTGACCATAAGCACGTACTTGTAAATGGTAAGTGTGTCAACATTCCTTCATACTTAATTAAAGCTGGCGATGAAATTGAAATTCGCGAGAAGAGTAAGGGATCAACAAGATATGAACTTATCTTAGATGCAACAGGTGGAAGATTTGTTCCAGAATGGCTTGAGGTTGATTCAGAAGCTCTTAAGGGTAGTATTAAAGAATTACCAACCAGAGAAAGCATTGATGTACCTGTAGATGAAATGCTTATTGTCGAATTATATTCTAAGTAAGCTTAAGTTTCCGATAAAAGGAGGTATTGCTTGTGTCAAAGTATAAAATGCCAAATGTTGAAATAGTTGAAATTTCAGAAGATAAAAAATATGGTAAATTTGTTATTGAACCGCTTGTAAGAGGTTTTGGTATAACACTTGGTAATTCACTTAGAAGAATTATGCTTTCATCAATTCCTGGCAGTGCAGTAAGTCAGATTAAGATTGAGGATGTTTACCATGAGTATGCATCAATTGAAGGTGTTAAGGAAGATGTTACTGAAATCGTTCTTAATATCAAGAATCTTGCCATCAGAAACAATAGTGAATCTGATGAGCCAAAGAGAGCATATATTGACTTCACAGGTGAGGGTATCGTAAGAGCATCTGATATTCAGGTTGACTCAGATATCGAAATTATCAATCCAGATCTTAAGATAGCAACTTTAAGTGGCGGTCCTATGAGCAAGCTTAACATGGAACTCGTAATTACAAATGGCGAGGGATATGACAGCGCAGATAAGAATAAGGCTGATAAGCCATCTATCGGATTTATCTCTATTGATTCTATTTACACACCTATTGAAAGAGTAAATATTAAGGTAGAAGATACGCGTGTCGGAAATGTTACAGATAATGATAAACTCACAATTGAAGTTTTCACTAATGGAACAAAGGCTCCAGATGAGGCTGTAAGTCTTGCAGCTAAAATCTTAAGTGATCATTTAACTTCATTTATTGATTTATCTGAAAGCGCTAAGAAGTATAATGTTATGGCGGAAGTAGAGGATGACGAGAAGGAAAGAGTTATTGAGATGAGTATCGAAGAACTTGAGCTTTCTCAGCGTTCAACTAACTGTCTTAAGAGATCAAACATTAACAATGTTGGTGAACTTATTAATAAGTCTGAAGATGACATGCTTAAGGTTCGTAACCTTGGACGTAAGTCATTGGATGAAATCATGAATAAGTTAAAAGAATTAGGTTTGAGCTTGAAGACTAATGAAGAATAATTGATTGGGTTTATGCCCAATATAAACGGAGGTTAGAAAAATGGCTGGTTATAGAAAACTCGGAAGAACTGCTTCTCAGAGAAAAGCCCTTATAAGAGGTCAGGTAACTTCACTTCTTTTGAATGGAAAGATCGTTACAACTGAGGCAAGAGCTAAAGAAATTCGCAAAGTTGCAGAAGGTCTTATAGCTTTAGCAGTTAAAGAAAAGGATAATTTCGAAGAGGTTACTGTTACAGCTAAGGTTGCTCGTAAAGATGCAGATGGCAAAAGAGTAAAAGAAGTTGTAGATGGAAAGAAAGTAACAGTTTTCGATGAAGTTGAAAAAACAATTAAGAAGGACAATGCTTCAAGACTTCATGCAAGAAGACAGATGAAGAAAGTTCTTTATAATGTTAAAGAAACAACTGATAGCAAGAAGAATCCTAAGGCAGTAGATCTTACAAATAAGTTATTTGAAGATATCGCTCCTAAGTACGCAGACAGAAATGGTGGATATACAAGAATCGTTAAGATTGGTCAGCGTAAGGGTGATGCTGCTATGGAAGTACTTCTTGAATTAGTATAATAATAAATACTAAACGAAGTATGCAAAACGGGTATCTTTATTAGATACCCGTTTTAATGTGGTTGTTTTAACTTCCGTAATCGTGGTATAATTTAAACTATATTGTCACAAGATTAGCATAAGGATTATTTGTATGAAAGAAATAATTAAAAGCAGAGGTTTGATTCACAGATTCACCTCCTATGATGAAAATGAGAATAAAGAAGTGGTTAGTGCACTAAATGGTGTTGACTTGGATGTTAATGAAGGTGAATTTATAGCAATACTTGGCAGTAATGGAAGTGGAAAATCAACCCTTGCAAAACATATTAATGCATTATTGTCTCCAACTGAAGGAACATTATTTGTTGATAGTGTTGATGTAACCAAACCTAAAAACAAAATAAAAGTTAGAAGAAGTGCAGGTATGGTTTTTCAGAATCCTGATAATCAGATTATAGGATCAATAGTTGAGGAAGATGTGGGATTTGGTCCAGAAAACATAGGTATTCCTACTGACGAAATCTGGGATAGAGTTAACAGGTCATTGAAGGCTGTTGATATGACTCTTTATAGAAAAAGCAGCCCTAACAGATTATCCGGCGGGCAGAAGCAAAGGGTTGCCATAGCAGGTGCTATAGCAATGGAACCAAAGTGCATTGTTCTAGATGAACCTACTGCCATGCTTGATCCTGTGGGAAGAATGGAAGTAATAGAGACAATCAGGGAACTTAACAAAGAAAAAGGCATTACAATACTTTTAATTACACATCATATGAATGAGACAATAAATGCGGACCGTGTGATTGTTATGAATACTGGCAAGGTAGTTATGAATGGTACTCCAAAGGATGTGTTTAGTAAGGCAGATGAACTTATTAGTTTTGGCTTAGAAGTACCACAGGCTGTGTTAATAGCAGAAGAACTTAGAAATAAAGGTATTGATGTACCAATAGGAATAATATCAAGAGAAGAACTTGTATCCTATATCTCAGACAGATATCAGGAATAATTTTTTTTGAATGGTGGTCATATGATAAAGGTAGAAAACTTAACATATAAATATTCTCCTGGTACGGCTTTTGAAACCAAAGCCCTTGATAATATTAATCTTGAAATAAAAGATGGGGCGTTTGTGGCAATTATCGGTCACACTGGTAGCGGAAAGTCTACTTTGATACAGCATCTTAATGGACTTATAAAATCTGATGAGGGCTGCATATATTATAATGGAGAAAACATATATGATGAGGGTTATAAATTAAGTGAGCTTAGATGTAAGGTGGGATTGGTATTTCAATATCCAGAATATCAGCTTTTTGAAGAAAATGTTTTAGAAGATGTAATGTATGGACCTAAGAATAAAGGTTTAAGTGTTGAGGATGCGAGAGAAGTTGCCATAAAGGCTCTTTCCGATGTTGGATTATCAGAAAAGTATTATAATAAATCTCCATTTATGTTATCAGGAGGCCAGAAAAAAAGAGTTGCCATAGCTGGAATTCTTGCCATGGAACCAGAAGTATTGATTTTGGATGAGCCAACAGCCGGTCTGGATCCAAGGGGAAGAAACAAGATTCTTGATAAGATAGAGTCCTTACATAAGGAAAGAGGGATTACTGTTATTTTGGTTTCTCATAGCATGGAAGATGTGGCTAAATATGCAGATAGAATAATAGTCATGAATAAGGGCAGGGTATTTTTGGATGGTAGCGTAAGGGAAGTATTTGCCCATTATAAGGAACTTGAGGGTATTGGTTTGTCGGCACCGGAGGTGACATACATTCTTAATGATTTTAAGCAAATGGGAATGGATATAGATACTGGCATTACCGCCCCTAAGGAAGCTGCAGGTGAAATATATAAGAACTTAATAAGGAGATAGATTTGAAAGACATTACCATAGGACAATTCTATCCTACAGATTCAATTATACATAAGTTAGACCCACGAGTGAAACTTTTTGGAACATTTGTATTTTTGATTTCTCTGTTTATTTCCGATAATTTAATAAATTACATAATGATTACGGCAGTTTTGGGAATAGTACTTAGGCTATCCAATGTTCCGTTAAAGTTTTTATTAAAAGGATTAAAGAGTATTATCATAATTCTTTTAATAAGTGTTGTCTTTACCATGTTTGCAACCCCGGGGACTGTAATAGTAAAAATAGGATTTATTAAACTTACGAGATATGGTGTGAAAAAAGCATTTTATCTGGCCATAAGATTAATATATCTCGTTGTTGCAACATCAGTTATGACTCTTACAACAACACCAAATACATTGGCAGATGGACTTGAAAAATCCTTTGGAATACTATCCCGTATAGGTTTTCCTGTTCATGAAATTGCCATGATGATGACAATTGCTTTGAGATTTATTCCCATACTTATGGAAGAAACTGAGAAAATAATGATGGCTCAAAAAGCAAGAGGTGCCAAGTTTGATGAGGGTAATGTATTTAACAAGGCAAAAAGCATGGTGCCAATTCTTGTGCCTCTTTTTATATCAGCAATACGAAGGGCATTGGATCTTGCTGATGCCATGGAGGCGAGATGCTATAATGGCGGTAATGGAAGAACCAAAATGAAGCCCCTTAGATACAGCAAGTCAGATGGTGTGGCCTATGTATTAATTATCTTGTATTTGGCTGCAATCATTGGATTAAATATTGTTATAGGACATATACCAGAGTTTAAGATATTTATGGTGAGAAAATAAAATGAAAAGAATCTTAATTATTGTTGCCTACGATGGTACAAATTATCATGGATGGCAGGTACAGGATAATGCGAAAACCATAGAGGGTGAATTAAATAAGGCGATATATGAAGCGACAGGTGAAAAAGTAGAAGTGTCAGGTGCTTCAAGAACAGACGCAGGAGTTCATAGCCTTGGAAACCTTGCTGTGTTTGATACAGATAGTAGTATTCCATCTGATAAGTGGGATAAGGTGTTGAATCAGTATTTGCCGGAAGACATTGTGGTTCAAAGGTCAGAAGAGGTAGCCTCTGATTATCATCCAAGATTTAATAAATATAGCAAGAAATATGAATACCATATTCTTAATAGAAATGTGTCCTTACCAACTTACGAAAGAAACGCATGGTTTATATATGGCAAATTGGATTTGGATGCCATGAAAAAGGGTGCAAAGTATCTATGTGGGGAACATGATTTTGCTGCATTTTGCGGTGCAGGAAGTCAGGTAAAGACTACGGTAAGAAATATTACTGATATTGCCATTACAGAAATGAATCTACCTTTTGTTACGGGATATGAAGAGTTAAATGGTGATGCGACAAATATTGAAGAATATGATATGAATACTGGAAGAATGATAAGTATTTCCGTAACAGGAGACGGTTTTTTATATAATATGGTTCGTATTATTGTGGGAACGCTTGTGGAAGTTGGACAGGGAAGAAGGAAACCTGAGGACATTATTGGGGTTATAAATAGTAAGGACAGAAGTAAGGCGGGTAAAACGGCACCGGCAAAGGGCCTGATGCTTATGAAGATAGAGTATTAATATGGAATGATAGCTTTTAATAAAAAATAAAACTTATTATAAAACTAACTTTTATAAATAAAGGTTGACAGAATAAAAAAGTTTTACTATAATACCTTATTGTGACGACTTGTGCACAAATATATGGTTCTATTTGCCATTAGCCCCGGTGATAGAAGTCATATGTGAAATAAAAAAATGATTATTAGTATGGAGGAAAAACCATGAAGACTTATATGGCTAGTCCAGCTACAGTTGAAAGAAAATGGTATGTAGTTGATGCTACAGGATATACACTTGGACGTTTATCATCAGAAGTTGCCAAGATCTTAAGAGGTAAGAATAAACCACAGTTTACACCTCATCTTGATATGGGTGATTACGTTATCGTAATAAACGCAGAAAATATAAAAGTAACAGGTAAGAAACTTGATCAGAAGATTTACTACCATCATTCAGATTATGTAGGTGGTATGAAAGAAACTACACTTAAAGAGAAACTTGCTAAAAAGCCTGAAAGCGTTATTGAGCTCGCTGTAAAGGGCATGCTTCCAAAGGGACCTTTAGGAAGAGAAATGTATAAGAAACTTTTCGTATATGCAGGAAGCGAGCATCCACATGCTGCTCAGAAACCAGAAGAGTTAACATTTTAGTAAGAAGGAGGATTTTTAGCAATGGCAGATAAATTTTACGGAACAGGTAGAAGAAAAAGCAGTATTGCAAGAGTATATATTATGCCGGGAACAGGCAAGATAACTATTAATAAGAGAGATATCGATGAGTATTTCGGATTAGAAACACTTAAAGTTATCGTTCGTCAGCCACTTGTAGCTACAGGTAACGAAGCTAAATTTGATGTGTTAGTTAACGTTCATGGTGGCGGTTATACAGGTCAGGCAGGTGCTATTAGACATGGTATTTCAAGAGCACTTCTTCACGTAGATAGTGATGAGTTCCGCCCAATTTTAAAGAAGGCTGGATACTTAACAAGAGATCCACGTATGAAAGAAAGAAAGAAATATGGTTTAAAGGCAGCACGTCGTGCTCCTCAGTTCTCAAAGAGATAGTTATTTTACGCAAGCAGAAAAATACAGTTTCCCGAGTTTACTCGAGGAAACTGTATTTTTTTGCTTGTATAGGAGGACAAAATGAAAAAATTTATAGGTGATAAAAAGTTTTATGGAATGCTTTTTTCTATTGCATTTCCAATAATGATACAAAATGCAATTACTAATTTCGTGGGACTTCTTGATAACATAATGATTGGAAGATTGGGGACGGAACCAATGAGTGGTGTAGCCATCGTTAACCAGCTTCTTTTTGTTTATTGGTTATGTTTGTTTGGAGGTCTTTCCGGAGTTGGAATATATACAGCGCAGTATTATGGAAAAGGTGACAAGGAAGGCATAAAGAATACATTTAGATTTAAACTTTGGATTGGTTTATTTATTTCGATTATTGCTACAATCATATTTTTGTTGTATGGTAGTACATTGATTTCGGGTTATTTAAAAGGCACTAATGATGCGGGTAATGTTGCCAGCACATTAAGGTATGGTAAGGAATACTTAGCAATTATATTATGGATGTTTCCAGGAGTCATCATTTCATGGGTTTATACAAGTACCATGAGGGAATGCAGTGAAACATTCATTCCAATGATATCAGGAATAATTGCTGTATTTACAAATCTCTTTCTTAACTATTTGCTAATATTTGGTAAGTTTGGATTTCCAAAACTTGGAGTCAGGGGTGGTGCCATAGCCACGGTTATTTCCCGATATGTGGAAGCGGGATTTGTTGTTATTTGGATTATATTACATAAGACAAAATATGAGTATTTCAGGGGTGTGTATAAAAAGATATTTATTCCATTTGGGTTGGTAGCCAAGTATTTTTTAACAGCCATGCCTCTGCTTATTAATGAAGGGTGCTGGTCTTTGGGAGTGGCGCTTCTTGCAAAGGCTTATTCTACCCGTGGACTTAATGTGGTGGCAGGGCAAAACATCTCAAGTACAATTAATAATATTTTTAACATAGCATTTATTGCCATGGGAGATTCTGTAGCCATAATAGTGGGTAAATACCTAGGGGCAGGAGACATGAAGAAGGCAAGAGATATAGATAATAAGATTATCGCTACTTCAATTATAAGTGCAATTACATTTGGTGGATTAATGTTAATTGGTGCGCCATTCTTTCCTAAGATTTATAATACTACCAAAGAAGCGAAACTAATAGCAACGCACTTTATTATAGTACAATCATTATTTATGCCGAAGGATGCGTTTCTCCATACTTCGTATTTTACAATCAGAGCAGGAGGAAACACAGCTATTACTTTTCTTTTTGACAGCGTGTTCATGCTGGGAGTTAGCGTGCCAGTAGCCTTTGCTCTTGCTAAGTACACAACCCTTGGAGCGGCAATGATCTTTGCCATAGTTCATGCAACGGATTTTCTTAAGTGTATAGTGGGTTTTGTACTTGTAAAAAACGGCAGTTGGCTTAAAAATTTAACGGATACGAGTGCATAAAATTCTTTGCCTTAAATATCTAAAAATTACAATTAAAAATATCTAACTATTAGGGGTAAAATGTTAAAATTCTTATTGTATAAGAAGTGAAAAGTTGGTATAATATATTGGTAATGCAAAATGAATATTTTGCAAAAAATATTATATAATAATAGGAGAGGTAATAAATATGAGTACAGAAGAAAATGCAAAGAAGCAACCAATTAATGCACCGGGAGAGCCACATATGGCGTGTGTACTGCTTTTAGATGCATCTTATTCTATGAATGGAAAAGCTATGGATAGCTTAAATAAGGCGGTTAATGATTTTAAAGAGCAGACAGCTAAAGATGAACTCGCACAGAAGAGAATCGACATAGCAATTATCGAATTCAATGATGGCGCAAGAGTGGTTCAGGAATTTACACCACTTGGACAGATGCAGCCAGTAAGATTGGTCCCTACAGGACTTACATCAATGGGTGAGGGAATTAATTTAGCAATTGATAAGGTTAAGGAAAGAAGTGCTTTCTATGCTAGTATGGGTACTCCTTGTTTCAAACCATGGATCTTTATGATTACAGATGGTGAGCCTACGGATGATATTGAAGAGGCAAGAAGAAGAATCAAGGAAGAAGAAAGCAAAGGTTCTCACGGAAAACTTAAATTCTGGGCTTGTGGTGTTCCAGGATACAGTGAAAAGGTTCTTACATCACTTACAAACAGATGCATAGCTCTTGACGAAGCAAACTTCGAGGGAATATTCAACTGGTTAAGTGAAAGTATGGTTGCAATTTCAGTCAGCCGCGTAGGCGAGAATCCAAAACTTGAGGATTTACCAAAGGGTGCTCAGGTTATTCCTACAGATTGGTAAAATTAGACATAATGCTTATGCAGGCTTCGGCTTGCATAGGCTTTGTTTCTTTATAGAGATAATTACGGTTTTTGCTGATGATTAATCAGATAGGTTTGGGGTAATAAAATATGATATTTAGTTATGGATTTAGCATTAGAGGAAAATCACATATGTCCACTGATGCACCTTGCCAGGATTCTCATCGTATCCTTGAGATGAAGAATGGCTGGTATGTGGCAGCAGTTGCAGATGGAGTTGGTAGCGCCAAGAATTCACAAGTTGGATCTAAGATTGCAGTAGATACAGTTGTGGATTTTTGCAATGAATATATGCCAGATGATAATAATGTTATTAACATTAAATCAATGATTAGAACGGCATTTAATTATGCATTAAAAAAGATTGCTGATGAAAGTAAACGTACAGGCAATCCTATAGATACTTATGATACAACTCTTTCACTTGTTATTTATAATGGTAACAGAGTTATATTTGGACATGCCGGAGATGGAGCAATCATAGGATTAAATGTATTTGGAGATTTCGTGGAACTCACATATCCTATTAAGGGTGATGATGGATTTACGGTTATTCCTTTAAGAGGTGGATACACCCAGTGGCTTATTGATTCTTATGAAGAGGATCTGGCAGCGGTAATGCTTTTAACAGATGGTATGCTTGAAACCATTTGCCCATATCTTCTTAAGGATACAGAGAGAAATATAAATAGGGCATATTTACCTTTAGCTTCATTCTTTGCAGATCCTAATGGAATTCCTAAGAATAAGCAGGAAAGAAAAAAAGTTAGAGGATACATAAGAGACTTTTTAGAAGCAAAAGAGGATTATAATTCTGAAAGATTCTATAAGAGACTTTTGGATATATATAGAACGCGTATTCCTAAGGCGGCTGACCATATGGTTTCAGATATTAAAGAGAGAAACTATCCAGTTATGATGATGCAAAATGAGCAGGACGATAAATCAGTGGTTTGTCTTATGAATACAAGCCTTAAAGTGGATAACAAAGAACCAGATTATTATGCAGATTCTGATTGGGAAAGACTTCAGGAGAGGTGGAACAGAAAAGCTTATCCACACATGTATTCGGATAATTATGTGGATGAAGATACAGATCTTATTAAGTTGGGTGATTATTCAAGTTATACAGGTGAAGACACCTTATTTGTTAAGATTATAAAATTCCTGGCAAAAGTTTTAATCATAGTTCTTATTTTAGTCGGCTTTATATTAGCCAAGAATTTTATTGAAAATGGTCCAGATCTTGGTGATTCAAATGAAATAGCTTCTCAATTATGGGAAGATATGAATTAACGGAGTATAATTAAAGGAGTAAAGTATGTCAGTACTATATACTGGAATAAATGGTGAGCAGTATCTGTGTAATGACGAGCCGTTGGGAAAAGGTGGCGAAGGTTCAGTATACGAGATTACCACTAAACCAGATTTTGTCATAAAAGTTTTTAATGAACAAAACAGAACAGAAACCAGACATAGAAAGCTTTTGGCCATGGCAGGAACTAAGATTTCCGCTAACATGATGAAGCAGATTGTTTGGCCTGTTGATGTTGTATATTTGAATAGAAGATTTGTAGGATATGTAATGCCGAAACTCGATGATTTTTTAGAGTTAAACTGCATGTACATAGATGATAGTGGATATACCCTCTACGATAAGATTATGATTGCAAGAAACCTTTGCGCAGCCATAAGTGCTGTTCATAATGCTGGACAGGTATGTGGTGATTTAAATCCTAAGAATATCATCGTGGATCCTGCAAGTGCAAGAGTAACCTTAGTTGATACAGATTCATATCATATAACTGATAGAGCTAATAGCAGAGTTTATAGATGTGAAGTTGGTTTGCCTGAATATCTTCCAAGAGAAATCCAGGAAAAAATGCGTAATGGTTATGATTTAAGAACTGCGCCACTTCCAACATTTACCAGGGAAACAGACCTATTTGCTTTGGCAGTTCATATATTTGCTTTGCTTATGAATGGATGTCATCCATTTGCCAGTGCTGTAGATTATACTGCAGCCATGAATGCAATGAGTGTAAGCCGTGCATCAATTGTGGCACCACAGCCAGTTGATAATGTATGTAATGGTTTATTTGTATTCCATGAAGGTAAGAATGGTCTTGTAAAACCAAAGTATGCGCCAGATTTTGAAATACTTCCTCCTAAGATTCAGGAGTATTTTATAAGAACATTTGTGGATGGACATACTGATCCGTCAAAGAGAGTTGATACACTAGAATGGTATGATGCTTTATCAACAATGCTTGATGAGCTTCAGGTTTGTAAAGAAAATCAATATCATATGTATGCTGCTCATCTTGATTACTGTCCATGGTGTAAGTTAGAAAAAATACTTAATATATATATTGCAAAACCAAAGCCTGTTAAGACTCAAATGAAGAGTGTTCATGAGATTAGACAGAAAGCGGTGCTTGAAGATTATAATAAAGGACCTGCATGGTATAAGGAATTATTTGATTCAATAGTTTATTCCATGACTTATATTCCTGGAGTATCCAAGGTTATGAATAAAGTAGGTGAGGGTATTGCAGGTGCATCAGAAAAAGCCAAGGATATGTCTGAAACTTTCTTTAACAAGAATACAGATGATCCTAAGGAAAAGGATAAGCAAATTGATGATGAGGAATTTTCAGTACATAGAATAGATTATGAAAAACGCGGCAGTATGACTAATCCATATGCAAATATGAATAATGCTGCATCAGCAGGTGGAAGTATACATAGTTCAAAAGCATCAGGGAAAAGCAGTCATGTAAATGATATTACCCCTAGTGGTAATAGTCGGGCACAATTCTATAATTCAGATAAAACGGTAAATGATGCTGATAGATACGTCCAAAAGGATGAAATGTCAGTTGAGGAAAAAGCCCATGCCATTATGGATAAAATACTGGATTTCTTTGAGTATATAAATAATAAGGTTATATACTGGAGAACAACGCTTATAGCTGCTTTTGTAATTCAGTTGATTCTTCATTTTATTGATGAGGAGCATAAGTTCCATTCAATAGTATTTACATTATGTGGTATGCTTACTGCAACGGGATATAATGTATCACTTCTTAGAAAAGGAAAGAAACTAGAATACAGATTTAGAGACTATTTTTATTCTGTTGGTTTATCCATAGCCGGTAGATACATAGGAACATTTTTATTAGTTGCTTTCTTAAGTATATTTGGAGTGGTTATTCTTAAAAAATAAAATTAAAAATAGGTATGAATTAAAAAGAATGTCCTAAAGTTTTGGGACATTCTTTTTTATTTAGTAATGCAGAATTGCAGAAGTTGAAAATCTGCATTATTCCGAGCTGCAAATTAGTGATGTTCTTGTGATTCTGTTAATTTTGATCATGAAAAGCAAGTTGTGGTCTGAAATTCTGGATATGGGAAAAGAGGACCACAGTTATTAAGCAAGTTGTGGTCTGGAATTTAGGAATCTTAAAAACCGGACCACAGTAGAAAAGCAAGTAGTGGTCTGAAATAAAGGAATCTTAAAAACCGGACCACGGTAGAAAAGCAAGTTGTGGTCTG
>Ga0129306_1001421_pt1 | contig 27045 bp, 25 predicted proteins | sample P827metagenome_FD_94438 | JGI IMG/M metagenome (GOLD analysis project Ga0129306, IMG submission 94438) | Capybara group fecal microbial communities from Wisconsin, USA - P827 metagenome | ecosystem: Host-associated > Mammals > Digestive system > Large intestine > Fecal | place: USA: Wisconsin...
CCTCCGGTTTCACCGTAAACGTGAAGAACGCCAAGATCAGCGCCGGCGCAGGCTTCATCGTCATTTACACCGGCGACATCATGACCATGCCGGGCCTGCCCAAGAAACCGGCTGCGGAGAATATTGACGTAACGGACGAGGGCAAGATCAGCGGCCTGTTCTGATGGCTGTCTTCTACTGTGCGCACCGACGCATTGGCAGACGTTCCGGTATTCAGGGAACCCATAGTACTTAAACAGCAGTAATTAAATAAAATTGAGACCGGCAGATGCACCTGTCGGTCTCTTGCTATCGAAAGGGAAATACACATGGAAACACTGGTGATGAGCGGCCGTCCTGTGGCGGATGCCTGTAAGGAACAGATAAAAGAAAAGGTGGAAGCTGCCGGCAAGGCAGGTAAAAATGTTACCCTTGCGATTGTAACGGTGGGGGAAGATCCCGCTTCCTTTGTTTACCGGAAACGGCTGGTAAAGATGACCGAAAGTCTTGGCATCGGCAGCCGCTGTGTGGAACTGCCGGGAACGGCGGACACAGCGGAAGTAATCGCGGCTGTCAGGAAGCTGAACGGGGATCCGGAAATCGCCGGCATCCTGCCCATGATGCCCATGCCGAAGCAGGTGGACGGGGAGGCGGTTGGCGCCGCCCTTGCCCCGGAGAAAGACATGGACTGCCTGAACCCGGCCAACGGCGGGGCCCTGCTGATGGGTGAAGGCCGCTGGGCCGCCTGCACGCCCCGGGCCTGCATGGCGATTCTGAAATATTATAAAATTCCGCTGGACGGAAAACACGCGGTGGTGCTGGGACGCAGTAACGTAGTGGGCAAACCGGTGGCGCTGCTGTTGTTACAGGAAAACTGCACCGTCACGGTCTGCCATTCCCATACAAAAAACCTGCCGGAACTGGTACGGCAGGCGGATATCGTGGTGGCGGCCATCGGCAAAGCCGGTTTTGTCACCCCGGATATGGTGAAACCCGGCGCGGTGATCGTAGACGTGGGCATCAATGTGACAGAAAACGGAATCGTGGGCGACGTGGCGCCGGAAGTGGCGGAAAAAGCCTCGGCCTTTACCCCGGTGCCGGGCGGTGTCGGCGTGGTCAGCAACGTGATGATGATGGACGCGGTGGTCCGGAATCTGTAAGGTGAAATGTGATGCGTAAGCTTTACGGGGTGGCTGCCCTGGCCTTTACCGGTTTTATTTTTTACAATTCCAGCCTTCCCGCGCCGGTCAGTGATGAAACCAGTTACTATTTTGTGAACCTGGTTGCCGGGATCAATGCCTTCCTGGACAAACCGGTGCCGCTGGAGGAAATGAATCACTATATCCGCAAAACGGCGCATTTTACGGAGTACTTTGTGCAGGCGCTGTTATTGTGCAATGCGTTTCAGGCTGACCGGACAGACCGTAAGAACTCCCACAGCTGCATCCTGCTCCTGTCGCTGCTGACAGCGGTGCTTGACGAATATATCCAGCTGTTTTCACCGGGGCGGAGCGGCCAGGTGACGGATATCATGCTGGACTTTTCAGGCGCTTTCGCCGGCTGGCTGGCCTTTCAGCTTTGGAAGTGGATAAAGCGGTAAAGTTGAGGAAGCGGAAAGAATTTGTTGAAGTAAATTTAATTGTATAGAATAAAATAGCAACGCCGGGAAATACATCGCAAAACTGTTCCCGTTTGCTATTTCATGGATTCATTCGCCTGTGGCTTCGAAACTCGGGCTTCGCCCTCAGACAGTCTCGCCACAGCCGGCTCATTTCATCTCATGAAATTACGCAAACGCTCACATTGTTTTGCTTATGTATTTCCCGGCGCTGCTTTTTAACTAACGATTTTAAATTTTTAAATTCCGATCACCACACCGCCGCCATGTCCGTGATGGTGACGGCCGTGGCCCCAGCCGAAACCGATGCCGATGCCGATAGGCCAGCCCCCGCCTGATTTCCGGTTTTCTTCCAGCACCTGGTCTTTTTCGTCCATTACGGTAAAGCGGAGGGTCTTGCCTGCCGTAAAGCCGCCGATTTCCACTTCGGCCAGGATATCGGCCTTGCCTCTCGTTACACCGTAGACCCACTGCTGTCCCTTCTCGTCGGTATCAATCCGGAGGGTATTCTCGTTGAGGCTGGTCAGCGTCAGGTTATAGGGGATGCTGCCGGGAACCCGGATCAGCACTTTGCCTACGCCGTCCAGGGGTATCTTCCTGTAAGCCGGATAAATTTCCACCTTTTCCAACAGTTTTTCCGTCGTGCCGTCCAGCAGCTCCGTACGGTTTTCCCCGGGGATGCGGCGGAAGATGCAGCTGTCATCTTTGGCCAGCAGGAAATCGCCGGCAGTTTCCGAAGTGCCGGGACGGAACGCTTTCACATGATAAAAATAATCGCCCGTCAGAGCTTTGTCCATGCGGTAGTCGTAATCGATCTGCGGAACCAGCCCCGTTTCTTCCGGGTTTATGTACAGCAGTCTTGCTACGGCTTTTTCCAGTTTTTTGCCGCTGGTAATATAATAATCGGACAGGGCCTTATCCTGCGCTGCCTTACGCACGGCGGCGGCTTTTTCCGCAGGCACGACGGCGCCGTCTTTATACGTTGCCGTGCCGGAATCTGCTTTCCGGATCTCCGCTGCACCGGCACATACCGGAACAGCCAGTACTGCGGCAAGGACAGACAGTGTTACAAGGCGCGCGGCCATCTGTTTCCATTTTTTCATGGCAAGGAACCTCCCCTTCTGTATTTTGTAGATTTCTAAGGAGACGAATGGATCAGTGTCCCCTTAACACCCGGATTTACTAACGCCTGAGCTTATTATTTATTATAATTATAAAATAAAATTTTGACAAATACGTGGCAAAACCAAAGCTTTATATAAAACATGAAAGTAAAACACGGAAATAAAAAGTGAAAGTCCCCTGTTGTGTAACAGGGGACTTTGCATTAGGGGAGGAAAGTGAATTGTTCTAAATTATTATTGTCCTTTGGAATCAGGCTGTTTCCGGGAATCAGATGAACCAGATGTTGCCGGTAATCCGTTTACGCCGGGATCATTTGGGACCCTGGCCGTCCTGCGGTCCGCGGTGTCCTCTCGGTGCAGGTGCGCCCTGGCCGGGGCCGGGGCCGAAACGGTGGTGCGCTTTTTTCCACTGTTCTTTTTCTTCCGGGGTCATCTGTTTCCATTTTTTCCAGAACGCTTCCATCCGTTCCTGCTGGCGTTTATCCCGCTCCAGGAAACGTTCTTTTTCTTCTTTGGTCATATTCTTGGTGCGTTCTTTCACCATCTTGTCATGTTTCTGTTTGAAGTACTCATGACGTTCGTCTTCCGTCATTTTCGCGATCTTTTCCCGCTCGGCCTTTTTCGCCTCCTGGCGTTTCTCAAAGACTTTCTTTTCGTCTTCGGTCATGTTTTTCATGCGTTCTTCGTTAACGCGGTGGATGAACTTTTCGGTGGCTTCGCGCCGTTCCCGGTCAGACATGCTCTGCCAGTTGGCGAAGAACTGCTCCCGTTCTTTCGCTAACTGCTGGCGCTGCTCCTGGGTCAGTTTGCCGGGGCGGTGTTTCCTTTCGGCATGGAATTTGCCGTGGTGGGGACCGCGGAACTCACCGTCATGATGCGGGCCGTGGCCAGGGTGTCTGTGCATGCCGTGATGCGGGCCGTGTCTGTGACGTCCGTCCCTGTGGAAACCAAAGGGCGGCTGGCCTTTTTCCATATCCGGCGCCTGCTGTTCGATTTTGTTGTTGTAATCCAGTCCCTGCTGCTGGGTCGCGGCGTCTTCTGCTTCCGTTGCGGCAAATGCGGAACCCGCCAGTAAAGTAGCCATTACGCCTGCAGCGACTAACGTCTTTTTCCAGTTCTTCATCATGTTCATCTCTCCTTCTCTTTTATATTATGTGTCTTCTGAGCCTTCCAAGTCAAATTTTCTTAAATTGAACGGTCTTTCCGGGGGGTAGATTACATGGCCCGTTCCGGGCCGGGCATCCGCCGTTCAATTTACCGGAATATTTCCGGTTCGCCTTTATATTATAGCCCAGATATGGCAAAATCATGTTTTTTCCGGAACAAAACTATGTTTTTCTTTTTACAGGTTTTGTTGTATAATTAACATGTATAAGTGTCTTTGTAACTTTGCGACGGGGGGCTTGCATATGAATAAGGTATTGATTGCTGACGATAACGCGCAGATAACGAAGGTATTAAAGGACTACGCCAGTAAAGAAGGCTGGGGCAGTTATATTGCCTATGACGGAGACGAGGCCCTGCGCCTGTTCCGGGAGTTTTCCAGGGAGATTTCCATTGTTTTCCTGGACGTCATGATGCCGAAAAAGGACGGTTTTTCCGTTTGCAAGGCTATCCGGGCCATGTCCCAGGTGCCGGTGATCATGATCACGGCCCGGAGCGAGGACGCGGATAAAATCATGGGGCTGGACATCGGCGCGGATGATTATATCGTGAAACCCTTCAGCGCAGCGGAAGTCATGGCCCGGGCCCGGGCTATCCTGCGGCGCATTCCCCAGCAGGAGGAAAGCAAGTCCCGCAAGCTGACCGTTGCCAACCTTACCATTGATATCGATAATTACATGGTCACCATTGATGATAACGAAGTGCCCCTGACCAAACGGGAAAAAGAACTGCTCTGGCTGCTGGCGTCCAATTCGAAAAAGGTCTTTTCCCGGGACAACCTGCTGGACAGCCTCTGGGGTTATGATTATTTCGGGGACAGCCGCACCGTGGATTCCCATATCAAACGGCTGCGGGCCAAGCTGGACGCATATGAGCATCCCGGCTGGGCCGTGAAAACGATATGGGGCGTAGGCTACCGTTTTGAAATAGCGGAGAAGGAAACGGAAGGACGCAAACCGTAACAGGAATTGCGCGCCGGTAACAAATATCCTGTGGTTTGAGCCGGTTTAACTGACGGCAGAATGGAGAAGGATATGTTTAAGAGTAAAATAGCTGCGAAGTTGGCGGCCTATTTTGCGCTGGCCATTTTAGTATTTGCTTTCGTCATGGCTTTTTCTTTCGGGCATTTTTTCCGGGAGAACTTCATTGAGCGGCAGCAGCGCGGCCTGGCCTACCGGGCGGCCAGCGTGGCGGCTATTATGGGAGACAACCTGGAGCGTTCCCGTATGCGGGAAGCCAGAGAGAAGAACGCGGGAGAAACTGCCGTCCGTACGGCAGTCAATCCGGGTACCCTGCTGCGTTCCCGCCGGCTGATCGCCTATGTGAATATCATCACGGCGGACGATGTCTGGGTCGCCAATAAGAATGGCGATATCGAAATGCGGACCCACATCAAGGAAGGCGACGACATGAAAGAGGTGCCGCACAATGTCCGGGGCCGCGTGGAACATCACAAAGGTCCCCAGGGCCGGGATATCCCTCCGGTTTTTGAAGGCACCACCACAGTCAATTCACTGCCCCAGACGTACCGGGACATGTTCCGCAAGGGATTTAAAGGCGAATCCGCCGTACGGGAAGAGTTTGACAAACGGATCAACGAGATGATGGTCCTGGCCACGGCTCCCATCTATGACAAAAACGGGGGCGTGGAAGGGGTCCTGATGCTGCGGGTACCGGTATTCGGACTGCAGCGCACGTTCCGTGAGGCGCTGGAGGTGTTCGGCGGCTGTCTGGTGCTGGCTCTGTTACTGGCGCTTGCGACAGCCTGGTTCCTGTCCATGAAGTTTACCAGACCGCTGAATACGATGAAAGACACCGCGGAAAAACTGGCGGCCGGGGATTACACGGCCCGGTGCTACATACAGCAGAATGACGAGATCGGCGAACTGGCCGCCACCCTGGACAGCATGGCGGGGCGGCTGGAGGAAGCAGACCGGGAGACCAGACAGACGGAAAAGATCCGGAAAGAATTCATCGCCAACATTTCCCATGAGCTGCGCACACCGGTGACGGTGGTGCGGGGCAGCCTGGAAGCGCTGCGCGACAAAGTGGTGACAGAGCCGGCCGATGTGGAACGGTATTATGACACCATGTACGACGAGACCCTGTTCCTGCAGCGGCTGATTAACGACCTGCTGGATCTGTCCCGTCTGCAGAACGTGGACTTCCCCATGGATAAAGAACCGCTGAACTTCTGCGAAGTGGTGCAGGGCGCGGTCCGCAGCGCGCGGCATCTGGCCCGGGAGAAGAATATTACAATTAATTGTGAAATGGATACACCGATATATAAGATGACAGGTGATTTCGGCCGGTTGAACCAGATGCTGATGATCTTCCTGGACAACGCCGTGAAGTTCAGCCCGGAAAACAGCAGCGTGGAAGTAAAACTGGCGAACCGCCGCCTGACCATCGCCGACCACGGCCCCGGCATCAAATCGGAAGACCTGCTGCATGTGTTTGACAGGTTCTATAAGACCCGGGGTGAAAACAATAAAACCGGAAGCGGACTGGGCCTGGCCATTGCCAGGGAAATCGCGGAGCGGCATGTAATCGCCCTGAGTATGCAAAGCGAGTACGGCAAGGGCGCCACGGCCGTGATGGAACTTCCGAAACCGGAAGAACTCACCGCGGAAGAAAAAGCGGAAATGGCGTAAGAGGTCTGTATTATGGAATACGGATGTAAAAACAGAGTCGTTGTAATCACCGGCGGTACCAGTGGCATCGGCCTGGCTGCCGCCCGGGCTTTCTGGCTGGACGGGGCCATAGTGAGCATCGTCGGCAGGGACAGCGCAAAAGGAATGAAAGCGCTGGCGCAGATTGCCGGCTGTAAGGATCCGGAAGCCGCGGTGTTCCCCGGTCTGCCGGAAGGGACAGATACGCTCAGCGCGGCAGAGGGCCTGACCACAGAAGGATCCGGAGCGCGGGACAGTTCCGTGCCGGGCACGGCGGAAGAACTGGCCAGGCTCCGTTATATCCGGGCTGATGTAACGAAACCGGCGGACTGCCGCATGGCCGCGGCCATAGCGGCTTACTACGGGAAAGACCGCATCGATATCCTGGTGAACAGCGCCGGGATGTATCAGGAAAAACGGATAGAGAACGTTTCGGTAGCAGACTATAACCGGATCATGGATGTGAACGTAAAAGGAATCCTGCTCATGATCCAGGCCTGCCAGCCGTATATGCTGCCCCACGGGGAAACGGAAACCGGGGTTGCCGGAAGAGCGGCAGAGGAAACGGCTGTTGCAGACAGCGCTGGCTCCGGAAGGGCGCAGGACCGCTGTATCATCAACATTGCCAGCGACGCGGGCATCGGCGGAAATTACGGCTGCCCGGTGTACTGCGCGTCCAAGGGGGCGGTGGTGTCCCTGAGCAAAGCGCTGGCGCTGGACTTTGCGCCGGACATCCGGATCAACTGCATCTGCCCGGGGGATGTGGACACGCCTTTGCTGACTGCCCAGCTGGCGGCAGCTGAGGGCGGTTACACGAAAGAAGAAATGGGAGAAGGATATCCCCTGGGGCGCATCGCGGCAGCGGAAGAAGTGGCCCATGTGATCTGCAGCGTGGCGTCCCCGGCCAATTCCTTTATGACGGGAGCTGTTGTTCCCGTAGACGGCGGGCTGACCGCGACGGGATAAAGGAAAAGCAGGCTGGAGCGACGGCTGAAGCGATAGGAAAAAACATCAGTAACTCTGAAAGCTGGAGGGATGATCATGGATAAAAACCGGCCCATCGGCGTGATTGATTCCGGGGTAGGCGGACTCAGCGTATTGCGCACGCTGCAGAAGACCATGCCCCATGAAACGTTTTTATATCTGGGAGACACAGCCCGGGCCCCGTACGGAACCCGCAGCCGGGAGACCATCACCGCCTTTGTGGCGCAGATGACGGACTGGCTGGAGCAGAACGGGATAAAGCAGCTGGTTACCGCCTGCAATACCATAACGGTGCTGGGGACCGACGTGATCCGGGGCGCCCATTCGTTTCCTGTGATCGGCATGTCCAAAGCGGTAAAGGAAGTCCTGGAAGTTACCAAAAACAAACACATCGGCCTGATGGCTACGGACTTTACGGTAGGCACCGGAGCGCACCGCAGGGAGATCCGGGCGGCGGATCCGGACGCGCAGCTTTTCGGGGTAGGGTGCACGAAATTTGTGCCCCTGATCGAGGGCAACCGTTTCGGCAGCCCGGAACTGAAGGAAGCCATCAATGAATACGCCGACGCCCTGAAAGCAAAAGAAGTGGATACGGTCATCCTGGGCTGTACCCATTACCCCTTTGTCAGGGAGTATCTGCAGGAGGCTTTCGGTCCGGGGGTGACCATTATCGACCCGGCAGAGGCGACAGCCCGGCAGTCCAAAGCGGAGCTGGAAGCAATGGGGCTGCTCCGGACAGAAGGAGAGGGCAGCTGCACCATCTGTTTTACCGGCGATGTGGGGCTGGGGAAACTGCTGGCAGAGCGGATGCTGGACCCGGCAACCTGCGAATTTAAACAGGTGAAACTGTAGCCTGACGGATAATTTTCATGAATTTGGCACAATTTTATCCTTTTCACATGGTTTATATGTTCGAAGGAGGAAAAACGTGCTATAATAATAAGAGTGGTTTATTAGGACCAGTTATAAAGTTTTGTCCGTAATTTAATTAACATAAACAACAAATCACAAAGGTGGTGAGATGTGCATGTCAATGTTAGATGATATCAAGGCGGCGGAAGCAGCAGCCGCGCAGGCAAAGAAAGAAGCCGCCCTGACGAGTCGCAATCTCCTGCGGGACGCGGAGGAGGCAGCAAACCAACAGGCCGCTGCCATGATCACCGAAGCCCGCGCCGCTGCCAAACAGACCATTGCCAAGGCTGAAGCGCATGCCAGGGTCAAGGCAAAAGATCTGGTGGCAGAACGGGCCAGGGCAGACAGCGCCGTGGCGGCAGCCGCGGAAGCGAAACTCCCGGAGGCGGTAGCTTATATTGTAGAAAGGGTTGTGGTTTAGTATGCTGATAGCAATGAAAAAGGCGACGCTCTTCGCGCTGAAGGAAGACCGCGACGCCATTTTGCTTGCGCTGCAGAAAGACGGCAACATCATGCTCATTTCGGAAGGCGACAAAACCCAGACGCTCGAAGGAGCGGACAAGGTGGGCGACCAGATTGCCAAAGCAAAGGATGCCCTGAAATTTGTCGACCTGCACGGGAAAAAAGATTCCATGTTTGCCTCCCGGCTTCCGGTTTCCTACGACTCTTTCCTCCATGAATCGAAGGAAGGCTCGGATCTGGCGGACCAGATAGAGGCGCTTTCCGGCAAGATCATGTCCCTCAGGAATGAGGCATCGACCATGACGAGCCAGGTAGACGCCTTACAGCCGTGGACAGACCTGGATATTCCGCTGGAGCAGCTTGCGCCTACGGACACCAGCGTGTATTTCGCGGGGTATCTGCCGGAACTGGAAAAAGAAGCGTTCCTGGAAGATATCAAAGAGCTGGCGGCGGAGCCCATCGTGCTGAAAGAAGCACCGGAGGGACGCGCCATGCTGATCTTCTGCCTGAAAGAAGACGCAGCCCGGCTCAAGCATTTCCTCAAAGCGCATGATTTTACCGACGTTGTCTTTCCCAAGCGCACGGGACTGGTTTCGGAGATCGCCGTAGATCTTACGGAGGCCGCCCGGGTGAAAAACTTACGCGCCGACGAGCTGGAAGCGGAGGCCAAAAAGATTGCCGAAAGCAAGGCCGAGCTTCAGTTATATTACGACCAGCTGACGGCGAAAGAAGAACGCCTGGCCAATGGCGGTGTGGAGACCGAAAAGACCTTCTACATGGAAGGCTGGGTCCGGAACGACCGCACAGTCCAGGTAGAGAGGGCTATCCGGAGCGTGACGGACGCGTACCAGATCGAGTTCAACGATCCGGCCGAAGGCGAAATTCCGCCGACGGAAATGGAAAACAATTCCTTCGTAAAGCCCTATGAATCGGTTATCGAACTGTATTCCCGGCCCCAGGCGGGCAGCATTGACCCGGATTTCCTGATGGCGCCGTTCCATTTTATCTTCTTCGGCATGATGCTTTCGGACGCAGGCTACGGCCTGGTGCTCACGATCGGGCTTCTGATCGCCATGAAGCTGGTCAAACCCCAGGGCTTTGCCGGCAAGCTGGGCATGGTCATCCTGTTCGGCAGCATCTCAACCATCATCTGGGGCGCCCTCTTCGGAGGCTGGTTCGGACTGGAACTGCATCCGCTGCTCTTCGTGCCCATGAAAGAGCCGTTGAAGATGCTGGCTCTCTGCTTCGGGCTGGGTGTCCTGCACCTGGTCTGCGGCATGTTGCTGAAGGCCTACATGCTCATCCGGGACGGAGATGTCTTCGGGGCCTTCTGTGACGAAATCAGCTGGCTGATCATGTTCGCAGGCTTCTTCTGCATGGCCTTTGTACCGGGACCGGTCGGCAAATATCTGGCCCTGGCAGGCGCCGCCATCATCGTGCTGACGGGCGGGCGTGACAAGAAAGGCATCCCGGCCAGACTGATGGGCGGCCTGCTCAGCCTCTACAACATCAGCGGGTACATGAGCGACCTGCTGAGCTACTCCCGAATCTTTGCGCTGGGCCTGGCCACGGGCGTTATCGCTATGGTTATCAACACCATCGCGCAGATGCTCATGGAGGCGGGACCGGTTGGCACCGCCGTAGCCGTGCTGGTGCTCCTGGGAGGCCATCTGTTCAATATCGTCATCAACGTACTGGGCGCCTTCGTGCACAGCAGCCGTCTGCAGTACATCGAATTCTTCGGCAAGTTCTATGAAGCCGGCGGCAAGGCGTTTGTTCCCCTGGCTATCAGAACCAAGTACATGAATGTAACCAAATAAAAATTTTTATAAACGAAATTAAAGGAGGCAGTTAATAATGATTACTTTAGGAACAGCTCTTGCGTTTGCAGGCGCGGCAGTTGCCGCCGGTTTTGCCGGTGTTGGAAGCGCCGTAGGTGTAGGTATTGCCGGCCAGGCAGGCGCCGGTGTCGTATCCGAAGATCCGGACAAGTTCGGTAACGTGCTCGTACTGCAGGCCCTGCCGGGTACCCAGGGCATTTACGGTCTGCTGATCGCTTTCATCATCGTCCTGAACCTGGGCGTGATTGACGGCAATGTCAAGGATCTGACCACCTTCCAGGGCATGGCCCTGTTCTGCGCGGGTCTGCCGATGGCCATCGGCGGCCTGATGAGCGGTATTTACCAGGGCAAAGTTGCCGCATCCGGCATTTACCTGTGCGCAAAGCGTCCGGAAGAAACCGGTAAGGGCATCATCCTGGCCGCCATGGTAGAAACCTACGCAGTTCTTTCCCTGCTCATTTCCTTCATCATGGTTAATGGCGTAAAACTCTAAGGGAGGAAGACCGATGGCAGCAAACAAGATTATTCTCAAGATAGAGGAGGAAGGCATCCGCGAAGCAGCTGAAATCGTCGATGCCGCCAAGAAGAAGGCTGCCGCCTCTACTGAAAAAATAACAGCTGCTGCAAAGGTAAAAATAGAAGAAATCAATGCCCAGGCCGCGGCCGATGCCGATGAGGCGGCCCGCCGCCAGATCCTGATCGCCGAGCTGGAAGCCAGGAAGAACTCCCTGGACAGCAAGCGCAGGGTGCTGGAGGCAGCGTTTGCCAAGGCGGAAGAAACCATCGCCGCGATGCCGGAGGACAAGTGGGAGCAGCTCATTACCTCCATCGTCGTGAAGTCCGCTGAGACCGGTACGGAAAAACTCTGCGTGCCGGCAGCAGACCGGGCGAAGTACGAGGGAGGCTTCCTGGCCAGGCTGAATGAAGCGCTGGTCAAGGCAGGCAAGCAGGGCGGACTGACACTGTCTGACGATGCAGCGAAGTTTGCCGGCGGAATTCTCCTGCAGGGCAAGACAAGTGATTTCGACGGGTCCTTTGCAACTATACTGAGGGATGTCCGCACCCGGATTGAAAAGGAAGTGGCGGACATGCTCTTTGCCGCGGAGGTGAAATAGCATGCCGCAGGCAAGTTACGAATACGCGGTAGGCCGTATCAGCCAGCTCTCCACGAAGATGCTGGACGCGGCCAAGCTGAGGCGTATCTTCGAGGCAGGTTCCGTCCAGGAATCCCTGGCACTGCTTCTGGAGACAGGCTATGGCGGATCCCTGACACCCGAGCAGATTGCTTCGGAAGAAATTGACTATGTCATCCGCGAGCAGCTGCAGATATCCAGGAAGGTTGTGTGGGAGGTCACTCCCGCCCCGGAACTGACCAGCCTTTTCCTGCTGGAGGTAGACGGCCACAACCTCAAGACGCTGCTGAAGGCGCGTCTCCTGGGAGTCGAGGCTCCCGATGTGCTGATCGAAGGCGGATCTTTCCCCCTGGACCAGCTCAAGGAGTGCGTAGCCAGCGCCAACTATGACGCGCTGCCCGAAGCGTACCGCAAAACCATGAACAAAATCGAGGCCGAACTGGCCCGCGGGGTTGATTCTCTCAAGCTCAGCGCCGAGATCGACGGAGCCATGTTCCGTCATATCAAGAGTGTGCTGGACAAGAAGAACGACCACAGCTTCGTCCGGGATTATTTCTCCCTGCAGGCGGACTTCCAGAACGCCCGCAGCGTAGTGAGGGCAAGGCTCCTCAACTGGGACGTGGACAAGCTGCGCCTGATGCTCCTGGAGGGCGGGGAAATTGATTTCAACGTGTTCCTGGAAGGGATGAACATCCCGATGGAACAGCTGGGAGCGCAATTCAACAGAGGCAAAAACGGCAAACTTATTTCCCAGAGCGTGGAAGAATACGTTGCCACCGGCAATGCATCTGTTCTGAAACGTAAAATGGAAACGGCGCTGATGAATGTTCTGCGCAGTGTGAAATGGGACATGTTCTCCCTGGGTCCGATCATCGGTTACCTCATGGGCCGCGAGGCGGAAGCCAAAGCCCTCCGGGTGATCTTCGGAGCCAAGCGGGGCGGTTTTGAATACGAGCTGCCCGAACTGTACGCATAGAAAGGCGGATGTCTATGAAGGAACGTAAAATCGCGGTGATTGGCGACCCCGGTTCCGTAATGATTTTCAAGGCCATCGGTCTGGATGTGTATTACGAGGAACAGGGCCCTATGATAGAAAAAAGGATACACAAGCTGGCGGATAAAGGGTATGCGATCATCTACATCACCGAAGAAGCCGCGCAGCTGGTACCCGAGGCAATCGATTATTACACTACTGCGACATTTCCTGCCATCATCCCCATCCCGTCCGCCAAGGGCAGCCTGGGGCTTGGCATGAAAAAGCTGAAGGGCAATGTAGAAAAGGCTGTGGGCGCAGACATTCTTTTCAAGGAAGGGTAGGTAAATAGCCGATGAGTGGAACTATAGTAAAAGTATCAGGCCCGCTGATCGTTGCCAGCGGCATGGGCGATGTAGAACTGTATGACGTGGTCCGTGTCAGCGAGAAGCATCTGATTGGCGAGGTAATCGAATTGCGGGGCGACATGGCCTCCATTCAGGTATATGAGGAAACGGCAGGTCTGGGACCCGGCGAACCGGTGGAATCCACCCGTTCCCCGCTGTCCGTGGAACTGGCGCCCGGTCTGATCGAAGGCATCTTCGACGGAATCCAGCGCCCCCTGGACGTGCTGTACAATAAAGCGGGTGACCGTATCACCCGCGGCGTCGAGGTTCCCAAGCTGAACCGCGAGAAAAAATGGAAATTTGAACCGAAGGTGAAAGTCGGCGACCATGTAACGGGCGGCGACATCATCGGCGTGGTCCAGGAGACCCCGGCCGTGCTGCACAAGATCATGGTGCCGCCCCGCAAGGAAGGCGTCGTGGAATGGGTGTACAGCGGCGAGGCTACCATCCTGGAGCCCGTTTACAAGCTGAAAGACAAAGACGGCAACGTGACGGAGTACCCGATGCTCCAGACCTGGCCTGTGCGCCGCAGCCGTCCCTACAAAGAAAAACTGCCCCCGACGGAACCGATGGTTACCGGCCAGCGCGTCGTCGACGCCCTCTTCCCCATCGCCAAAGGCGGTGTGGCGGCCGTACCGGGCCCCTTCGGCAGCGGCAAGACTGTTATCCAGCACCAGCTGGCCAAGTGGGCTGACGCCGACATCATCATCTACGTAGGCTGCGGCGAACGCGGCAACGAGATGACCGACGTACTGATGGAATTCCCGGAACTGAGCGACCCCCGTACGGGCCTGCCCCTGATGAAGCGTACCGTGCTGATCGCGAACACCTCCGACATGCCGGTTGCCGCCCGTGAAGCATCCATCTATACCGGCATCACCATCGCGGAATACTTCCGCGACATGGGTTACAAAGTAGCCATCATGGCAGACTCCACCTCCCGCTGGGCCGAAGCCATGCGTGAGATGAGCTCCCGTCTGGAAGAAATGCCCGGCGACGAAGGCTATCCTGCGTACCTGAGCTCCCGTCTGGCAGAGTTCTACGAACGCGCCGGCATCGTGAAATGTATCGGCAATGAGGACCGCACCGGCGCGGTTTCCGCCATCGGTGCCGTATCACCCCCCGGCGGCGATATTTCCGAACCGGTATCCCAGGCTACGCTGCGTATCGTCAAGGTATTCTGGTGCCTGTCGGCAGCCCTGGCCTATGCCCGTCATTTCCCGGCTATCGACTGGCTGCAGAGCTACTCCCTGTACAGCGACCGCCTGCGGAACTACTACAACAGCTCCGTATCCCCCGACTGGTCCGGCATGGTCTCCAAGATGATGACCATCCTCCAGGAAGAAGCGGAACTGAACGAAATCGTGCGTCTGGTCGGCGTGGATGCCCTGAGCTTCAAGGACCGCATCACGCTGGAATGCGCCCGCTCCATCCGCGAGGACTTCCTGCACCAGAACTCTTTCCACGAAGTGGATACCTACACTTCCCTGGAAAAACAGCATGACATGATGAAGCTGATCCTGACCTGGTACGACAAGGCGGAAGCCGCCCTGGAACAGCACGTGCATCTGGACAAGCTGATCGATATGCCGGTCCGCGAGGAAATCGGCCGTATGAAATACATTACCGAAAAAGAACGTGTGGAAAAGTTTGGCGAAATCACCAAGAGATTGGAAGCTGCCTTTGCAGCACTGACAGAGGGAGGCGAACTCGATGCGTAAAGATTACAAGACAATTCGCGAGGTCGTCGGCCCGCTGATGCTGGTTGACCAGGTAGAAGGCGTCAAATACGACGAACTGGTGGAAATCCAGCAGGCCAACGGTGAAATCCGCAGCGGCAAGGTCCTGGTTATCGACGGCGACAAGGCGCTGGTACAGCTCTTTGAAAGCTCCCAGGGCCTGAAGATCGACGATGCCAAGGCCCGTTTCCTGGGCCACGGCGTGCGCCTGGGCGTGTCCCCGGCCATGCTGGGCCGCGTCTTCGACGGCATGGGCCGTCCCATTGACGGCGGCGCGGATATCATCCCCGACGAATACAGGGACATCAACGGCGAGCCCATGAACCCGGCCGCCCGCGACTATCCTGCCGAATTCATCCAGACCGGCGTCAGCGCCATCGACGGACTGAACACCCTGGTCCGCGGCCAGAAACTGCCGGTATTCTCCGGCTCCGGTCTGCCCCATGCCCAGCTGGCTGCGCAGATCGCCCGCCAGGCCAAGGTACTGGGTACCGGCGAAGGCTTCGCCGTCGTATTCGCTGCCGTAGGCATCACCTTCGAAGAAGCCAACTTCTTCATGGAAGACTTTAACCGCACCGGCGCCCTGGCCCGTGCCGTTATGTTCATCAACCTGGCCAACGACCCGGCTGTAGAACGTATCTCCACCCCGCGTATGGCCATTACCGCTGCCGAATATCTCGCTTACGAACTGGGCATGCACGTACTGGTTATCATCACCGATATCACCAACTACGCCGACGCCCTGCGTGAGGTATCCGCAGCCCGTAAGGAAGTGCCCGGCCGCCGCGGCTATCCGGGCTACCTGTATACCGACCTTGCGACCATGTACGAACGGGCCGGCCGTATCAAGGGCAAGAAGGGTTCCATTACCCAGATCCCCATCCTGTCCATGCCGGAAGATGACAAGACCCACCCGATCCCTGACTTAACCGGTTACATCACCGAAGGCCAGATCATCCTGTCCCGCGAACTGTACCGCAAGGGCCTGACACCGCCTATCGACGTACTGCCGTCCCTGTCCCGTCTGAAAGATAAGGGCGTAGGCAAGGGCAAGACCCGCGAGGACCATGCCGATACCATGAACCAGCTGTTCGCCGCCTACGCACAAGGCAAGCAGGCGAAAGAACTGGCCACCATCCTCGGTGAAGCGGCCCTCTCCAAGGTGGACAAGCTGTACGCGAAATTTGCCGACGCATTTGAAAAAGAATACGTTTCCCAGGGTTACGAAACCAACCGCAGCATTATCGAGACGCTGGACCTGGGCTGGAAACTGCTGGGCATCCTGCCCCGCAGCGAGCTGAAACGTATCCGTGACGAATATCTGGACAAATACTATGTTCCTGCTGCTACAGAGGATAACGAGGGGGAATAATCGATGGCAACCCAAGTTAACCCGACCCGAATGGAGCTTACCAGGCTGAAAAAGCGCCTGGTAACCGCCGTCCGCGGCCACAAGCTGCTGAAGGATAAACGGGATGAAATGGTCCGCCAGTTCATGCTGCACATCCGCCGCAACCACGCGCTGCGCCTGGAAGTGGAGAAAGCCCTGCAGGGCGTGTCCACCCGCTTCGCCATGGCGAAAGCGCAGATGGGCGCGCTGCGGATCAGCGAGGCCCTGCTTTATCCTGCCCGCGCGGCTGTGTACGAGGTGGGCATGAAAAACGTGATGAGCGTCGATGTTCCCACCATTACCTTTACCGGCGGGGAAGAGGCCACGGAAATCCCTTACGCTTTCACCTTTACCTCCAGCTCCCTGGATAACGCAGTGGTAGAGCTTTCCGCCCTTCTGCCCAAGCTGCTGGAACTGGCCGAGGTGGAAAAGACCTGTAACCTGCTGGCGGATGAAATCGAAAAGACCCGCCGCAGGGTAAACGCCCTGGAATACGTCATGATTCCCGAGATGCAGACCAATATCAAGTTTATCACTATGAAACTGGCCGAAAACGAACGGGCCAGCACCGTACGCCTTATGAAGGCCAAAGACATGATGGCTGCCCAGGAGGCAAAGGCGCAGGCCGAGAGAGCCGCCAAACAGGCTGTGTAACCCGATAAGGAGGCGCTGTTATGAAAGAATTTACATTCCACTATGGACGGGGCACCAAGAGCTTTTCCCTGGACGAAAGCAAGATCATAAAAGAAATCCGCATGCCGGAAACCCCGGTGATGGAAGACGTCCCGAAAGGCGTGCTGGATGCCATTTACAATCCCATCGGCACGGAGCCCATTGACAAGATCATCAAACCGGGCCAGACGGTAACTTTCATCTGCAACGACCCCACCCGCGTGGCCAACAGCTTTGACTTTATGCCGGTGCTGGTCAACGAAATGAACAAGCTGGGGATTCCCGACGAGAACATGCAGATCGTGTTCAGCCTGGGGACCCACCGCCTCATGAGCCATGAGGAAATGGTGGAAGGCGTGGGCGCGGAAGTCGCCGGACGCATCAAAATGTTTAACAGCGACGCCAAAATAGCGGAAGACTTTGAATATTTCGGAACCACCAGCCGCTTTACCCCGGTGCTGATCAACAAGCGCATCTGCCACAGCGACCATGTGATACTGACCGGCACCATCGTACATCATTATTTTGCCGGCTACGGCGGAGGCCGCAAGGCCGTTCTGCCCGGCTGCGCCGCTACGGAAACCATCCGCCACAACCACAGTTTCATGCTGGATCCCCGCGCCGGATTAGGCGCCATGGACGGCAACCCCGTGTATGACGACCAGATGGAAGGCGTGGCCATGTGGGCGGAAGCCATGAAGAAACGGGGTACCAGCGTGTTCCTGTTCAACGCGATCTTGGACGCGGAGCACCGCTTCCTGCGCATGTTCGCAGGCGATTACATCGCTGCGCACAAAGAAGCCTGCAAGTTCGTGGACCAGGTGTACGGCGTAAAGATCCCGAAACAGGCCGACGTGGTCATCGTGTCCTGCGGCGGCTATCCGAAGGACATCAATGTGTATCAGATGCAGAAGACCATGGACAACGCCGTGCTGGCCTGCCGCCAGGGCGGTGTGGTGATCCTGCTGGCGGAATGCGAGGAAGGCAGCGGCAGCGCCGTGCTGGAAGAAACCTGCAAACGCCTGGGCAGTATAGACGCCATTGAAAAGGAGATCCGGGGGCACTTTGTCATCGGCGCCAACAAAGCCTACGCGGTGACCCGGCTGTTCCGCAAAGCCCATTACATCCTGGTGACCGGGCTGGACCGCCAGATGGCGAAAGACATGCTCTTTGACGGCGCCGTGGATACCGTGGAAGAAGCCCTGGCCGCCGCCGAAAAATACGTGGGCAAGGACTACAGCGTAGTGCTGATGCCGACGGGCAGCCTGACCGTGCCGCTGGTAGAAGGATAATGCGGTAGTCATTCCCTGCAGTTATCGTCCGTACCGTGACCGGAAACCTGTAGAATGTCAGGAAATCCGCAGAACGGTACTGAAAAGAAGCGGGCCCCAAACAGGGGAGCAAGCCTCTTACAGAAGATAAGGGATAACGGAATCCCTGTCTGTAAGGGGCTCTCTTTTTTAACGGAGGGCACGTTTTAGTACGGACTAAAAAGTTCACAATTGTATTTTCAGAAATCACAGTAAAGAATTTGATAATAGGGTAAAGTTTATAGTATAATATAATGAAAAGTTCTTTCAGTTTAACGCGTTGACATGTAATTAGCGCAAATGAGGAAAGACAGCCGTTTTGTCAGCAGATTCATCAGGAAAACAAAATGCTTTCTGATGATAAATAAAATCATGTATTAAGAGGGGGATTCGTATGTCAAATTTATTTGGAGCAGCACATCTTGAAAACTTTAAGGCTTCGCTGGACGAAAGGTCCCAGGCCGCCGTTGCTTCCGCCATTGAAAGAATTACAGAAATTAAAAAACGCGGCGGAAAAGTGATGGTCGTAACGGGAAGCGGCCCGAACATTCACGAGGGCGTTACCACGCTGATCGCTGAACTGATCCGGGTCGGGATCGTGGACGCAGTTTCCACCAGTTCCGCAGTCATCTCCCACGAGATGGCAGGCTCTCTGGACCGGGTTTTCCGCGTTGACGCCAAAGCCCTTGGCATGGACATGGAAAAGATGCCCCGGGGCGATGTTTTTGAATTTACCTGCATGACCGATGAAGAAATCGCAAACTTAAAACGCGAAATGCCGCTGGACGACGATTTGTTGAAACGCGGCAAAGAATTGCCCAAACAAAACGAAATTATCAAAGCGGCCGGGAACATGGCCTATCCCATGGGTCTCAGGACGGAGAAAGTCGCCCACGAAATTCTGGGCATGGCGAGAATGTACGGCCTGCCTTTCGAGACGGTGGCCGGCTGGGGCTGCGATGAGCATACCATGCTGGGAGCCGCCGCACGGAAAGGGGTTCCGGTGCTGGTTACCATTCCCCAGCTGATCGGCGGCGGCGCCGTAGGCATGTCCATCGGCGATTCCATCCCCGTGTCCCAGCGTTCCATGCGTCTTTCCCGGATGCTGGCATCCTGCGATGTAATCATCGAAAGCGCCGTGGCGCTGACCCAGGAAATTCACGACGGCCCCTTTGAATGCTACACGGGACACGGCATCTGGGCCTGGTGGTCCGGAGAGAACACCTACGACCTGCGGAAGAAGAGCCTGATCCGTTTTGACCTGGATGAAAACCTGCGGCGGGCGGTAGAACTGAACCAGACCGTTCAGGAAGCCATCGACAAAGGCCTGCCCAAGACGAAAGCCGCCAAGATTCCGTTCCGGATGGAAATGTCCGCCTTCGCACGGCACGAAAACAGCATCCCGGTCATTGGCGATATCGGCAAGGTATGGCCGCTGGTGGCCGCCGGCGTGGCGAAGAACCTGGGCATTGAGCTGGAATTCCTGTCCGCTTCCCAGGATACACCGGAAGGAGCGGCCATGCGCGAATGGATCGTGGACAACGTGAAGCCCTTTGACCGGGAAAAAATGCTGGCGCATACAAAAGAGTATGAAATTCTGTAAAAGGGGAGAGTAACATCTCCAGGAGGCTAATCCATGGATAAAAAGAAAGCGGTCCCGGAGCGGGTCGTTCTCTTTTCAGACGAGACCCGGGGCCACAACCACCAGTCGCTGGGGGTGGCCCGCTGGGTTGCGCGGCTTTGCGGAGCCGAAATCTATGAAATCAGGGTTCCCAGTTTCTCCGGCCTGCAACGTCTCCGTATCCTCAAACAGCAGGCGCGCAGCCTGGGTACCGCATCCGCTGCGGAGATTAAAGAATGGCTGAAGACGACGGGCTTCCCGCTGGAAGACCATGCGGATACCCTGTCCGACAACAAGGAGACTCTTTATATTGCCACTGGCAATTCGTCGTCTCCCTTCTGTCTGGCGCTGTCCCGGCTGTTCCACGGGCGTTCCGCCGTCATCATGACCCCCACCGCACTGGATACGCGGCTTTTTGATTTCGCCATCGTTCCGCTGCACGATCATCCTGAACCTGCCGATAACCTGATCACAACACTGGGCGCTCCCAATCACATCTATTACCCGGAACTGCAGGCAGCGGCGGCGGAAACCTTTGCCCCTTTACTGCCTTTCCCCAAGAAAGTCGTTACCCTTCTCCTGGGCGGGAGTGATGCCAACTATGAGCTCACCCCCGGCTGGGTCCGGTCTGTCCTGCCTTCCCTGCGGGATGCGGCGGAAAAACAGGGGGCCGCGCTGCTGGTTACGACCTCGCGCCGCACGGGGGCTGAGGCGGATGCCGCGGTGGAGGCTGTCTTTGCGGGAAGCCCCGCCACCCGTTACCTGCTTCTGGCATCCCGGAGCCCGGAGAATCCTGTTCCCGCCATGCTTGGGGCGGCCACCCATGTCCTGGTTACGGAGGATTCCGTTTCCATGGCTTCGGAGGCAGCTACGGCCGGCTTCCGGGTGGGGCTGATCCGGGTTGACAAAAAAGAGAGCCCGCTGACGAAGCTGCGCAGGCATCTGGGCGGAGGAACGGCAAAGTTTGACGCGCTCTTTACGGAAATGGCCGCAAGAGGGTTTGTGGAAGACCTGGGGGCAACCCCGGACTTTGAAGCATTCCTGGCTCCCGATGCCTGCCGGACGGAAGTTCCTTTCGATGAAGCGAAGAGAGCGGCGGAATGGATCCTGAACCGCTGGACCCGGTTGGAAAAAGAGGTATGATATTACATGAGAATCCTTCACATGGTTCCCACTTTTGTAGAGGGGGGCGTGGAACGTTACGTCATACAACTTGCAAAGGAACAGGTTGCCCACGGACACCGGGTCTCTCTGGTCACGGCGGGGGGGAAGCTGGAAGCGCTGCTGTCTCCTGAGGTGGAGGTCCTCCATCTGCCTGTCCAAAGAAAGAATCTGTTCACGGGACTCTATTGTGTGTACCGTCTTGCGCAGAAGCACAGGCAGTGGGATATTGTACACGCCCATTCCCGGGTTCCCGCCTGGATTGCCTGGTGGACTTCGGCGCTGACTAATATACCCTGGATTATGACGGCCCACGCAATATATTCACTTAATGCCGGGATAGCACCATTGAAGCACGCAAATGGCGTTATCTGTATCTCTGATGCAGTAAAACAGCATCTGGAGAGGTATCTTCCGGCACGGACTGTCACAGTTCCCAACGGCGTGCGTAAACCGGCCTTTTTCTGGGAGGGCAGGGGTTTTCCCGATAATCCCCGTTTCCTTTTCGTGGGGCGTCTAACGCGGTTGAAAGGACTGGATACGGCACTCCGGGCCTTGGGGGAACTGAAAGGCCGCGAGTGGACTCTTGATGTAATCGGTGACGGCCCAAAGCGGACGGAACTGGAAGCATTGGCCGTCAATTTGGGGCTAAAGGAACGAGTGGCGTTCCATGGTTTCCGGGACGACGTCGGGAAATGGATGGCTTCCTCCGGTTGTCTGCTCTTTCCTTCATATCAGGAGGGAATGGGGCTGGTTGTACTAGACGCCCTGAATGTGAGGCTGCCTGTGTTGGCCTCAGATCTGGAGCCTCTGCGTCCTCTGGCAGCCGGTCCTCTTATTCCTCCCGGCGACGTGACGGCCTGGCGCCTGGCCATAGAAAAGGTTCTGGACGGAGGGGCTGCGAGCCCCCTTTCTGCGAAGGGAATGACTTCTTTTGAAGAGACGGCCCGGAGGACGGAAGCGTTCTACAGGGAGATATTGGAAAGAGATAACACGACGTCCCTGTCAACGTTACATTTGCAGAAGCGGATTGGCCGCGGCGGAACCCGTGAGTGCTGGCAACACCCGTTACATGACAATTTATGCGTAAAAGTTAATTTGGAGCACAGGAAAAACAATTCCCTGCTCTATGAGATCCGGGTGTATGAGCGCATTAAAAACCTGTTGCCCGGACTGATCCCGGTAATTTATCCTGACCTGGTTGAGACGGATAAAGGACAGGGACTGGTCAGCGACCTTGTGCGTAATGAAGACGGGACGGTATCGCCTTCTCTCAGAGAATGTTTTGCAAGAGGCGATGACATGAAGGAAATTCTGAACCCCCTCAACCGGATCATAAAAAGACTGATCGTGAGAGATGTATTTTTTCTTGATTTGAACACGGGTAATTTTTCGGTACAAACGGTACACGGCAAAAAGATCGTTATCATGACAGATGTCAAGAGCCTGAACCGTGCTGGATTTAAAGGTTTTTTACATTTGGAGAGAATATTTGCGCCGCTTGCAAGAAACATTATGTTCCGGAGGATTCGAAGATTATATAACAGTCTGGGTCTGGAATTTCCGTATGATGATTTATGCCGGAAAAAAAGATTTCACACACTTTTTGTCACGGTTTAATAGATATTCACTGTACTAAACCGTTTGGCTACGGTTTGAAAGGATACCCGGTCAGATGATACGTTTCGAAGAAGATAAAACAGCTAAATATCTGGCAATTTTAATAGGAATCACAGCCTGCACCGCGCATCTGGCCAAGGCCGTGAGCGGAATTGCCAACGGAATCGTCATGCTGCTTGTCATCCTGCTGTGGCGAAAAAATAAAGACAAAATAACTGTTTCAGACGAAGCGAAAGGTTATATCAAAGCCTATGGGGTGTTTGTAGCCTGTGTAATTCCTTCAGTCTTATTTTCCGAAAATCCGTTGTTCAGTCTTAAAGGATTGATTAATGTGTGGGTCTGGCGGTTCTTTGTGTTTATCGCCATCGTTGCGTTTATCAAACGCAGGGATTATCTGGTCAACATGTTTTCGGCCCTTATGCTGGTCAGCGGGATTGACGGCATGGTGACGCTTGCGCAGGTTAGATTCAGCTTTTCTACTGCCGTAAGAGGGTGGGGCTTCAGCAGTCCGGTACTCGTCCTGGCCGGCATCCTGTGCATGCTGCTGCCCATAGCCGTTGTAATCCTGGCGGATCCGGCCTTTGAAAAACGGTTAAAGCAGTCGGCGGCTTTTGCAACGGTTGGCATCCTGATCGGACTGTTATGCAACAAAAGCCGGAGCGCATGGCTGACGGAACTGATTGTGATGCCTGTAGTGTTGTTCCGCTATCTAAGGACTAACGTAAAGATTGTAGCCGTTTCCCTTCTGGTGCTGGCAGGCATTCTGGGTTTTATGGCGGTTACCCCTGTATATCACCAGCGGGTCGCCTCTATCACCAATACCACAACAGACCGGTCGAATGCTGACCGTATCTGGGCCTGGCGGTCTGCAGAAAAAATGATAAAAGATCATCCGGTCACGGGTGTCGGTCCGGAACAGTTTCAGAAACACTATGTAAAAAAGTATAAATTCAAACAGGAACGTCAGGGGCTTGTCCATACGCATAATAATTTTATCCATGTGACAGTAGAAAGCGGTGTGATCGGACTTGCCGGTCTTTTATATTTTATCGGGTATTTTTTGTATACAAGCATACGCAATTACCGTAAGCAGCCAAATCCTTATGATCTTCTGATTTTTACTACAGTATTCGGGTATCTGTGTCTGTTTGGGCAGATTGAGTATTCATTAAATAATTCATCCACTGTACGTATTATGTGGTTCCTGCTGGCGGTTCTGCTAAAACTGAAAGAAACAGAACGGCAGCGGATATCGTTGTAATTTCATATGGAATCATATATAATTATAACAATAAGTACTTTACCATTATCATGAATATGCATTCATGGCTCCCGGAGGCATTTCCGTGACTAATAAACGGCCTGAACACAGGCAGCAGCTTGCTGCTGCCAGAAAATTAAAGAAGACTAATAAGTATGCCTACCTGTTTGCGCCCCTGCTGCTGGTACTGGCAGATTATGTTGCTGTGCTGTGCGCGGAGCAGATTTCCTTTATGCTGCGGAATTTTTTTATACAGGACCATGGGGTGCTGCGCATCACCAAATTCCATTTTTATGTGATTGCGCCTGTCATTTATATTGTGTACCTGCACCTTTGCAGCCTGTACACGCGCCAGATGCAGTTCTGGCGGATTATTGCCGGAATCTTTAAGGCGAATCTGTATGCCATCCTGACAGGTATCTTCGTATTGTATGCCATACAGTCGGCTGCCACTACGTCACGCCTGTACATGGGATTGTTGTGGATCTTCGGATTCTTCTTTATCGTACTGTTCCGGTTTCTCCTTAAAAAAGTCTTTGACCGGATGCATCTCTTTGAAGAGCCGGTGTTGCTGATGGGAGCGGGGCTGACCGCAGAAATTTTATTGAAGCACATCCGGAGCGATATCGGGTTAAACTATCGCTTTATCGGATATTTGGAAGACTATAAACCCAATGCGGAAGTAGCGAGCCAACTGCCGCATTTGGGGAAATTCGCAGACGCGCCGGCTGTTATAAAAAAAACCGGCGTGCGGAAAGTACTGGTAATGGCCCCGGGCCTGGACCAGCAACATTTGCAGGATATTGTCTATGATATCCAGCCACTGGTACACAGTGTAGGGTTTATTCCTGATATGGGCTCTATGCCCTTGTCCAACATGGAGACGGAAAGCCTGATTGACGGTCATGTGATGATGTTCAATATGCGGAACAATTTGCGCAGCCGCCTTAACCGCGTTTTGAAATTTGTTTTTGACTGGTGCCTGACGTTTGCAGGTACTCTTTGCATTTCCCCCATTTTACTGGCTATAGCCATATGGGTATACCGGGACTCCCCCGGACCTGTCATTTTCAAACACCGGCGCATCGGAAAAGACGGGAAAGACTTTTACTGTTATAAATTCCGCAGTATGTGCGTGGACGCGGATGTAAAATTAAAAGAACTGCTGGAAAAGGACCCGGAAGCCCGGGCGGAATGGGAAAAAGATTTTAAGCTGAAAAATGATCCGCGCATTACCCGGAGCGGCGCTTTCCTTCGTAAGACCAGCCTGGACGAACTGCCCCAGATCTTTAACGTACTGAAAGGAGAAATGAGCCTGGTGGGCCCCCGGCCCATTATCCGGGACGAAATACCCCGCTACGGAAAATATATTAAAGATTATTACATGGTGCGTCCGGGTATCACCGGTATGTGGCAGACCAGCGGACGCAGTGATATCGACTATGACGAGAGGGTACAGATGGATACCTGGTACGTGCGGAACTGGAACATCTGGTTTGATATAGTATTGTTATGGAGAACATTCAGCGTAGTGCTGAACAAGAAAGGTGCGTATTGATTCGTGGATATTAAGATTCTGGTAGCGACCCATAAGAAGTACTGGATGCCGGAGGATCCGGTTTACCTGCCTTTGCATGTTGGCGCTGAAGGGAAAGCGGATTTAGGGTATACAAAGGATAATACGGGAGATAATATTTCCCTTAAAAATCCTCATTACTGCGAACTGACCGGTCTTTATTGGGCATGGAAAAATCTGAAAGCTGATTATATCGGGCTTGTACATTACCGGCGTTATTTTACCCGGAAAGAAGTTCGCAATATCGAAAAGAAAAAAGAACAGATTTTGAATGCGTCAGAATGGCAGAATCTGCTTGACCAACATTCCGTAATAGTGGCTGATAAGCGGAAGTATTACATTGAAACCAACCGCAGTCATTACAATCATGCCCACCCCAGCAGCGGGCTGGACGTGACGGAGGAAATCATCCGGGAGAAGTGCTCGGAATATAGTGAAGCATTTACAACCGTTATGAACCGGACCTGGGCCCATATGTTCAATATGTTTGTGATGCGCAGGGATCTGTTTGATGCATACTGTCTGTGGATGTTTTCCATTCTGGAGGAACTGGAGTGTCGTCTGGATATTTCTGCATTTGATGCCTACAATTCCCGGGTGTTCGGCTTTGTCAGCGAACGGTTGCTGGATGTGTGGCTGGAAAAGAACCGGATTGCCTATCATGAACAAAATGTGTCTTTTATAGAACCGCAGAATTGGTTGAAAAAAGGTGGATTATTTTTGAAACGGAAAGTGTTTGGGAGATATTAACAATAGAGAGAATGGACATATAATAGTTTAAATTAAGACTAACTAAACTTACTGGGGTATTGTCTATGAAATGTTTAATAATAGCTTTTCATCCAAGATCAATGACACATTATGTTAATGCTTATGAAACTGCTATGAAAGAGGCAGGAGTGCTTTACGATGTATTGTTCTGGGATAGATTTTCTAATGGCGACCTTGACAAAATTAATAATGAGTTTACTTTGCATCGGGTATGTACATTAGGCGGTAATAAAGTAAGAAAAATACCCGCTTTTATTTATTTTCGAAATAAACTTAAACATATTATTGAGAATGATTCATATGATAAGATAGTCGTTCTTAATACAATGCCAGGGGTATTATTGAGTGATATTCTTTTAAAAAAATATAGAAATAAATACATTTTAGACATCAGAGATTACACTTATGAAAAGTTTCGCTTTTATAAATATAGGGTTGAGAGATTAATAGATAAATCTTTTTTTACAGCGATTTCTTCGGAAGGTTTTAAAGAATTTCTTGGAAATAGTAGCAAATTGGTAACAAATCATAAGTAAGCGCAAAATAAAATACCGGATTTCATCATCGGCTGAATTGTGCCATACTTAATGGTATAAAGCAGCCGATATTTTTGTGTGGTACGAGATGTCGGCCCAACAACAGTCGACAAATTAAA
>Ga0129306_1001422_pt1 | contig 27039 bp, 41 predicted proteins | sample P827metagenome_FD_94438 | JGI IMG/M metagenome (GOLD analysis project Ga0129306, IMG submission 94438) | Capybara group fecal microbial communities from Wisconsin, USA - P827 metagenome | ecosystem: Host-associated > Mammals > Digestive system > Large intestine > Fecal | place: USA: Wisconsin...
CAGCTGAGAACTGTATTTAAGAAAAAACCAAACAGTGTTGGTCAAATATCAGATTGATACAGTAAGATTGATGAACATATAATAGATGTATTAATTATCAGTATAGACAACTAAATCAGGAATATAATCGACCAAGACAGGAGTTCAATTCCCCTCAGAAACGTGAATGGGTCTCATTTGAAAGACCTAGTCAACAAATTAATACCGCTTGATCCGCATGGATCGGGCGGTATTTTTGTAGTGACATCAAATATAGCATCGATTCTCTATAATTGTGTGTGCAGCATAATTGTGCTACAATTATGTCAAGGAGGTGGATTATATGCCTACTATTATGCCAATAAGAGACTTAAGAAACACGAGCGAGATATCTGAGCTGGCCCATAAGATGCAGGAACCGATCTTTATAACTAAAAACGGTTATAGTGATCTTGTAGTCATGAGCGCAGAGTTGTATGAGAAATTTGCCCAAACCAACCGAATAGATCAGGCGATCTTCGAAGCTGAAAAAGAAGTTGAAGATGGAGCCGAACCCATTCCGGCCAAAGCAGTAAGGAAGAGATTAGACGAGAAATATCATGGATAAGTATGAAGTAATGCTTTTCCCAAGAGCATATCGTGATCTGGAAGAAATATACTCGTACATAGCTCTGGAAAAACTTGAACCTGGTATAGCTAAAGGGCTTACAGATAGGATCTGGGATGCTATAGAATCACTTGATTCATTCCCGGATTCTCATCAGGATCGGTTAGTCGGAAGATATGCAGGAAAGGGATATAAACAACTCATTGTTGATAACTATATTGCTGTATACAGGATCGATGAAGAAATGAAACGTGTATATGTAGTTACGATCCAGTATGGCGGACGTAACTTGTAGTTTATCTATTATATTGAATATGCTATCATACGCTTAAGATAAGGCTCGACCCACTGCTGGATAGCGGAGGGCCCAGAGCCTTTTTCTTATGCTTGCAATTAAACTTCAGGAGTTTAATTCTCCTCAGATTGGACAGAGGTTCAAATCGTTTCACCTAGTCAAAACAGATACCGCTTGATCTGAATGGATCGGGCGGTATTTTTGTAATGATATAATTGTATTGTTGGCAAGATAAATTACAGGATAATAGACTAAGACAAATCGGGATTTGACAAGGTGGTTGCTATGGAGTTAAGGAAAATCAACATACAGGACGCATTGGCTCAATGGGAATACACAACAGGGCTGCCCGCAGATGAAAACGGATTGACAAATCCCTACCATGGCGTGTCTTATGAGGAGTATGTCAGGACAGTACTTCCTAAATTGATCTCTTACGAACAGCCCGTCGATATGCCAGACTGGTTTGTGCCTGAAACATATTACTACCTGTGGGACGGAGATTGTTTGGTTGGTGAATTCCGTATCCGTCATTACCTGACGGAATCGTTACGTAACGGCGCAGGCCATATCGGATACAGCATTCGAAATGATATGCGCGGCAATGGCTACGGAACAACAGGTTTGAAGCTGACACTTGAAATCGCACGGGGAATCGTGCCGGAGGATGAGATCTATTTGCGTGTCAATAAGGATAACATCGCCTCGCAGAAAGTCATGCTGAAGAATGGAGCCCGAATAACATGCGAAGATGAAGAGCACTACTTTATGCGAATCCCCAAATGAGCGGCAAACCGCCAAATTCCGGTTTGTTGGGATGAGCATTATATAGACAGTTTATTAGGCAGAGAAAGGAATGGAAGTATAAATGTTTTGCAAAATCGATTCGCTTTATATATGCGTTAATGATATGGAACGTGCAATTAAATTCTATGAAGAATTCTTTGAGCAAGAAGTATCGGAAAAAGGAGATGTTGGCAGCTGTTTCGAAGTAGATGGTTTTCGATTCAACCTGTTTGCTTATAAGGTTGTAAAAGAAAAGCACATATTTGGCAGCAACTGTCTTCCGAGTTTGCATTTTGATACGCTCGAGAAGATGAAGGAAAAACTTGAAGGTAAAGAGATATGTTTTCCGTTGATGCAGATCGGTAAGAATTGGGTTGCGGAATTTGTCGATTCCGAGGGCAATCATATAGAGGTATACACCGCGGTTTCACAGTGAGTTCTGATCTGGTGGCAGATATATTTATCAGGAAAATAACTAACTAAGAAACAAATCGGGATTTGTAGGTGAAAAGAATGGGGAATTGTGATTGGTGCAACCTGTCTGAAGAAGAAAAACAGTTTCAGTTATACGAAAGTAGATCGTGGTCTGTTTTCCTTTCAGATGAACAGGATTATATTGGACGATGTATTTTGGTCTTGAAGCGTCACTGCGGTTCAATGTCAGAGCTGACAGACGATGAATGGGAAGAGCTTCGCAATTTGGTTTGTAAACTGGAGGCGTGTTTAAAGACTGTTTTAGGCGCAACTCTATGTAATTGGAGTTGCTTGATGAATAATTTCTATAAAGAGGCAGCACCGAATCCTCACCTTCATATTCATGTAAGGCCAAGATATGATAAGCCAGTAATGCTAAACGAGAGCATTTATACTGATAGCGAGTTTGGACATCATTATGCGTTGAAAAAGAGCGGGGTAATACCTGCTAAAGATAAGGAAGAAGTATTTATTCGACTAAAAGAATGGCTGAATCGCTAAATTCAAATTTGTAGGAATGATGTGATGATTATATCCTGAACATACCTTACAAAGACAGTCGTTCGATTCCGCATACATTGGCTTTTTTCAGCTTTTTTGCACGGTACAGACAAAAAACAACAGATACCGCTCGATCTGCAAGGGTCGGGCGGTATTTTTGTAATGGTATAATCCGGATGTTATTTTGAACCAAGTCTTTTGATGTAATGTCCTACAGTCTCTTTTACATGATCAGGCTTGTCTTTCATTCCACGGTGCACCCAAAGCGATATAACATTCCATACAGCACCCGTATTCAGCGCAATCAGATAATCTGAATCAAGTCCCTCAAAGAGCGGTGTAAAAGGATTATCCTCGGAAAGATCATTGTCACGGAAGGCAGGGAGTAATTCATTCATGCATTGAAGCGCAACATACAGCATGTTGTTTTTGTCCAAAAGGATCAGTAGTCTTCTGTTCCTGTCTGCGAACATGAATATGTTTGTAAGCACATCTACTTTTCCGGAATTGACCGAGCTGTAATAATCGCTAAGAGCCTTCTTCATGATGTATATGAGCACGTCGTCCTTAGAACTGAAATTCCTGTAGAATGTTTTTCTTACCAGATCTGTTTCCAATATTATCTGTTTTACCGTGATCTCGTTATACGGATAATTCTCCATGAGATTGAGAAGAGCTCCGGCAATTTCGTTTCTTGAGCGAATCGCAGACGGATGGTCAGCACTGTTCATGTTTGTCTCCTTTTCGAAAATACACAAAAACGCGAGTTTGTGTATCTTTGGCTAAAACAGTTTACTTGGTTATTCTTCCATAGTAGCATCTTTGCATAAATACACAAGTGTGTCACTTGTGAACGGAGACGATTATGAAGATCATCGTGATCAACGGAAGTCCCAGAACAGATGGTCTGACATGCAGATAATAAAGGAGAAAATTACATGAGAGAATACATACTTTTACTACCGCTGATATTCATATTCCACGACATGGAAGAACTAGCAGGATTTGGATGGTTCTTCAGGAATAATCCTTGGCTTTTCGAGAGATTTCCCAAAGTAATGAACACATACCGGGGATTTACAAATGAAGGTCTTACTCTGGCCGTATATGAGGAGTTTATCCCCTTTTTCGGAGTCAGTCTTCTTGCATATTATTTCCCGTGCAATTTTCTTTACGGGTTGTGGTATGGAATATTCCTCGCGTTGTTCGGACATTTCTTCTTACACATCGGACATACTGTCCATATCCGCAAATACATCCCGTGCGTTGCAACGAGTGTTATCTGCGTTCCGATCAGTTCCTACATCCTGATACGATGCGCGTTGCTGATGAACGGTGATGCTGTCTTGATCTTTGCTATTGTTTTAGGAGTGATGCTCATGATCGCAAATTTCTACGTAGCACATGGCATTATGCATTATGTGAACAGAAGGATCAGCAACCCTGCAAATTAACTTCTACCTAGAATAGGACAGAGATCCAAATTGGGTTACCACTGCAACGGAATTAAGATACCGTTTGATCTGCATGGGTCAGGCGGTATTTTTATCATGGTATAATACGGGTGTTAGTAAGATAAAATGACAGAAAGTATTACTAAAGAACAATTTAAAGAATAGTGTTTGAAGGAAGCGATTTTGATTATGGGGAAAAAGAAAAGAGAACACGTAGTCTTCGATCAAATGCTAAAGCAGAAAAAGAGTATCCCTTTTTCGAAAACAATAAGTGATAGCCCGCAAAAACAGAAAACAAAACCTTTAAAGTCAAAATAATCATCAGTTAATAAGGTTAGGAAGTAGCCATGAATGATAGTGATTGGAGATTAAGCGGACAAGAGAAATATCTCAAGGGAATAGCATTTGAACTGAAGACATGGTGTTCTTATAAGCCTGGCTGGGATCATGATCACTGTGAATTCTGCTATGATAAGATTTCATCTCTTGATGATTGTATTCACGAAGCGTACGCATCAGCGGACAACAAATACTGGATATGCAAAAAATGTTATGAGAATTTTCGTGAATTGTTGTTATAGACAGTTTTATCATGAATATAATCGACCAAGACAGGAGTTCGATTCTCCTTAGAATCGGGCATGCATCCAAATTGGGTCACCTCTACAAAAACAAATTAATACCGCTTGATCTGCATGGATCGGGCGGTATTTCTGTAGTGATATAATCAGATTGTTAGTAAGATATATAATCAGCAAAATGGACTATGGTGGGTGCAATGAATGAACAGATGATTAAAGAACAGGAAGAACTGAAACGAAGAGGTAGGTTATATCAGTCTGAAATCGAAGGTGTTTCGGATCTGCTTTGGTCTATTGCTTTGTCGTCCGTAAGCGCCGATAAGGAGACGGTAAAAAAATGGTTTAATCAAAAGATACCGTTTTTGAATGATAAGATTCCGGCCGAAATAATACGGAATGAAAATAAAGGCGAAGAGATGATTTATGATCTTCTCATGAGAATAAGATATGGCGGTGCGTCATAGCTTTTTATATAAGCAGCAAATCTTACCATTAATGGAAACGAGGAAAGAATGGAAAACAAGTATTGTAAAGCTTCAGTGACAGGTTTTTCTCTTACAATGATGTCAGTGCTTATAGGGCATTTCTTCATATTTAATGATGTAATGATCCATGTGTTAGGCAGGGAAGTTTTTGATGCCGTATACAACCCATTATTAATTTCCCTTTTCCTGCTTCCTGTTGCCGGATTCGTTTTAGCAATCATCGGGCTTAAAAAGTGCATACGGGAAAAGTTAAAAGGCAAGGGTTTATCAATAACCGCAATAGTTATTTCTGTGGTGGTGTTGACTGTAACTATTCTATGTTTCGGCTTGCTACTTTTGATAGCTTTAGGGGAAGGAAGTTCTCATAAATATTAAATATAACGCTCATGAAGACTGAGTCATGAGCTATTCAATCGAGTTCAGAAAAAACTCGAATCTAACAAACGAGGCGGCAAAGGAGCGCTCAGGCTTGTTTCTGATGAAGATATTAATGACTACAGATTTTTTAAGAATATTCTTGAAAAAGATTTTTAATTCAATTAGCCTTTTCTCAGGACGTCCGAATCTTTCCTAAGAAGAGGTTTTTTGACTATGAATAAAGAACAACTGCACAGGTGTATTTCCGACAGTACCGGGAATGAGAGCAATATATGCCAGATCTATGCTATCAAGGACAATGAGGTGGTACTTGATGATTGTTGGCATGGATTTAAGACACTGGATGCTATGAATGTCAATTCCGTGACTAAAGGTGTTATGGCATTATTGGCAGGGATCGCATTGGACAAGGGATTTCTCAAAAGCCTGGATCAGAAGGTAATGGATTTCTTTCCTGATTACACTGTAAAACGTGGAGAGAAAACTATCTATGACGTTACGATCAGGCATATGCTCACGATGACAGCCCCATATAAGGGCAAGTCAGAGCCATGGAAGAAAGTGTGTACTTCTCCAGACTTTACTCTTGCGATCCTTGATCATCTTGGCGGCCGGAAAGGTATTACAGGAGAATTCAGGTACGCAACACTTGGCATCCAGATCCTTGCAGGGATTATCGAGAGAGCAACAGGCGAAAAATGCATTGATTTCGCTAACAAGAATCTGTTTGAACCACTGGGACTTCCCAGGCGTATACCTCACGGAGACAGTTCTAAGGAGGATCAGTTTGATTTTTTTATGAACAAAGATCCAAGGAAATATGAATGGTACTCTGACCCTCAAGGCTGCGTTACCGCAGGCTGGGGATTATGCATGTCGGCAAAAGATATGGCTGTTATCGGTGAACTTGTTCTGGATGGTGGACTTCATGGTGGTAAGAGGATCATCTCCGAAGAATACTTAAAAGATATGCTGGCCCCACACATTAAGCTTGGTGAGCGTTTTGGCTTCATGAACTATGGCTACTTATGGTACAAGCCATACGATGACAAAGATGTATATGCGGCCATCGGTGACAGTGGAAATATCATCTATGTAAACAAAGAGGAAAATGTATCTGTGGGAATGACAGGCACATTTAAGCCGAGGATCTTTGACAGGGTGGATCTTATTGAGCGAATGGTATTGCCGGCCATTGATGAAGGAATATAAACTGTTAATGATCAGGTTAGTACAGAATTCAGATGCTATGAGGTAAAAGAAATGTCCATAGGATTAAAGAATGATAAAGTTAAACTTGAAGATCATCAGGAAGCCTGGGATATTGAAGGTGCGGCTGCCTGTAAGAAGATCAAAGGTGTCCTTGGTGATGATATAGTTGATGTCCAGCATATCGGAAGCACATCGATCCGATGGATCTGTGCGAAGCCGATCATAGATATTGTTGTGGCTGTAAGAGATTTTCAGGACATTATGAAGCACAACGAAGAATTGGCAGAAAACGGGATCGTCTACAAAAGACAGGATGTCCCGGGGCAGCACCTTTACCGCTCCGGCGATCTTGAAAATGATATAGTTACTCATTTTATCCATGTGGTCTTAGCTGGCTCACAGGCGTGGCATGATTATATTGATCTCAGGGATTATCTTAATTCTCATCCTGAGGATGCAAGAGCTTATGAGTGTCTTAAGAAAGATCTGTGTGCCAGATATCCTGATGACAGGGACTCCTATGTTAAAGGCAAGGAAGAGATCATCGGTGAGATACTGGCAAAAGCGAGAGCCTGGCGTGCAGGGTAAACTTTAAAAACATGGAATCTTTTTGCAGCATATATGTCTTTTAAGGATCGCCTCTGACATGAGAAGCTTCATTGAAGGCATTGACGGGTGATGATGTATATTTGATAAGAACCTTTAGATAACAAACAGGTGATAAGACCTGCCCCGGACTGATGGGGCAGGTCTTTTGCTTATGTTATAATCCAAATAGTCGTATATAAGGGAGAGTCAGTAATGAAGGGTATAGAAATCAAGAAGGCTGTTGCAGTAGCTCTTGCAAGTGTAATGTTCTTTTCGCTTGCATCCTGCTCGATGTTTGGTGCAAATAAAAAAGAGGTTATCGAAGCGGCTGATCTTGATACTCAGCAGTCTGCAACGAATCCTGTTGAGTCTTCTGGTGAGACCACACTTGATACGGAGCAGGATATTACAGAACCGGCTGAGTCTTCTGGAGAGATCGATCCTGAAATGGAACAGGCTATCAATGATCTGGATGAGTACTGTTACCAGTTTCCTTCTTGTCTTCGTATGGATTCGACAGAGCATCCTGAACAGAATATAATCTATGACTTTACGGGTGACGGTCACGATGACGTGGTTACGAGCTTTCAATGCGGAAGCGGTATCGTGCGGGTCGTTATAGTTCTCTATGATGTAGCTGATCAGGAATTCTATACCGTGGGGAACGGAATGGACAGCTATAGTATAGAGTCCTTTGAAAACGGTATCCTTACCGTCGAGGAATATGTTTATCCCGACACTTATACAATGGGAACCGTGGAGTTTACGGATGACGGATTTGTTTTCGTACCGGATATTTGATAGGGGGAAGTATATATATGATCAGACAGTTAACAAAAGAGGATATCCCGGAATGCGTGGAAGTTATACGCACGAGCTTTTTGACGGTTGGAAAAGAGTTTAACATCACACCGGAAAATGCGCCGAAATTCACGGCTTATGCCACGGATGAAGCTAAAGTCAAACTCTGGATGGATGAACAGCACCGCCCGATGTACGGCTTTTTCGAGAACGGCAGGATGGTCGGTTACTATAATCTTGCACTCTCTTCTGAAAATGAATGCGAATTAGGCAGTCTCTGCGTATTGCCGGAATACAGGCACAGCGGCATTGGCGAGGCGTTGCTGGACGATTCGATGGCACGTGCCAGGGAACTTGGGGTTTCGAAGATGAACCTCAGTATTGTTGAAGAAAATACTGTTCTCCGCAAATGGTATGAAGATCACGGCTTTACGCATGTGGGAACAAAGAAGTTCGATTTCTTCCCGTTTACATGCGGCTATCTTGAGAAAGAACTGTGAGAAGGTTGATGATGGTATATATGAGGTAACTATGAACAAAGAATGGTCTGAAAAGAATAAGACAATGCAGTCGCTTATCAAAAAGGCAGATACTCTTGAACAGGGTAAAGATGTTCTTTTCGGGTTTCGAAACGATCTCATGGATACTCTGCTCTCATATAAGGATGAGCTTAAAAGAGAAGACTTTGATGCAATGCCTTTCATGAACGCCGGCGGTTACCACTGTAAGAATATTGCTTATTCCATCTGGCATGTCTTCAGGATAGAGGATATCGTCGCACACACCCTCATTGCCGGCGATGAGGAGGTTCTCTTCACAGGTAACTATCAGAGCCGTATCAAGTCTCCGATAATCACCACCGGAAATGAACTGATCAAGGAGCAGATCTCTGATTTTACTAAGCAGCTGGATATAGATGAACTGTATTCTTATATTTCTGATGTAAAAAAGAGTACGGAAGAGATTATACGCAATCTGGATTACAGTGATCTTAAGCTTAAGATCTCAGATGAACGAAAAGAAAGCCTGGGATCATTAGGCGTTGTAAGTGAGGACGAGAACGCTGTCTGGCTCATCGATTACTGGTGCAAAAAGGACGTCCGCGGCCTTATCCAGATGCCGTTTTCCAGACATTGGATCATGCACATAGAAGCATGTCAGAGGATAAAGAATAAGTTGAGATAATAGAAGGAATAGTTGATAATGAAAATAACGGAGTAGTGTGGGAGATGATCATGAATGAATTTAACGAATACAAGGCGATAGTAAATGAAAGGCCGGTACTATAAGAGCAGAAGAGGGCCCCGGTCGATAACGAGGAAAAGTATATGAGAGTAACAAATCTTATATTGCATATCATTACTATGATCGTGATGCTGCCCGATCTCTTGTATGTAGCCATAAACACATTAATGAGCTTGGGATATCTTGACGGTATGGAACTTCTGATCGTACCGGGGATCGCTCTGATCTTTGGTGCTGCTTTCGTAGGTTCCACGGCTGGAGAGATCAAGCTGTTTGCCTCATACAGATCCATAAAGCCTAAAACTTATATGAGATGGGAACTTCTCATCCACGGCCTTTGCGCTGTAGCTTTCGGCATAATGATCGCAAGGGAGGTTAGCATGATGATCAATCCTCCGCCCAGGATCCCCGAGCTTTCCACCAGGTCAGACCCCCACATATCGGTCATCGATGTGATAGGTTTTTCTCTTGCTCTTGTTGGAATAATAATTAACCTGATATCAGGTAAGATAAGAAGCAAAAAGGCAGAGGTGTAAACATGAGTAAGAGTGCTTATTTCTGGCTCCAGGCTCTATGGTCTTTCATAGTTTCTTCTTTTGTCTGGTATTTTACGTTGAAGCATGTTTCTTTCGATTTCTACGGAAACAGCTCCGACGATCTGGCATGGATGATATTCCTTGCCGGGTCAGCTGTTTATATCGTACTTACGATCCTTTATATGATCCTTGGATATAAGAAAGTAAAGGACTGGAGAGGGTGGATGATCCTTGTATCCTTTCTTATCTGCGTAGCCATTGGATTTCTCGGTTCTATGGGTGCCATATACGGAAGTGAATGGATCAACAGACTGATAAATTGAGGTAGATGTATGGCTTATTTGGAAAACTGTGAAGAGATCTATCTGTCGGATACCAGCGATGTCTATTATGTTGCTGATAAGAATGTAGTCCTCGTACACTGGAAAAAGTATTGTGAACTTGAAAAGTACAGGGCGCCGCTGGAAAGTGCGTTGCAGGTGATCAGGGAACATAAGGGATGTAATTATGTCGCCGATACGAGAGACGGGTTTGAGGATAATCCCCTTGATACAAGATGGGTGGCAGATTATTTTATGCCGAAGGCAAAGGAGTATGGATGCGAGATCATCTATTTCATCATCGATAAGGATAATTCCCTGAAAGAGGAACTGGAGGGACAGGAAAAGGATTCCTCATCATTACTGGAATTCCGGTATATATATGCCCTGGATGAAATATGTCAGGAATAGTAAAGACAGATACAGCGTGCACGGATATGGAAGAGCTTGTTACATTCGGGTTTTATATCTGCAGACCGACAGATTATAAGTCATATACTGACAGAAGGTACAAAAAGATAATATCCGCCAGTGATTGTCTGTGCGATCATGAACCGCAGCTTTCTTTATGTCACGGGTGGGAACCCCACGGCGATGATAAAGACTACATATCGCGTTTTCGGAGTAAAGATGAGTATCTTAAGATGAGTGAGGAGATAAATGACCTGTTTAGCTCCGGTCTTTTCTTCAGCGATGGCAGATTTGCCAGGATAGAGGACGCACTGCACTTTTATGATTCGTATTTTCGTGATCAGGGTCTTATGCTCATATCGGTAAGTACAGGGATGGAGTACGTGAACCTGATAGAAGATCTCAAGTATTGCCATAACGACATTGGAGATCACGAGGATATCGGAATGGATATAATCGGTTGGGATAACTACGGGTTCCATTCTTTCCTGTGTAATTCGCTGCAGGATGGATTTCCTGATATAAGCTTCAACAGATATGGATTTATGGAGACGGATCTCAAGACCGCTTCCTCCATTGCATCAAAGATCCAGGGTATGGGGGAGCCGGTGGACTGGTTTCCTGTATCAGTAAGCAGGATACGTTAAGAAATAAGAATAACGGGGGTAGCACAATGGGAAAGAATTATTTTCAGGCGATACCGATAAAACCTTCTTATGATGAAAAGCTCATAGGCTTCACAGCCTCCCTGGGAAATGCCATAGGAAAAGGGCAGACTATCCCGTATGTGGATAATGATGTTACTTATCTTCTTAACCTTCAGAACGAGCGTATAAAGGAAAAGAATGTAGAGTTCGATTATGAAGTCTACAAAAGGACAGAGGATTCACCTGTAGGGAATACATTCTTTGATGTTGAAGACTGGAAGGACGACCGTTACACAAGTACTGTGGGGTTTGCTGTATTCGGTGTAAAGAGAAAGGTCAGAAGGAATGATACGGTACTTTACAAAGATAAGCTGAGACATGTCTTCTATGGTACCGTTACTGATACAGTTTCCGGGGAGCATCCGGACAATGAGATCCATATCTGCCCGAACTGCGGTGCTGACAATACCATAGCGCAGCTTAACGATGGATGTCCTTACTGCGGAACGCAGTATAAGATGGACGATCTTTTCCCGAAGATCACAGGTTACTATTTCTTCGATCAGCTGCGAATAACTAAGAAACAGTTACTGCTGGGCTGGCCAGCATGCTCACTTTTTTGTGCCATCGCGGGACTTATAATAGGTCCTTATCTCAAAAACGTCCCGGTCTTCGGTGAGATGACACGCTTATATCTTAGAAGTGAAGGAGCAGACATCATCTCCAGCGTTACAGCAGCTGTTGTATGGGGATTCTTCCTGTTCATGTTCCTGCATCTGCTGTTTAAGATCGCCAAAGCCATCGTGGATCTAGACAGGATGGGAACCTCAGAAGCCAGAAAGCGCTTTGAGCTCCGCATGAAGAAGATAACTCCCGAGTTCTCCTTTGAGTTCTTTAAGAACAAGGCGATCTCCCTTATCAAGACTGCTGTATATTCAAAGGACGAAAGTGAGCTTCTCTGCTATAAGGGAGGAAAGCTTCCGGCAGATTTCAAGGACATTATCGATCTGAACTATGCAGGAACCTTCGGCCTGAAAGGCTTTACGGAAGAAGACGGGATGGTGACAGTGGAGACCAGATCCTATTTTGATGTCCTCTCCGTAAATGGCGACAAGGTCAGCTATACTCATCCCGTTATCAGTGCAACCTTCAGAAGAAGGACAGACATACCGGTCAACCTGAACTTTACCATGACGAGGATCCAGTGTCCCACCTGTGGCAAGAGCTTCAATCCTGTGAAGAACAAATTCTGTCCCGGCTGCGGCAATGAGTACGAACTCATCACAGACGACTGGGTACTGGTGGACCTCAAGAAGATCAACTGATGCCGGGCGGTGTCTTCCTTATGCTATAATCCAGGTGTCAGGAAGTCAGTAGGATTTGAAAGGATAAATGGTATGGAATTCAGAAGATTAAACGCTTCAGATCTGAAGTCTCTGCTCGAGCTTTATAAGCAGCTTGATAAAGACGATGTTCAGTGTCTTGAGGATAGTGAGAGAGTCTGGAAAGAGATAGAAGAAGATCCCAACATCCAGTATTTCGGAGCTATTGATAACGGTAAGGTCGTCTCGACCTGCTATGCCGTTTATATACCAAACCTGTCCCGTGGAAACAGGGGTATCTGCTTTGTGGAGAACGTGGTCACGGATAAGGATCACAGGGACCTTGGCCTGGCTTCAAAGGTTATGGATATGGCAGTGGATCTTGCCAGAGAACGTAACTGCTATAAAGTGATACTTCAGAGCGGGATGTCCAGGACAGAAGCTCACCGTTTCTATGAGCATAAGGGCTTTAACGGGGAATCGAAGAAAGCCTTCGATATGAGGCTTCAGTGATGGACTGTTGAGTAACTGATCCCCGGGTGTTAAGATGACTAAAGATCCAAAGGAGGTTTAGATATGAGAATCACCAGAGACAATGCTCCATGCAGAGCTTGAGGAGACTGCATGGAGGAACGGAAGTTGATCCGTGATCCTCAGGCTTTGCTTCTGAAATAATATTTTAAGGAGCAAAGAAATGAATAACATTAAAAAACTAAGGGATTTCTATATACTCTGGGGTACCCAGAGCCTTTCACAGCTTGGAAGTTCTATTACTGCCTATGCGCTTACGCTGTGGCTTTACGATGAGACGGGATCGTCGCTGGATACTGCGGCACTCCGTATCTGTATATATGCCCCTTATGTGCTGGTAAGCATATTTGCCGGGGCTCTTTCCGATAAGTTCGATAAGAAAAAGACGATGCTGGTGTGCGACTTTCTGGCTGCCGTCAGTACTGTTATGGTGTTCGTTTTATATAAAACGGATATGCTGTGCGTATGGCATCTATATCTTATCAATGTCATATCAGGTTTGATGAACACCTTTCAGCAGCCTTCTTCGGAGGTGGCCTTTACGCTGATAACCCCCAAGGACTGTTATCAGAAGACTGGTGTTCTCCAGGCATTATCCAGATCCCTCATTACCATAGGACATCCTATAATCGCCGCAGCGGTCTACGGTCTTGCCGGACTTGATGCTGCGATAGCCATAGATATGGTTACGTTCCTTGTGGCATTTATGTCCCTGGCACTTCTTATAAAGCTTCCCAAGGTGCCCTCGAAGAGTACGGAAGGAAAAGGTACGTTGCGCCTGGCAAGGGAAGGTCTTGGCTATCTTAAGAGCAAACCCATGATCTTATACGTGATCCTTTTTATGGCTGGAGTTAATCTTATATCTTCAGCCTTTGAGGCTACGCTGCCGGGATATATAAAGCCTAATCCTTTAGGCGGAAACTATGTGCTCGGGATCGTAAGTTCCTGCTCCGGTATTGCCATGGTCCTGGGAAGCCTGTTATTTACCAGGATGCCCAAGCCAAAGGACAGGGTGCGTGTGATCTATCTGTCCATGCTGTTTTCCCTGGGAACGGAGAACTTTATACTGGCTTTTTCAAGAAGCCCTGTCCTTTGGTGCATAGGTCAGATACTTGGATGGATATTTGTTCCGGTCATGAGCGCGAACCAGAATGTGATCATGAGAAACGAGATCCCCGTGGAACTACAGGGAAGGGTATATGCGTGCAGAAATACACTGCAGTTCTTTACTATACCTATCGGACTGTTCCTGGGAGGTTTTCTTGTGGACCGTGTCTGTGAGCCATACATGAAGAACAGCGGATATGCTCTGTCTTTCTTTTTCGGCGAGGGGAAAGGTTCAGGTGCTGCCATGGTGCTGTTTATACTGGGTGTTGCCGGAACTGTTATGTGCCTTGTTTTCGGAAGAAAACTCAGAAAGTACAGTTATAGAGACTGAAACCTGCGTGATGCCGGAAGATAACAGATACCGCCTGACCTTAAAGGGTCGGGCGGTACTTTCGTTATGGTATAATTTTAGTGTTGGCAGGAAAGAGGGATCGTAAATGGAAAAGGTATTTGAATCTGAAAGGATAATATTTATAAGGCCGGAGATGGATCTGATACCGGACTATCTTGAGATGGTCAATGATATCGAGAATGTGGCAAAGTACATAGGTGACAGACGTGAGCCTTATACCGAACAGGAAGAGATAGACTACATTAAGGATAAGATCGATAATGATGCCATGATGTACTCCATGATCGAAAAGGACACAGGGAAGTTTATCGGTAATACATCGTTCTTTGATATCAAGGGTGATCAGGCCGAATGGGGCATAGTGATCACAGCCGCTATGCAGAACAAAGGTTATGGCAAAGAGGCACTTAAAAGGATGATGGAATACGGATTCTGTGAAGGCGGATTTCAAAAGATAGTCCTTGGTGTATATGCCGATAACACCCGAGCTGTTCATGTTTACGAGAAATGCGGATTCAAGGTCTACGACAGAAATGATGTGGATGTATTCATGGAGCTCGATAGAAGTGACTGGAAGAAAGATCAGTAAAAAGGAGCCGGGAGCGGTATGAAGTTATTTGATCGCAGACAAAAGAAGGATAACGAGATCAGCTTTGATCCTGAGACTCAGTATGCGGTGATAAGGAGCTCCATCTGCACCGGCGAGAAGGTCGCAGGGTTCAAGAATAAGAAGGACGGACACTTTACAGAGGTCATGGCCATAAGATCATCTGCGGATGAAAAAAGATTTATGTCCATGTATGGGATAGATAAAGTGCGGACTGAGTACTGACGTATAAAGGAAGACTGCGGAAGGGGTATCGGATCCCCAACAGCATGATGTATAAAGACGGACATACGGTTGATCCGTTCCTTGTGGTCAAGGAACTGTAGTCCTATTTGAGGTGTATTAATGAATTATTTTGTTGAAGGCCTGCAGGGCAGTGGAAAGAGCACTTTAGTCCAAAAGCTCTCAGAGATAAAATCCGGATCTGTTCCGGTAAGAGAGGGCGAGTATTCACCTGTGGAGCTCGCCTGGTGTGCTTATGTGGATAAGAAGACCTTTGAGGATATTCTCGTAAAGTATAGTGATCTTGCTGAGAAGATCAGGGATAAGTCATATGCTGAAGACGGGAAGATGGTGGTCTGCTACACGAAGGTAGCTTCTGAAGACAGGCTGTTTTACGAGGATCTTGAACAGTATGAGATCTATAACGGCCGCATTGGGATGGACAGTTTCAGGGATATAGTGCTGGGCCGTTACAGGAAGTGGGATACAGACAACAATATCTTTGAGTGTTCTCTTCTTCAGAATACCGTTGAGGATATGACTCTCTTCAGATGTTTCAGCGATGAGGAGATCATTGGTTTTTATAAGTCTGTCAGAGATGCCCTGGAAGGTAAAAAGTACAGTATCCTTTATCTTAAGGCAGATGATGTGGTAGGAAACCTGAATACTATCCGTAAGGAGCGTTCAGATGAGAACGGTAAGGAATTATGGTTCCCGTTGATGATGGATTACTTTAACAGAAGTCCATATGCTCAAACTAAGGGTGTTCAGGGTGAGGCTGCCCTGATAGAGCATTTTAAGCATCGTCAGGAACTTGAGCTTCGGATACTCATGGAGGTCTTCCCGGACAGGAGCTTAGTCCTCGGATCCAAAAGCTATACCGATCAGGATCTTACCGGGATAGGATGAGTCCAGAAGCTTCTTCGTATTCTGTATATTTTTTCGCTTTCAGAAGACGCTTTATCTCTCTGTCTTTGCCATCGAAAAGGTCCTGCCAGTAAGACCACAGTTCTCTCATCTTGTGAAGTGTATTGATGTCAGGGGACATGACCTTCTGGTATTCGTGATATATGGTATCGTGAAGCTTTCTGAACTTTTCGAAGTCTGTCTCAGAAGTAAGGCCTTTGAGCTTACCGCAAAGAGAAGGATCTGATATAAGACCTCTTCCAAGCATTACGGGGTCAAGGTCTTTTTTATATAGTTCAGACAGGTCTTTATAGTCCTTTTCGGAAAATATGTTTCCGTTATATACAAGGGGACTCTTGGAGTGCTCCAGAGCATATGCGAAGTATTCTTTTCGTACTTCACCCTTATAGAAGTCGGATCTTATCCTGGGGTGTACTATAAGTTCGCTCACGGGGAAACCGTTAAAGATATCAACGAGATCGTAGAACTCATCAGGATCGTAGAAACCGAGCCTGGTCTTGATGGAGATCTTCATGTCTTCTGATGAGGAGAAGGAGTAGATATCATCCAGGAACCTCTGAAGCAGCAGTGTCTCCGGAAGAAAACCTGAGCCTTTCCCTTTGGCACAGACTGTCCCTGAAGGGCATCCGAGATTGAGGTTTACTTCCATGTAACCCATTTCCCGAAGATCCTTTGCTGCAGCGATAAAGCAGTCTGACCTGTTGGTAAGGATCTGGGGGACCAGGTTTATCCCTTTGTTGTTTTCGGGATCGATGCCTTTTCTCTCCCTGGGAGTCATGGTGTATTTCTCGGAGGGGGAGATGAAGGGCGAAAAGAACTTGTCGATATTTCCGTAGATATCGTTATAGGCATTTCTGAATATATAGCCTGTAATGCCCTCCAGCGGAGCGAAATATATCTTCATGAGATCCTGATCCCTTCGTAAAGCTGATCATATTCTATCGCAATTCCAACCCGGATAGGCAAAAAGATCTTCCATTGACAATAAAAGATCGCCTGAATAATAAAATGACCACAGTCACTACCGTGATACCTCTTGATTTCTTATAGTCTGGATAAGAAATACATCAGGGGGCATGGAAAATGCTGGATAAGCTTATTAAGTGGACAAAGGACAACCTTACGGCGATAGTACTGGTCGTTATATTTATTCCGGTCTTTATATGGACGCAGAATGATGCCAATGCGGTAAACCTCATTGGTACGACCTCTATGGAGTATCTGAATAATGAGTTCTACAGATGGTTCACCTGTATCTTTTACCACTATTCCTACGACCATATCATTTTTAATTCCATAGCCCTGATCTGCATAGGGTCCCTGATAAACACTTATACAGGGAAGGTAAGGACTGCACTCATCTTCCTACTGGGAGGCGCTCTGGCAGAGGTTCCTTTTTCCATTATCGTCAATTACGGTGAAGCAAACTACGGCGGCGGATCCTCCGGTGGCATCTATGCCCTGATAGCAGTCTTTCTTGTATGCCGTTTAAGGTTCGGACAGGAAGAGAAGATCAGGTGGTACCGCCCGGACCTTATAGCAACGATCCTTTTCTTCATATTTGCCAATGATAACGAGTGTTCTTTCCTGACTCATGTATTCGGGTTTACTGCAGGGATCATTATTGGTACTATCTTCATAGTAACGGGACTTATAAAGTCCGGAAGACAGGGAAAAGGGATAGAAGTGATATGAGAGTATGAAGAAAGTTATGTTGGGAGACAGGTTGTTCGGCCTGCCGGGTCATTCTGTTTATATGGATTCTGACAGGATGTTCGACAGGTTCTATACAGGTGACAGTTCCAGAAACAGCGGAGGTACGGGCCTGGGGCTCGCGGTGGTGAAGGAATTTACAGACAAACTGGGCGGGACTGTTACTGCCTCCCGCAGTGATGATAAACTTATTATGACACTTATCCTGCCATGTGAGGAATAAATATGAGAAAAGTACTGAACATTATTATCTTTATACTTGATCTGCTCCTTATCGCTTTATATGGAGTACTCAAGATCGATTACTATATCAACGTTAAAAAAGTCGGCATGGATGGATTATCCATCTACGACATCATATGGATACCCGTAAGTCTTCTTATAACTTTTTCGCCTATGCTGGTCCAGATGGGCCTTATCCTTTTCCTGAAGGTCAGAAAGCAGCTGGCCGCTTTTATCATCCCTTCCATGTTCCTTGTGGGCAATATGTTCTTCGAGTTCTTTTCGTGGATGGGGTCTGCCATGTGCCTTGATGACAGATGGACTGAGATGGCAGAGATCATGATGGCGAGCCTTCTGCTTTTCGGAGTGCCCCTGATCCTGGCGCTCATTGGCATGATAGCTGAGATAAGGGCAGGGAAAAAGAAATGACGAAAGTCGTGGACAGAGGTTTTCTGGAGAACTATAAATATGTTTTCGACCCCTCGGGGGAGTATGGCGGAAACCAAAAGCTCCCGGTCCTCGCACCGGCGCGTTATGCCCATATCGTAAAGACTTATCACTACGACCTTAAGGATGATAAAGTGAGGGAACGTCTTGACCTGTTCAGGACGGAAGGATGCGGATATGTTGCCCTTATAAATACTGTTTTTCTCAGGTTCTACAGGGAGGAGGAGAAGTTTAAAAAGCTCTTCGGATTTCCCATGTATACACCGGAGGGAAAGCTGAACTTCAATGACCTGAACGTGGATTTTTACTGTGCCACGGATAACCATAATAAGTGCCTGTGGTTCGACCTTATCTATGCTGATGAGGACAAGGGCTGCAAGGAGGGTTTCGGTACCACCCTGGACAGCAGGGAATGGCGCTTTGAGCTCTATATGAAAAGACATAATGTCTCTGTTGATGTGGTGGATCTTAAGGGCAGGCCCGCAGATATAGAAGAGTGCATGAAGAAAGGTCCTCTGATCGTTGCCGTAAGGCCTACCATTATCTACGACAAAAAAGGGAAGGTCGTATTTGAATCCACAAACGGCCATGCCATGACAGTCACCGGAATTACGCCTGACGGACTCATCAGGGTGTCCTCCTGGGGCGAAGAGCATTACGTAAAACCGGGATCCTATAAAGAACACGAAAACTACCAGCAGGCGATATACAGGAGATAATGTGAAAACTTGTTTGAACTTCAGTTTCAGGAAGATCATATCGTCAGTCTTACTGGCTTCCATGGTGGTGTCACTCACATCATGCCCAGGCTGCGGCGTCATGGAGGTCAAGAAGGCTTAATCACTTGACAGGAGCGGTTGTATCTCTTAAAATGAAACTACTTTCATTTTTAGGAGGGATACATATGGATGAGCTGATCACACCAAAGCCCACAGGTGAATATAAGGTTGGAACGACAGTCTTTTCGCTTACTGATGAAAACAGGAAAGAGAAGCTGGGACCTGATGCCGGAAACATAATTCGCAGGTTGGCAGTGAGGCTTTACTATCCCGTGCTCCCTGAAGATACAGAAGGCATGAAGAAAGCTGTCGTAATGTCAGCGGTGAAGCTCAATGCTCTTGCAAAGATCTATCATATGCCCATAAAGGATGCCCGGGATTCTGAAGGCGAGGTCTATCAGGACGTCCGTCCTGTTCCGGGAAGGAAGTTCCCTCTTGTGATATTCAGCCACGGTATGGGGGCATATCTGGAGTCTAATAACTTTATGCTCACGGAACTGTCGTCCCATGGTTATGTCATCGCTGCCATCGGGCACACCTATGAGGAAGCGGCCACGGATCTTTACGACGGGTCGTATGTTTTTTTCGACAAGAGATGCCAGTCTGATACGTATTCCCCAAAGGTAAGGGGAAATCTTGCCGCCCTGAAGATCTTGACCAACAAAAAGGGATCATACGAGGAGCAGTACAGAAGGTTCAATGATTTCCAGAGCAGATACTGCAGTTTCCTGATGGATCGGGTGGAGGAGAGATCAAAAGACGTCAAGCTCGTACTGGAGGCCCTTAAGGGAAGGTTCAGTGACAGGATCGATTTCACCCCGGGTGTTGGTATCAGCGGACATTCCATCGGAGGCGCCACTGCTTATTACATGTGCATGCATGATGATGAGTTCAGCTGCGGCATCAATCTGGACGGAATGCTCCTGGGCCACTATGAGGGCATGAGGATGAAAAAGCCTTTCTATCAGATAAGCTGTGAGGACAGCAGAGGTACGGTATCCCGTGTGGCACTGGATCATGATGCCCCAGCATACTGGGAGCTGTTCAGCAATATGAAGCATATGGGTTTTTCGGATATGATCTTCTTTGTTCCCGTGAAGATGGTGGTGGGGAAGATGGATCCCATGAAGTATCATGAATATGTATGCCGGATCCATCTGAGCATGTTAGATAGATTTCTGAAGGGCTCAGAAGAGGAAGTATACGAGCCCGACGATGAGTATGTAAGAAAGCTGGTGTGATATGCCAAGGGTCAGTGAAGAATATCTTGCCGGAAAGAGAAAAGAGATAACAGATGCAGCTCACCGTGTGTGCCTCAGAAAGCCGGTAAGCATGGTGACCATGACTGACATAATAAACGAGACGGGAATGGCCCAGGGAAATATCTACAGGTACTATAAGGACCTGGATGAGATTTTCAGCGCCATGATCCTGGATATGAGGGAGAGCTATTCCATCATCGAAGAGACGGACCGGATCTTTGAAGATGTGGATAAAGAACCTGTGGATGTGATCATGGGGAAGATCTTCGATTTGCTGGCCAGGAAGATGGAAGAGCAGCTCATGGATATCCAGAAGATCAATTTCGACCTTTCTGTTTTGGCCATAAACGATCCTGAGAGGACTGCCAGGATCATGGGCGGGATAAAGAGTGAAGGAAACCTGGAGCATCTGGTTAACCGCACTGCTGAACTAATGGGAAAGGCTGCTGCCACCGGGGATCTCCACCCCAGGCAGCCCATCGAGGACATTATCAGGTTCCTGTCATCCTCCTATAGCGGTATCCAGATGAACTGCATCATAAGAGCCTGCTATTCCTGGAGCCCCATGGCAGGCAATGAGCCGAAAAAGCTCTTCGGGACACTTAAGGAGACGATGCTGTACCTTTTGGGTGTCTAAGGGTAGATAACATCTTGACGGAAAATATGTAATATGTTACATTGTTGGAAATGTAATATGTTACATATTTTGTTCGTAAGGGGTGTTCTTATGGATTATGATGAGAAGATGAACATGAAGAACGTGGAGTTTGGCGATATGCCACCACAGGCTTTCCTGCTTGGATTACTGAGTGCCTTTGACAACCGTTATCAGGCTTCTGCGGATGCCTTTTTCAAAGAGATCACCTGGAAACAGTTCTTTGCCATTATCTGCATAAATCTCTGTAAAGAACCGCCCACCATCAATGAGTTATCAGATATTATGGGAAGCTCCCACCAGAATGTGAAACAGATCCTTCTTAAGCTTGAGAAGAAGGGGTTCGTATCTTTTTTCACGGATGGTAAGGATAAGAGGAAACTGAGGATCCTGGTTACGGATGAATGCAGGTCTTTTCTTGAGAAGAACGATAACAACGGAGAACAGAGCAGGCAGATCATAGGTCGGATCTTTGAAGGTGTCGGTGAGAAGGACCTTAATATCACCATACAGACGATCATGAAGATGGAAAGGAACCTTAGTGGATTATGAAAACGCTGGTTATATACACATCTCAGCCCTGAAGAAAAAGAAGGATCAGACAGAGGAAGAAAAGATCATGGCTGAGATGATAGCGACCTCATATGATATCTCAGACATCAAATATATCGATCCCATCGTGGAATACCTGGCCGGATGATAGCCCTTAGCCTCATTATGTTATAATCCTCGTATTAATATCATAGCGGATATATGAGGTGTGACATGGAGATAAGACGTTTTTCTGAGTCTGAGGCGGAAGCTGTATCAGACCTTATAAGGACTACCATAAAGATATCAAATACCAGGGATTATCCTGCTGATCTTATGGATGCCCTTATAGAGACTGAAACTCCTGAGCATGTTCTTCAGAGAGCCTCCTGGACACATTTCTATGTTGCTGTTGATGAAGACAGGATCATTGGCTGCGGCGCCATCGGACCTTACTGGGATAAAAAGGATGAGAGCAGCCTGTTCACCATATTCGTTGATCCCGACTATCAGGGAAAAGGCGTCGGCAGAGCCATCGTGGAGACACTTGAGCGGGATGAGTTTGCCATCAGGGCAAAAAGGATCGAGATCCCTGCATCCATCACAGGACTTCCTTTCTATCAGAAGATGGGCTATTCCTTTAAGGATGGTATCACTGAAGTTGACGAGGAGCATTTGTACAGGCTGGAGAAGTTCAGGGATCTCAAAGATCAGAGGATGCTGACTACAGAACGCCTTATCCTGAGACGCTGGTTTGAGAGAGATGCAGAGGATATGTTCAGATATGCAAGTGATCCTGATGTCGGTCCCATCTGCGGATGGCCTGTCCACAGGAGCATTGAAGAAAGCCTGGATATCATAAGGAATGGCCTTAACGGCAGGGAGGCATATGCCGTCTGCCTGAAGGAGAACGGCAGGGCTGTTGGAGCCATCGAACTCAAGCTGAACGGGCATACGGACCTGGCTGAAGGCGATGACGAATGTGAGATGGGATTCTGGCTCGGTAAGCCTTTCTGGGGACAGGGGTTCATGCCTGAGGCTATAAAGGAGATGCTCCGTCATGCCTTTGAGGATATAGGTATGAATAAGGTCTGGATCGGATACTATGAAGGAAATACCAAGTCAAAGCGTGTCCAGGAGAAGTCCGGATTCAAGTTCCAGTGGAGATCCGAAGATGTGGATGTTCCCCTTATGAACGAGACGAGAACAGGCTATGTGAGCCTGATGACAAAGGAAGACTGGGAAGCCGGTCTTAACAGATAGGAAAGAGGCAGGATATGAAAGTTGGAATAATCGGATACGGCTGATGAACTGTTCGAAAAGACACTTGAAAAAAGAAGGCTGACTGCCAGGAAAGCTGTGGAGCTTTTTGGCGAAAAAGCCTGAAAATACAGGGTTGCAACCATAGGTTGACAAAGTTCAAGGTTGAGATGGTGGAGATGTTAAGGCGCGGAATGCTAATCTCGAACCATCAAATACCGGAGGTGGAGAAAAATGACGATAGCTGACAGGATACAGAGCCTTAGAAAAGCAAAAGGATTGTCCCAGGAGGAACTGGCGGACGCAGTAGGAGTGTCCAGACAGGCTGTCTCCAAATGGGAAAGTGAGCAGGCAACCCCGGATCTCGACAAGGTCGTGATCATGAGTGAATTCTTTGAAGTAACTACAGATTATCTTCTCAAGGGAATAGAACCTGTTAAGACAGATGACCATAAGACCATGGCTGATGTCATAGATCAGAAAGTACTTACAGAGAAAAACGGCAAAAGAGTAAAGACTGCAGCCAAATGGTTCCTTATCGGATTTGGCGTATTACTCGGTATAGATCTCATCACTATGCTGATCTATTTCCTGGTCAACGGATTCCCCGTCTGACCTGATCTCGAAACACAGTTGAACTATTTTATGGGCCCGCGGATGCGGACCTTAGTATAAATGCGCCCCAAAAGGAGAAATATATGAGTAGTATCAAGAGTTTTATCAAGAATGTAAGCCCGTTCAATAACCGTACAGAGATGCCGAAGATCATCTATGTCATCAAGGTCATCCTGTTCTTCTGGGTATGTAAGTTCGGATCTGAAGTAGTAGGTGAAGCCTTTGCCCTGGCAGCTCACTTTGCCTGCGGCAAGAACCCTCTGCAGGGTGAGATGTTCGATCCTCAGACCATCATGCTGATCTCTTATTTCGGATATTCCATCCTCATCGCAGTGGTCTTTCTTTTCTGGAAGCTGTTCCAGAAGAAGACATTGAAGGATCTTGGATTTTGCGGCAGCCCGTTAAGCTATCTTTCCGGTGCAGCCATAGGAACAGTCCTGGTGGTGGTCTCAGCTGTCTTAACGATACTTACAGGTGCCATCAGATATAACGGAGTATTTCCCAATATCGATACTAAGATAGTGGCAGCAATGCTCTTTTGCTTCATGCTGCAGGGAGCTATGGAGGAGATCTTATGCAGGGGAGTCGTACAGCAGCTCCTTCTTAAGAAGACATCTGTTCCGATCGCCTTCGGAGTGAGTGCAGCTCTGTTCACGATCCCTCATCTTGGCAATATGGCAGGTGGTGCTCCTGCTATAGTTGCAGTAGCTGTCATAAACCTTATCCTTATCTCTCTTATCTTCTCAATGATCACCTTAAGGACCGGAAGCATCTGGGCTGCCTGCGGACTTCATTCCATCTGGAACTACATCCTCTACAGCATCATGGGACTTAACTTGAGCGGAAAAGATGAGGTGGCCGCAGCTGTATTTGATATGAGCTCCATTGGAGAAAATGTCCTTAATGGCGGCGCATATGGTATCGAGGCAGGGATCATCACAACTGTAGTCCTGTCGGCTGCTCTGATCCTCATCAAGATCTGCTTCCGCACAAAAAACGCATAAATCATCAATTTATGGGGCAGATCGTGTGGATTCACACAATCTGCCCCAAAAAAACTCATTATATGAGGAAAATGTGCGGAAAGCTGAAAATGGTATAATGGGTTCTATGAACATTATCAGGATAGATGACATAAATGCCCCGGAACTGGATATATTTGCCAGGACTACCGAGAATCAGCTGAGGAGCCTTTCTGATGTCTTTATCGCTGAGAGTTCCTATGTGATCATAAAGGCGCTGGAGGCAGGATATGAGCCCCTTTCCATCCTTGTGGAGAGTGACAGGGTGGAGATCGAGGCCGGGCCTGTTTTTGAGGCTGTGGAGAAGATATGGGGCGAAGAGAAAAAGGAGACCCTCCCTGTATATGTGGCGGACCGCTCAGTTGTGGTCAATATGATGGGCCATAAGCTGGTAAGAGGCCTGTGGATGGTGCTTAAGAGAAAGCCTGAAACATCTCTTGAAGAGTTCTGTAAGGATAAGAAGCGGATCACGGTATTATTTGATGTGGTAAATCCCACAAATGTTGGAGCGATCATCAGATCTGCCGCAGCTCTCGGGATGGATGGGGTGCTCCTGACCCACTGCTCAGTCGATCCTTATACAAGACGTTCCGCCAGGGTGAGTATGGGAACTGTCTTCCAGATCCCCTGGGCTAAAGCTTCCAGGGAGGAGTCGGAGGGGACTAACCTGATAAGGATACTTAAAGATCATGGTTTTAAGACTGTGGCCATGGCCCTCACTGAGGATTCTACCAGCATAGATAATGAGGCGATAAGATCAAATGAGAAGCTGGCGGTACTCATGGGAACTGAGGGAACAGGTCTTCCTAAAGATGTAATAGCTGAATGTGACTACAGGGTCATGATACCCATGTACCACGGCGTCGATTCCCTGAACGTGGCGGCAGCCAGTGCCATAAGTTTCTGGGAGCTCCTGAAGTGACTTAATCCTCCCATCCTTCCTCCGGGTGGCGGCATATGAGATCTCCTATTTTAGTACTACGATATTTTTACCATAGAAGTTTTTTTTGAAACTGGGATAAAGACAGCTATTTTCCGCTTTTTCGGGGGAATGGCTTCTTTTCGTGCCTATATTCTGCCTAATTTCACTTTTGAAGATTGCTATAATGGGTCACATTGAAGGAGTGATGAAGAATTGAAGATAGTATTGATACGACATGCGAAGGTTGATTACGACTGGAGAAAATGGAGTTCTGCCAGACAGTTCGATGCTGACTGCGAAGGGTATGACAGGGCACCGGTACTGTCCGGATCCTACGATGTACCCGAGGATGATATCAGCCGTATATATATCAGTTCTTTACAGAGGACCAGGGATACTGCCCGCCAGATCTTCGGGGATAAGGAATGCATTTCCTCGGAGCTCATAGACGAAGTACCCTTATCTTCAAGTATCGGCCTCAGGAACAAGATGCCCCTTTCTTTCTGGAATGTAACGGGACGCCTTCAGTGGTGGCTCAACTGCAGGAAGCAGAAGGAGGGAAGGAAGCAGACATTTCTCCGTGCTGCTCTTTTCGTTGATATGCTGGTGGCAAAGAACGAGGACTGCGCAGTTGTTACCCACGGATTTTTTATGCATACCCTTATCTCTGTCCTGAAAAAACAGGGCTTCCATATAGGCGAGACTTCACTTCATTATGGAAACGGACAGTGTATAGTAGCTGAGATCTAAAGCTCTTATACAGGGATGCCGAGGACCTCGCAGAAATCGCCAACAAAAGTGATTATCTTATTTCTTGCCTTGATCTCGACTGCAAATAAGACGCAGAGTGCGACGGACAGGAAGATAACTGCAGCAAAGCAGGCCTCACCTGTCAGGGGTGCGAGATCGAGTTCGTAGATGGATGCTACTATACCGAACTCGGCAGGCACCATTATGGACTTGAAAAGATCGGCTTTATCTTCAGAGCCGCGCTTTATGTCCCTGAGATAATAAGCGATATCATCTGTGATGACGGCTTTCTTTTTATCAGGAGTTTCCTCTCCGTATCTGTTGTACTTATTGAGAAGGCCTGCTTTCCACGCGGAGTACATGTGGTAGTTGCCGTTTTTGTCCTTAGCTGACAGGACCTTCTTATATTCCTTGAAGTTTCCCACCAGGTCGAAATCCAGAGCATCAGCCAGGGCGGATGCCTTTGAGTTATCAAGGTAGGGGGAGTCTTTCC
>Ga0129306_1001427_pt1 | contig 26954 bp, 19 predicted proteins | sample P827metagenome_FD_94438 | JGI IMG/M metagenome (GOLD analysis project Ga0129306, IMG submission 94438) | Capybara group fecal microbial communities from Wisconsin, USA - P827 metagenome | ecosystem: Host-associated > Mammals > Digestive system > Large intestine > Fecal | place: USA: Wisconsin...
AGGGGGTGAATGAGGGGGACAGCGTCCCCCTGACGAAGTAGTAAAGCAAGAGTAGCGATGCTTTACGGATGGTTTACAAGAATTATGAATCGCCCCAAAAAAGTAAATGCTGTTGCCCTGAAAAATGCGTTAAGAATTATTGACTTTCCCGCATTAATGTGGTATAATCTGAAAAAAAGAGAAGGTGGGAGGGAAATGGAAATACGCTTTGTGACGGAAAAAGACGACCTGAGAGAAATAAGCGGCATCTATGAAAAAAGCTGGAAGAAGACGTACAAAGGTATGCTTCCCAGCGGATATCTCAAACGCATCCCCGAGGGCAACTGGGCGGACAGGATCAACCGTTTCGGTTCACGCTCAATGGTAGTTGTCAGCGGTGACGAATATATCGGCACCATAAGCTTCGGGGCTTCACGCATATCTCAGTATGAGGGGCTTGGCGAGGTGTTTTCGCTGTATGTCCTTCCGCAGTACACGGGCAAGGGCATAGGCAAGCTTCTGATGGACAGGGCAGTAGCCGAGCTGAAAGCACTCGGATACAGCAGGATAATCCTCTTTGCACTTGACCGGAATCTCGTTGCAAGGCGCTTCTATGAGCGTTACGGCTACACTGCCAGCGGAGATATGATGAAGAAAAAATTCGGACATAAAACAGTGACACAGGTGATGTACTTCCTTGACATTTGATGTATCTCATATAAAATAATACAGCCCCTTACATAACTGCTGTACTGATAAAGAAGTTTTGTATGTATTATTGAGGTAGACATTTTGAAGAAGGATCTTCTCAAATCTGTTTCCCAAGACTATTAATTTTGCCCCATGATAGGGTACACTTCAGAAATAAAGAATTTTTCAAGTCTTTAAGGTGTACCCTATCATGGGGCAAAATTCTATTAAAAGTCTTTGGAAAAGGGGTTCGGGGAAAGAACCTTTCCTCAGAAAGGTTTTTCCCCGATAATTATATATATCCGGCCATCAGTCAAGGAAGTCCTTGACCTTCTTGCTTCTGCTTGGGTGACGGAGCTTTCTGAGAGCCTTTGCTTCGATCTGACGGATACGCTCACGGGTTACGTCGAAACGCTGTCCAACTTCTTCGAGAGTGCGTGACTTGCCGTCCTCAAGGCCGAAACGAAGCTTCAGTACCTTTGCCTCACGGTCTGTAAGAGTTGAAAGCACTTCATTGAGCTGCTCCTTGAGGAGAGTGTGTGAAGCTGCCTCAGCAGGTGCAGGAGCGTCATCGTCAGGGATGAAGTCGCCGAGGTGGCTGTCTTCCTCCTCACCGATAGGAGTTTCGAGGGATACTGGGTCCTGAGCCACACGCATGATCTCACGTACCTTATCCACAGGCATATTCAGTTTGTCAGCGATCTCCTCAGGGCTTGGATCGTGGCCGTTTTCGTGGAGAAGCTGGCTGGATACCTTTTTTACCTTGGTGATGGTCTCAACCATATGAACAGGGATACGGATGGTTCTTGCCTGATCTGCGATAGCACGGGTGATAGCCTGACGGATCCACCATGTAGCGTATGTGGAGAACTTGAATCCCTTGGTGTAATCGAACTTTTCAACAGCCTTGATAAGACCCAGGTTACCTTCCTGGATGAGGTCAAGGAACTGCATACCTCTGCCCACATACTTCTTAGCGATAGAAACAACGAGACGGAGGTTAGCCTCTGAAAGGCGCTTCTTTGCGTAGCGGTCGCCCTTGGCCATTCTCTGTGCAAGCTCGATCTCCTCCTCGGTTGTAAGAAGGGGAACACGTCCGATCTCCTTGAGGTAGATCTTTACAGGGTCATCGATAGCGATACCCTCGGTAGAAAGTGCCATTTCCAGGTCGTCGGTAAGGGCAGAGTCGAGACCGATTTTCAGGTCAGCGTCAAGGTTCATATCCTCTACGATCTCAATGTTGAGATTTTCGCAGTTATCATAGAAGGTATTGATCTGGTCAACGTCAAAATCCAGCTCTTCAAGTGCGTCGGTGATCTCTTTTGTTGTAAGCTTTCCGTTAGTTTTGCCCTGTTCCATGAGAGCTTCAATGGTGTTCTTTTTGTTTTCCATAAGAAAACCTCCTATTTTTTATTTTTTGATCTGAACTTGCTCATCAACTCATCGTCGCTGAGTGTTCCAGATGGTGTTGGCTTTGATTTTTTCAGTACCTCCGCACAGTCGAGGACGCCCTCAAATGTGATGGGGAGGTCATTGTTCTTAGCGGCTATTCCGCTTATTCTTCCCATTTCCTCCTGAGTAAATTCACCGTTCAGCATGAGAATGGTAAATTTGTCGGCGTCCCTCATTTTATCCAGCAGAGCCGAATATACTTTTTTATGGAAGGGCGTGACGAAGGAATCAGGCGGTATCGCCTTTTCCACGTCCTCCCATTCCTGAGGCCGTTTCAGAAGGTAGTATATTATCATTTCCTCGGCACGTGCTTCCTTGCGGTGGTTTACCGCTTCCGGGTTCACATCGTCCCTGACGAAATTGGTGTTTGCCTTGATATTGCGCCATTCGTTCTTTTTTGCGGAATAGCGGTTCTTTTTGAGCATATCGTCGATATGGCTTTTCAGCACCTGAACGGGGATATCGCACTTCTTGGAAGTACGGGAAATATAGACCTCACGCTCCAGTGCAGATTCTATGCCTGCCAGTACCTTTGAGGTACGCTTCAGCAGTTCCACACGCCCCATTTCCGAAGAAAGGTCAAGGCCGTCCTCACACTTGTCCAGCATGAAATCGATGGCATCGTCTGAGCCGTCAAGGAGCAGACGGAATCGGTTCACGCCGAATTTTTTTATGTACTCATCGGGGTCCTTGGCGCCTTCCATGTGGATTATTTTGGTTTGCAGTCCCACATCGGCGAAGTGGTTGATGGCTTTCTGAGTGGCTTTCTGACCTGCGCCGTCGCTGTCGTAAGCGATTATGACTTCCTCGGCATAATGGCTGATGAGCCTTGCCTGATCGGGAGTTATAGCGGTACCAAGAGTGGCGACAACATTGTCGAAGCCTGCCTGATTCACAGCGATAACGTCCATGTAGCCCTCGCAGAGGATCAGACGCTTGGTGTTGGCGTTCTTGGCGAAATTCATGGAGAACAGGTTGGAGCCTTTGTCGAATACGAGAGTTGCGCCTGTATTCAGGTACTTCGGCTTGGAATCGTCAAGCACACGCCCTCCGAATCCGATGATATTTCCACGCATATCAACTATGGGGAACATCACACGCTTTCGGAACATATCAAAGGTGCGGCCGTTTTTTTGTCCTCCCAGCCACGCATCGGCTATCTCGTCATCGGTGTAGCCTTTGGACTTCAGATGGTCGGTGAGAAAATTCCACGAATCGGGAGCGTAGCCCAGACCGTATTTCTTGATGGTCTGCGGAGTCAGCTTGCGGTCTGCGAAATATTTCAGCCCCGACTTGTCGCTGCCCTTGAAAAGGTTGGTATAATAGAGATTTGCGGCAATGCGGTTCATCTCATATATACGTGTCTTGCGCTTGGCGTAGGAGCTGTCCCGGTTATTTCTTTCGGGAACTTCTATCCCCGAGCGCTGGGCGAGAAGCTTTACCGCCTCCATGAAGTCGAGATTCTCTATCTTCATGGTGAAGGTGATAACATCTCCTCCTGCGCCGCATCCGAAGCAGTAGAAGCTCTGGGTCTCGGTAAAAACTGTACATGACGGTGTTTTTTCCGAATGGAACGGACATGAACAGACGTAATTCCGTCCACGGCGGATAAGGTTGACATAGGACCCCATGACAGTTTCAATTGGATTGGCATTTCTCAGAGTATAGAGAAATTCATCGTCTCGGGGCATAGCCTTACCTCCTATTTCCAGAATTTCGGGACGAAAAGCTCAGTGTAAAGGTCCACAGCGTAGCCGTCGCTCATGCCTGATATGTAGTCGCATACGGCACGGTCGGCATCGGAAGTCTCCATGATAGAACGGTACTCCTCCGGGAGGAGACGGCTGTTCTCGATGAAGTAGGCATAAAGCTTGCGGACGAGCCGCTCCGCCTTTTCTTCCTCCTGCTTTGCGGCAGGATTTGTGTAGACCCTCTCAAACATGAATTTTCTCAGTTTGTCGTGAGCAGTGCGTATATCGGGCTCGAAATCTATATTTTCGCATCCGTGCCCGATAACGGAAGCGATAAGACTGGTTATCCTTTTGGTTTTTGTATCGCCCAGCACTTCCACGCAGTCTTTCGGGAGCTCGTCACCGTGGAGTATGCCTGCACGGATGGAGTCCTCGATATCGTGGTTTATGTAGGCGATGGTGTCGGCCAGACGGACGATATTGCCTTCTTTTGTCTCAGCGGTCATATTGGTATGACACTTTATGCCGTCCCTGACAGCATGAGTGAGGTTCAGTCCCTTGCCCTTTTTTTCCAGACATTCCACGACTCTGACGCTCTGGAGATAGTGCCTGAATCCATGGGGACAAATCTCATTGAGCACCTTCTCGCCGCAGTGGCCGAAAGGGGAATGCCCTAAGTCGTGGCCGAGAGCGATAGCCTCTGTCAGGTCCTCATTCAGTCCCATGCCTCTGGCCATAGTCCTTGCTATCTGAGATACTTCAAGGGTATGGGTAAGGCGTGTACGGTAGTGGTCGCCGACGGGAGAGAGGAAAACCTGAGTCTTACGCTTCAGTCTGCGGAATGAGTTGCAGTGGAGTATGCGGTCACGGTCACGCTGGAATTCGGTGCGGTAAGGGCAAGGCTCGTCCTCACGCTCACGCCTTGTGGCAGCAGCATCCGTGCTTTTGCAGGCGTACTCACAGAGAATATATTTCTCAGCGCTTTCGATTTTTTCACGTACATTCACTGATATCACTCCTTCCGGGATTCAGTTGCGGAACAGGCTTTTCTGCGGAAGTATGTCATCGCCGCTTACAAAAGTAAGAGCGATCCCTTGCGGTGATGTTGGCTGTAATTGGAATGTGTAGGTGCATTTCCCGAACAGCAGTACACCTTCGGTGCTGTCGCTTGCGGGATATGCGGCTGTACCTTCAATGGTAAAAGCGGATGTCTCATATCTGACCTTGTCGCCGCCCTCAAAGGTAAGCTGAGGAATATCAAAGGTACCACGGTCGGTATAGGTTTTCCAGACGGTATCGTGGAGAAGCTCATTGTCGGTGCAGGTATATTCGGTAATATCGGCGGCAACAGTGGTCTGAACTGCCGGTACACCGGTAGTTTCCGTGACGGCAGCCGCTTCAGGGATTACAGAAATTTCCGAAACTGACGGAGAGTCAGCGCATGACGAAAGAAAAGCAACAGCACATAAGGCTGAAGCGGTCAGAAATCTTCTCATGGCAATACCTCCCGAAAAAAGCTTCTTATATACTTATACTCCCGAAAACTTGAAATCCCTTTAATTTATTTTGCAACCGAGGAAAAATCCTCAAATAGTTCACCTTTATCCTCAATTTCAACGCTGCCGTTGGTGATCTCCACCAGTTCTTTCCTGAGAGCATCAAGCTTTTCGGAGAGGACCAGCACCTCCAGCTTTACATCGTCGGCGAAATCAGAGCTGACAGTGATGGTATCGAAATTCGGCAGGATGTAGGATATCTTGCCGTACATACCGTAGTCTGAGGATATGGAAATGCGGTGACACAGACACATATTCATAGTATGGGCTGCGTCGCAGGCAAGAGCGGCAGCATGGGAGTAAGCACGTACCAGTCCGCCTCCGCCGAGGAGGATGCCGCCGAAGTAGCGGGTGACCACCACGCATACATCGGTAAGTCCACGTTTTTGCAGTACATCCAGCACGGGGACGCCTGCGGTGCCCTGAGGCTCGCCGTCGTCGGAATATCGGGAAATATTGTCCTGACGCAGGATGTAGGCATAGACGTTATGCTTAGCCTTGCGGTGCTTTGCCTTGATAGTATTTATGAATTCAACGGCCTCGTCGTTGGTCCTGACGGGAGCGATATAGCCGATGAATTCGGATCTTTTTTCGATGAATGAGGCTTTAGCGGCCTCTGATACTGTGAAATAGTTCATAGTTTTTGTATAGGAAAGTGGAAAAAAGCCGCTCATGAGAGCGGCTTATAACATTACTTATCGAGATTGAAACGCTTCTTGAATCTGTCAACACGTCCGCCTGTATCAACAAGCTTCTGCTTTCCGGTATAGAACGGATGGCACTTTGAGCAGATTTCAACCTTGATATTCTCCTTTGTAGACATAGTCTCGATCACGTTACCGCAGTGGCAGGTAATTGTGGTCTTTACAAAGTTAGGATGGATTCCCTCTTTCACGATTGTCACCTCTTTCACAGATTTTCTTGTATCCGTGCAGCCCATCAGTTCCTTTAGACAGTAGTGCAGTTATACATTGCAAGAAATATTATATCATACGGATCTGACTTTGTCAATAGCGGATGATATATTATTTTTATTTAACTTTAGCAACCTTATATCCGTCGATATCGTAGACCTTTACGCTGTCGGTTTCCTCTACTGCGTCTTCCTTGTCGAAGAACACGTAAAGTACGTCCTTGCGGCCTTTTCCTGTTTTCAGCTTCTCGTATTCGTTAGCAGCGTATTCCTTGACGGAAGCAAGGTCCATACGTGCAAGGTAGAAGCTGCTGAGAGCCATATGCTTTTCTGCGGCCATCTGAGCAAAATCAAAGTACATCTGCATATACAGGCCGTAAGCGTCCTTCATGGGGAGGAAGATTATCTCCTTTGTGTCCTTTGTGAGTTCGTCCCATTTCTCGTCCTTGAGAGCGTACTCATATGCAGGGGGCTGACCATACTGGCTGTGGAGTATCCTGCACCAGTCACGGATGTCCATGCCCTGGATAAGGAAGCACAGTGCAGCAGCGGCAATGGCGGTCTTTTTGTTCAGCTTTGAGATAAGTCCCAGAGAAGCAGTAATGATAAGTACACCGGGCACCCAGATGAAACGTCCCGATGCACGGAAAATGCTGAGACATCCTCTTACAAGATAGGGGAGCGGTATCTCCAGAAGCAGTCTGCCGTTGAGGGTTATCCTGTTGCTGACAGCCCAGCAGAAGCTGACCATGAATACCACTGCGAATGCAAGAATTTCAACGTTGTACTTCTTTATGAGCGCTTTAGCGGCGCTGAAGAAGCTGCCTTTCTTCTTTTCGATAAGGCTGAAAAGAACGATGAGTGCAAGAATGGTACAGACGATCATTCCGAGACCAAGATAGCCGAATCCCTCGCCCTGTCCGTCGAAGCTGTTGAGTGGGAGGAGGAACTTTGAAAGTCCACGGCTGTCGAAGAATGTGTTGAGGTTTGAAGCGTAGAAGCCGAAACCTCCGTCAGTGTAGCCGCCCTGTCCGTAGAATGCGCCGATAACGAACATTATCAGCAGAGTTGAGGCGACAGATGAAACGAATACGGCGATGGCTTTTTTCAGCTTCTTGTCTCTGAAAACAGTGAGTATCACGTAGCCCATCATGACCATGTACACCATCGGCACGAAGTAGGTGTGGATGAGTACCGCCAGCATACAGTTGACGGACCAGAGTATCATTGGAGTGAATTTGTGCTTGTACTCTTTTTTGTGGTCCATGCAGAGTATCATTGCGAGAATGAAAAGCCATATCGCACCGAGAGAATTGTGGTGAGTGATACGGTTTATGGACGGCGGAAATGCCGCATAGAAAAGCGAACCTATCGATGTGAAGATGAGATCGGGCTTTATTCTGTGGAGAAGTGAAGCACCGAATCCTCCGTTCAGGGCAAAGCAGATAACTCCCCATAAACCGAGAAACTGGAAATTGTGTGGGAGTATCGGCGAGAGTATCTTGAATATAACTCCGAAAAGCGGGATGGAATCCGAGTACATACAGGATACGGCACCGTCACAGGTAAGTCCCTGAGCGAGGCCGATGGGGAATGTCCACGGGGAATTTCTGTAGAATACCCATCCCAGGTGGTGCTGCGTGGCGTCGCCTGTGTAGGCGAATATCCAGTTGGTGTTGGTGGGGGATATCATTGATGCACCGAATATTACGATAAATACGACAGCGCCAAGTATGGCGCCTATGAGAAATGCTGGGAAATGCTGTGTTTTCTTTTCAGTCATTGTTTTACTCCGTTTTGTTCGTTATGGCAATGAAAAGGCGGATAAAATATCCGCCTTGGTGATTATTTCATGCTCTGTGTGAAGTCGTTGTATATCTTCTGCTCGATCACTTCAGCTTCCTCACGGGAAGGAGCCTTTGCAGTGATGTATGTCTTGATCTTCGGCTCAGTACCTGATGGACGGATTATAGCCTTGCAGCCGTTCTCCAGATAGAAAGCGAGAACGTTTGACTTAGGAAGTGTGAGCTCTGTTGTCTCACCTGTGAGGATGTTCTTTGAAGTGCTTGCCTTGTAGTCCTCGAAGCGCTCTACCTTGAGTCCGCCGATCTCAGCAGGATGGTTGTTTCTGAGGTCGGACATGATCTCCTCCATGCGCTTCATACCCTGAGCGCCCTCAAACTCGAAGCTGTAGAGAGTCTGGAGGAACATACCGTACTTCTTGTACATATTCTCTCTTGCCTGCATAAGGGAAATGCCCTGTGTGCGGTAGTATGCAGCCATTTCGCAGATGAGCATGGAAGCGTTTACAGCGTCCTTGTCACGTACATAGCTGCCTGAGAGATAGCCGTAGCTTTCCTCGTAGCCGAATATATAGCGGTCCTCTTCGCCCTTGGCTTCGAGGAGACCGATCTGCTCACCGATGAACTTGAAGCCTGTGAGAACTTCACGGATCTCAACGCCGTAAGCCTTACCGATGAGGTTAACGATGTCAGTAGTAACGATAGTCTTTACTGCAACAGGATTTTTCGGCATAGTGCCCTTCTTAGTTCTCTGGTCGCAGATATATTCAAGAAGCATAGCTCCGACTTCGTTTCCTGTGAAGAGAGCGAATCCGCCCTTTCCGTCGGGAACAGCGATACCTACACGGTCGCAGTCGGGGTCTGTAGCAAGGAGAAGATCAGGCTGCACCTTTTCGCAGTAATCCAGAGCAACCTTGAGAGCTTCACGTATCTCAGGGTTAGGATATGGGCAGGTAGTGAAGTTGCCGTCAGGATTCTCCTGTTCCTTTACGATAGTAACATCTGTGATGCCGAGGCGCTTGAGTATCTCACGGACGGGCTTGTTGCCTGTGCCGTTAAGAGGAGTGAATACCACCTTCAGACCGCTTGAAGCGCAGAGGTCGGTATTGATGCCCTCAGCAAGAACGTGCTTGTAGAAGTCTTCGATAACTTCGTCGCCGATATATGAGATATTGCCCTTAGCCAGTTCCTCATCGAAGTTGCTGTGCTTTACGCCTGTGAACATATCGAGAGAATTGATCTTGTCGATGATGATCTCAGCACCTCTGAGAGTGATCTGGCAGCCATCCTCACCGTAAGCCTTGTAACCGTTGTACTTGGCAGGGTTATGGCTTGCAGTTACCATGATACCGCCCTGGCACTTCAGTGCACGTACAGCGAAAGAAAGGCATGGAGTAGGCATGAGCTCCTTGTAGATATGTACCTTGATTCCGTTTGCTGCAAATACTTCAGCGGCAGCCTTTGAAAATACGTCGCTCTTTATACGACTGTCGTAGGAAATTGCAACACTGGGGTTCTTGTATTCATGATTGAGGTAGTCAGCAAAGCCCTGAGTAGCTCTTCTGACGGTGTAGATATTCATTCGGTTAGTGCCTGCACCGATAACACCTCTGAGACCACCGGTACCAAATTCCAGGTTACGGTAGAATCTATCAGATATAGCCTCATTGTCCCCCTCAATCTCTGCGAGTTCTTTCTGAAGATCAGGATCTTCGGAAGCGTTCTCGCACCAGAGGCTGTAAAGTTCAGTTTCTGTCATAATAATACCTCCCAATCCAAATATACAACCATTATAACACATTTTTCCTGCTTTGAAAAGTCCCTTTTCAGCTTTGTAACAAATTTTTATATTTTAATAAATTAAGAATTTGCGGTAAAAGGCTTTATTTCGAGAAAAGTGTGCGAAAAAGAAGAATCTGACCGGTAGTCCTGTTGCAAAAATTGCGGTGCCATTTTTCAACAGTTGTTATTTATTTGCGGTATTTTGTTAGCGAATTATAACTAAAATGCTGTTTATACGGTAAAAATGAACGTTGGTCACTTTCTTTCCCGAAGCAAAAAAGCCACGGTATGCGCCGTGGCTTTAAAGTTATTCTTATCAATCACCGAAAGATACACCGATATCACGTGCAGCGATAACGAGGTGGCTTTCAACATCGACAAACTTTGTCTTGCCTGCGATATCTGCAAGCTTGTTGGAAGTGATCTTGTTGCCGATCTTTGCAACTGTGCGGCCGTACTTCTCCTGAGCGATGAGGTAAGCTGCGTGAACACCGAACTGTGTGGAAAGCACACGGTCATAAGCGCTGGGAGCGCCGCCACGGAGCATATGTCCGGGAACGCATACTCTTGCTTCCATGCCTGTGTTAGCCTGTATCTGAGCGGCAATGCGGCTTGTAGCAGTTATGATACCTGCCTCTGCACGCTTCTTTGCACGTTCCTTCTTTTTCATCTTAGCTTCATTGATATCGAATGCGCCTTCAGCAACTGCCAGAATGGAGAAGGTCTTGCCTGATGCACTTCTTGCCATTACCGAGTCGCAAATCTTGTCGATATCGTAAGGTATCTCAGGGATAATGATAACATCAGCACCGCCGGCGATACCTGCGTTAAGAGTGAGCCATCCGGCCTTGTTGCCCATGATCTCACAAACGAGGATTCGTGAGTGGCTTGCGGCTGTGGTGTGGAGACGGTCGATAACGTCTGTTGCGATATCAACAGCTGTGTGGAAGCCGAAAGTAACGTCTGTGCCGTAGATGTCATTGTCGATGGTCTTTGGGAGGCCGATAACATTGAGGCCTTCGTCTGAGAGGAGCTTAGAAGTCTTGTGAGTGCCGTTTCCGCCGAGGGTGAGGAGACAGTCCAGTTTCTGCTTTTTGTAGGTCTCCTTCATGTTCTTGACCTTGTCCACGTTGTCTTCGCCGATGACCTGCATCATCTTGAATGGCTGACGCTTTGTGCCGAAGATAGTTCCGCCCTGGGTGAGGATGCCCGAGAAAGCAGACGGAGCCATGTCCTTGCAGAGGTTGTTGATGAGACCGTAATAGCCGTTGGAAATTCCGACGATCTCAACATTTTCCTCGCCGAAACGTTCGTAGCAGGCCTTTGCAACGCCTCTTATGGTAGCGTTGAGTCCGGGGCAGTCGCCTCCGCTTGTGAGTATTCCGATTCTTCTTTTCATGTGTGATACCTCCGTTTGCATCTTGCTGTGTACGCCTAATACACAGCAGATGTTTTATATTTTAGCATTTTCTTCAAAGAATTTCTGTATATCAGAGGGCGGCATCGGCTTTCCGTAGAGGTAGCCCTGAGCATAGTCACATCCTGCCATTCTGAGAATGGATTCCTGTACCTGGTTCTCTATGCCTTCTGCAATTGTTTCTATTTTCTTGGATTTAGCGATACGGATGACAGCCGAAACTATCTCGTATGCGATATTGTCGTGTTCGATATCGGTAATGAATGAACGGTCCAGCTTCAGAAGCGTGATGGGGAGCGTCTGGAGGTAACTCAGTGAAGAGTAACCTGTACCGAAGTCGTCCATCGCCAGTTTTACGCCGAGTTCACGAAGCTTGTTCATCTGCGAGATAGCGAAGTTCACATCGCTGAGCGCAAGAGTTTCGGTGAGTTCGACTTCCAGCCACTGTGCATCCAGTCCCGATCTTGCCAGCGCCTCGAAGACCTTGTCCTTCAGATCGGTCTGGTAGAAGTCGGTGGAAGCGAAATTGATGGACATTACGATATTCGGGTAGCCCATTTTCTGCCACATCTTGTTCTGGCGGCAGCCTTCATTGAGAACGAAATCGCTTATCTTGCCGATAAGGTGTGAGTTCTCGGCGATAGGCACGAACACATCAGGGCTGATGATGGTGCCGTCGGGCTTTATCCATCTGATAAGTGCCTCGACGCCCATGATCTTGCCTGTTGCAAGGTCTATCTTTGGCTGGTAGAACAGATGCAGTTCGTTCTTCTCAATGGCGAGAGCGAGAGCCTTTTCCATTTCGGTGTTGCCGATGATGGAGTCGTGCATACTCGGCTCATAAGCACATATACAGCCCTGCGAACCGCTTGCGGACTTGAGGGCGAATTCGGCATGGTCGAGGATGTCACGGAAGGACTTTCCGTCTCTCGGGAGCATTGAATATCCTGCCGAACAGCTCAGATTGATGGATGAGAGCTGATCCACGGCAAGGCGTGCGAATTCTTCCTGAATGGACTTTACTGTGCGGACGGGCAGATCGTCATCTCCGTAGTCACGGAGGATGAGGGCGAAATTATCGCCGCTGATACGTGCTGCAAGGCCGCCCGGAGTAACGAATTTATACAGGATATGGGCAAAATTCTTGAGTATGGTGTTGCCGTTTTCGTAACCGCAGGTATCGTTGATGATGTGGAAGCGGTCGATATCCAGAACGATTATCCAGAAGTTGTAATGCAGCAGCTTGCTGGAATCGTAGATGGAAGTACCTTCCTTCAGCAGTTTATTGCGGTTTGCGATCTCTGTGACCTCATCGATGTAGGCGAGGCGCTCGATGCGGAGATCCTTTTCGTGCTCGTCTGTGATATCGAGGATAGCTCCTCCGAAGAGGGGGAGAGTGTTGTCGGTGGCTTCAATAGACTTATAGCGGTAGGAGTACCATCTGTAAGCGCCGTCTGCCGATTTTATGCGCATTTCAACGCTTCTGACTTCCTTGCTGTCCATAGACATGAGCGCACCGTCGAATATCATGCGGTCATTGGGATGGATCAGTGAGCGGAACTGTGCGGCAGTAAGGCTGCTTGATTTGAGACCCAGCATCTTTACGGTCTCGGGTGAAGCACGGTAGTTTCTTCTGTCAACGCTCATGAGAACGCCGATCTCGGCAAGCTCCATTGAGGAGTTGAAGAAGTCGTTGGCGCTTGCAAGGTTTACTTTCATTTTTTTCAGCTCGGTCAGGTTGAAGCCTGTGCTGACGTGGAGTGTGCTCTTTTTGTTTCTTCTGACAAGGGAAGTGCTCCATGCGATGGATACCATGGAGGTGTCTGCGCCTTTGAAGTGTGCCTCATATGAACGGCTGTCGGCGATTTCTTTCAATATATTCTCATCGGGTTCGCTGATGCCGAATGCTCTCCATACAGCTGCTTTATGATCCGAAGCTGTATCGGGGAGACCGAGAAGTTCACGGAGTTTCTTATTTATAAAGACATATGAGAAATCGTCAGCCCATATGATCATTTCCGTGTTCATGTTTTCAGCGATCTTGATTATATTTTCCTCGTTGACAAAATTTTTTTTCATCATGATATTGCTTATGATACCGAGGATAATGGTAGCGAAAACGAGAGTTGATATATATGTTATCAATGCCGTGACAACGTGTTCAGGGCAGAGGAAACAGAATAGAATAACAAGAGCGGTAGCTGCAACTATTATAAGTGCAGCCGCAACGGGGTTGCCTCTTTTTATAGCGACCGCCTCCTTCCGGATAAATTTACACTAATTACATTATAGCAAAAACAACTATAAATGTCAATGAAAATTTACTTTTTGAATGCAGTTTTGATAAAATTGACGGAAATTTACAATAAAATTTCACATTATCTACACTTTAAGGGTGTATTATGTTATAATGAATTATAAAGAAACAGAACGGCGCACAGGTTGGAAAAGCCCGTAATACGTCATATGCAGGACTTAGCCGAAGCTGTCTGACCGTGGCCGGAGAAAAATGGAGGAGTGTAAAATATGGCACATATTTTAGTAGTTGACGATGAAGTGAATATCCGCAAAGTTGTCAGAGAATATGCTGAATTTGAAGGATACGAAGTGACGGAAGCTGAAAACGGAATGGAAGCTGTAAATCTCTGTCACGACAATGACTACGACCTTATCATCATGGATGTAATGATGCCGAGACTTGACGGCTATTCTGCCTGCAAGGAGATACATAAGAGCAAGAACATCCCTGTTATCATGCTTTCGGCAAGGGGTGAGGAGTACGACAAGCTCTTCGGCTTTGAGATAGGCGTTGACGATTACGTTGTAAAGCCGTTCTCACCAAAGGAGCTTATGGCGAGAGTAAAGGTCGTTCTCAAGAGAAGCGCAAGACAGGAAAGTGATGCGCAGCTCGACAAATATGTTTTCGAGGGCCTTGAAGTCGATATCTCGGGAAGAGAAGTATATGTTAACGGCGAAAAGGCTTCCATGACTCCCAAGGAGTATGACCTCCTTTTCTATCTTGTGAAGAACAAGAACATCGCTCTTACCCGTGACAAGCTTCTTGAAGAAGTGTGGGGATACGACTTCTTCGGCGATGACAGAACTGTTGATACACACATTAAAATGCTGAGAAACAGCCTCGGTGAATACAGGAAATTCATCGTTACTCTGAGAGGAATGGGATACAAGTTTGAAGCTTAAAAAAATCGGCAGCACCAAGAACAGGCTGCCGCTGAGATTCAAGGTATGGATATACTTTGTGCTGTTTACCCTTATGGTATTCCTGCTTCTGTGGGTTTGTCAGATCTTCTTCCTTGAGAATTTCTACGAGCGCATGAAGGTGAGAGGCACTTCTGCCTGCGCCGCTCAGATAACGGGAGCGTATACCAATATAATGGATAAGGACTTTTATGATGAAGTTTGGGAAATAGCGCAGAAGAATGATTTCTGCGTCGAGATCCTGGACCGTCACTGCCGCTCACACTATTCCGCCGATGTGCTCGGTGACTGCATAATCCACGGCAGAGAGAATATGACGTTCAAGTATGTTCAGGATATCAGCAACGCTCCGGGACACATTATAAAAGACATGGTGAAGAATCCACGCAGCGGATATGATATGCTGCTGTACGGCTGCACTCTCGGTGACCCGGAACGCCCTGACGGCTATCTGCTCATCAATTCAGCCCTCGTTCCCGTAGGATCGACTGCTGACATCATCAAGCAGCAGCTGATGCTGATCACGATAATCCTTATAATAGCGGCGTTTTTCATATCAATGCTGCTGTCCGAGCATCTTTCACGTCCTATCGACAATATCACAAAATCTGCGGAAAAACTGGCGAAAGGCGACTTCAACACCAAGTTCGAGGGCAAGGGCTATCTGGAGGCGAAAAAGCTGGCGGATACACTGACATACGCCGAAAAGGAACTCTCACGTGTTGATACCATGCAGAGGGATCTCATAGCTAATGTCTCCCACGACCTGAGAACTCCGCTTACCATGGTCAAGGCCTATGCTGAGATGATACGTGACCTTTCGGGAGATAATCCTGCGAAGCGAAACGAACACCTTGACATAATCATAAACGAGACCGACCGCCTTGCACTGCTGGTTAACGATATCCTTGACCTTTCAAAGCTTGAAAGCGGAAAGCAGGAACTGAGCCGATCCGAATTCGGCATATGCTCGAAGCTCAGTGAGATCATCGACAGATTTGCGGGAATATCCGAGAAAAAAGGCTACAGCATCGAGTTTGCTCCCGATGAGGAGAGAATGGTGCGCTGCGATGTGGTAAAGATCGAACAGGTTATTTACAATCTCATCAACAACGCCATCAATTATACCGGCGATGACAAAAAGGTCTTCGTCCGTCAGATCAACCAGCCCGACGGTGTTCTTATCGAAATCGAGGATACGGGACAGGGAATCGAGGAGGACAAGATCAAGCTTATCTTCGACAAGTACTACCGCTCCGAGAATCACAAGCGTGAGGTGGTCGGTACCGGTCTGGGACTTTCCATAGTCAAGGCTGTGCTGAAACTTCACGACTACGACTACGGAGTAAAAAGCAAACTTGGCCATGGATCTACGTTCTGGTTCAAGATAAGTGATGTTGTGGAAAAATGACAGGAACTTGTCAAAGGGTTACATGAACCGTTGATAGGTGTATAAATCCTTAAAAATTCTACGGTTGGTGAATGTTTTCAGTGAAAAAAACTGCTGATTGTGCAAAGTGTACAATGATAGACGGAATATCACGAATTTTTTCTACCGAGGAATTTACCGGATTTTCACAAAATATACATAAAGTTATGTTATACTATAGATGCTGAGGGAAAGATACCCCACAGCTGATTTTCATGGTAGTTTAATGTTTACCCCAACACTAAACTATTAAATCCCCAATAATCCCTATATCATGGCAGATGAGCTTCCTTAAACGGAGGCTCATTTGTTGTCCGGACATAAATCGTATTAACCATGTGCAACGTCCGGGTATCTCCTGTATTTCGCCAATTCTGCTCTTTTGTGAAATTTTATGTTGACAAATGGTGAACGATGGTGTATAATACAAGCATACCTTATCAAGAGCGGCGGAGGAAACAGGTCCTGTGAAGCCCGGCAACCTGACTATTTCGGTCAAGGTGCTAATTCCTGCGGTTTATCCGGAAGATGAGGATTTTTATCAAAAATCAAAGCGTTCCGAATAGGAGCGCTTTTTTTAATTACAGGAGGTATAATATGAGTAAGATTTTCTTTACATCAGAGTCAGTTACAGAGGGACACCCCGATAAGATCTGCGACCAGATCTCGGATGCAGTCCTTGACGCAATACTTGAACAGGATAAAATGGGCAGAGTTGCCTGCGAGACCTGCGTTACAACAGGCCTTGTAATGTGTATGGGTGAGATCTCCACAACAGCTTCAGTGGATATCCCGAAGATAGCAAGACAGGTCATCGCTGATATCGGATACGACCGTGCAAAGTACGGCTTCGATGCTCATACCTGCGCTGTTATGACTACAATAGATGAGCAGTCTCCCGACATTGCTATGGGCGTAAACGAGGCTTTCGAGTACAGAGAAGAGGATAAAGAGTCTGACGGCCTTTCAAACGGCGCAGGCGATCAGGGTATCATGTTCGGTTTTGCCTGCAATGAGACTCCCGAACTTATGCCTCTGCCTATCTCGCTGGCTCACAAGCTTGCTCTCAAGCTTACAGAAGTACGCAAGGACGGCACTCTCCGTTATCTCCGTCCCGACGGAAAGTCACAGGTAACTGTTGAGTACGACAACGGCAAGCCCGTAAGAGTTGATGCAGTTGTTGTATCATCTCAGCATTCCGCAGATGTTACCCTCGAGCAGGTTCGCAAGGATATCGAAGAACTGGTTATCAAGGCTGTTATCCCTGCTGAGCTCATGGACGAGAATACAAAGTTCTTCATCAATCCTACAGGACGTTTCGTTGTTGGCGGACCTCAGGGCGACAGCGGTCTTACAGGACGTAAGATCATTGTTGATACATACGGCGGATACTCACGTCACGGCGGCGGAGCATTCAGCGGTAAGGACCCGACAAAGGTTGACAGAAGCGCTGCTTACGCTGCAAGATATATCGCTAAGAACATCGTTGCTGCAGGTCTTGCTGACAAGGCTGAGGTTCAGCTTTCATACGCTATCGGCGTTGCTAAGCCTATCTCTATCCTCGTTGATACTTTCGGCACAGGCAAGGTGGATGAGGATAAGCTTTCAGAGGCTGTATCAAAGGTATTCGACCTCCGTCCTACAGCTATCATCAAGATGCTCGACCTGAGAAAGCCTCAGTACAGACAGCTGGCAGCTTACGGTCACATGGGCCGTGAAGACCTGGGTGTTGCATGGGAGAAGACAGACCGTGTTGACGCTCTCAGGGCTGCACTGGCATAAGGAGTTATTACTATGGATAAGCTTAAAAACTATGCGCAGATCAGGTTCACAAATGCGGTGCTGATAGATATTTTCAGCCACTACGCTGACAATTCCGCTATGGCGGAGTTCGTATCTGCTGACGGATCGGTGGATATCCGCTTTCGGGTGGAGCCGCCCCTTGATCCGCCTAAGAATGCCGAACAGGTACTGAGCCTGATGTTTGCACTGTTTGAGAGCAACGCTGACAGCACTATGGGAAGGACGTATATGTCCCATCAGAAGGAGATACTTCGTGAGACGATGCTCCGGCTGTCCCATGTTCTTGAAAGTTTCAGCGATATAAAAATGTCCATAAATACATCAGTTCCCGTGGCAGGAGATCCCGGCAAGGAGATCGAATCCCACACGGCATTCACGCTCACAAGGAGCAAGACATCACGTACAGAGACAAAAAACAATATTTAAGGCAACATATCAAGCCTGTCAGGAAAACAATTTCCCTGACAGGCTTTGTGTGCGTTATGGAGAGGTATTACTATTTGTTGATTTTAAGTCGATTATTACGTTTTCGAGTAAGGAGCGCCATATGAAAAGTATACGTAATGTCCTGAGCAGACTTGACGAAATATTCAGTGCGGACGAGCTGCCGTTCCATAAGGATAAAAAGCCGACAGAGCCGGCTGAGCGTATCAGTTTTGAGGGCTTCTGGAAGGAGAATTTCAGCGCTGAGGCTATAAAGCTGAAGTGGAACGAGTGGCGTGAAAGCTATTCGGGAAACGACGAAGCTGCTAAGAAAAAGAGAAAGCTTGCAGGATTCAGGGCTGTTCTCATGGGCATTTCGGTTATTATGGCACTGCTTTCCACGCTGATCTCCGAATACTATTTCCAGCTCAACGGTGCAGGCATTCCACGTAAATTTGTGCCTTTCAGCGAAATTATGGGCAAGGGAATGACAGTTCAGGCGGTGGGCGAAGACGCCTCCGGCTTTGAAAAAGCAGTCTCAGATGCGATCGATGCCGCTGAGCGTGACGCAAGAGCTGAGAAGTACGTGATAGATGTACCGTTCTATTCGCAGAAGGAGTATCCCACAGGCTGCGAACTGGTCAGCACTTCCATGCTGCTGGCATACTATGGTATCGACATAACCGCCGACGAGATAGTCAAGGATGGCTATATCAAGACGAAAGAGGTATACCTTGACAAATACGGCGATCCGTACGGCCCCGACCCTGATATGTACTTCATCGGCGACCCGCTGGAGGATGACGGCTACGGCTGCTACAGCGGAGCGATAATTGCTGCGCTGAAACGTATACTCCCCAAGGATGAATATGAGATCGTTGACCTCAAAGGCTGGAGCGTGGACGAGATATGCAGAAAGTACATCAACAACGATATTCCGGTGCTTTTCTGGGGAAGTCTTAACATGGAGCAGACCTACTTCGACGAGGTGAACCAGTGGTTCATCGAGGATGGCAAGAAGAAAGGGGAGAAGTTCAAGTGGTACTCCAACGAGCATTGCCTTGTGCTTGTAGGACATGACCGCAGCTTCTACTACTTCAACGACCCGTCAGCTTCCAGACCTGCAACAGTTTTCGGCAGACCGCTTGTCGAGGTGCGTTATGCCGAAATGGGCAGACAAGCCATCGCTATTGTTCCAAAGGACTGATACGTCTATTTATAGCCGTAAGACGGCTGACTATTCAGAGATTTGCAGTCTTTCTGATCCCGCATTGAATATGCGCCGTTCTTGCCGATAATAATATGATCTATCAACGCCGTTCCCAGCTTGCTGAGAGCGGCTATAATTTTATCCGTTGACATTATATCCCCGGCAGACGGTGAAGCGTTGCCGATGGGATGGTTGTGGGCTATGAAGATGCGGTCTGCTTTTGAAGTTATAACGAAGTCGGCGATATCCCTGCTGAGTGCCTTGATTTCCAGCGGAGAATCGGAGTAAATGGTATGAGTTGATGTAATGCGGAATGTTCTGTCAGCGGCAGCGATTATCATCCTCTCGGAGGTGATACCTGTGAATGATCCCGAAAAATAGAGCTTTGCATCCTTTGAGCTTTTAAGCCTGAGAATGCCGTTCTCCTCGGTGACGTAAATTGCCGAAAGCCTTGAAATGAGCCTGAAAAGCACTGCGGCGTCAACTGAGTCTATAGTATTTGCCAGCAGCTTCGGGTCGGCATCTGCCGTAGCGGCGAAGCTGCCGTAAACTCTGAGGAGATCGTCCGCTGCGGCTTCGGGGGAGAGCTTTCCGCAGTAACTGAGCAGAAGTGTCAGATACTCTCTGTCCGTCAGTGAAGGACCGCCTTCGGTAAGAAATTTGTCGAGATACGGGTGCTTGTCTGCCATATGTCACCTCCTGAAGCTGAATGCTCCGCTGCTTCTCATGGAGTATGCAGATGACTTGCAGCAGACCACGGAGTCTACAAGTTCAACGCCTATCGCTGCGGATATTTCCGAAACGGCGTGAGTTACAGCAAAATTGTCAGGGCTCGGGAATCCGCAGCCGTCGGGCTGGAAGATGCCGATAACGATACGGTAAGCCCTGCGCATTATAAGAAGCTCCGCAAGATCACGCTGTCCGATGCTGCCATGCAGAACGTCCTTGTACGGGAGACAGACCGTATTTACCAGTGCCATAGCTGCATCAACAACGGCTATGCACAGCAGTTCAGAGTCGGAACCCGAGAAATATTCGGTGAAAAAGCTTCGGATGCTGTCACAGGTGTCCAGCACCATATCCTCACAGCCACGGGCAAGAAACCGCATTACGCCCTCGCTGAGCACTTTCAGGAAGACAGCGGAGCCGTGGCCTACTCCTTCGGTTTTTTCAAGTTCGCTGATATCGGAGGTCAGAACTCCGCTGACTGTTCCGCATTTCTCCAGCAGAGCATGAGCGCAGTTGTTGGTGTTGACAACGGGACGGGAGTAGAACAGTGCCAGTTCAAAGAGCTCGTGGTCGTACATGAACTCGGGCGGATAGTTCAGAAAACGCTGTTTCATGCGCTGTCTGTGACCGCTGTGAATGTGTCTGTCAGCCATGGTATCAACTCCTTAAAGACGATAGTTCATACCTTTAGTATATCTGAAAATCTGTGGAGGAATCATCCGTATTGTATTAATAATGTATAAATAAACAGGAGTTGTATCACTTGTTATGTTATATAATCTGCTGTTGTACCGCAAAGGTATGATATTATATTTCATAATGATTGGCGATATGGTACAAAAAGTCTGTAAAAAAGTCCAAATTATCATATGAGATTGGTTGACTTGATGAACAAAGAATGTTATAATTAAAAGTGAGGATAAGCTGATTTCTATTGCTCTGCCGATCAGACATTGCCCGTTAATGTACGGTCGGGGAGTAATAATTAACAGGAGGGATATTCTATGAGAAACAAAAAAATGCTCAGCGGACTAACTTCGCTGGCACTGTCACTTTCTGCTTTTGCAGGAATGCCGATGAATAATTTTTCAGCAAACGCCGCTCAGGGCAACTGGAAATTCGACTTCGGAGGCGCAGGTGCCGCAGGCGGATACACAGGCGTGTCTGCTTCGGACGGCTATAATTCTGGAAAAGGCTACGGCTTCGCACAGACAAACAACGTTTCCAACGTCAATGCAGGCGGTTCGGGGGCACTCAGTGATGCTGTAAAATTCAACAGCGGCGCAGCGGCTAATACCTTTAATGTCGATCTGCCAAAGGGTCTGTATCAGATCAAGGTCATCACAGGTAATTCTCCACGTACCACTATCATGATGGAGGGAATGCCGCAGATGATAAATCTGACCGGCAACAACGCTGTCGAGACCATTCAGATACCTGTTACCGACGGCCAGCTGAACGTTCAGGCTGTTGCAGGAATGAGCAACCGTGAATACTCCATATCAGCCATGGAGATCACTCAGCTCAACACAACCGGCGAAAGCAGGCCTACTATCTGGATATGCGGCGACTCAACCGTTGCCAATTACTACAATACCGCAGATACTGCTCAGCATGGCTGGGGACAGTTCCTCGGAAATTATGTTGATACCAAGACCTATGAGATCAGAAATCTTGCCGCCAGCGGTCAGTATGCCAAGGGATTCGTGGACGCAGGCCAGTTCAAGCCTGTGGAATACTACGGAAAACAGGGCGATATCTATATCATCTCCATAGGCATCAATGATACAAATTATTCCAATGCCGACGAATATACTGCAACAGTTACGGATATGGTCAAGAAAGCCAAGGCTAAGGGCATGACCGTATATCTTGTAAAACAGCAGGGCAGACGTGGCGATCTCCAGAGAAACCCGAAGCTGGGCGGAAGATGGTTCGGCGGACAGCTTGATTCTATCGGTCAGGCTCAGAATGTGGAGGTATTCGACCTGTTCACAAAGTGGCAGGATTTTGGTCTTTCCGTCGGCTATGAGGGAATGGCTTCATATTACGCAATACAGGCTAACGGCTCCAACGATGACCTCCACCAGAGCAAGAAGGGCGCCGAAAAGCTGGCAGAGATGATGAGCGGTTTCCTTCTTAATGCGGGAAATGTTACTCCTAAGGAAGTATTCGCTCCCGAAGCAGGCGCAAGCTTCATGATAAAAAATGTCAACAGCGGACTTTACATGGAAGTTGGCGGCGCTAATGCAGAAGAAGGAGCAAATGTTCAGCAGTGGGGCGCAAACGAGCCTGCTGCACATAATACATGGACATTTACACAGGCTACAGGCGATTACTACTTCGTGAACTCCAATCTCGGCGACGGCAAGACATGGTATCTCTACGTTGACCAGGGAAGCAGAGAAAACGGCGGAAACATTGTCATAGCGCAGAAAAACGGCTACAGCGATCAGTTCTTCAAGTTTGAGGACAACGGCGATGATACTTACACTATCTACACAAGATCATCCCGTGACGCCTGTGTTGTTGAGGTCGGAAGCGCCAAGACTGAAAGCGGTGCGAATATCCAGCAGTGGGAGTCAAATGGCAACAACTGCCAGAAGTGGATACTGGAAAAGGTTGACTATCCAAAGGCTACAACCACGACCGAAACTACAACAGTCACAACCACAACTACCACAGTGACAACTACAGTTACAGAGACAGTGCCCGTTCAGTCGGAGGAGGCTGTTCAGAAGTTCCCCGGTGATGCTAACTGCGACGGAATAGTTGATATTTCGGATGCTGTTCTCATTATGCAGACTATGGCTAATCCAAGCAAGTATCAGTTTACCGACAAGGGCAGAATAAACGCTGACGTTACAGGCGGCGGCGACGGTGTAACAGTTCTCGACGCACAGTTCATACAGAGCTATTGTCTGGGACTTGTTGAGCTTCCGCCTGTTGAATATGTGAACGTGACTAAACAGCCGGTAGAGCCCGTTCCCACAACAACAGTTTACTATGAGCCCGAAACTACTACAGTTACCGAGATTACGGCTTCTCCGTACATCTTCGCTGTTGACCAGAAATGGGATCAGGGTATGACCGAGACTACAAATGCAGGCTATACCGATCAGAGAGGCTATCTCAACCTTGACAATACCGTGGGAAGCAGTGTTGACTTCACCGTAAATGCTGCACAGGACGGCAATTACATGACACATATCCGTTTCGCAAACGGTTCAGCCAACGACAGAAAGATGAAGGTCACTGTCAACGGAGATACTCAGAATTACTGGGTACAGTCATTCACAGGCACAGGTTCATGGACAGACTGGACTGAATTCGGAATCGTTCTTCCTCTGAAGGCAGGACAGAATACCATCAGATTCGAGTCACTCACAGCCGAGGGCGGTCCTAACCTGGACTACATCACGCTGACACAGACTGACGAGCCTTATGCCGAGACATATGATCCTTCACAGGAACAGCAGGGTACAACTTCCGACAAGCCTACTATTTATATCGCAGGCGACTCAACAGTTCAGAGTTACCGTGCACAGTACGCTCCTCAGCAGGGCTGGGGCTACTACCTGGGCGACTACTTCACAGACAATGTGACAGTATCAAATCAGTCCATCGCAGGCAGAAGCACTAAGAAATTCTACGACGAGGGCAGATGGCAGACCATCGAGGACAGCCTCAAGGCAGGCGATTATGTTATGATACAGTTTGCTATCAATGACGCAGGAAAGGCAAATGCTGACAGATATGCTCCGATCTGCGGAAATGTCAATAATCCGTCATCAGGCTCATATGAGTGGTACATGACAGAGTTCATCAAGGGCGCTAAGGGGAAGGACGCAACTCCTATCCTTGTGACCACAACAATTAATATGAAGTCCTATTCAAACGGAAAATTCGTCAACAACTACAACGAGTACTGCGATGCCTGCAAGAAGCTGGCAAGCAAGTACAGCATCCCATGCATCGACCTGAATACTCTTATGGTGAACCACTACAATTCAGTGGGATACGATACAGCCAAGAGCTATCATCTCATGGGCGCAGTTGCAGGTTCTACTGACGGTACACACTTCTGTGAGAAGGGTGCGAATATAATCGCAGGCATTGTTGCAAAGGATGTCAAGAGTCAGAATATCAACGGACTTTCACAGTATGTTAAATAAGAACCTATCCACATAGGGTGAATGTACGGATTATCAGGCAAAATTTGACGAAAAGACGTGCATGAATCCCTATGTGGACAGGTTCTAAGCTATCAGGGGCGGATTCTCATCTGCCCCTGTGTTTTAACTTGAGTTAACAACTTTAGCTAATTGATACCATGTTTTAATCTGAAAGTAGAAAAATACATAATTACATGGTATAATTAAATATATCCGTGTAACGGAAATTATGAGGAGTGATAAACATGAAGAAAAAAATTTTATCTGCCATCGCAGTCGTTACCGCTGTCTCAGCTGTCAGCACATCAGCTTTTGCGGCTATGAAGTACTCAGCCAATGACCTTATCGGTCTGGCACATTCACTTCACGGTGAAGCTGCTATAACGGCAGAACAGGATGTGAACGGAGATAAGGTGGTTGACGTTTTTGACCTTATCGAAATGCGTAAGGCTGTAGCCCTGCCCTCAGGCGAGTACACAAGTTCCACTTTCCCGATAAATGAGGGCACTGCCCGTTATGTGGGAAGAAATCTCGAAAGCGGCGGAGTTACATGGCTGGTACACAGCGGAAGTGCTGTTGAATTTACCGTAACAGGACGTTCAGCAGAGATAGAACTGGCAGGCGACAGCAGTACATCCAACGGCGCTGATTACCGCTCAAGATATGCGGTTCTTGTGGACGGCAAGGTCATCGTTGACGATACAATGGGCGAAAAGTCGAAGAAGATCGAACTGTTCAGCGGCAGCACAACAAGAACTGCGACTGTAAAGGTAATACACCTTTCCGAAGCCAACAACGGTGCGATAGGCGTAAAGAACGTGACCGTTGATACTGATTCGCAGGTGCCCATAGCACCGACTGCTGATAAGAAGTACAGGATAGAGTTCATAGGCGATTCAATTACCTGCGCTTACGGTGTTGAGGGCAAGGACCAGTACGAGAACTTCAAGACTACCACCGAGAACTTCATGAAGTCATATGCTTATCTTGTGGCTGAAAAGCTTGATGCCGACTACAGTGCAGTCAGCTACAGCGGCCACGGAATAATCTCGGGTTATACCTCCGACGGAAAGAAAAACGTCGATTCACTTGTGCCTCCTTACTATGAGTATGTGGCAAAGAGTGACGAGTACAAAAAAGAATGGGATTTCACGAAAAAGCCTAACGATATAGTTGTTATCAATCTCGGTACGAACGACAGCAGCTACTGCGGTCAGGACGAAGAAAAGATGACCGAATACCGCACAGAGTACGCTAAATTCCTTGAAACGGTCCGCAAGTGCAATCCTGACGCTTACATTATCTGTACTCTCGGAACTATGGGCTGTACGGAGCTTTATCCCTACATCGAGGGAGCTGTAAGCGACTATCAGAAGGCAAGCGGCGACAAGAAGATCATGAGCTATCAGTCAGCCGTTCAGGATATGCAGAATGACGGCCTCGGTTCTGACTGGCATCCGTCAGAAGTAACTCACAAGAAGAGTGCGGCTGTTCTCTCCGACAAGATATGTCAGGTGCTGGGTATCGAGTCCGATCAGATAGGTATTGACGTGGCGGCTGATGCAAAGTACGATATAACAAAGAATGAGGAGTCGGGAGCAAATGCTTCCACTTTCTTCTCGGACTACGACAAGTCCTTCTGGGTGAATGTAGTGACAGGCGGCACAAAGGCTGACGACATCTGCATGGACATCTCGGGCATCGATATGAAGAAGGACGGAAAGTACCGTATATCCTTCAAAATGACAGGCGACAAGGGCAGGGAGATACCTGTATCCATAGTCAGCGCAGACGGAAAGACTGAGCTTTACAGTACAAAGGTAGCCATTGAAGGCGAAAAGACTCCGTTCTCGGACGAGTTCACTTCAACAGGTACCGATAAGGCAGCAAGGCTTATAGTTCAGATGGGCGGAAAGGACTACAGCAACATCACGCTGTATGAACTCCACATCGAGAAGATAGGCTGATTATAAGTCATAGCTAAATAATTACACGTAGGGGCGCACATTGTGCGCCCTTTTCCTGTGCGAACGGTTGATTTGCAGAACGCCGGTGACATCCACGCAAGTCGATTTTCAAAATATAATATCATGTTACGAATGATTTTTGTAGGGGCTGCCTGTGGCGGCCCTCCTGACATTCTGTGTTATTGCAAGGACTGCCAAAGGCGGCCCCTACAGAAACAGATCTTTGTAGGGGAGCCCGCCCTCGGGCTCCCACAGATCCCATCGCACCTAAATGGAACGCCGAGGGCGGCGTTCCCTACATATTGCGGTCACCACAAGCATTTATGGTGGAGTGACGAGGGCGCTCTGAAAGCGCCCATACAAATTTGAACATTGCCAATAAAGAAAGGACGGCGATTGTGACAGTGTTCCGAGGACGCACACTGTGCGCCCCTACAAAAAGCTGCATCAGCCTAAATAAATAAGAAGTGCCAACGAGCGAAAGCAGAGTATGCGAAACGTACAGAGTAAGCGAGCGCAGCAAGCGAATCGTGAAAAGCGCCGCCGCTCGCTCAGCGGCCGACTCGTGATCGGGGTCAAGCTGCCGTCAGCTTGCTGTTATGTTACAATAGATCATAGACACTAAAAATAGAAAAACAACTCTCAATATGATATAATGTTAAGTGCTAACAAAAACAAAAATATCATGAAAAGAGAGTTGTTCCATGAATAGTATAG
>Ga0129306_1001428_pt1 | contig 26950 bp, 23 predicted proteins | sample P827metagenome_FD_94438 | JGI IMG/M metagenome (GOLD analysis project Ga0129306, IMG submission 94438) | Capybara group fecal microbial communities from Wisconsin, USA - P827 metagenome | ecosystem: Host-associated > Mammals > Digestive system > Large intestine > Fecal | place: USA: Wisconsin...
ATTTTCATCTGAGAACACATCAATGATCGTTTTGGGAGTGTTTGGAGTATGAAAAAAAGAATTATACGCTATATGGCTTTGTATACATTTATCAGTTCATCATTATTATTCTTTTTATATTATTACTTCTATTTGCATGGTAAGGGCTTGGGGTGGTCAATTGACTCCCTTCCGGTACAATTGCCGATGTTCGCTTATCTGAAAGAGTCTGTATATGATCTCTTTAGTGCTATAATCGGGCACAATGGTTCTCATGGATTATATGATTTACGTATTGGGCTGGGAGGAGATGCGCTGACATTTCTATCGATGTGGTATCTTGAGCCTGTATCATTTCTCGGCATATTCTTTAACACAGAAAAAATAGAAATTGCATATGATGTTTTGGTTCTGTTTCGTCTGTATCTGATAGGCTTGAGCTTTGGCATCATGTGTGTGTATGAGAAAGCAGATAATGTGTATGCTATGGTGATAGGTTCACTTTTGTATGCGTTTTCGGGATGGACTCTTTTTTACATACGCCATCCGGTTTTTTATGCAGGACTCATATATCTTCCGATTCTTATAATTTCTGTTAAGGAGATCTTAAAAGGAAAGAGGGGGATTCCGTTTGTTCTGATGGTAGCCCTTTCAGGATGGACATCTTATTATTATTTGTACATCAATACGATAATAATCATATTATATTGCATCATAGAGGTGCTGGCAGAGAAACCTTTATCATTTCGGAAATTCATCTTTCGTGCTTGGTCGGTGATTTGGCGGTATGTATTGGGCTTGTCATTGTCAATGTGTGTCTTTTTGCCCAATATCCTAACCTTCATTAATTCTAATAGAACAGCACCACATTTGGAAACAGGTTCGTTTTGGCGGTTTGAAACAGGTTGGTTTCATAAAGTGCTTGGCGGACTTATTTCACCTTTTTATAGTTCTGGCCATTGGCTTCATAACGGATTCTTAGCCATCGGTATCATATCATTATTCCTGATTGTTGCTTCGGGAGAGATTAAGAGAATACGTTTTTGGATATTGTTGATAGCAATCGGTTTTTCTTTACCGGTATTCACATATGTATTTTCCGGGTTCTCTGCGATCCAGTTCAGATGGAATTATGTTTTGGGCCTTGTACTGGCTTATTCCATAGCGACATATTGGCGGAATGATAAAGAAATTGGAGTCAAATCGATCTATCTGATGGTTCTGTTGCTTGGATTTATCTTGCCTCCGTTATTATACGAAGATGTAAATCATGAATACTATATGGAAGCAACTGTTTTCATGATTCTTTATATTCTTATTATTTTGTATGCACTGTTTCATCGCAGGACGGATACACTTTTTAACGTTATTATGTTGGGTATTGCAATCGTAAATATCGTAGCGAACATCTATTTTACTTTTGATGAAAACCAGGGCAATTATATAGAAGAATTTGTCCCGCGAAATGAATCTGTTCGGATAATTACGGATGAACCACGATCGGTTGCTCATTTGATTGAGGATAAGGACCTATATAGGATAGATAGCCCGCGTCTCGAGGTAGAAAATGAGAATTCTTACGTTTTTTCGGATTATTATGGGGTTTCTGTCTATAATAATGTGATGGATAAGAGTATTTCGGAGTATTATCACGGGTTAGAACATGTAAATACTCGTCTGCTCGATACGATAGATCATGACAATAGAGTTGTCTTAAACGAACTTGCTTCGGTCAAGTATTTTCTGGCATATCATGAAGATTGGGCGTATGTTCCTTATGGTTATTGTCTTGTTAATACCATTAACGACATAGATGTGTATGAAAACACATATGCGTTACCGCTAGTATATACATATACAGAGGTGATTCCCAAAGCGACATATGATAAATGGAATTCACTGGAGAAACAGGCGGCCATAATGAAAGCTGCAGTTGTAGATGAGAACATAGGATTAGATGAACACAGTCAAGCACCACAGATTCTATCAGATCAGGACATCACTATATCATTTCATGGATGTGAATATGATAAGAATAGTCGAATCTGCAGAGTTACGGAACCGGGAGGGTATATGACTGTTAATTTCGAACAACTTAATGATACGGAGACGTATCTGAGATTGGGTAATCTTAATATAGATAATTACAACGATGTCTATTGGAAGATTCGAATATATAACAATTTTGTTGATAAGATGGTGGAGCTTAGATCTTCAAGCGCAACTTATTCATATAATAATTATGATTATATGATCAATCTTGGATGTAATTGCCAGGAGAATTATATCAATATAGCATTTCCCTTTGTAGCGGAGTTTAGTCTGGATGATATATCCGTAATGAATTATCCTTTGAACGAGTACGCTGCAGATGCTCTTCGTTTAAAGAATAATTCGGAAGCACAGGTAAATCTCACATCAAGAGGTGTGGAAGCAGACATAGATGCGAAGCAGGACGGCTTATGTGTGATCGGCATTCCTTACAGCAAAGGATGGACTGCGAGCGTTGACGGACAACGACAGGAAATTATAAAATCCAATGTTGCATTTATGGGCCTAAAGCTGAATGAAGGATCTCATCATATTGAAATGAAATACATCACACCGGGGCTGATACCGGGAATAATAATCTCTGTATGCGGTTTGCTCATTTTCATTGCTTATATTACAATGTCGCATTTAAGATGCAGGAGCCGGATTACTTGCGCTTATTCCGATAAGAACATAGAAGAACGTACAGAACACGATTAATCGCCGGAATCATTGGCACATTCTCTCTCGAAGCAATTCGATGATGTTTTGTATTACACGGATTTCCTTTTCGTTTAAATCACCGATATCTATAAAGAAACCAACTTGATTATGATCATTTCCCAGAAGAAAATCCGTAGTACAGTGATAAATCCTTGCTAAACCCAGTAGGTTCTCTGTGCTGGGAGTTCTTTCTCCCGTTTCATATGCTGACACTATTGCGGGAGAAACATGGAGCATATCAGCGATATTCTTCTGTGAGTAGTTATGCTTTTTACGCAAAGCCCTAAGCTTTTCAGGCAGACCACTTATCATACAGGCATTCTCCTTGTCAATCAATAACACTCATTGTGTACTAAATGCCAACACTTATGGTGTATATATGTCCGAAATATACTACTATAAGTGTTGTAACGCGTTAGGTTGCGCCTTATAATATCAACGGAGGGTAAACTATTTATACACTTGTTGTGTTGCCACGACGCGTATGCGATAGTGTTTCTTTGATTTATGGAGACGAGTAAGAAGGATACTGCGGAAAACAAGATATCGGAAGTAACCATGCGATTACCAGAGTATCTTAGAAAGCTTCGGCAATCATACGGATACACTCAACAGTATGTGGCGGATTATCTTAATGTCATTAGACAGACGTATTCTCATTACGAGACGGGAAGGATTGCTCCGTCTATAGCGTCGCTCTGTGAACTGTCGGAACTCTATCGAGTAGATCCTCTGGATATGGCTGAAATAGCAATAAAGGGACGAGAACCGATTAAGCACAGTGAGATTGAATCTGTGGAGGCATATCACTCAGAACTGTTGAATATAGCTGATAAGTTATCCCCTGGACAGAGAGATGCTCTGATGAACTTGTTGCACGAAATGGTTGATTGAAGCAGACTGATGAGCCGTGATCCGGAGGGAGGATGCTTGAGAAAACGATTAATTAAGAATACGAAAAGCTGATTCTTGTCCTGTTTGTAGCAATGTTGTGGAGTAGATAACTATACTCTCCACTGCCTGTGGATATATAAGGATAACTGTGTATGAAAGTATTGAGGGGTTAAAGTATTACATGCACAGTTATCACACATACCCACAGCCTCTGCTACTACGAAAAACAATCCATCTTTGCTTCTGATCCGGAGAGTACAGACAACCTCATAACTTGGACAAAAGAACGAATGTTTTGTACAACATTTTCGAAATGATAGGTCAATTCATAGGTCAATCGGACTTTGGACTTGCCTGCAAGGGTGATGGAATAGAGACTTTGAACGAATATAGATTTTTCTAAAAACCCCTTGATTTATCTACATTCTTCCGTTATAATCATTTTCTGTTGAAAAGATATTTAGCGGTATCGCCAAATGGTAAGGCAACGGACTCTGACTCCGTCATTTCTAGGTTCGAATCCTAGTACCGCTGCTGAGAACCCCCGGTAGTTATCAGTACTACCGGGTTTTTCGCATTAATAAGCTTCTTTCCGGAACGACAAAGGCAAATGGAATACACCCCAAGGGATCACAGAATGAATACATCGGCGCATGATCAAAGAGAATGGGCGATGTCACGGGACAGACTCGTGGCAGCCATCAGAAAGCTCGGATTCCCTGACGCACTGGGAGAACAGATCGCCGGGCAGCTCGGCAGCCCCAAAGCCATGGAACGCATGATAGCATATCTGGATTACGTGAAGCCCCGCAGTGCTGAACTGATCGTGGATGAGATGCTGGCGATATGCAGCGACATAGATGCATGGCGTAATAAGAAAGCTGCTGAGGAAGCCAACGCCCGATATAACGAGATACTGTATTACGGGCTTGGTACGGAAGAGGAAACGGAGAACTGAATCAGTAACGGCCATATCCATGACCGGAGCAGGAGGGATAGATATAAAAAAGCACATAACAATACTGAGCATATGCATATTATCGCTGCTTCTGACTGCCTGCGGAGGACAGAAAGTACGCGAGAAGGATATACCGACGGCAGAAGAAGCACTGGCTGCCGTTGAGAGTGAGATGGGAATAGCGGGCGCGGTAGTGCTGGATATGCAGGATGCGCGAGGCGCCGGCCCGGATTACGATGGTATTGAATCCGTCTACTTAATGACGAGCGATCGCGGACTTGAGTTTGCTCTGCTTCGCTGCTGTGAATATGATTCCCTGTTCGGAACCGGGTATTTCTACAGCTGGATCACTGATTACAGTGATATTGTCATTCGTGACTATCTGCGGAATCATCCGCTTCCGGTCGGTATTGATTATTCCGACGGTTCATACTCCGGGTACAATACCGGCGTAAGATATTTATTCGGCGAATATGACAGCGAGATCCGGTTTGACTTTACCTCCGATGCGGAATTTGAAGATTATCTGGATACTCTCGAGCCATGGCTTGAGAAGTGGCTGAGTTTTGAGCGTCAGTTTATGATGAAAGGTAAGGATCCGCAGATCCGGATATCCGCATACAGAGCTCAGGACGAAACCATGAATTACAGTATTCAGGTGAGCAGGACCTTCGGCTATGACAAAGACTCGTTCCACATTCTCGGAGAGGACGGCGACACCTATAAGTGGAGTTCATTCCGTGAGGCTATGACGGCTGAATACGAGTCTCAGAAGAAACTTAAGATGAAATAGGCCGACCTGATTGTTCTCATTTTGAAGCTATAAATGGTATACTTGTTAATGTCAGCGTGCGCCGTATCCGCAGTCGCGCGCGTAAACAGAGAATCTTGATAAGGAGAGGAAACAATGAATACTGCGAAAAGAAAAGCTCTGAAGAAAACTCTGCTGTGTCAGATCATCATCTTTGTGGCGATCATCATAGTGATCATCACTCAGATAAGCATCAAGCTGGCGTCTGATAATATCCAGTCTCTTATGAATAACATACTGGCAAGAGAATCTGAGACATATGCCACTGAGATCCACAGCTGGTGGAGCAGTATAGAGGACAGAGTCGAACAGACATCTGATATCATGAGGAGCACTCCGGAGCTGTCGTACGATGACGCGCTGGCAATGGTCCATGAACTTACCAGGCTTGATCCGGATTCACAGGATATCTATCTCGCATATGGAGATACAGGCAAGTTCCTGGATGGTTCGGGCTGGATCCCGGATGAAACATTTGTATTTACCGACAGACCCTGGTATCAGGGTGCTATAGCCAAGGGCGGAGCAATCTACTCATCCGAGCCTTATGTGGATGCGTCCACGGGTAAGACATGCCTCGCCTGTGCGATAATGATCACCGATAACGTAGTTCTCTCCAGTGACATTAATTTCGATAAGGTAGCAGAGAAAGTCATGGCCTTTGATTCTCTGTCACCCGACACGAAGTATTACATAATCAACAAGGAGACCAAAGACATTCTCATAAGCAGTGTGGCGGACAGTGTGGGACAGAATCTGGCTTCCACGACCGATCCCATAGCAGCCGGACTTGCTACGGTATTTGATTCTCTTAACATGAGCATCAGCGCAGGCGGAGAGAAAGTTGTTACCGCCAAGACGGAAGCCGGTTCGCAGATGTTCACTGCAACTGATATAGAGGGCACCTCCTGGACCGTTGTAAGTGCCGTACCATCCTCCATGCTCAGCAACAGTATCCTGAAGGTTATGTACATTACCTTTGCCAGCGCTATCCTGCTTCTGATCCTGCTCTCGATACTGATATATATAATACTGAACAAGACTCTCAATCCTGTTTCAACTATCACCGAGAGGATCACCGATATCACCAAGGGTGATTTCACTGTTCAGATAACTCCCGAGGGCAATAACGAGATCACTACACTTGCCGAGAGTCTGAATGAGTTCATCGACAAGATGAGAACTACGTTGAACAGCCTCTCCAACATATCGGGAGCAATGAACAGTCGTGCCGGAGAGTGTTTCGACATCTCACATATCCTGTCTGATGCGAACAATACTCAGGGAGAATCCATCGAGATACTCAATTCCACTCTGAATGACATGAACATGGCCATCGACGAGATCGCTCAGTCCGCTTCGGAGTTGGCAGATACTTCCAGCCAGCTGGCCGTCAGAGCCGAGGATGTCAAGAATCTCTGTGATGAGACGCTCGAATCGTCATCAAAGGGGCGTGATGAGATGGAAAGCATGACGAGAAATGTCACCACGCTCAATACTACATTGAACGAACTCACATCACTGATCATGGATACATCCAGATCGGTTGAGGAGATCACCGGTATTACCGATACGATCAACGCCATATCCAGCCAGACCAATCTGCTTTCTCTTAACGCTTCCATAGAGGCGGCCAGAGCAGGTGAGATGGGTAAGGGATTTGCCGTAGTTGCTACCGAAGTAGGAACGCTCGCCAATCAGTCATCGCAGGCCACGGAAACTATCCGCAGACTGGTAGAGGGTATCACCAAAAACATATCCGATATCAGCCATAAGGCAGAGATCTGCGTAGGAGATATGGAAGCCTGCCTCGGTGCCGTGTCCGGTGCAAATGATTCCTTCGAGAAGATCTATGAAGATGTTGCCAAGGCTACCGACGGAATCGGTGAGATCGCAACAGGCATTGAGAGGATCAATGACGTGGCTTCGAATAACGCCGAGACTACACGCGATCAGGTATCCAGCATCTCTCAGGTGCTTGACCTGAGTAATACCATCGTATCCGAGAGCAGCAAGCTTAGGACAGAGACAGAGAATATAACCAGCATCTCCGAGAATCTGAATCAGTATTCCGACGAGATCAATTCGGATCTGTCACAGTACACAGTATAATCCCCGGATTATTCCGACAGCCCGGTATCGGACGGAAACAAAGCGGACTATCATATGCATCGGCTCTCATATATAAGAGCCGGTGCATAGTTTATATTGCAGCGAAGACAGGGATAATGAATTTCGATGCATGGAGATGTATGGCATCTTCATCATTCAAGCGCTATACTGTATGAGGTATGAGCGATAGAGGTAATGACATGGCTGTTGATCTGACAAAATACAGATATAAATATGAAACGCATATGCACACTTCCGAGGGAAGTGCATGCGGACAATGCCCCGGCGAGGATATGGCCAGAGCGTGTAAGGAAGCCGGATATGACGGCATATTCATCACGGATCATGCCTGGGGCGGTAATACCGCAGTAGACCGTACGCTACCCTGGAGCGAGTGGGTATCGAAGTTTGCCCTTGGGTATGAGCATGCCAGAGCATGGGGTGATAAGAACGGCCTGAAGGTCTGGTTCGGTTATGAGTCAGGCTTCGATGCGACCGAATTCCTGATATACGGGATCACTCCCGAGTGGATGATCGCTCATCCCGAACTGCATGATGCCACTATACCGGAGCAACTTGATATCATTCATTCCGGAGGGGGAATGGTAATACAGGCCCATCCTTACCGGGAGGAATGGTATATCAGTGAAGTGCGGCTTTTCCCGCAGTATGCCGATGGTATAGAGGGCATCAACGCTACTCATACCAGCCCTTTGAGCAAAGCCCATAAGAGCGATATATGGGACGGAAAGGCGATAGAGCTGGCCAGGGCGAATAATAAGCCGATCACGGCCGGTTCCGACGTACATACAACAAATATCTTCGGCGGCGGAGTCATTACCGATCATCCGCTGCTTACTCCTCAGGATTATATCTCATTGATCCTGGGAGAAGAAATGTATCTTCTGACCAACGGTGTGTCTTATTATGACAGAGACGGAAACCTGATCAGATAACAGTGTAGGAGTGAAACCGGGAGGTATATCATGGCGATCAATGAGAGAAAAGTTGCTATAGTCGGCTGCGGATTCGTAGGTTCGGCATCTGCTTTTGCACTGATGGAGAGCGGACTGTTCAGCGAGATGGTCCTGATAGACGTTAACAGGGACAAGGCAGAAGGTGAGGCTCTTGATATCAGTCACGGTCTTCCCTTTGCCAAGCCGATGCAGATATATGCAGGAGATTACAGCGATGCGGGGGATGCTGCCGTAGTTATCGTTACGGCCGGAGCAGGACAGAAGCCGGGTGAGACGAGGCTTGATCTGGTCAAAAAGAACATCGGCATATTCAGAGCGATCATTCCGGAAATCGCAAAGTACAACACCGAAGGAATACTTCTTATCGTTGCCAACCCCGTAGATATCCTGACTTATGTTGCGGCCAAACTGAGCGGATTCCCGGAGAACAGGGTATTCGGATCCGGAACCGTTCTGGATACGGCGAGATTCAAGTATCTGCTTGGAGAGAGACTTAAGGTTGACAGCAGATCAATACATGCATTTATCATCGGAGAGCATGGAGACAGTGAGATAGCCGTATGGAGCAGTGCCAATGTTTCCGGTATCCCGATCCATGACATATGTGAGATGAGAGGATTCTATGAGCACGAAAAGGCAATGAAGGACATTGCCGATGACGTTAAGAACAGTGCTTACAGGATAATCGAGAAAAAGGGTGCAACATACTATGGTATAGCGGAGAGCGTACGCCGTATCTGTGAGGCTATCATCCGAGACGAGAAATCGATACTTCCGGTTTCGAGCATTCAGCATGGAGAGTTCGGAGTGGAGGATATCGCACTCAGCATGCCGGCCGTTGTCGGACGCAGCGGAGTTCAGGGCACTGTACCCATCAGGCTGAGCGAGGAAGAGACCAAGGCTTTACTGGCTTCGGCTGAGACACTCAAGGTTGTGCTGGATGATGCATTTTGATACTATCTATGAGGGAGGATTGAGATATGGGATCTGATCAGTATAACGATAACTATAACTACAATGAACCGCAGAACGGTTACTATGAGCAGCCCGGTACATACTACGGACAGCCTGATATCATGAGCAATATGGGAGCTGTCTCCGGTCAGGTACGTGAGCTCCTTCAGCAGGAAGTGATCGCAAAATCATTCCTGTATATGGTAGCGGCCCTCGCAGTAACGGCTGTCGCAGCATTCACTGCACCCGATCTTCTTGCGGGCTGGCTCGCAAGGGGCAGATATAATCTGATAATCCTGTTTGTCGCAGAGATCGCCATAGTGATCGCATCCAATGTTGCGATGAGCAAAAACAATGTCGCAGTCAGCGCTATTCTCTTTACGATGTATTCATATCTGACAGGTGCTACACTCGGCATTATTTTCTGGGCATACGATCTGACAAGTGTCGGAGCCGTGTTCCTGATGACGGCAGGTATGTTCGGTGTCATGGCTGTCTACGGACTAGTGACCAGGAAGGACCTGTCATCGATCGGCCATATCTGTATGATGGGCATAATCGGCATCATCATCGCTTCTCTTGTCAATGTTTTCATACTGCACAGCACCATGTTCGACCTGATCGTATCTCTCGTGGGAGTGGGCATATTTGTTGCACTTACCGCATATGATGTTCAGAAGATCAAGCAGAGAGTGTATTACGCGACCGATGAGAACGTCGGTGTTCTGGCTCTGTCCGGAGCATTCGGCCTGTATCTTGACTTCATCAACATATTCTTGAGACTGCTCCGTATATTCGGAAAGCGAAGATAAGACAGACATATGCGTGTCAGGAGATGGGATCTGATCTGCTCATACGTAGGCATTCTTGCAGTCGGGCTTGGATTGTTCGTTCTGCCTCTGATCGCATACCTTACTGTATTATCAGTGTCGGGAAAAGGGGATATCCTCAGCGGTATCCTTGCCTTTCCCGGCATTTTTCTGTACTGGACACTGCCGCTGCTGATAATGCAGACTGTTACGCTGCTTATCGCCGACGTGGTACTGATCATCCGCGAGGGATTACGCCTGAAGCGTTTTCTCGGAGTGGCGTTCGGCGCAGCCTGCATCCTGATGAATCTTGTTTGCAGATATACTCTGTTTACCTCCCTCCTGGCATGCTATGCGGAGTGCGTCATATTCGGCATTTCCGTCATGAGTATTGCGGCTACCCTGTATAAGCCGGGACTCAACAATGATTACGTGATCATTCTGGGATGTGCGATAGGCAAGGACGGACATCTGCTGCCGCTGTTAAGGGACAGGGTCAACCGTGCGATCAGGTTCGCCTGGGAGCAGGAGATAGCCACGGGTAAGCCGGTCAGGTTCATACCAAGCGGCGGTCAGGGCAGTGACGAGATCATGAGCGAAGGATCTGCCATGACCATGTATCTTGTATCACACAGCGCCGAGGAATATGAGGTATTATCCGAGAGAGAGTCCAGGAATACATATGAGAACTTTCTGTATTCCAGAGAGATCATCGATCAGAATTCACCGGGCTCAGCGGTGACATTTATAACCACCAATTTCCATGTGCTAAGGAGCGGAATGCTGGCGCGTAAAGCGGGCCTTAATGCTGAGGGACTGGCCAGCAGATCCGTCTGGTATTTCTGGCCCAACGGCTTTGTTCGCGAGATCATCGCGATTGTGGTATTGTATAAAAAGGTGCAGATCGCAGCTGTCGCTGCGTGTGCGATGCTTTCATTGATACCCTTCTTATGTGCGAGGTAGCCGTATGACTGACAAGAATGCAAAGATGCTCAAGAAACTAAAGAAGAGTTATGCATGGTCCGGAATGCTGGTCACATGTTTCTTTTCGGTAGTTATGTGTGTCGCTCTGGCGATCCTTTCCAGCGCCGCCCTTCAGTATGTTCTCGAGAGCTGGATCTCATCCGAGCACGACAGGATCTCATATATGGCGCACCTGTATGAAAACTACATGGCTGCCGAACTTAAGCAGCTTGACAGGGAAGACCGCGCTTATGTAGTGATAGATGATGACGGTCAGATGGTATATTCATACGGAAAGAATACCTGCAGCGGGATAGGTCATGAGATCACCGTCCTCAATGAGGGAGGACTTCTGGATATAATGGTCTATCCCGATACGGAAACCCAGCTGTTCACTATGGATGAGGACTCCCTGACACTTAATATAACCTCGGTGATCCCCTCGGTATTCAGTCTGAACAGTCTTGAGAATGATAAGGATTCAGGCACGATCAAACTGCCTCTGTGGATAGGAGTGCCCCTGAGGGACGGGTCGACATTTGCCGGCAGATCGACACTTGATCTGGACAGAAATGATCTGCTGTTTTTGGGAAGCATGGCAGCTGCGCTGGGTATATTGATTTTCTTCGTTTTCATCATCATGCTCTTCAGGCTCATATTCGGCCTGCGCAACCGCAGAAGACTGACCAAGCTGGTATTTTCCGATGAAGCCACAGGCGGAAACAACTGGATGTATTTCCGCATGAAGGGTGAGCAGATCCTGCGGAAAAAGAGAAACGCCAAAGGCCGTTATGCCGTGCTGGATATCGTATTCGTCAAGTACAGGAATTACTGCGTCTGTCACTCCGTGGAAGAAGGCGAGAAGCAACTGGTAACAGTCAGACAGGTTGTAGAGAAGTGGCTGGAGCGCGGCGAGTTGAGTGCGCACTATGCATCGGCTAACTTTGCAGCTCTTATCAAAGCTGACAGCGAAGAGGTCGTAAACAGAAGGATCGAAGACCTGCTTAACCGGTTAGGCTGTGTGGATCCAGTTCACAATATAAGCTTTCATATAGGTGTTGCTTTCCTTGATTCGTGCCATGATCATCATCATAATGCATCGCACGATTGTCCTATCGATCTGGAACGCGACTATAATAATGCCTGCGCGGCCAGAGCCACATTGGATGAGACGGACGGAGCTGCCGTCGCTTATTTCAATGATCAGATGGTCGAGGAGCAACGCTGGGAGGACGGCGTCCGGGAGAGACAGATGACCGCACTTATCAACGAGGAGTTCGTTGTATACTATCAGCCTAAGTACAATCCCGCCGACGATAAGCTGACAGGAGCGGAGGCGCTGATCAGATGGCAGTCTCCTGAGTTTGGCTTTGTACCTCCGGGACGGATCATTCCCATATTTGAGAAAAACGGATTCATCACGGAGATCGACCATTATATGATCCGCCATGTAGCCAGGGACCAGAAGCGGTGGTATGATGCGGGATTCAAGTGTGTGCCCATATCGGTTAACGTTTCCAGAGCTCACTTCATAGAGGATGATCTGGCGGAGCAGATCAGGGATATAGTCGATTCCGAGGGAGCACCTCATGAACTTATAGAACTGGAGCTTACGGAGAGCGCATTCTTTGATGATAAGAAGGCACTCGTATCCACCATCCGTAAACTCAAGGAGTACGGATTTGCCGTATCGATGGATGACTTCGGTTCGGGATATTCTTCGCTTAACTCTCTGAAGGACCTGCCGCTTGATGTACTTAAACTTGACGCTGACTTCTTCCGCGGCAATTCTGACGGTGAGAGGAGCGAGATAGTTATCTCGGAGACGATCCGCCTGGCACAGGCACTGAATATGCGTACTGTTGCCGAGGGCGTAGAGGTCAGGGAGCAGGTTGACTTCCTGGCTAAGCAGGGCTGTGACATGATCCAGGGTTACTATTATGCAAAACCCATGCCCGGTGATGAATTTGAGCAGAGAATGAATGCCTGATGAACGCATCATTTTTAATGTAGGAGGTTATATATGTTTAATGAGTCGTTTTGGTCATTGCTTCCGGCTATCATTGCGATAGCTCTGGCCCTCATCACAAAGGAAGTATACTCGTCACTCTTCATAGGTATCATCTGCGGAGGTCTGCTGTATTCCGGCTTCAGCTTCACCGGTACCATGGAGCATGTCTTTGTTGACGGAATGATAGGTCAGCTGTCTGACGGATGGAACGTGGGTATCCTCATATTCCTGGTCATCCTCGGAAGCATGGTCATGCTGATGAACCGCGCCGGCGGGTCTGCCGCTTTCGGACGATGGGCTGTTGAGCACGTTAAGACCAAGATTGGTGCACAGGTTGCAACCATTCTCCTGGGCATGCTGATATTCATAGATGACTATTTCAACTGTCTGACTGTCGGATCCGTTATGATGCCGCTTACGGATAAGCATAAGATCTCACGTGAGAAGCTCGCTTATCTGATCGATGCGACTGCAGCCCCCGTATGTATCATAGCTCCCATATCTTCATGGGCTGCCGCTGTTACGGGATTTGTGGACGGAGCAAACGGCCTGACACTGTTTGTGAGGGCTATTCCCTATAACTTCTATGCATTCCTGACCATAGCGATGATGTTTACGCTGACATACGGCAAGTTTGACTTCGGTCCGATGAGACATGCCGAACTGAATGATTACAAGATTGACCTTGAGAATAAGAAAACGGGAGCAGGTATGACGGGTGCAGAGGATCAGCCCGATCCCCCGATATCCGATAAGGGAAGAGTGATTCATCTGGTCCTTCCCATAGTTACACTGATCGTTTGCTGCATAATCGGAATGATCTACACCGGTGGATTCTTTGAGGGAGAGGACTTCATAACCGCATTCTCCAACTCAGATGCATCTGTCGGCCTGGTATATGGTTCCGTTGTTGCTTTGATCATCACCGTCATCTTCTTTATGGCTACCAGGGTACTCAGCTTCGGAGAATGCATGAATGCTATCCCCGAGGGATTCAAGAGCATGGTCCCCGCGATCATGATACTTACATTTGCATGGACACTTAAGGCTATGACAGATTCTCTGGGCGCAGCCGAGTATGTTGCAGGTCTGGTTGAGAACATAGCAGATAACAGAGCGATCATGAGTTTCCTTCCCGCATTCGTATTTCTGGTAGGAACATTCCTCGCTTTTGCAACAGGTACTTCATGGGGAACTTTCGGTATCCTGATCCCCATAGTTGTCAATGTATTCGGCGCAGACCTGAACAACGAGCTGATGATCATTGCCATATCTGCATGTATGGCAGGTGCTGTATGCGGTGACCACTGCTCACCTATCTCCGATACAACGATCATGGCCAGTGCAGGTGCACAGTGTAATCACATACGACACGTTTCGACCCAGCTGCCCTATGCGCTTACTGCAGCAGGCGTTTCATTCGTAGCCTATATATTCAGCGGATTTATACGCAACTGGCTGATCTGCCTGCCGCTCGGTCTGATCCTGATGGTAGGAAGCATGCTGGTAGTAAGGCAGTTCACGCAGAAGGAAGCATAGGGAATGTATTATCTCGATAAAACGGTATCATTCAGCGAGACTGCCCCTGACAGTAAGATCAGGATCACCGAGATGATAGATTACTATCAGGATGCATGTACCGCACAGTCCGCAGAGGCCGGTGTGGGGATGGAAGTTCTGCGCAGGCAGGGTTTCGGATGGGTCGTTTCATCCTGGCAGATAGTAGTTAACAGATATCCCGAGCTGGATGAGAGAGTCCGTGTCGGCACCGCCCCTTATCAGTTCAAAGGGGTGATGGGCCTGCGTAACTTCCGGATGGAAACAGAGGACGGTGAGATCCTGTCCTATGCCAATTCCATATGGTCCTTTATCAATACGGAAAAACAGACTCTGGCAAGGGTGACACCCGAAGTGGCAGATGCATACGAGCTCGAGGAGAAGATAGATATGGATTATGCTCCGCGTAAGATCCGTATCCCGGAAACTCTGGCAGCACGTGAACCTATAGAGGTCAGGTATCACCATCTGGATTCCAACGGTCATGTCAACAACGCGCAATATATTTCCATGGCTGAAGATCTGATCCCCGAGGGCCGCAGAGCCGGACAGATACGTGTAGAATACAGAGCCAGTGCCCTTCCCGGGGATGTCATCATGCCGTATGTTCATGAGGATCCCATGGAGGGAATGTATACCGCGGTACTGGCCGATACGGATATGAACCCCTATGTGATAGTGGAGTTTTCACATTGCGGGATGAGAGAGTGAGATATGGACGGGAAACTGACTCCGGGTACTACACATACACTCAGGATTGTTAAGCGGGCCGATCATGGTGCATATCTGGCATATGACATGAAGGCTCAGGCTTCCAAACGTGTTCTTTTGCCGACAAAGCAGATTCCGGAAGGAGTATCTGTCGGCGATGAACTCAGTGTGTTCCTGTATAAGGACTCTCAGGACAGGCTCATAGCTACAACACGCACTCCGCTCATTCAGCTGGGACAGACAGCAAGACTGGGAGTTGCTGAAGTCAGCAAGATAGGAGCTTTCCTGTCGTGGGGGCTCGAGAAGGATCTCCTGCTCCCGTATGCCGAGCAGACATATACCGTACATGCGGGAGATACGGTTCTGGTGACTCTCTATCTGGATAAGAGCGAGAGGCTGTGTGCCACCATGAACGTATATCCATATTTAAAGACCGGCAGCCCCTATATAGTAGGCGATATCGTACACGGGATCGCCTATCAGGACAGTGAGCGCTTCGGCATATTCGTGGCCGTGGATGATAGGTATCAGGGACTTATCCCCCGCAGGGAGTGCTATGGAGATATCACACTCGGAGCCGATGTTACCGCCCGCATCATACAGGTCAGGGAAGACGGTAAGCTGGACTTAAGCGTACGTCGTAAGGCATATGAGCAGATGGAAGATGATGCGGAAGCCGTTCTTAAGCTGGTGGAATCCTACGACGGCGTATTGCCTTTTACGGATAAAGCCACGCCCGAAGTTATCAAGCTTCATACCGGTATGAGCAAAAATGAATTCAAGAGAGCGCTCGGCAGATTGATGAAAGAAGGTAAAGTGATAAAGACCGAAACCGCCATACGCATAGCAAAATAACGCGAGATTAGTAAAACTTATATATATATACGCCCCCATTTTGTTGAAAATGCATTGTGCTTTTGCTATAATGTGAACATATTGGGGGCATATTTATTATGCAAAATGTCACAATGCTGGGGATCAAGCTTCAGGATCGCAGCGCAGAGGAATCTATCGGGTGCACCTCGAGATTTCTCCGAAGCAGCGCACTTGATGTGATCGCGTATATTGATTACGAAGTTATCAGGCAGGCTGTTTCAGATTCAGCTATCAGGGATCTTCTCAGATCAGCTGCCGTAACGGAGTGGACCGACTCATATCTCCTGGAAGCGGTCGGTGCTTATGATCAGGAGAGAGCAGAGCAGATCGACACGCGTCGGTTCCTCAGAGATGAGCTGGCTGCCATGGCTGCAGCGGGCAAGAGTATAGCGCTGGCCGGCGATACCGGGGAATCCATACAGAGGCTGGAAGAACAGCTGAGCGGTATCGTATCCGATCTGAACATAGTGCACAGACAGGTTCTGCATACCGGAGACGGACCGGCTCCCGAGGATGAGATCAACAGCATCAACATGATCGCCCCGGCCATGATCATCAGTCATATGGATTACCATGACCTGGCGGAATGGCTCAGAAGCGCTTCCAGTATGATCAATGTCGGTATCTGGCTTGCTCTGCCGGATACTATGACGATCGATGCAGCCCGGAATAAGGGGGTTATGACCGGGATATGCGGTTTCTTAAGGAGCAGGGTCCTGAAGATCAGACTGGACAGGTATAAGGAGGTATAGCATGATATCAAATCAGATACTTCAGAATACGGTAGACGGATTGAAGAATATCGCCAGAGTAGACCTCTGTGTGATGGATTCCGAGGGTAATACCGTTGCCGGCACATTGGAGTCACTTGATAACTGCAGGGCTTCGGCCGTCGAATTTGCTGCCAGTGCTGCAGATTCCCAGGAAATCCAGGGATATCAGTACTTCAAGATATTTGATGAGCAACAGCTGGAGTATATATTGATCGCCGCCGGATCCGGCGAGGACGTATATCTGGCAGGACGTATGGCGGCATTCCAGATACAGGGACTGCTGGTTGCCTATAAGGAGAGATTCGACAAGGATAACTTCATCAAGAATCTACTCCTGGACAATCTGCTTCTGGTGGATATATACAGCCGCTCCAAGAAGCTCCACATACAGACTGACGCCAAGCGTGTAGCCATCATTGTCGAGACTATGGCGGACAAGGACAGTAATACGCTTGAACTCCTGAGACTGTATATGGGCTCCAATAATCTGGACTTTGTGACAGCCGTCGATGAGAACAATGTCATCATCGTTAAGGATATGTCCGAAGGAGATATCGACAAGGAGCTCGATAAGGTCACCAAAGGCATCGTTTCCTATCTGAAGAAGGAAGGACAGAAGAACGTACGAGTTGCATACGGCACTACGATCAATGAGATCAAGGAGGTAAGCCGTTCATATAAGGAAGCCAAGATGGCCATGGATGTCGGCAAGATATTCTTTGACGACAGGGATATCATAGCTTATTCCGAGTTGGGCATAGGCAGGCTTATATATCAGCTTCCCATACCGTTATGCAAGATGTTCATCAAGGAGATATTCGACGGACACAGCCCTGATGAACTGGATGAGGAAACCATTACTACCATTAATAAGTTCTTTGAGAACAGTCTGAACGTATCCGAGACTTCCAGACAGCTTTTCATTCACCGTAACACTCTGGTGTACAGACTGGATAAGCTTCAGAAGTCTACCAAACTGGATATCAGAGTCTTTGAGGACGCCATTACTTTCAAGATAGCTCTGATGGTGGTGAAGTATATGAACTATATGGAGAGATTTGAATTCTGATGAAAAAGAAAAAAAGCAGCAAACCATCCCCCTACATCATCGAACTGAACAACGTTACCAAGATCTACAAGGACAGTTCCACCGGTGCCAACAGCGCACAGCATGCACTTCATGACGTCAGTCTGAAGGTTAAGCCGGGAGAGTTCGTATTCATCGTCGGAGAAAGCGGATCAGGTAAATCTACGATGATCAAGCTCCTCCTCAGGGAACTGACTCCCACAGAGGGCACCATCACTGTTATGGGATATGATCTGAACCATATCCGTCACCATAAGATACCGAAGTTTCGCCGCAACATCGGTATCGTCTTCCAGAACTTCCGATTACTGAACGACCGAAACGTATATGAGAATGTTGCATTCGCTCAGCGTATCATCCAGAGATCGAACAAGGAGATACGCAGGAATGTCCCTGCGGTCCTGGCGCGTGTAGGTCTGGCAGGTAAGTATAAGGCTAAGCCCAAGCATCTGTCGGGCGGTGAACAGCAGAGAGTTGCGATCGCAAGGGCGCTGGTCAATAAGCCGTCCATACTGCTGTGCGACGAGCCCACAGGTAATCTGGATCCCAAGATCACATGGGATATCATGAAGCTGCTTGAGAACATCAACGAGCAGGGAACCACCGTGCTGGTTGTAACACATAATGCAGATATAGTTAATTCGATGCAGAAGAGAGTTGTCACTCTTGAGAAAGGCGTCATAGTGAGTGATGAGGAGAAGGGAGGATACATAGATGAAGATTAATTCATTTTTCTATACCCTCCAACAGGGCTTTAAGAACATATTCCGTAACAAACTGTTTACACTGGCGTCTCTGGCAACGATAGGAGCCTGTCTGTTCCTCTTCGGTATCATGTATTCGATACTGGCCAACTTCGAGAATATCATCAAGAACGCTGAGAACGGTGTCAGTGTCACCGTGTTCTTTGATGAGGGTCTGGATGATGCATCTATCCAGAGCATAGGAGATCTGATAAACAATCAGACAGAGATAGTCGACCATGTGGAATTCATCAGCGCAGAGGAAGCATGGGACAGCTTCAAGGAGGAATACCTCGGGGAGTATGCGGACGGTTTTACAGAGAACCCGCTTGCTGACTCCGCACATTATGAGATCTACCTGAAGGATGTATCCAGACAGCAGGAACTGGTTGATATGTTAAACAGCTTAAACGGCATCCGCCGTGTTAACCAGTCCGAGATGACGGCTACCACCCTTACCGGTATCAATAAGCTCGTGGCTTATATCTCCGTCGGCATCATTGCAATACTTCTGGCAGTATCGATCTTCCTGATCAGCAATACCATCACCATAGGTATCTCTGTCAGAAAAGAAGAGATCGAGATCATGAAGTATATCGGAGCCACGGATTTCTTTGTCAGATCGCCGTTCGTTGTAGAGGGTATGCTGATAGGTGTGATCGGAACCATTATTCCGCTGCTGCTTATCTATTTCCTGTACGATGTGGTGATCGGATTCATCCGTGAGAGATTCTCCGTACTCTCACAGTTACTTACATTCCTTACCATACAGGAGATATTCCATGTTCTGATCCCGATAAGTCTGGCTATCGGACTCGGTATAGGTTTCCTGGGAAGTATCATCACCGTCCGTAAGCATTTGAGAGTGTAATCATGTTTAACGGACGTAGAGCGCGTTTTGGCATATGCCTGATATTGATCACCGCCATGCTCATCGGCATGGGCGGTGAAGTGCGCGCTACGACGTATACTAATGAGAGTATCCAGGCCAAGCAGAGTGAACTGGCAGGAGCCAAGGAACAGGTCAAGGACTTAAAGAGCGGATTGACAGATGTGCAGCGTATCAAGGATGAGCTCGAGAGTACCAAGAGCGACCTGAATGCATATATCACTCAGCTGGATGCACAGCTCACCGACATCACTATGAAGATAGACGAGTATAATCGTCTGATCGAGAGTAAGGAAGCCGAGATCGAGCAGTCCCGTCTGGATCTGGAGGAAGCAGAGCGCGTCCAGCAGGATCAGTATGAATCCATGAAGAAGCGCATCAAGTTCATGTACGAGTCGGGTGACAACATGTATCTTGATATGCTCTTCGGCGCAGGTAATTTTTCCGATATGATCAGCAAGGCCGACTATATCGAGATGCTGTCGGCATATGACAGACGCAAGCTTAACGAATACATAGAGACTACCGAGTATGTCAATGCATGCAAGGAGCAGTTCGAGGCTGAGAAGGAAGTGCTCGACGCGGCAAAAGAGGCCGTAGAGACCGAACAGGCTAATGTCAATGAACTGATGGATGCCAAAGAGCAGGAGGTAAACTCCGTATCTGCAGAGATCAGTGACAAGGAAGCTCAGATCAAAGAGTACGAAGAGTATATCAATGAGATGAATGCTGAGATCAAGGCGCTGGAAAAAGCGATCGCGGAAGAGATCGCCGCTTTGGAGGAGGCCAACCGCAGACAGTATAACGGCGGTATGTTCCAATGGCCATGTCCGGCTTACACCCGTATCTCAGATGATTACGGCAACCGTATACACCCGATCCTGGGGGTTGAGAAGTTCCATAACGGCATCGATCTGGCTGCACCGTACGGATCATCGATCCTGGCGGCATATGACGGAGATGTGGTCGCCGCCGATTACTCGTCAAGTATGGGTAACTATGTTATGATCAGCCACGGCAGCGGCATCTATACGATATACATGCATGCATCGGCATTGTATGTATCCAAGGGGCAGTCGGTAAGTAAAGGACAGACTATAGCAGCAGTAGGATCGACAGGCAGATCGACAGGTAACCACCTGCATTTCTCCGTCAGAGCGAACGGAAGCTACGTAAGCCCGTGGGGATATCTGAAGTAACATAAACTTCCGATCATACCGATCATCGACAGGAAGAAAGACTATGGATCCGATAAACAATAACAACAATTACACAGCTTCGCCGGGACAGACTGCGCCCCCGCAGCCCGAAACCGTTCAGCCCGAACCCCAGCCTGAAAAGGCACCCACATTCCGGGGCGGGCTCATACTGGGTCTGTGCATAGGACTGGTGCTGGCTATCGGTGTGGGCGTGTTCGGATATATGCAGGTCAGGTCGTATACGGCTCTTATGGGTGACACGATCGACAGATCCACCATGGGTAAGATCCTGGCCATAGAGAAGGTGATCGGCGATCATTTCTATGACTATGAAGAACGTAACCTCTCGGTTGACGATATGAGAGAGGGACTGTATGACGGTCTGGTCGGTTCTTTGAATGACAGATATGCAAAGTATTTCTCTGCCGAGGAGCTGGCAGCCGAGATAGCTGATAACCAGGGTGTGTATTATGGAATAGGCGCATACGTATCTCTGGAGGAAAGCGGATACCCTATGCTTAGCGGTATCATGGATGACACTCCCGCGCAGCGTGCTAAGTTGCATGCAGGTGATATCGTAGTGGAAGTAGATGGTTTATCCACTTACGGGATGTCACTCGATGAGGTTGTCAGTCATATCAAAGGTCCGGACGGCACGGTCGTTAATCTGACGATCTACCGTGAAGGAGAGGATGACTATCTGAGTATAGATGTGACCAGAGGTGCCATCGTTTCCAAGACAGTCACTCACGAGATGCTTGATGATAACATCGGTTATATACGTATCGTTCAGTTTGACTATATTACCATAGAGCAGTTTGATGAGGCCTATTCGGATATAAGGTCTCAGGGTGCACGCGGACTTGTTCTGGATCTGAGAAACAACCCGGGCGGACTTGTGTCTGCGGTTATGGGAGTGTCTGACAGATTCCTTCCCGAGGGAGTATTATTCTCAGAGGAAGCCAGCAACGGAGACCGGACGAACTATATGTGCGCCGGTAACGATCCGATCGACATACCGATGGTCGTACTGGTCAACGGATATTCAGCCAGTGCTGCCGAGATACTCAGCGGAGCCATCCGCGATTACGGTGTCGGAACACTGGTCGGAACCACGACCTATGGTAAGGGCATAGTACAGGATACCTACCAGCTTTCCGACGGATCCGCTGTGGAACTTACCGTTGGTGCTTACTACCTGCCCGGCGGTGACAACATACAGGGTACGGGTATAGATCCAGATGTGGTGATAGAGTTCGATGCTGATAAATACTATGATGACGGTATAGATAATCAGCTTGAAAAGGGTAAGGAAATCCTTAAGAATAAAATGCCGTAATACTGATACAGGAGGACTGGAAATGGCAAAACAGTATTTTGATCTGACAGGAAATGTTGCGATCGTAACAGGTGCGTCAACAGGACTGGGTGTTCAGATGGCAAAGGCTCTGGCCAATCAGGGAGCCACGATTGTATGTATGGCACGCCGCCAGAATCTGATAGATGAAGTGGCAGCAGACATTCATGAGACATACGGTGTAGAGGCTATAGGAATCAGGTGTGATATTACCGACACGGATAATGTTGATTCCGCTATCGATCAGGTCATGGAGAAGTACGGACGTATAGATATACTGATCAACAATGCGGGTACGGGTGCTGTAGCTCCCGCTGAAGATATCACGGATGATCAGTTCGAGAATGAGTTTAACATCGACCTGTTCGGCAGCTTCAAGATGTGCAGAGCCGTTGCCAAAAAGGCAATGATCCCTGCCGGGTACGGACGTATCATCAATATCTCATCGATGTACGGAATGGTAGGTAATAAGGTTGCTCCCGCATCTCCCTATCATGCAGCCAAGGGCGGTCTTGTAAACCTGACCAGAGCACTTGCGGCCGAGTGGGGTGTACATGGTATCACAGTCAACTGTATCTGTCCCGGTTACTTCTATTCGGATCTGACCCGTGAGACTCTGGACAGCGACTTCTTCCAGGCCAATGCGAAGACAATGATCCCGATGGAGAGGTACGGTAACGAGGGTGAGCTCGATACAACGGCCATCTTCCTTTCATCGCCGATGACAACATATGTCACGGGAGCAATTATTCCCGTTGACGGCGGATATACGAGTATGTGATAAGGTGTTTACATAACGCCACAAGCGGATGTATAATCTATTCTGTTCGTTACTTTTATTATCATCATATTCAGAAAGCAGGTATTAATATGTCAGACACAAAACAGACCGGTAAGCGCGAGAATAAATGGATCTGCGCAGCTATTCCGGCGCTCTTGCTTCATTGCAGTATCGGTACGGTATACTGCTGGGGTACTTTTTCCAAGGAGATAGGTGAGTACATCTACGGTGCGGAGAATTTTCAGGCACACGCAGGTGCAGTACAGTGGGCATTCTCACTTGCGATCTTTTTCCTGGGCATGTCAGCTGCGTTCCTCGGAGATGTGGTTGAGAAGGATATTCACAGGTCTTCACTGATCGCGACTATCTGCTTTACCGCAGGCATGATCGGAACAGGCGCAGCGATACTCTTAAAATCTCTCCCGCTGGTATTCCTTTTCTACGGATGTATCATGGGTATCGGTCTGGGTACCGGTTACTTAAGTCCTGTTAAGACTCTGATGCTCTGGTTCCAGGATCGTAAGGGTCTGGCTACAGGTCTTGCCGTAGCAGGTTTCGGACTGGCAAAAGCCATAGCTACTCCCGTAATGCAGTTCTTCCTTACGAAGTTCAACAACAACCCCGCATATATGTTCTTTATCATGGGATGCATCTACTGCGTGATGATGTTCGTCGGACATCTGCTTCTGAAGAAGCCTTCCGACTGGGTTGAAGCTCACAGCGAGAACGGCGGTATCAAAGAGTTCTTCGCAACCCTTGGCAGGAACTTCAAGACATCTTTCTCCAACAAGACATTCATCGGTATATGGATCATGTTCTATATCAACATCACATGCGGTCTGGCGCTGATCTCTCAGGAGAAAGCAATATTTAACTCTATCGGCTTAAGCCTGGGAGTGGCAGCTACACTCGGTTCGGTTACGGCTATCGCCAATGCGGCTGGCCGTCTCGGATTCTCCGCATGGGCTGATATGTTCAAGGACAGAAATACGATATACAAGATCATCTTCATTCTGTCGATACTGTTCACCGGAGCTGTAGTCATCACTCACGGTATAGATAACAAGATCGTCTTCCTGTGCGTGGCACTGCTCATCATGGTAAACGCAGGATACGGCGGCGGTTTCTCGAACGTACCTACGCTGCTGTCCGATCACTTCGGTATGAAGAGCATATCCGCTGTTCATGGTATGTGTCTTTCCGCGTGGGCCATGGCAGGTCTAACCGGTAACCAGCTTGCAACATTTATCGTTAAGCATGTAGGTGAGTTCAAGGACATCACTCTTTCCGACGGAACGGTTGTATCCGTTAACACTCAGGGTTATCAGACAGTGCTCTATGTTACTCTTGCTCTGTACGTCGTGGCATGCGTAGTATGCTTCACCATGATACCCAGGAAGAAAGCAGATAAAGAAGCCTGATCTGATCTCTATAGAATTATAAAGATAATAACCGGATCCCCCCGTGAATAACGGGGGGATCTGTGATATCTTAAAGACAATATATACTGTCGCAATGACAAGCAGTGATACAGAGAAAGGAAGAACAATGTCAGAAACCAATATCATCAGATACCGATACGGAAACCCGATCAAAACCGATGCTACTGTGATCGATATCCCTGTAACGCAGGGGGATCCGAGCGGGTGGACAGTCAGTACGGCTGACCGGACCATGACCAGGACAATGTCTCCCGATACGATCGTCTACGGACTCGGTGAGACGGTCAGAGGCATTAATAAGCGTGGCTGGCTGTATACGAGTTATAATGCGGATGACCCTCATCACGAAGAAGGAAAACATTCATTATACGCATCCCAGAACCTGCTGATACTGGATGATATTAAGTCCTGTTGTGGTCTGTTCGTTGATGATCCGGGTCGCGTGAACTTTGATATAGGATATACGGACATTGATACGCTGACGATCAGTTTTGAGGATATGGATGCCGACATCTATGTCATGACTGGGAAGACTCCCGATGAGATCGTGACTGCTTTCAGACGCCTGACCGGTTCTAGCTACATCCCGCCGAAGTGGGCTTTCGGATACGGACAGAGCAGGTGGGGATATAAGTCTGATGATGATATCAGGGAGGTGGCGAGACGATATGCCGAGCTGAACATCCCTATAGATATGATCTATATGGATATCGACTACATGGATAACTATAAGGTGTTTACCCTGGATCCGGAGCGCTTCCCCGACCTGCCCGGATTCGTTTCGGAGATGAAGTCACAGGGCATACACGTTATCCCGAATACAGACCCCGGAGTGAAGATTGAACCGGGATATGACATATATGAGGAAGGCCTTGAGAAGGGATATTATTGCAAAAAGAAAGACGGAGAAGAACTCACTGCTGCCGTATGGCCGGGCAAGGTTCATTTCCCCGACTTCCTGAATTCCGAAGCGCGTAAATGGTTCGGAGATAAGTACCGGATCATGACGGATGCCGATATCGACGGTTTCTGGAATGATATGAACGAACCTGCCATCTTCTATACCGAGGAAACTCTCAGCAGGGTTTATGCAGGACTGGATGAACTAAGGAGTACGGAGATGGATATATGGGGGTTCTTTAAGTTTAAGGAGCTCCTTGATTCCATAGACAATAACCCTGAGGACTACAGACGCTTCTATCATGATATGGACGGAACGCTCGTAAACCATAACAGAGTCCACAATCTCTATTCATTCAATATGACCAGAGCGGCAGGAGAGGCATTTGCGCGCAATAACCCCGGGCAGGAGATATTACTCTTTTCCAGAGCATCATACACGGGTGCCCACAGATACGGCGGCGTATGGACCGGAGATAACATGTCATGGTGGAGCCACCTGCTGCTCAACATCAAACAGATGCCGTCACTTAACATGACCGGATTCCTGTATTCCGGAGCAGATACCGGCGGATTCGGTGCCGATACCACAGAGGATCTGATGATGCGCTGGGTTGAATTCAGCATGTTCACACCTCTGTTCAGGAACCATTCCGCACTGGGAACCAGGGAGCAGGAGCTCTACAGATTCAAGCGTACGGATGACTTCCGTCACCTTATCGAACTCAGATATGCACTTATCCCTTATATCTACGGCGAGTTTGTTCGGGCTGCCCGAAATGACGGAATGTACATCAGGCCGATGGCTTTTGTCTATCGCGATAATGAAAGATTCCGTTCGATCGAGGATCAGCTCATGGTCGGCGACAGTATAATGATCGCACCGGTATATGAGCAGAATGCCGTCGGTCGGTATGTATATCTGGCTGAGGATATGCGAATGATCAGATTCAGGTCATTTGATGACTATGATGAAGAAGTACTTAAGGCAGGCGATCATTATGTACCTGTCGCCCTCAATGAAGTGCTGATATTCATCAGGCCCGGCCACAGGCTCCCTCTGGCTAAACCGGCACTGAGAGTAGGGGATATAGACTTCGAAGATCTGACTTATATCGAGGGATAAGGGTACCGGGTATTTCGGTTTTCACGCGCGAAATGCCCGGACCACAACATATAGATTTTGTGAATTTGGCTGACTCCCGAGTTTTTTTGTAAACATTTGTTATTTTATGTTTACATAAAACACAAGATGGTGTATACTTGTTATGTCTACCAGGAATATCTTGTGTTGATATTGGGTCAATCATTTTTTCTATGTGATAGCTCAGCCGCTGACCCGGCGGCATAGTACATTGACAGTTGCATAAATAAAGGATCAACCTTTACGATTGAGTTGCATCGTGACGGATG
>Ga0129306_1001430_pt1 | contig 26926 bp, 20 predicted proteins | sample P827metagenome_FD_94438 | JGI IMG/M metagenome (GOLD analysis project Ga0129306, IMG submission 94438) | Capybara group fecal microbial communities from Wisconsin, USA - P827 metagenome | ecosystem: Host-associated > Mammals > Digestive system > Large intestine > Fecal | place: USA: Wisconsin...
AACAGACTGCAACGCTGACATGGACGGCACCCGAGACCACCAACACCATCACAGGCTATGCCTATCAGTATAAGAAAGTGAGCGAGAGCACATGGTCTGACGAGGTCACGACAACAGAAACTTCTGCTACTATCAGCAGCCTGACAGCTGACACTGACTACAATTTCCGCGTAATGTCGCTCTACGGCAACGATGCCAGCACTTATGCAAACCTCAACTTCACCACATCCACGACACTACCCTATGAACAAGGTTTCGAGAACAGCATGGGGCGCTGGAGTATGGTGGATTGTTGTAGTAGCGGCTTAGATTTTGAGTGGCTTGAAAACGATGGTGCCACAGGCAGAAGGACACAAGCCGCACATGATGGCGACGTAGGTTTCATGTTTGGTTGTTATGGTGAGGGAAATAAGATTCCCCAATACCTTATTTCCCCCCATATTCATAGCGAAGTACCCTTTAACATATCGTTCTATCTCAGAATTCCCACCAATATTTTTGAGATAATAGAGGTGTGCTATTCCACCACTACCAACGACATAAGTGCCTTTACGTCTGCCGGAACGATAACGGTTTTTAACAATGATTGGATGAGGAACGAAATAAAAGCCCCTGCCGAGGTCCGTTATATCGCCATCAAATACACCTCAAATCGTTATAAACTGTATATAGACGATTTCTGTTTCGAGCCGGCCTCAACTTACGCTAAACCTACAACCGTAGAAGTTGTCAACCTGACAGAAACTCAGGCTACGCTGTCGTGGACGGCTCCTGAGACTACCGACAACGTCACAGGCTATGCATATCAATATAAGAAAGCAACTGAATCCACATGGTCTGATGGTGAAACAAATACCACCACCATCACCTTGAACGAACTGACCCCAAACACAAACTACTACTTCCGCGTGAAGGCGTTATACGGCAGCAATGCCAGCAGCAACTACTCCACCTGTGATTTTCAGACCGACGCCTACCTGCCCTACAGTTACGGATTCGAGAACGGCAAGGGAGGCTGGCGCATGATCAACAGTCTCAGCACAACGAATATTAGAAAACTGTCCAATAGCCATAGCGGATCATACTTATTTGAGTTTTTCCCTTCAGAGTCGGACCAGTATCTGCTTTCGCCGCATTTTGCTGGAGGAACGCCCATGAAAGTATCGTTCTATTACAAGAACCATGAAGACTATCCCAGTGTCTTTCAGGTAGGCTACATCTGTAGTAAAGGTGGCGACTTCAACTGGTTAACCCGGGTAACAGCCAACGGCGGAGAATGGACACTCTACGAGACGGTTGTCCCCGCTGAGGCGCAATACGTTTTTGTCTGCTGCCGCAGTGAGGGCAATTGGCTGTTTCTTGATGACTTCACCTTTGCGAAAGTTACCGACTACGGCGCACTGACCATCGTAGAGGATCAGAACGGCAAGACCGCAACCATCGACGGCACATCGACGGCAACCATCAACATTCCGACAGCAGAGACGGTTAATGCCGTAACGTATAACCGCACGTTCACCGTGGGCAAGGCATCGACGATGATGCTGCCGTTTGACTACACCTGCACGGGCAATGAGGGCGGCACGTTCTACCAGTTTGTGGGTGTGGAACAAGAAGGTACCTCCTGGGTTGCCACGATGAAGGAGACGGGCGACGGTCACAACGATGCCTCTACATTGACGGCCAACACCCCATATCTGTTCCTGCCAACAGAGACGGGCATCACGTTCACCATCCCCAGCACCGGCGTTTCGCTCTGCACAGTTGGCGGCGGTGATCGTATGACGGCAGATGCTGGAAGGCACTGGACATTCAAAGGTACATATGCCTATAAGGAATGGACGGACGGAGATGCTGAAATCGGCAAGGCATACGGCTTTGCCGGAGTAGCGAAGACAGACATCGAGGTGGGCGATTTCGTACGCGTGGCCTCGGGAGCAAAGATTCGCCCGATGGGCTGTTATCTGCTTTGGAGCGACACGCCGAACGCAGCCCGTGCATTGGCTCGTGGTGACGCTGACGAACTGCCGAAGAGCATCACCGTGCGCCTCGTGGGTTCGAACGGCGAGACAACCGCCATCGGAACATTCGACACGCAGACGGGAGAAATCGACTTCGACCCCAACAACTGGTACGACATAAGCGGTCGCAAACTCAACGGCAAGCCTTCACAGCAAGGCGTATATATCAATAATGGAAAAAAGGTTATTATAAAGTAAGGAGGGCACGACGATGAATAAAAAACAATACGATAAGCCGACATGCAATGTAGTAGAACTGACGCAGCGCGCCTGCCTGCTGGCAGGAAGTCCCACTCCGCCCGAGTCACCCGGCTTTGGCGACTGGCTGGGATAAAGTCTCTTCTGTAACAATAGGTATCGAATCCCGCCTCCCCCCCCCGACGGCACCCTCCGCCACTACGAGTTCAAGCAAGTCGCCTACATCATCTGACGCCGTCTGTTACGGTTTGCGGACAGGACGGACGCTTGCGCCCTTGAATCTTTCAAAATTATTGATACCACGGCTTTTATGAATTTTCCAATTCTTGTCACGAATATCGCCGAACCATAAACCTTTCGCCTTTGAACAGTCTCCGTCATACACATTGAACTCTCCAGACCAATAGTTACCTTCCCTTCCAACCTTAGAAGGACCTTTTTCATCGTTGTTTTTCCCAGCCACATTGTCTCGATACCCTGCAGCGGGAAGGAAGATGTAATTGCTGTTCCTTCTGCTTGAAACGACATACCCTGCCCAATCATTAAGGGCCACCCAAGTCCAATCACAGTAGTCCCATAGCTCACCCCACTCTTCCGACGTTGGAATGTGCCATTCGTTACCCCATTTGACGTGTGCAACATCGTCGTCTTGTTCAAGTTCGTACTGTTTGTCCTTGTTTTTGTATTTTATGAAAATGGGGTTTGGATTACCATTCTTATCTTTTCCCTTGACTTTACAATGCTGATAGTTCTCCCAACTGAAAACCTCCTTCGTTTTTGTTTCACCCCAGGCAAAGTAGTCGCCATTTTCTTTGGGCGATGATGCTCCTACATTACAGGTGGCCCATAAAAGGCCCGACGGTAAGCCTAAGTCAATGTAGGGAGGCATGATAGAACAGGAATCCTGAGTGATGCGTACTATATCTGACACGCCATTGGCTAATGAGAAAGTAACTTCGCCAGTTCGCTTTTGGTTTGTGTCGTTTACAATGGCTATCACCGAGAATGTACCGTTCCCCATGCCCGTACTGTCTGACAAGGCCAGCCAATCCGCATCCGTTGTCACCTTCCACTCTCTGTCCGAAAAAACAGAAACGGTCGTACACATGCCAGACGGCGGAGCATTCAATTCTTTTTTCGAGAGGTAGTAAGAGGGTGCCGTGCGTACGGGACGGACATATAAGGCAAACGCCCGGAAAGTAGCATCCACCTCTCTCTCTGGCGTGTCGTCGGTTAACTTTCGAATGTTCATATAGATTGCCTCAGAACTATTTTCTGCCCTATAGTTGAGCAACGATGACCAGTATGGTCCATACAAATTCTCTTCAAGTATGGTTCCCTCATATTGTTCTTCCTCAAAAACGGGGAGGAAGATGTGTTTTCCGTTCGGGCCTACAACCTTGTAGCCAACGCCATCAATCCAAGTCCACATACAGGTATCGCGCAGTTCGCGCCACTCCTCCTCAGTCGGCATGCGCCAGTTCTCCCCCCAGTTGGCATAGGCAGCATCGTCTTCAAGGTCAAGTTTTCTCTTTCCATCCCACCAACAATACTTCGAGAAAGTCACATCCTCTTCCCATTCGCCGCCTGTACGGAACTTGTAGTTTTTCCAAGTGTTATGTTCTTTTTCCACGGTCTCTCCCCAAGCAAAACGGTAGCCGCGTTGTCGTGGAGAGCTGGCTCCCACGTTACATGTAGCCCACAGCAGCCCAGAGGGCAGGCCGAGGTCAACGTAGTAGGGATTCTCGCATACGGGTCGCACACTCATGCCCCTGAGACGTTCTTGACTGTTTATTGACATTCCGTCCATACCGTTCCACGATCTTGGAGAGGTAAACTGTAGTTCCCAGGCAGAGTCTTTCCCCCAGGCGTCGAGCGTTGACGACCAATAAAAACCTGAGTTTCCTTCCCATTCTAAACTCGTATCCTTCTTATAGCCAGCAGAGGGAAGAAAAATACTGTTGCCGTTTTTTCCCGCCACTCGAAAGCCGGACACACCGTTCAACGTCGTCCAAGTCCATTTACATTCGTTGCAGAGCTCCTTCCACTCGTCCTTCGTCGGCATGCGCCAGTTTCCATCCCAATTCCAATGGGCAGCATCGTCGTAAATGTGGAGGGTATTGTTCTCTTTTGAGTACTGTCCGCCGGAATGATATGTTTCTGCCGTGTATTCAGTCTTTGCCTTCCTGTCCGTCTCGGCCCAGGCAAAATAGTCGCCATATTCTTCTGGAGAAGAGGCGCCCACGTTGCACGTTGCCCAGAGCAGGCCGGAAGGTAGGCCTAAGTCAACGTAGGCATACTCTGAGAGGGGAGGCCTCTGAAAGACGGACACTTCACGCGTCTTCTTTCCAACGGTAAATGTGATTGTACCGTAGCGCCTGTCGGAAGAATCATTGTTGTCAGCCATCACCTCCAGCATGGCGTCACCCGTGCCCGACGTTTGCGACAAGGTCAGCCAGTCTGCATCCACTGCGGCTGTCCACGACTGGTTTGTCTGTATGGCGAGTGAATCCTTTCCACCCAGTCTGTTGAAAGTGAGAATACTCTTCGAGGGATGGAATGAAAACGCTGCACCTCTTTTTCCCATCACGGGGCGTACGCTCATACCTGCATACCGGAGATTATCCATTAGGCTCTGTCCCGCCAGAAACTTTTCCGATGAGAAGAATGCGTGATTCGCGTAAGCATCTTTCGTGCTTAGTCCCGACAGCCAATAGAAACCGTCAGACGCTTCACCGTCATGGTAATTAAAAATTACATTTCCTGCTGCAGGGAGGAAGATGCTGCTGCCATTCGGCCCCGTGACCTTATAGCCTGAAATTTCATTCTGTGTAGTCCAGGTAAAAGTACAATTATCGCAAAGTTCCTCCCATTCATCCTTAGTTGGCATACGCCATTCTCCGCCCCAATTCACGTGGGCGGCATCGTCGGAAGGGTCGAGCGTATAATTTCCGTCCGTTCTTCCGTATTTTGAGAACGTCACATTATTCATCGAATTGCCACTTGAGCGGAACACATAATTATCCCACTCAAATCGTCCTTTCTTCTCCGTCTCGCCCCAGGCAAAGAAGTCGCCATAGCCTTCGGGGGTAGTGGCGCCAACATTGCACGTGGCCCACTTCAGGCCGGAGGGCAGGCCGAGGTCCACGTAGGCATGTCCATTGGCATTCTTCGAACTCTGGGCTGCAGCCCACGAACAACTGAAAAGAAACGTAAACGCGAAAAGAACGGCTTTTTTCATGGATTTACGGACGTTAGTATCTGTTTTTTATTCGGGTGCAAAGGTACGATTTCTTTTCTGACCAGCAAAGAATCGGAAGAAAAAACAATTACTGGTCATTTGCTTACATCAATATAATGTGAAAAATTACTACACCACTACACCATACGACATACAAGCATATCTTACAGCGTATTACGAGGTGTAGAAAACAATTTTTCTACACCTTTCTACACCCTTCTACACCCAAAAAGCCATTTTTACGGAAAAAAACGATTATTCCGTTGCAAGTCTGCAAGGAAATTCGTATATTTGCATCGTAATAATAACCCTTAAAAAACGATGCTATTATGGGAAACAAACTCGTTGAATTTGATGTAAACAACACCTTTGCCGAGGACAATTTCACCCAAGCCCTCTCCCCCTTCGAGGAGTACCTGCCTGGCATACGTCCCAGCAATTCCGACAAGTACCTGGCCCTCCTGGCCGAGGCCATGCGCGACAAGGGCGTGGAGGAAGAACGTTCCTGCGAGCTCATCCTCGACCTCAACCCCTTCCTCCTGGACAAGGCTCATCTGAAGGAGCTGGTCCACAGGGCTTACGACGAGGCCAGCAAGGAGCGCGGAGCGTTCCAGCCGCCTAGGGTGCAGGCGGAGGCCGTCGCGTTTCATGAGTTCATGCAACGGCGCTACTCGCTCCGCCGCAACGAGGTGATGGGCATCACGGAGTACTGCGAACGCAAACGCCTCCACACCCACTACCGCCCTGTGGATGAGACGGTCGTCAACTCCATCGCCCTCAACGCCCGCGAGGAGGGCATCAACGTCTGGGACCGCGACGTGAAACGCTACCTCCGTTCGGACCGCGTCATGACCTTCAACCCCTTCGACAAGTTCATCTACAGCCTGCCCAAGTGGGACAAGCACCCCCGCATCGACAAGCTGTTCCACGCCATCCCCACCGACGACGAGGCGTGGTATCCGCTAGCGCACACGTGGTTCCTCGGCATGGTGGCCCTCTGGATGGGCAAGAACCGACGGAAGGGCAACGAGTCGATGCCCATCCTCATCGGAGCGCAGGGCGTCGGCAAGAGCACCTTCTGCCGCAGCCTCCTGCCGCCCGAGCTCCAGCCCTACTACCTCGAGAACTACCGGCTCGACGACAAACGCAAAGCCCTGCTGATGCTGACGCGCTACGGCCTCATCAACTTCGACGAGGTCAACCGCCTGACGGAGCGCCAGCAACCCCTGCTGAAGAACATGCTCCAGTTGCCCGCCATCGACGAATACAAGCCCTACGCCTCCACGTCGGCACAGATGCAACGCTACGCCTCGCTCATCGGCACCAGCAACAACTTCGACGTCATCGCCGACCTCACAGGCTCGCGCCGCTACGTCTGCGTGCGCGTGACAGGCAAGATAAAGCAGCCCAAAGCCATCAACTACCCGCAAATCTACGCCGAAGCCGTCCACGAGATAACGGAAGGGCGCCGCTACTGGCTCGACGAACAGGACGAGCAGGCCCTGATGGAACGCAACATGCGCTTCGTGCAACTGCCGGCCGAAGCCCAGACGTTCGACAATCTCTTCGACGCCGCACAACCGGACGAAGAAGGAGCCGAATGGCTCTACGCCTCCGAAATACACCACCGCCTGCACCCCACCATCAACGCTCCGATGACGAGGAAGCAGCTGCACGAGTTCAGCGCATTCATGAATACACAGGGCGTACAAACCAAGCGTGCTAAAGCAGGAATGGTTTATCTTGTAAAACAAAAATTGCCGAAAAAGGTGTAGAAGAGTGTAGAAAGGTGTAGAAAAAGCGCCCTTCTACACCAGCTAAATCCCTGTAGGATAAACAATTCCTTCCGCTGGTGTAGTAGTGTAGTAATTTTTCAAAAAAAATCTGATGAAGTTTTCCCAATGTTTGACAATATTTATAAACACGGCCCGTGTTTATATAAACAGCGCCCCTGTTTATATAAACAGCGCCCCTGTTTATATAAACGCCGCCCCTGTTTATAAACCGTCGCTTGGATGCACAAAACAAAAGCTCAATTAAAACAATTTACTCAAGTTTCGAACGTATAAAATGAAATTAAAGATAAGATAAGAAGCCGCTTCGCGGGAAATCTGACAAAATTCATCTCAAAATTAAACAAGATGATTCGTATTCTTATTTCGGGAAACCGTTATTTTGCATAATTTGTGGTAATTCGTGTTAAGAAAAAAGAGCCATGCGCCGGCTCACCCCCACCCCGGGCGATAGGCTGCTTCCTGCCGCCGACTGTTAAAATTCGTAGGCGAATAAAAGATTTCCGACAAAACATATATGTATATCGTGTATATTATATATCTTTGCACAAAAATTCAAAGTTATGAAAACAGCAACACCACGAACACCCTCCCCATCAGCCATGCACCGCAAGGTCATCGACATCAAGCCCGACACCTTCCGGGGCCTCTCCGTCATAGCCGCCAGCAGGGGTACCAACCTCAAGCGCTTCATCGAGACCAGCCTGGACGAAATGGTGGCAAACTACGACGATGCCGCCGTCTATCGCTACCTCTGCCAGTCCGAACCTGAAGGACACGTCATGCTCAGCGACGAAGAGCAGGCAGCTTTTGAACGAGACCTCGGGCTATGAGAGTCAAGTATTCCAAGCAATTCGAGAAATCCGTCCGGTTGCTTTCCGGCAAGGCAAGGAAAAGCGTAGCCGATGCCATCAAAGAAGTGAAGCAGGCGCATGACATCAGCGACATCACCGACTGCATCCGTCTCGTCGGCTACAACTCCGTCTATCGCATTCGCATCGGAGGCTATAGGGCCTTCTTCACCTTCCACGTGGAGATTATCGACGACGTGGTATATTTCCGCTACCTCGTCTCTCGCGGACAGGCCTACGCCAAGAAGATAGAGACCGAACTGAAACGCATCGACGACTGACCCCATCTCTTCCTCCATTCCTAATTCCTAATTTTAATCAAAAGTCATATCATGTCAATAGCATACGATTTCAAGAAACTTCCCCGCCGTGCGGGGGACGAACCAGGGACCGTGCGGCTCTATCCGCAGGCGGTCAAGTCGAGAACCGTCACCTTCAGCAAGCTGGCCAAGGAGATTGAGGAAGCCACCTCCTACACCGTTGCCGACCTGAAGGGCATGATGGAGGCTGTGGCCGACGCAGCCTCCCGTCACCTCAACGCCAGCGAGCACGTCGAGCTCGAAGGGCTGGGCACGCTCAGCCTCAGCATAGCCTGCGACAAGGACGACGAGGGCCATCAGCCCGTCATCACCTCGCCCACTCAGGTCAAGCCCCATCACCTCCACGTCAGCCGCGTCAACCTCGACGCCAAGCCCGAGTTCATGAACACCCTCACCGGCCCCTTCGTCCGTGCCGACGAGCCCTTCCCCACCAACCAGGAGCGCCCCGTCCCCACCCCCGCCGAGCGCCGCGCACTCCTCACGGCCCACCTCGCCGCCCACCCCTACATCAGCACCTCGACCTACATGCGCCTCACCCACCTAACCCGCCGCCAAGCCTCAACCGAGCTGAACGCCCTGGTCCAGGAAGGCCTCCTAGCCCGCTCCGGCACCTCCACCCACCTGGTGTTCATAAAAGCCTGACCACCCGCCACACCTTCCAACCTTTTCCCCACAGGTAAACAAACAGACTCATAATCTGGAGGTTCCAGGTTCAAACCCTGGCTGGTCAACACTGAAAATCAGCAACTTAGAAGAAATTCAAGTTGCTGATTTTTCGTTTTGCGAAAACAATGCGAAAACAATCGGTTTGAGTTCAACACCATTTTCTGCCACTTTTTGCAATGTCCTTCCATTTTGTTTTCGCGAAAACTTCATCTACTCTCGCCTACTTGCTTGGTTACTTTCAGCAGAGTTAGTTCTGCGTCATAAAGAACTCCTTTGCCAAGTCAATGGCATCTAAACGGAGGTCTTCATCTTCCTCCTTCAATGCGGCATACACTCCATCGGCCAGCCAGAGCGTCATCAGTTCCTTTACGTCAACCTTATACAGCTCCGCCAATTTGGGAACCTGGTCACGTCTCACACGCCGTGCCCCCAACTCCATCTTGCTATACATCGGCATGTCCGTCCCCAGCAACTCAGCTAACTGCCGTTGTCTCAACCCATGTTCCAACCTCATGGCCTTTATCTTCGGGCCAAACATCCCATAAATTCTTTTATCCTTCATATTTTTTCTATTATCTTATTTGTTCGCTACTTGTCCCGAGCTTGTCCTGAACTTGTCCTGTCGTTTTATTGTTTTTAAAAAGTCAATTAGTCTTCCTGCTCATAGTAATACGAGTAGTCGATACCCTTCATGAAGATCTCGCGGTCGTCTATCTTGTTTGTCAGAGCTGGCTTCAGCAACTCGCGAATCTTAGTGCTGTCCATTTGACTTGCAATCATTGCATCAAGGTATTCCCGCTTGTCTATCTGGCTCCAATCCACGCACAGGCCTAAGCGTTTCTTGAATATCAAGTCGAGCCAAATGCGCGTTGAACGGCCATTGCCTTCCATAAACGGATGGGCAGCATTCATCTCCACATACTTATCCACAATCTCATCGTATGTGTTTTCTGGCATCGACTCTACAGTTTTCAAGAAACTATGAAGATGTTCTGCCAGGCAAAACAAGGTATTCCCCTTTGCAATAGTTTTGGTACGAATTTTCCCAGCAAAGTCATATAGCCCACCGAAGATATAGGCATGAATCTGTTTCAGAGCCTTGACAGTTCCCACGTCTTTATCTGCCACGAGATTACTTTCAATGAATGTATAGGCTTTCTTTTTGCTGCGCCCGTCAATTGTGTTGTCACTATAAGTGAACCAGTCGAGGAAGGCCGTAGCCTGGTTGTTGGGTATAACCTTAGCGAGTTTCTCTACATCGACCTGGCTGACGACATCCGTTTTGTACTTCTTTCCATCCGCAGCTGTAAGCTTCAGTTGGGTAGTGGCACTAACCAACTCATTCTCTTCCTTCCGCAGTTTAGCCTTCAGATACTTCCAGTAGTTGCGGTTCTTTTCGTGGTCATCCTGCTGATTGATAGCCCCCACAATATCCAGAACCGAGAACCACCACTGGTTGTTGGCTTCGTCCCATACAGCACGAACCTTATGGTCTCTGTAGAACCGTATTGATATCTTGCTCATATCTCGTATTCTTTTATTTCTATAACGTATTTATTCTTCTTCCTTAATTATTGCCTTGCTCCCTTCTACCTTCCTTTAGCCTGCTTTCTGGCCTTTTTCAGCCATACTGATGAGTAAGGCTAGAAGCAAGCTAGTGTATGGTTACATCTTGGGTAGAGTATGGTTACAGTATGCAAATAAGATGTTTCACCATTTCTCGTCCCTTTTTACTACATCATCTGCCAGAAGAACGCCAGAGTCGCCTTTCGCCCACTCGTACGCAGACACCTCCTTCTGCAACCCAATAGCCGTCTGTCAGATATAGGCTTTCTCCTTCTTATCTGGTTCTCCCTGATGGATATACTCGTCAAATTCTTCTATGTTAAACTTACGTTTATTGCTCATATTGACACTTTTTCTATATTGGGAAGACTTCTATTCCAATTGTTTTCTATACATCGAATCTAAAGTTTGTCCATCCTTATCTTTCCATACAAGCCAACCATTATTACTACTGCCAATGCAGAAGTCGGCAGCAGTACTGGGGCTGGAGAATGTTTTGTCGGATTCCAATAATAATTTGTCTCCATTTGCAGATGTATATTCCGAAAGTAGTTTCTCACGTTTCTCTTTCCATGTAAACGATGGAACAGACGATTTGGCGACAATGCTACCCTTTAAAACAGTGAATCCGTTGGCATCATAGAAACCTCTGGCATCACAACCACGTCCCTTTGTATAGAACAGATGTTCCTCCTTTGGCTTTGCTACATCAAAGATATTGCAACCAATAAAAGATGTGAGGAACTTCACATCTTCAAAAAAACCTTCCATATCATCCTTCCTGTATTCTGGAAGATTTGGAGCTTTTGGTGTTTGTTTATTCTCATTCAAGACAAAAGTGTTTGATGCTTTTGCCTCTGCGATAGCTCGATGCTCCAAGTATTGCACATCCGCCTTTGTCATTGCAGCATCTTTCGAAATAAACAACAAGGCCTTTTGCCAGAAAGCTTTCTTGCTATCGTGGTCTTTTACTCTCTCACGAAAGTTCTCTGTTTCACCAATATAAGCCTTTGGCTTTGTTGCCTCATCTTCACCTAATAAAATATAAAATGCAGGTGTCTGTAACTCTTGTCGCTCGTTCAGAATAGAGAGATTAGAACGAGGAATTACATACATCTGACAAATCTTATTGCTGATGAACACATACTGAGTACCTTTCGGATCTCCGTCTATTAGATATGTTGTTACTGTTTTACCCATAATACTTTTGTCATTATATGTCGAAATTACTTTGTTCTTCTTTTTATATCATCTATATACTCTTGGTATTTGTTTTCATATTTTCTTTTCTTAGATGTAACAACTTCAACATCCAAATGTTCAAACATCGCTTTTTGTCCTGGTCCTAAATCCCCGTAATACACTATTCTATTACTAATAATATCCTTCCCTCGTTTTTGAATCAGCCTTTTTCTGATAGTCAATATCCACCACAAATCTATTTCTTCATAATTTAGACCTAGACCAATTATATATATATTGGACATGAAAAACAAATCTATCCATGATAAGATTTCGTTAGAAGAAATTGGCAGTCTGTTTTCTATTGGTGGAATAGTTCCTTTATCTTTTCTTTTGGCAAATTCATATTCACCTATTATATATTTCTTTATTTGTCCAATATAACTGCAATAATGATAATACCCCAACATTATACTCCCGATATTAGAAAGTTCTCCATGAATTCTCCAAAGATATTTTTTATCAGGATTGTTTATATAACTTTTTTTCCTATGAATACTAAATGTGTTCTCTGATTTATCACGTTCTGAAAGATCTTCTGAATAACTCATGCCTTGTAGAGATCCGTCTGCGACATAGTCATAATTAGTAGTGATATAATGTTCTACATTTAATCGTAGCAATTCATCAAACAAATCATTACTTTTGTATGCCTTCATTTGATTTGCTATCTCCTGTTTAATTAACACTTCGTTTTGCGCACGAACAGTTAGTATCTTATAATCTGATGTTACTAATATGTTCCCATCGCTAGTCCGTATTTTCGCTTTTGTTTCAAAAGGTACTGACAATACTTTTCCCTCGTATTGAAGAGTATTGGGAACTTTACATTTGTCACTACTATCATCAATAACGTGTACGAGGTTTTCCCAACTATCTACATCGTTAAGACGATTAAACCCATTTCCGTATAATATTGTATTCATGTCTTAATGTTTTAATCCATTGTGTTTTTAATTGCATGGATAGCTAATACTCTCCTTGCTAACCATAAGTCATCTTTTATCTTCAACAACAAAATGGCAAGCAATTTGAGAAAAGTAATGTATGCTACAGAATGTTTGTTTTCATCATCTACCGGAGGTGTACTTCCGTGCATATAATGATTCCGATATGCCATACCATTTGTGAATTTCGCATTATCAAGATAATAACTGAAGTAGTCGCGCTCAGGTTTACTTAACAAGTGATTATCCTTCACAAGCCATCCTTTGGCAACCATCTCATCAAGAACTTGCCGTTCTTCATCATTGTAATGCCAATATGAGCACACTCCATATTCCCATAAAGACCTCAAAACCTTGATTGTTGATTGATTTACAATATAAAGGCATCCGTCAGGACTAACCCCAATAATACCCTGTTGTATAAGGAAATCCAAATGATGCTTTTGGAATTCCGCATAATTCGAATAAAGGACATTTGTTTCATTCTCAAGTAGTTCTATTAAAGAATGATAATTCTTTTCTTTAAATGGATCAACATGAGATAGTATAGAATTTCCAGAACCTAATACCCCCCATAGTACACTCTGTATCTCATTATTTCCCTCTGCTATTTCATAATATTTATTTGCTAACAAACTTTTGCCTTCTTCAACCTTCAATGGTTTTGATAATCTAATTAAATCTTGATCTATTTCATCTTCATCCACAAATATGCTGTACTGATGTACAATAGCATCTAATTCTGGGCATAATACACGGCATTTGTCTAATGCTGACTCATTCACTTTTGGCAAGTTTATAGGTAAGCCAGGAAAGTCATATTCTTCTTTTAAGTGGCACTCATAAAACTGCTTTAATTCGCTTTCAAAAGAACTGCCATTCTTTTTCAACACCTCTTCATATGCATATAGTTGGTACAATGATAACCTATTTTTATGATCAAACTTCATATATGAAGGATAAGAATCTCGTCCTTTATCTATTAACAAAGATTCCATTGTATCAACCTCTGTTCTCTTATTTATCAAATTTATAAGGAAGTGTACGTTTAACCATCCAAAAAGTGAAATGCAATTTACAACACGTCTTGTATTGTCACACTCTCTTATGTATGGAATACTATAGGTATATGTAAGGACTCCCTTCTCGTTTATCTTAAGTACTACAGGTGCAATTCCTTCTTCATCTATGAATTGGACGCCAACAGACCAATGCGTTGTCACCGTCCTTGGATCATTCAAAAGGTCTTTGTTAAGTTTCTTTTCCAATCTTTCGGCAAGAAGTCTTGTCTTTGGTGAAAGTTTTATGTTATTCTTATCATCTTTTATTTGGGTAATCAATCTTACATAGTTTAGATTTGGATCACTACTTTGCAAATAATTAACAAGTATCTGTTCTTTATCTGCCAATGTAAGATTTGATGGAAGATTCAATTCTGCGTCTCTATGCAAATCCCGTTTTGTGACATACTTGTCAAGAATAATGTGAGCACTATTTACATTACTCAAAAGTATTTCACGAATAATACTCTTAAACTTCTCAACAATCCCTTTACATTCTAAAACCTCACGCACATAATTGTTGTTTCCTGCTAATATATCACGCAAGATCTCAGGCTTTATTAATTTGTATAACTTGTATGCGTCTATTATTTTCCAAAAAGTATTTTTGTATGTCCATTCTAATCGTTCAAATTCACTTTTGAGTAGAGTAGGATCAAGATGACAGAAGAATCCAGAGATAATTTTACCATATCCACTTGTTAATTGCTTCAGTGTGTTAAATTTTTCATCTGTCCATTCCAAGAATCTACATTCGTCATCTATCATACGTTTGATGTGCCAAAGTTCAATAACACCCTCCAAATCTGTAGGCACATCCCCTTCGGCCACTTCTTGAATACGCTTTTCTGCCATCTCTAGATAATGTCCTACAGATAAATCATCTTTTGAAAAATAACAAACACGATCTTTCATGCGATTTTCGAACTTACAAACTATAATAGTATTTCTTAATTTTAGCAGCCATCATTTTTCTGCGCTTGTCAAGGAAGGTTTCGTAGGAGTTAAAGTCCATTTCCATTGCTTCTAGTGGAACGCAGTTAGTTTCAAGGTTTGCATAAAGCTTATCAATGCTGTTTACCAAGCCGGTCTGCTCAGAATCTCCCTTCAAGCAACGTTCCTTAGCCTCTTTCAGATAAACATTGGGAGCCTTCTTGCCAATAGAGATATTGACAGGGCGATCCAAGAATACATAGTTGGCTTCTTGATTATAGAGCGACTTATCAAAATGATGATCTATAAGGTATTGCTTGGGGAAAATATGGTGAACGTCTCCACCTAAAGCAATTAGTTCCCTCACAGGTACATTGTTAGACAAAAATGACACATCATTGAAGAATATCTGTGCAGCCAAGAATACCAAATAAGTGGGATTATTGGTAGAGGTATATGACAGATTCTGTACCAATGCCACATTCCAGAAATTCTCAGACAACTGTGCATCCTCAATTTCCTTAAGGATGGCAACCACGCCTGATTCCCTTATACGACGAATATCTCTTGCGAAAGCAGATTCTGGAGAACTGCTATAGCGTCCCGTCAACACGGAGAGCACATACCATTTCTGCACATAGCGTTTGATGTCCTCCACTGGAACTTCGTTCGACTCCCTCAATAGCAGATAGATGGTGTAAGCGAAATCAAGAGCCATGTTTGAGTTGACAAGTCGTGAAGAAATGAATCCTGCCGACTTAATTGCTATCATAAACTGCTTGAAGTTATACTCGTTGATTACGTTCATCACACCCTCTGTAAACTCAGCATACGTGTGTTCCACTATTTCCTCGTTGAACTCACGTGTTTCAAAGTTACGTCCAGAAAGCAGGCTCACCAGATCTGACAACTTTGCTCGTTTCAGTTTGTGCATAAAAGCCACACGAATCACATCGTCACACTCTGGATCATAGACGGTCTCCGTATCATCTTTCAGCCATTTCAATTTTTGCAGGTAAGGAGTAGCAGCAAAAGCTGTATCATGTGAAGCCAGATAATCATAGAACGATGGAACAACAGCAAGATGACTGAAATAGTCAATAACTTTCCGAAGCGTATTACCACCGTGTTTCTCGTCGGCCGCAATCTTCGACATGACAAAGTCGCCCTGGCTCAGAGCTGTTCCCTTTGAGTTGATACGTATGAAGATGTCTGTCACGATGTCGATGTCGAGATTTTCGGAAAGTTCGATGACACCTATCATCCTATTGGCTATGCCCTTAAGTTTTGTGATTATTCTATCTAAAGTCCTTTGGTCTATTCCAGGATTGTCTTCACAATATTGAGGAATAAAGTCAAAAGGGGAATATGAAGTTTTGAACAATTCGGCTATATCCGGAATCCACCTCTTGCTTTTCCTAATAGCGGGAGTAGCCACAGCAAAGATCTCCGCATCTGGCTCCCCACTTAGTGCAGCGATTGGATCGAAAGCAATCTTGATTCGCTCTTCTTGGTATTCACTATTGAATACTGTCCTACCAGCAACAGCGGTCATTAAAGCTGTGATACGCTGTTGTCCATCTATCAGCACCTTTTTGCCAGAAGAAATAGTCCCATCCTTCAACTTAACGTTTGGGTTCTTCCACAAAATAAGATAACCAGTAGGATAACCTTTATATAACGAATCAATTAAGTCTCTCACTTGCGTTTTCTTCCATACAAAAGGTCGCTGTATTTCAGGAATAGCAATGTCGTTGGCTTCTATCAGTCCCAGAATGGCACTAATAGAAAGTGGATAGTTGGAATATTTCTCGTTTTCCATATTCAATTATTCTTTTTATGCCACACTTCCATAATGCTGGCTAACGTAGTTATACACGGCATCACGGTAGTAGTTGATGCTTTCGTCGGAATAGCTCTCGGGGAGTTCTTTCCAGAGAATATCACGTATGGTGATGATGATAGCGGCCTTCGTCTCTTGCTTGTCAAACGGATGATCCATCGTGGCTAATTGTGCCTTTATTTTCTCCAGTAACTCTTTGGCAACAACCTTTAACTTCTTGATTTCATCCTTAGAAAGGTCATCTTTCATCAACACGTCATACATAGAGAGTTGCTCGTCGTTCTCAAAACCTTCGCGTATGTAGCGTTTCTCCTCTTCGGTCAGTTCATGGGAGAGTTTCATCAGCTCTTCGAATGTCTTCTCAATCGTAGCACGGTTCTGCTCCTGATTGTAGTCGTGAATGATTTCCTGATATTTCTCGTAGAAGTTGATACGTGAGGGATTCTCGGCCAGCATCTGAGCAATACGCTCTTGTAGCAGTTCCTGAATGTCCTTCAATACAAGATTCTTTTCTTTGCTCTTGGCGAACTCACGACGGAGCAAATCAAAATCGATGCCACTAATATCGAAACGTCGTGACTCAGCAACCATCATCGTTGCTTCTGAATCTATTTCTATATGCTCATTCACTATCTCATTGATTGCCACACTAAGATCTGTGATGTCGGCATGCTTGCGTTTCTGCTGCAGTTCCTTGTAGATGGCTTCAATAGCATCTTTCTGCCGCTTCATCTCGGGCGTGATGTCCTCGCGGTCGAGGTACTTCCACAACTTCAACAGCGTAGAGGCAAACGTGCAGTATGACTTCCTGATTTCTGCCGTCTCGCACATCGCATTGGCTGCCTTCTTCAGCAACGACAGTTTCATAAAACTTTCTGCATGAATCAAGTCATCCAACACGAAACCATGCTCTTTCAGGAAGGCCGTAGCGGCAACTATCGTCTCCAGCACATGTTTGATGAGTTCCTTCTTGTCAATGGTTGGATCGTTACCATCTGTACCACCTTCCGGATTTGCAGTATAATCAGCCAATGCTTGGCGCAGGGCTTTCACGATGCCGATGTAGTCGATAATCAGACCATTGGTCTTTCCTTCTGCCACTCGGTTAGCACGGGCAATGGTCTGCATTAACGTGTGCGCCTTCATGGGCTTGTCGATGTAGAGGCAGGAAAGTGTCTTCACATCGAAGCCTGTCAGCCACATGGCGCAGACAAAGACCACACGCAGATGGGAATCGTCGGCCTTGAAGGCCTTGTCCAATTCCTCCTTCTCCATCCGCTCACGATGCTGCTTGATGTCGAGTCCCCACTTCTGGAACGTCTGTATCTCGTTCTGCTCTTGCGAAACTACCACGGCCATATCTGTCTCGCGCATCCATTCCAGTTTGCGCTGCATCTCCTGTGCCTCCTGTTGCGAGGTGCATTTGGCGACGGATTCTTCCAACGCCTTTATTTCGCGCTGCCAATACTCCTGCACATAGTTGAACATACGGACGCACGTCACCTTGTTATAACACACAAACATGGCCTTTCCCGAAGTCCACAGGTCGCTGTAATGATGTACAAAATCCTTGGCTATCAGGCGCAGACGCTTGGCAGCCGTCAGCAGATGCACCTCTTTGGCAAACTCCCGTTCCAGTTTAGCCAGTTGTGAGGCATCCAGTTCGCCTGCTTGTTCAAGGGCGGCTGCTATCTCATCGTTGATTTCAGGATTCTTCAGGTCTTGTATTTTCTCGCCACGATTCTCGTAATATAAAGGAACGGTAGCCTTATCCTCCACAGCCCGCTTGAAGTCGTAGATACTCACATAGCCACCGAAGGTACGCGCCGTGATGTTGTCGTTTGAAAGCAGGGGCGTTCCCGTGAAGCCGATACGATGGGCTGTCGGCAGCAGATGCATCAGGTTGTCGGCAAAGATGCCGTTCTGCGTGCGGTGTGCCTCGTCGCTCATCACGATGATGTCGTGGTCGGGGTAGATGGGGCCAGCCTTCGGGTCGTTGAACTTCTGAATGAGCGAAAAGATGAACGACGGATTGCCTTTTAGCTTCGTCTTCAAGTCCTCACCGCTGCTGGCGATGAACTTCTTCGCCTTCACATTGCCCAACAGACCGCAGTTCTCGAAAGTGTCGCTGATTTGCTTGTTCAGTTCGTCGCGGTCGGTCAGCACGAGGAACGTAGGTGAGCCCTCAAACTTACGACGAATCTTCTGGGAGAGAAACAGCATGGAATAACTCTTGCCCGAGCCTTGTGTATGCCAGAACACACCCAACTTTCCGTTCAGATACTGACGGTTGCGATACATCTCCACGGCTTGGTTTACACCCAAATACTGGTGGTTTCGGGCCAGAATCTTTGCCGTATGTCCTCCGCTATGGTCGTAGAGGATGAAGTTTTCCAGCAGGTCCAGGAAGTTTTCCTTCTTACAGATTCCCCTCAGCATCGTCGGAAGTTCGATGTTGCCTGCATCTTCCTCTGTCAGTCGTTTCCATTCGTGGAAGAACTCCCATTTCGAGTCGATGGTGCCCACACGCGCCTCCAGTCCGTTGCTGAACATGATGAAGGCATTGTGATAGAACAGTTGCGGAATCGTATCGAGATAATCGCGATAGTTCTTGTTGAAGGCATCCACCACTTCCACGTCGTGGTTCTTCAGTTCCATAAACAGCAAAGGCAGGCCATTCACGAAGCCCACGATGTCGGCTCGGCGATGATACAAGGCGCCATACACCCACATCTCGCGGACACACAGGAAGTCGTTCTTCTCTGGCGAAGCGAAGTCAATGACCTTGGCGCGTACCTCTTCCGTCTCGCCGTTCGGCTTCACGCGGGTCACGGGCACACCGTCCTTGATGTACTGATACTTCTGCTCGTTGATCTGCATCAGCGTCTGCGAGCTCATGTGTTCCGTCATGCGCTCCACGCACTCCTGCAGCTGCTTGTCTGTCAGCCAGGGGTTCAGCGTCTTCAGCGCCTTTCGGAAACGCTCCGTCAGCAGCACTTCATGATAGGATGTGCGCCCCAGCGTACCATTCACGCCGAGCACCTCCTTGTCGAAGGCATACACGCTCGTCCAGCCCAGTTCCTTCTCCAGCAACTCGGCCGCACTCCGCTGTATCAGTTGGTCTTCGCTATAGTCCTTTGCCATAATTACATGTATTTGGTAATCTTGAGAGCACTGTTATTAAAAATAGTATTTTTAGACAGCAGCAAGTCATAACCAGGATCATACCCTGGAGGTGGAATAAGATTATCTTGAGTTAGCAATTCACCATTTCCAATCCATTCTTTTGCCCGATCTATTCTTATTCTAATAATTGCGACAACATATGTTGATAAATCATAGTCCTCAGGTTTTCTTGAAGATGAATGTACGTTCTTTTTTATTACAAGTCCGTGTTGGGCATGAGGTCTCAAAAATATAGAAGGCAATGATTTTCTTAAATCAATTTCAATAATATCATTAGTAATACTAACACCATCTACAGATGGACTATATGAATAAGGAACAGCAATTAGCAGAACATACTGATATATTTCCTTTTCCCATCTTTCTTGAGACCAGTCAGCGGTTTTGCTTATTTTTTCAATTATAGGAATGGTCCGTTCTACATACTCTGCATATTTATCAATCTGCTCATTAATAACATATCTATTAAGCCCCATCCATAAAGCTACCCAATGATTATCAACAACATCTAAAAAACTTGTTGTTGCTCCATAATGCTGTAATACACCCTCTATTCTACATCTTGATCGTTCTCTATCTGTAACATTCAAATTCAAATCTGTTAATAGTTTGTTATCGTTAAAGAAACGATTAACAAGAATATCTATTTTTCTATCTTCAACTTGTAAATCATTTTTCTCTCTATATAAGGAAGGAATGAGCGAATTGTATAATTCACATTGCCCTCTACTATATACATTTCCATAAGTTCTATTCAAATATTTGAGAAGACCAACTAGTCTGTTAAAGCCATAAACAGAAAAAGCTTCATATATTGGAACTTTATGTCCATTTTTAAATTCATAACTTTTCTCAATACATTCTGTATCACGAATAGTCATGATAGAAGTCATTTTTGAAATCGATTTTCTAATAGATGCCCCTTGCTTTGAAGATTTGATAATCTCTTCACTTGTTCTAATAATACTTTTGCCATTGAAAAAGTAGAATGTTTTTTCTCCGCTTCTTGATGCAACATAACAAGCGGAAGAAGATGGTTTAACGATTATTTTTATACTGCTTTTCCCATCAGAATCTACATGTAATATGTCTATTAACCCTTCTGTTGAAGGGCCAATTTTCTTTATTTTTTTGTGGATTAAAGTCTGGAGTCTCTCAATAGAGGAAGAATTACCATCATTTATACTATATACTATTTCACCACCATTCGTGTTGAGAAAAGCACATATTTTCATCAGATCTTTTGACTTCCATGATGAACGTGCTATTTTATTATTTGAAATAGGTTCTTTATTCATATTGCATTAATTATATTATTTCTTCACTCACCAGTTGGTCTTCGCTATAGTCCTTTGCCATAATACTACATTTTCATTTCTTTATGAAGTGAGTCCAATTCTTTTTGAAGAGCAAAATCGTTTTGAATAAGTTTTGCTTCACGTATTTTCATAAAATGATGATTCATTTCCAACTGCTTGAGTCTTTTCTCAAGCGATTCTCGATTGTCTGCTGTCGCTGACTTCAGTTTATACCGAACATCTTTCATTTCAAATTCCAGATTTTGTATAGCAACCGCATTATAGAAAGCTTCAATCCGATAAAGCGAAAGATGCTCACTACTAGTTGTTCGGCTGTTCTCACGCATCAGAATCGACATAAGCCTTGTTGACTTGTTGCTATACCTAATGGAAAGAAAAGTCAATACAACAGAGACTATGATGCTAAACAAAGCAATTGCTATCGTTATATATTCGCAGTTGTTCATATTGTTAAACTTTTAATTCTCCGCTCATCAGCTTTGGAAGCAAGCGGTCGCGGGCTTCGGTTAGGAGGCGGATTTGAGATTGATTCTTTAGAATCTTATTAACCATTTCTTCCACAAAAGGACAGAATCTTTCTACCAGGTCTTTACGCGGAATCACCATCATTGTTCCCATCATTGCATCCGGCTTCAAATGCAATACGTTTACACCGTTTGCAAGTGGTGAAATCCGTTTGCTTATACCTCCATAACGCATTGCGCAATACAAATAAATAATTGGAACACTATACGGGATTATTTTTATTAAGTCCATTGAGAATGTCGCAGGCTCATTAAAGTCAGGAATCAATGCCACATGTCCTACTAATCGTCTTTCTTGTGTCATGTCCGTAACGCCCATGACCAAATCCCCCTTTTGGAGTGTTTGTTCTGGCTTATACTCACCAATGAATCTTTTTTCTGCATCTCGTTTATAACCACCAAACGCTTGGATGTTTTTTAAGTTGACCATTATACAACCTTCATCTGATATTTCATTTGATGAGTATGACTTACCACGAACGTAAGAAAACAATTCACCCAGAGTTTTCTTCTCCCACCCCTCAGGCACACCATCGACAATCTTGGTGTTTTCGTGGCCGGGGAAGTGAAGGTCAACGAACCATTCCTTATAGAGTCGCTGCGCTGCTTCCTCCAATAACTTTATCTGCTTCTGATAGTTCTCTATCAAAGAGTCGTAGCGGGAGAGAATGGCGGCGATACGGTGCTGGGTAGATAGTTCAGGCAAGTCTATCTTCAAGTTCCTTATAGTTGGAAGGTTAACATGAGCTACTGTAGCACCATTTGCTGTGCTCAAGAGATTGTACTGCTGTTTAGGCGCTAAAAGAAAATAAGTAAGGAAGGCTGGATTTACTATTTCCTGATTAGGCCTAATAAGCACAGTCCTTTGACCAAGACAAACCTTTTCTCCTTTTTGAATCAATGCAACATTACCAGCTGTGGCTTCACGGGCAAAGATTAAATCGTTCTCCTGCGGAATGGCACGAGCATTTCTCTTGTTATAAACGTCCTCACAAACACGATGCATCCCATCATAGACAAGTCTTCCCTTGCCAATGTTGGGAGTACGTACTAATGGGAACCCTTCTCCTTCATCTTTAGCTGTTGTGTGAGGACAATCAACGATGAGTTCACAGACTTCATTTAACAAAAACTCACTCATACCTCATCCTCCTTTTGTTTTTTGTCTCTGAGTTCGTTTTCAATATCCTCAATAGATGGCAAAGCGCTCTTGAAGTCCTCGGTCAGTTTGTCGAAGATTTCAACGGAAGAGACCCCAATGGGAGATTCTACTCCTTGTAGAGTATATTCTGCCACAACATCGTTTTTGTCTTTACAGATGAGGAGACCGATGGTTGGATTGTCGTGCTCGGTGCACATCAGTTTGTTGACTGCTGTGACGTAGAAATTTAGTTGTCCAATGTGCTCAGGCTTGAAGGCTGTTGCTTTCAGCTCTATCACCACATAGCAATGTAGGCGCACATGATAGAATAGCTGGTCAATGTAGAAATCTTCATCTCCAACGCGGAGGTGTACTTGGTGACCGTAGTAGGTGAAGCCCTTACCCAGTTCCAGCAAATACTTAGAAATGTGAGAGTCGAGATGTTCCTCCAATTCTCGTTCCTGCATATCCTGACGCACGCCCATGATGTCTATAACGTAGGGATCTTTTGTTATTTGCTGTGCAAGGTCGCTCTGCGGTGTGGGTAGTGTCCGCTTGAAATTGCTAATAGCCTTTCCCTGCCGTTCGTAGAGGTTGCTGTCTATCTGCCAGTCAAGTACCATACGGCTCCAATTGTTTTCAACGGTCTTTTGAACATAGAACATGACCTTTTCTGGCGCTTTCAGAAATTTATCCATAAGCAACTTGTGATGTCCCCATGGGACAGAAAAGATCAGCGGTTCAGAATTGCCCCCAACTTGGGGGTAATTTGAGAGATTACTAATTTGTGGAGATTTACCCTCAACTTGGGGGGAGATTCTCATTGCATTTGAGTAAAGCATATAAAATCTCTTGATATAGCCGAGATTCGTAGGAGAGAATCCTTTGGTATCAGGGAACTCTTCCTTTAAGTCAAGACTAAGGTTCTTGAAGAATTCAGAACCGTAGGTATTTTCAAAATTACGCTCGACAATATCTTGACCTAAAGACCAGTAAAATTTCAGCAGTTCACTATTCACCTTCACAGCAGCTTTAATCTGGCTCTGGCGAAAACGCTGGCTGAGGGACTTCAGCCATTCTGCATATTCTTTATTTATACTTAATAGCTTACTCATTTCAGTTCCTCCCATGCTTTTTGTATCTCGTCCATTAATGCGTTGGCTTCTTGGTTCAACTGCGCTAACTCTGCATGTATCTCGTTCATGCGCTCATGGAAATCTACACCGTCGTCTTCCTGCTCGGCTACACCGACGTAAGCACCAGGGGTAAGCGAATAGTTCTTTTCCTCAATCTCCTGAATGGAGGCTATCTTGCAGAGGCCAAGCACATCCTTGTATTCACCATCGCCAAATTTCTCTGTAAGCCATTCAAACTGGCGAGCCGTTTCAAGAAGGTCTTCCCAATACTCTATAGTTTCTTTCCATTCAGCTTCTACCTGTTTCTTCTCTTTTCGGGTGGCAGCAGCAATGGCATCTTTTGCCTGTTTCTTCTCATATTCTAAACAAGCAGCAAACCTTGTGGAGTATTCCTTTTCGCCATTCTTAATAACTTCTTCTAGTCTTTCTTTCGTCAATGGAGCTGATACATTATCAAGTATCTCAATATAATCCCTAATCAGCGATTGATATTTTTCTTTCTCTCCACGATATAGATGAACGATGGCTTGCAGGTTGCGAAGTTGCCACTCCGTCCATTCGTTGAGGGTACGATCAACCACGGTATAGTAATTGCGGGCATCGATGAAGAGTACCTTATCACGAATATCAGCATGCTTGTTGCGGTCGAAGAACCACAGCGAGCAAGGCAACGAGAGCGTATAGAAGAAGTTGTTACCCACGCTGACCATCACATCCACATCACCTGTACGCACTAGTTTTTCACGGATGTCGCGATCTTTGTTCGCACTATCGGTAGCAGAACTTGCCATTATGAAGCCTGCGCGTCCGTGGTCGTTCAGGTAGGCATAGAAATAACTAATCCAAAGATAGTTGGCGTTACCTATCTCCTTTGTCTTCTGATTCACGCCAGGCAAACCAAATGGAAGACGCCCGGCAGCAGAAGCAGACTCGGCTTTCACTTTATCGACATTGAAGGGCGGATTAGCCATCACATAGTCGCACTTACCGGCGAGGTTATGGGCATCGTGGTAGAAGGAGTTGGCCTCGTCGCCAGAGATGATTCGGCCGTTCAAACCATGAACAGCCATGTTCATCAGACAGAGCTGGGCATTGTACTCCACCTTCTCCTGTCCATAAAAAGTCATCTGGGTATTGGCATTGAGTCCTGCCTGATTCACAAAGTCGCCAGTCTGCACGAACATGCCACCAGAACCACAGGCAGGGTCAAGCATCACGCCTTGCGTGGGCTCCAGCACGTTCACCAACATTTTTACTAATGACTTTGGCGTAAAGAACACACCATCGTCTGAGGCTACTGCCTTGGCAAACTTTGAGAGGAAGTATTCATAAATGCGCCCGATGATGTCGCCACCTACCTCGTCAATGGTCTTATTGTTGAAGATACGAAGCAGTTCGCGCAAGAGGTCATCGGCAAACATCGTGTAGGTTTTGGGCAGTACGCCCGTCAGTTGTTCGCTTTGATCTTCCACCAGTTGCATGGCATTATTAACGGCTTCGCCCAACGAGTTGATTTCTTGGCCGTCTTTGGTCTTCAAACCAACAGCCACGATGTTGTCTGGCAGATTCACAAGATAGTCGAACTGCGCTTCACGGGGCAGATACAATGCACTCTTGGCAGCGAAATCGCTGGGCTCTACGGGCATCACACGCCCTCCACGGCTGGGGCGATTCTGCAGGATCTCAGTTTCCACCATCTTATATCGACTGTAAGCATAGCGCAGAAAAAGCAATGCCAACACAGGCATGCAATACTGGCTGCTGGTCAGTTTACTGCCTTGTCTTAAAAGGTCTGCCGATTCCCATAGTTCGGCTTCAAGTTTTCGTATATTGATCATTCTTTATATATTTGCAGGTTCCTCCTTTAACCTTAAGGCTTCAGAATCTAATGTCATTTGATAAATCTCTATGTTAGGATTCAGCTTCTTTGCAACGTCAATAATCTTAGCCCTATTACGAGGCAATATGTTTACGCCTAAGTACACAGACTCAAAACAATCACGGGATAGGGGTAAGTAATGCCTAATTTCTTTCCAGTCAACGACCTCATCTTTTTTGAAATCTTCTGGTATGTCTCGTCCAGCATGAACCCAAACTGGGTCTTTTGTTATTATGCGAACCTCTTGCTCATGTTCCCAATCTTTTGCCTTAGTGAGCAACAAATCGTCCCATGATGGATGGTCTTTGAAATAATCAGGCTTTTGCAATATGTCTTTGTATTTAACTTCTCCTGCAAAAGGGAACATAACTCCGAAAAACTTGTATTGACAGCATTTCAAAACAGCTTCTTCGTTTAAGCCAATACATATACCCTTATGATTAGTGTAATACGCCCACATCAACAGAGAGTCATGTACCTTTGATAGGCAACACATCCAAGTACTGTTTCTCAGGTTCTCCATATCGTTCTCTCCTTTTGAGGAAAGGAAATCAGCAGGAGGCCAATTGTGTGGGCGTTCGGGAATATGCGAATAGTCAAAGAGTGCAGGATGACAGTCAAATGGGTCGTTAAATTTAGTGGCATTGGTGAACTGTAGATTGTGATGCTCCAGCATCGCCAACCCACCGTTGAAGTCGAGATATTTGAATAACGTTATAGCCATATTCCCGTTATATCTATTACTTGACCTGTTTCGCCATCTACATCATCTTTTGCACGTTGTCAACATGATGTCTTTTCTTGGCTACAAAATTACACTATTTCTCTCGAATAACCTTCGGTTATGCAGACTATTTGCCGTTTTGTGGCTCTTTTTTATGATTTTTTGTGGGAATTGCCCTTTTAGATGGCAACGAATCGTACAAAAATCAAATTGTTGGTTGAATTTCATTCTTCCAACTCTCGTCATGGCAAAACTCAAACAAGTTTGGCATTGCTCATCTAACTTAACGAGTTGGTTGAATTTCATTCTTCCAACTCTCGTCATGGCAAAACTCA
>Ga0129306_1001432_pt1 | contig 26919 bp, 24 predicted proteins | sample P827metagenome_FD_94438 | JGI IMG/M metagenome (GOLD analysis project Ga0129306, IMG submission 94438) | Capybara group fecal microbial communities from Wisconsin, USA - P827 metagenome | ecosystem: Host-associated > Mammals > Digestive system > Large intestine > Fecal | place: USA: Wisconsin...
ACTTAAGCGCCTTGGTTCGGATATATCCGCTTATCCCATTCTCAGGATCGGTGCGGGATATCATGACAGCAGCATATCCGGATACACATCTGCGGAAGCGATACGAAGCAGACTGGAGCAGACCGGGATGTGTGATGATATAGCAGGGAGCATGCCGCCAGAGATATCCGGCCTGATGAAAGAGGGATACGAACATACCTATCCCGTCACGATCTATGACATGACACTGATAGCAGAATACATGCTGCTGACCAGATCCGCCGATGAACTCGAAGGGCTTCAGGACATGAACCGTGATCTGGCCAACCGTATGCTCAAGGCCGCCTCAACTCTGTCTGATCAGGCAGGTTCACGCGAAGGCGAAGCCGCGGATGATTACGGTCTCCCGGACCTGATCGGATCCATGCGTACAAAGGAAATGACATATACAAGACTCAGCAGATCCGTGCTCCACTGCATCCTGGATCTGAAAGACATGACCAGAGACGGATCAGGCGCATTGATTCCCTGTCCCTGCACACGCATCCTCGGATTCAGATCGGATGCTTCAGAGCTGATGCATGCCATGTCGGCAAGTACGCGCATACCCCTTGTCAATAAAGCCGGTGATGCACATGAGCTCCTTTCACCGGAAGCCTTTGCCATGTTCGAGGCAACGCTCCGTGCAGACAGGCTCTATGACATGATACTCAGACATAAATACGGCACCCGCCTTAAAGACGGATGCCGCATATCTCCTGTCATTCTGTGACCTGTTACATTCCGTAACCGGTCATCTAAGCAAAACTCATTCCTGCCCGTTCCAGCAGTATGTACACAGATTCTCCGGAGGGATCCCGACTGCATCGAGCATGTCATCGAGACGGTTGAATCGAAGGGATGTGAAATTCAGTTTCTGTCTGATCCCCTCGACCATATTCTCATACTCTTCCGTATCCGGATCGGCATATCTGCGAAGCTTCTCCTCAGATACGTTATCTCCCTCAAGCTCCTCGATCACCGTGCGTGTGATCAGTTCCATCTCGGAATTGGATCTGGAGAAGTTCAGATACTTACATCCGAACAGAAGCGGCGGACATGCAGGTCTGATATGCACTTCCTTCGCTCCGCTCTCATACAGGAACTCCGTGGTCTCACGCAGCTGTGTTCCTCGAACGATCGAATCGTCGATGAGCAGCATCTTCTTGTCCTTGATAAGCTCATGAACAGGCAGCAGCTTCATGCGCGCGATCAGATTACGCTTGGTCTGCATGGTAGGCATAAAGCTCCTCGGCCATGTGGGAGTATACTTGATGAACGGTCTTGAGAAGGGTATTCCCGACTCATTGGCATAACCAACCGCATGAGCAGTACCGGAATCAGGCACACCTGCGACTATATCTGCTTCCACATTGTCGCGCTTGGCCATGTTGGCACCGCAGTTATATCGCATCTGCTCGACATTGATACCTTCATATGATGCGGACGGATATCCGTAATATACCCACAGGAAAGTACATATCTTCAGATCACGTCCGGGGGCGACAAGCGTCTTTACTCCGTTTGCATCGAACACCACGATCTCACCGGGGCCGAGTTCCCTGTCGTCACTGTAACCCAGATTCAGATATGAGTAGCTCTCAAAGCAGGCACAGTGGGCGCCTTCTTTCTTGCCAAGGATGACCGGAGTCCGTCCGTGCTTATCCCTGGCGGCATAGATCCCCTTGGGTGTCAGTATCATCAGTGACAGAGAGCCGTCGATAACATCAAGAGCATATTTAATTCCCTCGATGAGATTTTCCTTTGTGTTGATGAGCGCTGCCACCAGTTCCGTGGCATTGATCTCACCGTTACTCATCTCAAAGAAATGAGTGCCCTTATTAACGATATCTGCCACCAGTTCTTCCGAATTATTTATCTTGCTGATGGTAGTGATGGCAAAGGAACCGTGATGCGATCTCATGAGTATGGGCTGTGCCTCGTAATCCGATATGCACCCTATTCCCATATATCCGTCCAGTTCAGGCAGTTCCTTGTCAAACTTCGTCCTGAAAGGTGTATTCTCTATGCTGTGTATCGATCTGGAGAATCCCGTCTCGGGATCATATACTGCCATTCCGGCACGTCTGGTTCCGAGATGCGAATGATAATCCGTTCCGAAATATAGATCAAATGTACATTTTTCTTTTGATGCTACTCCAAAAAAGCCGCTCATCTGTTACCTCATTCAGTTAATTGTTTTGTTATGGTCAGGATGTTGGAACCATCCTTATATTCGTAGGCCACGTCGTCCATGGTCTTCTTGACCATATATATGCCCAGACCGCCTATCTGCCTCTCATCGGCCGACAAAGTCACATCCGGATCGGGTTTGGCCAGCGGATCAAAAGGCACGCCCTGATCGGTCAGCACGATCCTGGCAGTCTGTTTGTCATCGGATATATCTATACCGACTTTAGCCATGCCGGTACCGGATTCATATGCATAACTGGCGATGTTGACAAACATCTCTTCAACCGCGATATCTATCTGGATCTGCACCGTCATCGGACATCCGGCCAGTTCCAGCTCACCGTCAATATGATCCAGCACAAGCTGGAGATTATCGATTTTTGCTTCTATACTGAGTTCTTTCATATCACTTCACTCACCGTGCGTCGGGATCATCGCCTCTCGCAATCTTGATCGCGACTTTATTCTTATACATGCGCCTGTCAGCCTCACGGAACAGCTCATCCTGATCATACGGTTTCTCTGCATGGATTACTCCGCATGCCATAACACATTCCGGAACCGGGGTCTCGTCATTCAATCTGTCAAGAGCAGCCTCCCATCTCGCCTTAAGATCACAGGTTTCGGCTTTGGACAGATTGCCTGCTACTATCAGGAATTCATCTCCGCCGACACGGAATCCGTATATATTCTCACCGCACACTTCCCTGATACTTGCGGCCGACTTGAGTATGAGCTCGTTACCCATCTCATGACCCATGGTATCATTGGTGCGCTTTAAATAATTCACATCCATGTTGAAAATTGAGATGCTGTCAAAGAACGGAAATACGTTTTTGCACATATCGGCATATTTACCGCGGTTATATAACCCGCTCAGAGCATCATGCTCATTTTCATACATGACCTGTTCACGAAGCAGTGCATTCTCTATGCTGATCTGAAACTCGTTATACAGCATCTCCTGCACGCGTATGTCGACCTCTGCCTCTGCCGCAACATAAAGGGCATAGCCTGTATCGGCCACGGTCCTGCCGCTGCTGATGCACACCAGATCCATCCCGTCCAGATCATCACGTGAAGTCGTTTCTCCCACCGTGCCTTCATATTCGATACCCGTAACAACACAGGACGTGATCTGTTCTTCGTTTTCCGTACTGATCATGTATCGGACAGTCACGCCGCGTCTCTCCACATATAATACGGCAGTATCACCCTGAAGATACTCAAGTGCGATCGGCAGACAGTCTTCGGGAGAATCCGACAGTGCAGCAATGATATCACTCTGACAGTCGGCTACGGTACGCCATTCACGGCTGTATACGGACAGCTCCCTGAACATCTCTGCATAATCACTGATATCATACACATGATGGATCAGTCTGCGTTCATCACGGTCACATATCATAAATGTGTGGACCTTGTAGAAATGACCGTTATCCTTATCCGCGATCTCCCATTCCACACCGGCATTATCTATGTTGTCTTCTCTGTATACGGCGGCCCATTTCTCCCATTGATCATCAGAGAATCCCAGACCGTGATTACGATATATCATCCTCCATGATATATCGGTAATCACCATTTCGCCGATCTTATGAAGTATATTACTGCTTATGATAGTATCTATGTCTGACATCGCCGCTTATCTGAGAATCTCGTCAATAGTGGTTACTGTACTGAAGGTACCCTTATGACGCGAAATGATCTCCTTCATCTTGGTTAATTCAAAATAGTTGATGTAACAGATAAGAGTCTTGTTCTCACCGCTTATCGCTCCGTATGAATCCATGACGGTACAGGTCTTGTTAAGCTCTGCCTTGATATCCTTGATCAGCTCATCCGTATTCTTGGTAATGATGGTCACCTGCTTGATCGCTTCAAAGTGATCGGTATAGTGATCTATGATCATAGTTGCGACCACATATACGAGAAGGCTCATCAGTGCGGCATTACGATTGATCAGCAGAAAAACCGTCAGGTATACACAGGCATTGAACCCTATCAGGATGTAGGACATACTGAAGTTCTTGCCTGTACGGTCGGATATCTTGCGGACCACGATATTCGCGAATATCTCGGATCCGTCTATACATCCTCCGTGACGGAGTATCAATGCAAGTCCCGCACCCAGCAAAGCACCGCCGAATGCTACCGCCAGAAAGTGCTCGGTGTTGATCTCAAACGGGATCTCTTCAAAGCACTCGAGTCCCACCGTATAAGCTATGGAACCGACAAGTGCACGCACGCCGAAGTTCTTACCGAGTATCACCACACCAGATATCAGGAACGGCAGAAATACTACAATAACGCAGAGCGAAAGTTTGAATCCGGTAAGCTTGCTGATGATGATCGCAATACCGGCGGTTCCGTAATCGATCGCATCGTTCGGCAGCAGTATGCATGCGACCGAAAAGCTCGCCATAAGTGCTCCGAGAACGATCATGAAAAAAGACATTATATTGTCAAGCTTCTTATTGATGCTCAGGATCATCGTTCAGAACTCACTCTATATCCAGGATTTCAGAGAATCCGGTCACATCAAATATCGATCTTACAGGCCCGGGAGTATTGATGACCTTCATTGAACCACCCACAAGATCCATAGCCTTTCTGGCGGAAAGAAGGATCCTGAGTCCGTTACTGGATATATAAACCAGCTTAGAAGCATCAAACACGATCTCATGGACGATTTCCAGATGCGGTCTGATCTCGGCATCGAGCTTAGATGCAGCTCCGGTATCCAGCTGGCCGATGAGCTCCACTTCCATCTTCTTATCGATTATGCGACTCTTAACTTCAAACATAGGTCAATCTCCCCGGTTGTCTTGCTATATGCCGTGATAACGGACTCGCAGGTACAATGCAAGACATATCATACCTACAGTATCTATCACATGAAATATGACCGATGACCACACGATTCCGATGTCTCTTCCAAGGACCGAAAAAGTAGCCATCTCCAACCCCGTCGATGAGAGCAGATACACAGAAGCCGCCAGTATCGCAACGAGCTTCAGCGTCTTATCATCCAGGAATATCGCCGTCATGATGACACCGAGCAACAGCGCTATGAGCATACCCTGATACTTGAAGCTGTGTGACAGATTATACAGAGATGTATATGCATCGGTCATCAGCTTGCCCGATTCGGCGATCGCATCATATAATCCCAGGGCAAAAAGGCGGTATACCTCGGAGAAAACCTCATACATGAGCTGGACGCCCACGAATATCACAAACCATGTCTCCAGAAGTTTGCGTATGATCTCTCCGTTGAGATTCGAAAGGCTGCTGCCGAATATCTCCTCCTGAAGCGCCGCCATATCGGCACGCTCTTCCTCGGGGATCAGTTCAAAGTATCTCCTGGTCTTGCGGAGCGCTACGATGAATACACATGCCGAAAGGATGATGGTGATCATGGCTATGCATGACTGGATGCGCCATACCATCTGATCTGCCATGTCAGGGAGCATCCCTCCGCGTCTGACCAGAGTTCTGGCAGCCCCGGACAGGACAAAACCGATGAATCTGATCATAGTTACCAGCAATATAACATTGGACAGAATATGCTTCTTAGGACTGAAATACATTATCTATAGTCTATGCGGCCGGCCGTTCAGTCGCTGAATCCGTCGGGATTCATGGACTGCCATCTCCACGAGTCCTCACACATCTCTTTGATCCCGTACTCTGCCTTCCAGCCGAGTTCCTTTGCTGCCAGATCTGCCGAAGCATAACAGGTAGCTATATCACCGGGACGTCTGTCTTTGATGGAATAAGGGATCTTCTGTCCCGTTGCCTCCTCAAAGGCATGCACGAGTTCGAGAACGCTGACTCCGTGTCCCGTTCCGAGGTTATATATCTTCAGTCCGCATTTCTCATTTATCTTCTCAAGTGCTTTGACATGCCCTTTTGCCAGATCGACTACATGGATATAATCCCTGACACCGGTGCCGTCAGGAGTATCGTAATCATTGCCGAACACTCCGAGTTCCTGAAGCTTGCCGACTGCAACCTGAGTGATATAAGGCATCAGATTGTTCGGTATGCCGTTCGGATTCTCTCCTATCAGGCCGGACTTATGTGCACCTATGGGGTTAAAGTATCTGAGAAGGATAACGTTCCACTCGGGATCGGCCTTCTGGATATCAGTCAGGATCTGCTCGAGCATCGATTTGGTCCAACCGTAAGGATTCGTGCAGGATTTCTTCGGACACTCCTCGGTGATCGGAACAAACTCGGGATCCCCGTATACTGTTGCCGACGATGAGAATATGAAGTTCTTGACCCCATGCTTTCTCATGGCATCCAGCAGCACCAGGGTACCCTGAATGTTATTCTCATAGTACTCCCACGGCTTGGATACGGATTCGCCGACAGCCTTAAGCCCCGCAAAATGAATACAGCAATCCACATTCTCCTTATCCAGAATGTCGTTCATGGCTGCGGGATCGGTGATATCCGCCTTGTAAAAAGGGACACTCTTTCCGGTGATCTTCTCAACTCTCTGAAGACTCTTCTCGGAAGAGTTGACAAGATTATCAACAACAACCACATCGTATCCGCTCTCTATAAGCTCTACTACTGTATGAGAGCCGATATAACCGGCTCCTCCGGTAACCAGTATCTTCATGACGATCTCCTTGACCGGGGTTTTCTCCCGGGGTGTAAAACGCACAAAGGGAAGCCTTTCACAAGACTTCCCCTGTCAGTCAGTTCTTATCGAAGCTTTTTCTCTATAACAAGCTCTACGCTGCTGCCCTTGACCGCAACCTTGACGTCATCGGCCAGATTGGCAACTATGGACTTCTCAAGTTCATCCCAGGCCATGTTAGCTGCGGGATTATCAGCTTTGAGGTCCTCAACACTGTCCCTGTATGTATTCAGGGACCAGGTATAATCCATTGTCTGTATAGAGGATACATCGGTCATTCCCATGGAAGAATACATGACGGAACATCCGCCGTACTCAGCTTCCAGGCTTCCGACTTCATCCATGGTATACATACTGTTCTCAACTATCTCACGGATCTTACCCATTACGCCTATAGCGGCGGAATTGGTCTTACTCTTGGATGCATCTATAAGAGCGCGTTTCTTCTTGTAGTCCATGTCTGTCTCGGCAAGCAGATGAATATATGCCTTATCGTCAGACTTGCTCTCAATCCAGAATAATGCATCAAAATCTTCAGCTATCGCTGTGACCATACCGAGAGCTTCCTCTACGAGCAGATGAATGCGAAGCGCTGTCTTATGATCCAGATTCTCATATTCGGTAAACCGGTCAGCGACCTCAAGGGCCTCTTCTCTTCCGATGCCCCAACCGTCAACTTTAATCTTATCAGTAAGCATTGCGTCTCCTTATTCTATCGTCAAAATATCCGAGAAACCGGTAACATCAAAAATCTCTTTAACTTCTTCGGTAGAGTTTCTGATCACCATGGTGCCCTGCTTGTTCATGATCTTCTGTGCAGACAGGAGAACTCTCAGACCCGCACTGGAGATATACTGCAGATCCTTGATGTCAAATATCAGCTCGCTGACACCGTCTATATTGGCCTTCAGATCGTTCTCAAGCTGAGGTGAAGTAGATGTATCAAGTCTTCCCTCCAGATTGACGATCAGCTCGGATCCGTTGGTATCCATAGAAATGTTAAGCATTTTATTACCTCCCATAAATATAAATCACGACTTATATATTATAGCAAACTATCGGTATGTTTAGTAGACCATTTATTCTGATTTGTTCAGGCTCTGCCGTTCAATCTGTTTATTACATCGGCCTTCAGTTTAACCGTATCTATCTTGCCCGATCCCAGCATGGGAAACTCCTCATATATTTCAAAATATGACGGGATCTTGAACCTGCCCAGTTTGGGCGAGAGCTGTTTGCGGACCGACTCTTCATCAAAAGTTGCACCGGACTTAAGCTTAATGCAAGCCGCAACCTCTTCTCCGAAGAACTCGCTGGGCACTCCCACGACTCTGACATTATCTATGATATCCAGTTCGGACAGGGCATTCTCCACCTGTATGGGCATGATATTCTCTCCGCCTCTTATTATCAGTTCCTTGAGTCTGCCCGACAGACACAGATAACCGTCTGCGGCAATATGCCCCAGATCGCCCGTATGAAGCCAGCCGTTCAGATCTATAGATTGATCATCCAGAGCAACTTTATAGTATCCGGTCATCAGGTTATAACCCTGTATGCATATCTCTCCGTCCTTCCCTTCGGGAACCGGCTCTCCACTCTCGGGATCCAGTATGGTGATCTCTATGTTTCTGACCGGTTTACCTACGGTATGGAGCACGTGGTCATCGGTGTCTTCATAATCGGTTATGCTGACAGGAGCCATCTCGCTCAGTCCGTATGAAGAGAAGAAATGGTTGTTCGGCATCATCTGCCTGAACAGATGTATCTGAGCCTCTGTAGCCGCCGATCCGGAGATAATGGTGCATCGGATCGAAGACAGCTTATCGGCATCGAAACTCTTGTTATTGATAAGTGCTATCAGCATCGTGGGGACGGAATGGAATATCGTACATCTCTCCCTGCTGATAAGTTCCATGATGGTGTCTGTATGAATATTCGGCGGAATATGTATCACGGAATCCGCCATGGCATTGGCTATGAGTCCAGCCACCAGTCCGAACACATGGAAAAGAGGAAGTATCAGGCACATACTGTCATCGGAACAAAGTGTCTGATCCTCGCAGTTGTATCTGCCGGCATTGAGCAGATTATATGACGACAGCAGAACCCCTTTTGGTCTGCCGGTAGATCCGGATGTAAAGATCATCACAGCCGTATCATCGGCTTCCACTTCAGCTTCGAATATACCGGATGTCGCAGCGGGCTCTCCGAATCTCTGCTTCAGATCGATACCGGAGCTGATACTGTATTGATGTCCTTCAGGTATATGAGCGGTCTCCATGAGCTGCCGGAGAAATGTCTCATCTCCTCTCATTTCGACCATCTCGCCGTAACACAGATATGCCGCCTCTCCGACCAGCGCCGTGTTTCCTATCTCCTGTGCCGCCTGGGAGGGATTGATCAGGATGGCTATACCGCCCAGCTTCTGTATCGCATAAAAGGCACATATCCAGTTTATGGAATTAATACCGCACAATGCTACATGTGATCCGCGGCTTACTCCCATTCCGGCCAGATCCGAAGCGATGATGCGGGCACACTTGTCAATATCAGACCATGTATACGAGTCTGATGCCGTAACGACAGCAACACGGTCCCCGGATTCTCTGACCTTGGCCTTCAGAAAATCCTTGAAGGAAAGCTTGATATACTCAGAAAGATCTGCTTCGGCGGTCTTTAAGGGGATGATAGTGTCAAATCCGGTTGTCTCGAATATCTTGAGGACCTGAGGGCTGACATTGATCACATTCATGCGCTCATCCGGAAACCTCTTTCGGCAGATGAGCAGTTCTCTGAGTCCCGCGGACGATATGTATTCAACACCCTTAAAATCGATCACGACTTCGGGGGCATCCTGCGGTATGTCGGCTATGACCGGTCTTAACTCGGCGGATGTCTCAGTGTCTATCCTGCCCGTAACGATAAGCTTATAAGCGCCGTTATCCTCATTGAGGATCTCAATTGTCATCGGAATTCTCCTTTTTTTCGCAGGAATCCCCGGGATTCCTGAATATCAGCATATGCTGAACCGACCAGCTCACCAGGAACATGATCATCTCAACGGGTATCTTGGCCAGATACCTGTTGACGCCAAGGCCTGTCAGATACTTGAGCAAAAGCGTATTGCAGATTATGATCGCGACCGCCAGCAGGATATACTGGACAGCCGACTTCACCACGGATACCCGGCTCTTGAACACCACATTACGGTTGATCGTGTAGTTTACCGTGGCGCTGACTATTCGTGCAGCGACATTGGAAAAGACCAGCTGTCCCGTGACTGCATTCAAAATACAGTACAGCAGATAATCCACGCAGAATCCTATGAGCGATGACCCCGAGAATCTGAGTATTTCCCAGTATATCTTTGCGGAATCGATCAGAGGATTAAAATGCGATGATGCATTATCGTTAAGATATATGGTCTCGATCGGGACCTCCCTGATTGGGACATGTGCGCGTGCCATCTGCATGAGCATATTCATCTCATATTCGTAACGTTCGCCCTGTATTTCCAGGAGTGAGGGGATGAGCAGGTCTGAGAAGGCTCTGAGTCCTGTCTGGGTATCATATACGCTCACTCCGCTTGAGATACGGAATACGAATCTGGTTATGGTATTACCGGCTCTGCTCTTAAACGGGACCTTGCCGGTAAAGCGTCTGCTCCCGAGCACGAGAGCCTCTCTTTCGCTCTCGGACCGCTCGCATACACTGATGGCATCATCGGGCCTGTGCTGTCCGTCCGCATCTACGCACACTACGGTATAAGGAGCCGTGAAATGCTCGCTGATATACTTAAGGCCGGTCTTAAGGGCTTCACCTTTTCCGCGGTTTATATCATGAGTAAGGACTGTGGAGTGCGAAGAAGCCTCTTCAAAGACAGGATTACACTCCGGTGATGAGCCGTCGTTGACAACAACGACATCAAAGCCGTTTACAGAGAGGCCTGACAGAACATCGATAAGTTGTCTGTCGGGTTCATAAGCCGGGATGAGTGCGATTCGTTTGGATGTGGACATATCGTGATTATAGCAGTTAAGGATGGTTTAAGCAAAGCGACCGAAGGTCGTTCTGCACAAGCCCCGCATCCGCCGGAGCTTAAGCAAAGCGACCGAAGGTCGTTCTGCACAAGCCCCGCATCCGCCAATCGCAAGCGATCGGCGGATGCAGGGCTTGCGCAGAATAATCCAGGAGTACAGAAAACGTTCTTACAAGCGAGCTTGTGACCGTTTTCTGTACTCCTGGATTACTTTGCTTAATGCGACAGCACGATACGGGAGTCGAACCCGCCTCCTCAGCTTGGGAAGCTGATATACTACCGATGTACTAATCGTGCGGATGACCGGTACATCCGGTCAGTGTATATCTTACTGGTTCGTCATGTTCTGGACAGTCTCGTATACCATGATACGCGAGTTGTCCATCTCAGGCATCCCGATAAAGATGCAGCCGTAGTTGAATCTCTTGTCAGCTTCCTTGACGATACGTACTATCTCAACGAAAGCATGTAACGTCTCCTGCGTCCAGATCTTCAGGAATGTCTCATATACGGCACCTATCTGAAGTGCTTCCGAGCACGTGAAACCGATACCGGTCTTGGAAACATCGGTAATATCAATGCTGACCTGCTCACCGCTTCCGCCGTCAAGTCTCTTGATCACCAGAGTACTTTCAAGAGCATGTCTTTCGCTTTTTCTTCTCTCTTCCATTGTAACCTCCCGGGGTGAAATACCTACTAAATCTTACCCCTTAATAAGCTCTGGTGTCAATTACATCCTGTGTGAGCATGGTCACCGGATACACCTCGGAATCAACCGTAACGGACTCAACGGATTCATATGAACTGTACAGTGCTTCACTTACATACTCGAGCTTATCCGGGGTTCCTCCGGACTTAAGCGTCTGGATGATATTCTCAACCCTCGGACCATGCAGCGGATTACACTCTACGATACATGCGATGGTACCCTGAAGACAGTAATTGATAGCGTTCTCGTTAACACCGTCAAAAGACAGCACCAATATATCACCGTTTGCTATGTCGCCTCCTGCATGCTTGCCTGCAGCATCTATTGCCTCTATGGCTCCGAGTGCTTCATTATCATTCTCACAGTAGACAACATTGATATTGTTATACGTCACAAGCATCTGGGCCATAACTTCACGGCCCTTGGCCTGTGTGAAATCACCGGGAGTCTCTTCTCTTAAGTCCCAGCCGTATTTCGCGGAATACTCCTCAAGTCCTGCAGTACGACCGATCTGTGCGGATGAGCCTATCGTTCCCTGTATGTTGACTATATGCAGATCGTCACCGTAGAGACCGCAGTCGGCCGCATATCTGTACAGCCACTCGCAAGCCTTGCGGCCTTCCAGATAAAAGTCACTGCCTACCCAGCATGTAAAAAGATCGTCATCTGATGTTTCTACCATACGGTCGACTATGATAACAGGGATATCGGCTTCTTTTGCTTCAAGCAGCACACTGTCCCAGCCCTCCTGTGTCACAGGTGCAAGAACTATATAATCCACGCCCTGCTGTATGAATGAGCGGATCGCCGTTATCTGTTTGGACTGCTTCTGCTGTCCGTCCTCGAATACCAGCTCGTATCCCTTATCTGCAGAGAATGCTGCTCTCATCGATTCGGAGTTTGCAGTTCGCCAATCGGATTCGGCTCCCAGCTGCGAAAATCCCACGACCGTAGTATCCGAAACAGACCCTGCCGGATCACCGGCAGAGTCTGAAGCAGCATTATCGCTATGACCGGATCCGCAGCCGGCGAGCACCGATATGCTCAGTGCTGTCGCCAATACTGCAGATATGATTTTTTTATTCTTGTTCAATCTAACCTTCATGCACCCTGTCACTTGGATTTACGCGCCAGAACCACACTCTGTATCACAAGGAAGATGCACAGCATGACCGCAACGGTAATTCCTGTCCACCATGCCTGATCAAATCCGGCACTGGCCACAATGTTCTTTATCGTTGACAGTGACAGCACACCGAAGAATGTACCGATGATATTGCCGACACCGCCTGTAAGCATTGTACCGCCTATGATGGAAGATGCAATAGCATTCATCTCTGCGCCGCTCGCATGTGATGCGGAACCGCTGCCCACATGCAGGAAGTATACGTATCCTCCGATACCTGCCAGAACCGAGCAGATCAGATGTGCGATGAACTTGGTTCTCTTGACATTGATACCGAGCATCAGAGCACTCTGCTTGTTACCGCCGACTGCATAGAAGTTACGGCCGATCTGTGTCCATCTGAGGAACACGAACATCAGGATAACGATTATGAGTGCCACTACCACGCCTATCTCAACATATGCGTTTATGAAATCGCCGTTCTTGTTGACACTGCCCACACCGGGAATTGAAACTCTCGTATCCTTTAATGCAACAAATGCTTCATTTGCAACGTTGAAAGGCTCGGTGTTGACGATGGTCGTCATGCCTCTGGCAAAGAACATACCTGCCAGCGAAACGATGAACGGCTGTATCTCCAGATATGCTACCAGATATCCCTGGAAAAGACCATACAGCAGGCCGATGAGAAGTGCTATTCCGACTGAACCGATGATCGATCCGCCCTTATAATCAATGAATACCGCACAGCTCATACATACCAGAGCGGTAACACCGCCGACGGAGATATCGATACCGCCGGTTATCATGACAAGACTCATTCCGCAGGAAAGGATTATAAGTGCGGCATTCTCATTAAGAATGTTGCAGAATGTCTGCGGCTTGAGGAATCCCTTGCCCAGGAACAACATTGCGAATGCATACATCAGGACAAATACTACTATGGTGATGACCAGCAGCAGATTGGTGTCCGACATGTTCTTAAGGATCGTTTTCAGTGACTTCTTCTGTTCCATATTAAGCCACCTCCTTTTCCATCTTGCCGCTCTTGATCTTCTTAACGATCTCCTGAGCCTTCTCTCTGACTATGGGAGCTGAAGCAACGACAAGAATGATAACGACTACAGCCTTATAAGCAGGCAGAGCGTTGGACTTAACATTGAACTTATACAGCGTAGTGGTCAGGGCCTGAATAACATATGCACCCAGTATCGATGCCCACATATTGAACTTGCCGCCGCCCAGTGCATTACCGCCGAGAGCAACTGCCAGGATAGCATCCATCTCGATATCCTTTGCGATAACGGAGTAATTGATCGTTGACAGACGGCTGGTCTTGATAAGTCCGCAGACTGCAACACACAGTCCGAGTATTACGAATGTCAGTATCTTGATGACTACCGGATTAAGACCGTTGAGCTTGGCTGCTCTCTCGTTGATACCGACTGCCTGCGTATACAGACCGAGTGTGGTGAACTTCAGTATCAGGAAAATTATGGCCACACATATCGCTGCGATGAAGAACGGAACCGGGATCGGTATGCCGGGGATGAGTCCGCCGAAATATGTGAATCTCACATCATTAACGATCGGGAGCTCATTATTGTTGATCCATGCTGCTATGGATCTTCCGGCAGTGTACAGGATCAGCGTTGCGACCATGGGCTGTATCTTGAACACTGCGACCAGAACACCGTTAAATGCTCCGAAAAGTGCCGCTACAACACATGCGATCAGAAATGCAACTATGATGGGGGCCTGTAGTTCCTCGGATCTTGAATTGGATCCGCAGAGAACTCTCAGGATGACCGAACCCGCGATCGCTATCGCTGCACCTACTGATATATCCTGTCCGCCGCTGGCTGCGGTCACAAGCGTCATGCCTATTGCAAGTATGGCAAGCTCCGAACCGTAATCCAGGATGGTGATCAGGTATCCGTTCAGGAGCGGATTACCGGCATTATTATATCCGAGTGTGATCTTAAAGAATGTCGGATCTGCTATCAGATTGAAGATAAAGATGATGAGCAGTGCGGCGATCGGGATAAATAACTGGTTCCTGAATATGTTAGATATGACAAATCTCTGTTTAACTCTCTCCATTATTTGTCACCTCCTGCTATCGTACTCATTATCTTGGTCTGATTCAGATCATCGCCCGAAAGCTCGCCGACCTTGTTTAAGTCTCTCATTACTATCAGTCTTGAACATGTTCTGAGCATCTCATCAGTCTCTGATGATATGAATGTGACGCTCATTCCTTCAGAGGCAAGCTTAAGAACGAGCTTCTGTATATCGACCTTGGTACCTATGTCGATACCTCTGGTAGGCTCATCAAGTATCAGATACTCGGGATGGGTGAGAAGCCATCTGGCAAGGATAACCTTCTGCTGATTACCGCCTGACAGAGACCTGATCGGAGTATCCTCGCTGGCGGTCTTGATAGACAGCATGCGGATGTACTCCTGAGCAAGCTTATACTGCTCGGATCTCTTATAAGGCTTAAAGAAGCCCTTCAGAACCTGAGCTGCAAGAAGTATGTTCTCACGAACGCTTAAGTCACCTATGATACCGTCGACCTTACGGTCCTCAGGCAGATAACCGATGCCGTTCTTCATGGCATCAATAGGAGCCTTTATCTTAACTTCCTTACCGTTAACCTTAACGGTTCCGCCCACTACTCTGTCGGCACCGAAGATGGCTCTTACGCACTCGCTTCGTCCGGAACCGAGCAGACCGGTAAAGCCGTTGACTTCGCCCTTATTGATATAGAAATCAAACGGTTTGATACCCGTATTGGAATGAAGACCCTCAACTTCGACTACAGGTACTTCATCCTTAACTGCCGTGGACTCGCCGGAGTTTTCCTTGATCTCGGAGAGATCATCCATCTCCTTACCGAGCATCTTGCTGACCAGTTCGAGTCTTGGCAGATTCTCTATCTCATATTCACCGACAAGCTGTCCGTCTCTGAGGACTGTGATCTTGTCGCACACTTCATATACCTGATCCAGGAAATGAGTAACGAAAATGATACCTACGCCCTTTGCCTTCAGATCTCTCATCAGCTTAAAGAGCTTGGCAACTTCATTATCGTCCAGACTGGATGTGGGCTCATCAAGTATCAGAACCTTACATTCCATATCCACTGCTCTTGCTATGGCTATCATCTGCTGAACGGCAATGGAGCAGTTGGATAACTGCATGGTGGCAGTTGCAGGTATATCAAGTGATTGTAATATCTCCGAAGTAGCCTTGTTCATCTGTGACCAGTTAAGGGTTGCACCCTTTGTACGGCCTATGAACATATTCTCGGCTACCGAGAGATTGGGACACAGCGTGATCTCCTGATACACCGTGCTTATTCCTAGATTCTGGGCATCCTGGGGAGACTTGATATGTACTTCGCCTTCATGGTCTTTTAAGAATATCTGTCCGCCATCCTTAACATAGACGCCTGTTAAAACTTTGATCAATGTGGATTTTCCGGCACCGTTCTCTCCCATGAGTGCGTGTATCTCGCCCTCACATAATCTGAAGTCGACATTCTGCAATGCCCTGACTCCGGGAAAGACCTTGTCTATGCCCTTCATCTCCAACACAGCGTTATCTTTCACGCATGTCACCTCCGCGTTTAATAACTTTACATTTAAAGGGCGCGGATAGCGCTATCTACGCTTCCGCGCCCAACAGTAACTATTTGGTACTTATATACAGATTAGATACCGTAGTTGTTTACATCATCTTCAGTGATAGTAGTTGCATCGAAGCCCTTCTCAGTCATGATAACAACCTTCTCGGAGATGGTCTGGCCTGCTTCAAGCTTCTTGATGATCTCGTCGATGTAAGAAGACTGGAAAGGATTGCACTGTCCGTCATAGTTCCAGTTGCCGTCAAGCAGTTCCTGAAGTGCCCACTTGTTGCAGTCGAAGCCCATAACGATGACGTCTTTGCCAACACCGTGAGAGATGTTTGCTGCGTCAAGAGCTGCTACAGCACCCTTAGCCATATCGTCGTTCTCTGCATAGATTACGTTGAAGTCTGCGCCTGCATCGATCTGTGACTGAACGATCTGCTGTGCTGTCTCTGCATTCCACTCTGCGGTCTGCTGTGTAACGATGTTCCAGTTAGACTCAGCTGCTACCTTAGCGTCAAGAGCGCCGGTACGACCCTGCTGAGCTGCGGAACCCATAACACCCTGAATGTGGATGATGTTGTACTCAGGGAGATTCTGGCTTGCAAGCCAATCAACAGCTGTCTGACCTTCCTGTGCCATATCGGATACGATAGAAGCTACATAGAGATCTTCGCTTGCGTCGATGGTACGGTCAAAAAGGATAACCTTGATGCCGGCGTCCTGAGCGTCCTTAAGAACTGAATCCCATCCTGATGTATCAGCTGCTGAAAGAAGCAGATAATCTACACCGTCCTGGATGAACTTCTGAGCTGCTGCGATCTGCTCATCGTTCTTCAGTGAGTATGCGAATGATGCCTCGTAGCCGTTAGCTTCAGTAAATGTAGCCTTCAGATCCTTATCGTTAGCTGTACGATAACCGGACTCGTTAGGATCGTTGTTGATGATACCGACTTTGATAAGTCCGCTTCCGCCGGATGCTGCTGCACCTGAATCAGTTGATGCTGCGCCGCCGCATGCGGTGAGGCCAACTACCATGGCTGCTGCCATAAGAACTGCCAATACTCTCTTCTTCATAAATTGTTTCCTCCTGTTTATAAAGAAAGTTTCACCCAAAGGACCATTCCTTTGATGCTCTCATTATATGGAGGTGTTGTGAAGAGATAAATAAAGTTTTCTTTGGAGAAAGTTGATGATCCTACGACCGGACCGGAGAAAGTTGATTATTATACGATGGCGGTTTATTTTGTTACTATCTCACTCGTCAGACACAATATATGGTAGTTTGATAGTCACTACGGTACCATTTCCGTAGCTGCTCTCTATGGATATGCCGTATCCGTCGCCCGCTCTTAAGCGGATTCTCTCATTAACATTATACAGTCCGAATATCTCCGAACTGTCGGGATCCAGGTTGTTTATCCTGTCACGGATCTTGGATAATCTCTCTTCGGACATGCCTATTCCGTCATCCGATACGTCTATATAGAAGCAGTCTGTATCCTTACGTCCCGTGATACGTATCGTACCCATTCCGCGCTTGTTCTTGATACCGTGATAAAGAGCATTCTCAACGAGCGGCTGGATGGTGATTTTGGGGATCATATATCCCCACAGTTCCTTGGGAACAGCTATCTCATAGCTTAAGATATCCTGATATCTCACCTGCTGGATCTCAAGATAGCTGCCGGCATGCTGCAGTTCCTCACCTATGGTTATATTGTCTTTTCCCTGGTTAAGAGACGTACGGAAGAACTTGGATAGTGAACCGACCATGCTGACCACTCTCTCCTGCTCACCGGTCTCAGCCAGCCATACGATGGTGTCCAGCGTATTATAGAGGAAATGCGGATTGATCTGAGCCTGAAGAAGTTCAAGCTCGGCATGACGTAATCTGACCTGTTCTACGGTAACCTGATCCAGCAGTTCGCCTATCCGCTCGATCATGACATTCAGCGAATCACCCAGTTCCCTGACCTCATCACCGTACTCGATAGAGGTCCGTATATCCAGATTACCGTCAGCAACCTGTTTGGTGACATCCCTTATCTCATATATGGGACGGGTGATCGATCTTGGTATGATATACGAGAATACGAGCGTCACGATAAGGAGCAGCATTGTGATCAATACCGTGGCACTTATGATCAGCAGAGTGTTCTTCTGTATCTGGTCACGGGTACTCTGAATATCCCTGATCTCATAATAGATGTACTCATTAAAAGTCTCACTGAGAAGTGAGGTAACTATCTGGACGTCATTCTCCCATATCATCATGTTCTCTTCGTATCTGTTTCCGGTCGCAAGATTGAGCTCTATTCGTTCAATGTACTTGTGGAGATTCTCCAGATACTGCTTGGCGCTCTTAAGACGCGAGGTATCCTCTTCGCTGTCGGCGAGTGCATCCAGGTCGCCTACTATTCTTCCCGCATCCTCGAGCAGCGTGTATACTCTTGATTCCTCTATGGTCTTATTCTCAACTATGAGCAGATACGTCTCATAGTCAAAATCTTCCTTGAAATCCAGCGAGAACTCGCCGGCTACGACGGCAGACTCGATCATATTCTTGTATCTGGCATTGTCCAGATACAGATTCAGCACGCAGATAACTATGATCACCATCATTGGGATCAGCACTACGGCATATGAATACCTGATCTTGTCGGCCAGGCTTAGATTTCTGTAGTACGACTTTAATCGGCCGATCACGTCTCTTTACTTTCCTTCCCTGTACTGAGTAGGAGTCATACCGGTTATCTTTTTGAACATGTATGAGAAATAATGAGGGTCACGATACCCTACCTGAAGAGCGATCTCGGAACTCTTCATGGATGTGCATTTAAGAGCTTCCTTTGCCTTGCCAATACGGTAATCTATAAGATACTTACTGAAGGTCTCTCCGGTCTCCTGGCTGAATATCATACTCAGATGATTAGGTGAAAAACGAACATACTCCGCAAGAACATTCAGAGACAGATCCTCATCAGCATAATGCTCTTCGATGTACCTGATCACCTTATCGGCGACATCCTTATACTTGCTGTGTGATACAGTATCACGCAGATCTATCGCACTGAGCAGAAGCCTCTTGCAATAATCCCTGACGCTTGATGTATCTGCTGCTACACTCATGGCCGCATCGGGTGCCTCCACACTGTCCTTGCCGTATCCCAGACCCGTCACAAACTCGATAGTCGCAAAATAAACATCCATCGTGACATACTGCCTGAACAGCATGGACTGAAGTGCCTCACCGCATGCGCTGTCTATAAATTCATCGACAAAGTAATCACACTCCGCCTTATCACCTGTCTTAATAAAGTGAATGAGTCCGTCCCTGTCGAGCTTACGTGCATCAATTGCTCCCAACTCGATCTCATCCGGTCCGTTTCCGCCGTCAGCATAGGATATGGCCGACAGATCCTTACCGTCCACGATCCTGTTGGACTTATCAAAGAACCTGTGGGCAAACGCAGCGCTCGCAGTATCAAAGCTCCGGCCCAGCTCGCTCAGGCGCTCCACCTGACATCCGATTCCGCCGTAGTATCTGATATGGTCATATCCCGACACGATATCGACAAATTCACGACAGGATGACTCAATATTTTTTTGAAGGACATCAGGATCGTCCGCCTTGAACAGAACAGCCTGACCATCCAGATCCCGATTGAACATCATGAAAACATCCGCTCTGTTCGTAACCCACTCATGAAGCCTTGTATACATCTCATGATCCGAGTTCTCATACTCATCCCGATCACGGGCATCTATAAATGACGTAACAAGGACTATACAGTACATCGAGGCTCTCAGATCGAGTCCCAGATCCTCGGAACGCTCCAGAAGCTCAGACACCGGGCTGTTGCCGCTCACCAGATCATTAAAGAAATCCTTTCGGCGCTTGATGGTATCCTCTTCCATGTCATGCTGATACCTGAGTGTGATCTCTCTGTCCAGCTTCTTCTGTTCTATGTTATCTCTGATCTCATCCAGTTCGCTCAGAAGATCATGTGCGCCTATCGGCTTGGTCAGGTACTTGGATACGCCGAGCGATATCGCCTCCTGAGCATAACCGAACTCCTCATATCCCGACAGTATGATGATCTCGATATCGGGGAATTCCTTGCGTATCTGTCCGGCCAGTTCCAGTCCGTCCATAAACGGCATCTTGATATCAGTGATAACGATATCGGGCTTGTTCTTACGTATCAGAGGCAATGCGATCTCACCGTCCGATGCCTCGCCGCAGAACTCATATCCATGTGCGTTCCAGTCGATCTTCTTGATCCCTTCACGCACCACAAATTCATCTTCTACAAGAAAAACCTTTAACATACCCTGCCTCTTTTGTTCACTGATTCAGCTCATATACTCTCATCCGAACATGAGCGGAATGAACTTCTCCACGTACCTGCTCCAGAAGTCCATATCATGATTACCCGGTGCCTCCTCATAGACATGAGGGATGTCTTCCGACTCAAGGAACCTGTGGAATTCACGGTTGTTCTCAAGCAGGAAATCCTCCGTGCCGACACTCATAAATATGTCCGGCATTGTCTGTCCGGAAGCCTTGAGCTTCTTTATCAATGTCTCGGGATTGTTATCACTCTCCAGAACCCCGGCAGGATCACCGAAGCATTCCCTGTAATACTCGTAATTGGCTACGCCGTTTCCTTTTCCTTCGGTCATCGTAGCAACCTCATGCACTATCAGGGCCGAAGAAAGTGCTGCCGCCTTACCGAAAGTGTCCGGATAATACAGTGATGTATGCAAAGCTCCGAAGCCACCCATTGACAGTCCCATGATATAAGTCTCATCTCTGTTTAATGCCAGATTAAAAGTCTTTCTTACAAATCTGACAAGTTCATCACCCAGGAAGGTGCAGAACCTGTGCCCGCTGGATATCCCGTCAAGCCAGAACGAATTCTCTCCGTTCGGTATCACTACCGCAAAATTGTATTTATCGGACAGCGCTTCAGGAACCCAGTTACCTGCATCGCCTGTATATCCGTGCAGAAGAAACAGTGTTCTGGTGCGACCCTGCTGATATTCATTCCGCTCAGGCTGATCGTCTCTGACTTCATACGGCAGATATACCTTGAAGCTCACATATCTGTTCAGACTGTTTGAATAAAAGCGCACATCAACATTCGACATAATGATCTCCTTTATGCTGCTGCGGGAAGTGCTTCCGCGTCGAGCATATCCTTCAGCATTTCCTTTCGGAGTTCTCCGCCCTCCATATAGTATCCGCAGGTGACGGTCTCTTCATCCATAACCTGTTCGGCAGCCTCTGCGGCCGAGAGTTCCTGCTCGAGTATTCTTCCGGCCGGCACCAGAAGCCTTGCAGTTACCTCATTATCATTGATCTTGGCATTTTCAAAAAAGTGTTTTCGCTGAGCAAAACTCCCGTCCGCTCAGTGCCGGCCATTCGGGAAGCTCCGGAAATACAACCCTGTATGCATGCAGGCACTGTCCGGGATCATTATCGCCCTTACGGACGCCGCCGAATCCCGACCGGTCCTTACGGCCTGAGCCGTACTTGGGATCTCCTGATATCGGATGACCGAGCGCAGACAGCTGTGCACGGATCTGATGGGACTTACCTGTATGGAGCTCAACCTCCAGGATCATACGTCCGTCTTCTGTAAGGCGCAGGAGTCTGAAACCGGTATGTATCTCGGATACTCTGTTGTCCTCGGCGTATCCGGTCTGTTTATGGGCTACGGGCTCACATGACTCTGCATATTTAACAGCCTGCAGTTTATCAGAATAAACCTTTACGGTGTTTCTGTCACGGTCCTTGACCAGATATCCGTATATATCTATATACTCATCCTCGTTAACCGGAAGACTGTCATCAGGATGGCCTTCCGCCATGCACAGATAATACTTATGCATATTTCGGTCACGGAGCATCTTGCTCAGAAACTGTGATGCAGCCAGTGACCTGGCACCGAGCATGAGCCCCGACGTATTGCGGTCCAGTCTGTTGGCAAAAGCAGGCTTATATGTCTTAAGCGACTCCTCCGAGACTTCGCCTTTATCAAGCAGATATCCTGTCAGCCATTCATTGACTGATATATCGGTCACGGAAGCTTTCTGCGACAATACTCCCGAAGGTTTATCTATGAAGATGAAATCGTTATCCTCATATACGACTTCAATACCTGTGAGTTTCTTATATGCATGCCGGTATTCATCGATATTTGATGTTATGTTAACCGCATGTCCTGGATCACGCATCTTCTCATAAGTCTCATCCGAGAAGAACATGCATATCTCATCGCCTTCTGCGAGACGATAGTTTCCCTCACACTTACGACCGTTTACGGTTATGTTCTTCTTGCGAAGCATCTTGTGAATAAAGGACAATCCGCCTCCGGGAAGAGCCCGTATCAGATAATTATCCAGCCTGCGACCGGCTTCCATATGGGATATCGTGATCTTCTGCATACGTATCTTTATCCCAGTCCGTTAAACTCAGACAGAAGTGTGCCTTCGGGAAGCGTAAGTCTGTCGCTTTCAGCGGGGATCGAACTCTTAAATTCTTCCTCGCTTATCTCGACTTCATCTCCGAGAGGATTGTATGCATAGTATCTGGTGACACCCTTTCCCGAGTCATTAAGCAGATATGACGACTTATATACCGGCACAAAGTCAGCCAGAGCCGCATTGTATTTATACCATGTGACGGTACCGTCTGCAGCTGTACCGGAGAACAGATTCAGCAGATAACCGCCGCGATACAACTCTGCCTGTGAACGGTACATACAACTGTATGCATGCACCGGTCTGTCGGTATGGAATCCGTAGATATCGATTATAGAGTCATAGTATGTGATGATGAGCTCGGGAGTCTCGTCTTCATCAAGATCATAGACCAGGAATTTAACGGCTTCCCCGGATGCGGCCCAGGGCCATGCACGCTGTATGAGTTCGGTATCCAGACCCATCTCAAGCACCTGTTCCTCACTGTATGCCTCGTTCTGAGCCGTTCTGTATTTCCTGAGTATCGCATCATATGCCGCGAATTCATCATCATAGGTCTCGCTTGCGCTGTAAGTACCTGTAGCATTCAAGGCATCCCTCATCGCTTCATCCGCGCTCATGGTCGCCCTGATGAATGTCGAGCTGATATCCGCCATTCCCGTGACAGGTGTGATCGGATACAAGCCGCCCTTATCCTTGACAGATACGTGGATACACTTATTCGGAACACCCTCGGGGATCGTCACTCCGTATCCGAGGTAATCTCCAAGGCGTATGGTCTCGTTATCGATCAGAGCTTTGGAAGTCCATTTCATATTGCCGTTTGAATCATAATCAGCCTCTCCGGAATCGACGGCGACCCCGGTATATTCATTGAGAGCAGCGACATAGATCTGATCCGAAGTATCATCCACCTGATAAATGTGTGACAGACAGTAGTTCACATCTACAGGAGGATTCTCGATGATAAATGCGATCGCATCATCAGGTGCATATGCCATGAAGTCATTCCATGTCGAAGCATTGGGATGTCTTAAGTATGTAGCATATCTGTACATCGCCTCATCGCCTGTAGCCTCATCAAGGTTATATTTTCTGCCGCTGAAATCCTCGGCGACCACAAGCGGACCGTCCTCACCAAAAGACAGATCATATACCTCGTTTCCGCCATCGGTCTTACCGATAATATGACCCTTATAGTTATATATAGTGTCGTACTCCGAATACACGGCCGTGGTTATATCATCACCGCGCCAGGTCAGACCAGCTCCGACAATAACTCTCTCAATATTGCCGGTATAGGTATTGAGCATATAGTACTGACCGACATGAGGATTGACGTGAGTCTCGATCACGATCCACTCTCCGACCTGGTACATATCCATGATCGCATTGGACACGGTATCGTAATCGGCCAGATCATATTCTACATCGTTGTATGTGAATGTGAGGCCTGACGGATCGTAATCAAACTCGGGCTTTAAGTCACCCATGTCATATATCCCGTAATATGAAAAGGACAATTCCTCCAGCGAACGGATATTGCCGCTCATATCTGCATCCACCTTATACATTCGCAGCGGATATTCAGTGCGCACATTGTCCTTATACAGCACCATGTTCATGTCGGTGTCATCGGTCAGATGATACTCACCCAGTGCTATATTGTCCTTTTCCTCAAAGTATCCGGCAGTATAATGCCTGAATGTATAGTCCTCGTATGCCTCATAGGTATGAGATTCCATAGGCTGAAGAAGCATCGTATCATCCGCCTGCTTCCATGCCCACGCATAGAACTCTCCGGCCGCAGGAAGTACAGATGTATCTGCACCGCCGTTATCGCGATGCAATACCCAGTCTGCCTGAACATAATAGTTATCGGATTCCTTCATCTCATCCATGATCCTGTCCGCATCCTGGAACATCTCATAGAATATAAAGCTGTCGCCGTTTCCGATGAATGTCAGATACAGATAGTCCTCACCGTCACCGCTGCCGATATAGAAGTTGCCTCCGGCAGTCTCCTTCTCCGGGTTCTGATAGGACGTCTCGGGGATATAGAATCCGTCCGGTATATCGTAAAAAGAGAATTCATATGAGGTCAGGCCGTTCTTATCCGAATCGCGGTCTCCGTCACCGATCAGATCGGCATATCTGGAGAGAAACATGTTTCCTTCGCACTTAAGTCCGTCGGAGAGACGCTCATAAACAAGTCCGCCTGTGGATGATATCGTCAGACGTCCGATGTCCTTTCCTCCCACGGTATCCTGAAGGAGCCAGTCACCTGCCAGGAATCCGAATACTGCATCTTCGGAAGTAATATCAACCGTAACCCCTGCCGGCTGCTCGTTTGACGGCTTCTCAGCCTGGGTCTCAGGCTTCGTCTCCGTTACCTCTGCATCAGGCTGGACGGCCTCGGGCACATCACCGTCTTTGTTCTTTCCGCATCCTGTCACAGCCAGAGCCAGGCACAGCGGCAATATCATTATGGCTAATCTTTTTCTGATCATCTTATCGTACCCCTCCTACAGTGCTATCGCCTTCAGAGTCCCGATCATCGCTTCGCGGCCCGTGTCCGATTCATGAGTATCCATATCGGCCAGGACTTTAAGTCTGGCCAGATACTTCTCGGTATCGGTATATATCTTCACAGTCATATCCTTAAAGCCGTCTGTCTGCATATGACCTGTGATATGCTTCTCACACTCACTCACGTCACAGTCCGGAATCTCACACAGACCGGTGATCATGCCGCGCCCCGCAACCACATGTGATACGGGAAAATTCTTCTGGTATGATGTCAGATACAGATCGTAAGCATCGGTAAAAAGAAATGTTCCTGCCTCACGGGCAGCACCGATGATCTCCTCTATCCTGTCATGAACCGGTCCGCTGCATCCGCGTGCCCGGATGAACATGATCACGTTCACCAGACTCTTGGAAGCCGGCAGACAGCCGAGGACTGCTACAATCGTAAGCAGATTCCTGCGCGTACCCGTAGTTATATATCCGATGGTAAACACAGCAGCGCACAGTATGAACATCACTGCCGTGCGTATGATGGCCATCCTGCGCGCATATGCTATATATCCGTATTCACCTTTGATGATCTTCTTCATATACCGTATCCGTCGACCGGGGGCAAATATCAGCCGGCATACATAAGCTCCTTAAACAACTGATTTGCATCTTCGCCGTTTATCACGACATCGTTTCCGTACTCGTCAAAATACAATCTCACCATGCGTCCGTCAGAGATCTCGGCATCCACATATGTCCTGCCGTCGGTGAATCTGAATTCAAATGTCTCACCGGCATTAATCGTTATCATCTCCGGGGCGGATTCATCATCCACACACTCTGCTTCAAAAGCCTTCACGCATTCGATCGGCTCCCAGCCGACAGTCTGATAGATGGTATAGATCTCATCGTCTGTTTCGGGCATCCCGTCACTTCCCACATGGTAGGACTTGAATCCCTCAAAAGTGCAAACTATGTCAAATCTGTCCGCAAACTGCATATTATCGGGATCGTACAGGATAAAGTATCTGGAAGTGTCCTCGTCATTATCATAATCAATGACAAATGAAGGTCTGCAGTCCGTACCGACATATCTGATCTTCCCGTCTGTGACATCGAATACCACCAGATCGCTGAAATCGTTGTAGCTCGGTACCAGCACATATATCAGGTTGCGCCCGTCAGCTGTATGTACGTAATATCCTTTGGCTTCGTCGGGAAATGCCAGATCACACTCCTCCGGAAAATCCATGGTCTCATCATTCACGTACAGCTGAAGTCCGACCGGGTAATTATAATCATCATTTTCGTACAGATTATCGAGGCCTATATAATCAATATCCCCGTCGCCGTTGACATCATAGTTGGCTGTAAAGCGGTTGAAGTACTCGATATATCCCTTTTCACCTTCATCAGGCAGATAATCGGCTACGAACAGATCCGGATGATCACTGTACTTAAGTACTACGGACTGATCTCCTGAGGCATACGGTGCCAGCTCATAAGGCCCGAAATAGATCTCAAGTCC
>Ga0129306_1001433_pt1 | contig 26909 bp, 29 predicted proteins | sample P827metagenome_FD_94438 | JGI IMG/M metagenome (GOLD analysis project Ga0129306, IMG submission 94438) | Capybara group fecal microbial communities from Wisconsin, USA - P827 metagenome | ecosystem: Host-associated > Mammals > Digestive system > Large intestine > Fecal | place: USA: Wisconsin...
GAAGTGAAACGCTGTAACGCCGATGGTAGTGTGGGGTTTCCCCATGTGAGAGTAGGACACCGCCGGGTTTTAATTAGAGAAGAGACCACTTGCCGAGGGCAGGTGGTTTTTTTGTTTTTGGGGAAAATCTGGTAAAAAATCACCGCACTTTTAGATTAACCGGAGATAAAGAAGATTAAAGTGCGGTGGGTTTTTGATAGGTTTTTATCCCTTTTGCAGGGGGAGATGGGGCGACTTTTCACATTTTAATAAGGATGATAGAATGTTTGGCAAGTCGGTTTAGTTTTTTGATTTGTATGAAAAATTTAAAGTATTTTGCGAAAAAATATGTAGATTGGGTGATTCGTTTAGGGCGCTTTAAGTTTTCCCTGTTGGGCGTGTGCATTCTGGCGGTTTTTGCTTTATTTGTGCAGATATTATTAAGCCTGTCTATCGTCGGTACCGTGTATTGGGATGATGTGGCGCGTTCCGTGATATTCGGGCTTTTTTCTGCGCCTTTTGTGATTTATTTTTTTACTTTACTGGTTGAAAGACTGGAAAAATCCAGACTTGAGCTGGCTAAATCGGTGGACAGCCTGCGCCGCGAGGTTTCCGAGCGCATTCTGGCGGAGCGAAAACTGTCGATCGCTCTGAATGATTTGGAGCAAAATAATCGAAATAAAACAGCATTAATGACGACCATTAGTCATGAATTGCGTACCCCATTAAACGGTATCATCGGTTTAAGCCGCATATTGCTGGACGGTTCGCTTAATGAACAGCAGCGGGATTACCTTAAGACCATTAGCATGAGTGCTATATCGCTCGGACATATTTTCAGTGATATTGTTGATTTGGAAAAAATCGACGCCAAACGGATTGAATTAAATTGCAAAGAAACTGACCTGCGCCGTTTTTTAAGCGATATCGCCAATTTTGCCACGCTGATGGCAGAACAAAATAAATTAAAATTCGAAATGTATTGTGCGCCGGATTTGCCGGATTGGCTGATGCTGGACAGCGCCAGATTAAGTCAGGTGCTATGGAATTTGATCAGTAATGCCGTTAAGTTTACCCCGCAGGGACAGATTAATCTGGCGGTGCGTCGGTTGTCTGCCGACACCTTTTCCTTTGCCATTTCCGACACCGGTATCGGCATTGCGCAGGCGGAGCTGGAAAATATTTTTACCATGTATTATCAGGTGAAATCCGATTCTAACCAACGGGCCGGGAGCGGTATCGGGTTAGCCATTTCCCGCACGATAGCCCGTTTAATGCAAGGCGATTTGACTGTGACCAGCGAACCGGGAAAAGGCTCGACTTTTTTGCTCACCCTGAAAGCGCAGGAAATTGCCAAACCGTCGGAGGAAACGCAGAATATACCGACCACCTTATCGATTTTATTAGTCGAAGATATTGAAGTGAATATTATCGTTGCCAAATCCGTTCTGGAAAAACTCGGCTATTCCGTTGACGTTGCAATGACCGGGCGGCAGGCGATAGAAAAATTCGAGCATCATTATTATGATCTCATTTTGCTGGATATTCAGCTGCCGGATATGTCCGGTTTTGATGTGGCCATGTATTTGCGACAAAAGTATGAAGAGGGCAGCTATGATTTTCTGCCGCCGCTGATTGCGCTAACGGCGAATGTAATGCAAAGCAAGCAAACTTATCAGCAAAAAGGAATGGATGATGTTTTGCGTAAGCCGTTATCGTTAGATGAACTGACTCATTGTTTACAAGACTATTTTGGCGAGGAAATACACCCCGGTTTGACCTTAGCCCCGCCGGCGCCGGAGACATGGCAGGAAGATGAATTTCTTGATCTTGCCATGTTGAACGAACTCCGCGGGATTTTAGATACTGCGCTGATAAAAAATAACATATTGCTGTTTCAGCAGACGATGCCGGGTTATATTGATGAATTATTCGCGGCTTACCAACATTATCAACGCTCGCAAAATACAACCGATGTGGCGTCCGTTGCCCATAAAATCAAAGGTGCCGCCGCCTCTGTCGGGTTAAAACGTATTCAGCAAATCGCCGCGCAGGCTCAGATGCCGGAAGCCGAGGATTGGGCGGCGAAGATCGATAACTGGGTTCATGCGTTAGCCGATTTCTGGCAGGAAGACGTGCAGCGGTTGCAGCAGTGGATTGATAACGGTTGAGCGCGGTTAAGCATTTCATATCGGGGCGTTTGGTACGAAAGTGCGGTCATTTTTGCCGGCTTTTTTAGAAATAGATCACGAAACGGCGATTTTTTCCTGATTTTGCTAGAATCGCTTAACCGTTTTAGTTAGAATTTGCTGACTCATTTTATTACCAACCCTCCAGGAGAACGATATGAACTTCCCTAATATTGCCAAACAAGTGATTGACAAACTTGGCGGCAAGGACAATATCAGCGCGTTAGCCCATTGTGCGACCCGTTTACGCATCGTCGTGAAAGACGAGTCTAAAATTGATAAAGAGGCCATTGAAAATATCGACGGGGTCAAAGGACAGTTTTCCGTATCCGGTCAATATCAGATTATTTTCGGTTCCGGTACGGTCAATAAAGTCCACGCCGAAATGTCTGCGCTGCTCAATATGGGCGATATGACCAAAAATGAAGTTGCGGCGGCCAGTACGGAAAAACAAAATTGGTTAATGCGCATTGTCAAAGGGCTGGCGGATATCTTTGTACCGATTATTCCGGCTATTGTGGCCGGCGGTTTGCTGATGGGTATTCATAGCATGCTGACGGCACAAGGGTTTTTCTGGAGTATCCCGCAGGCGCTGCGCGAGACGGGCGAGACAATCAGCGGCTTTTCTGTGGTTGATCGCTATTCCGCGATCTCCGATTTGGTTGATTTTATTAATACCGTTGCCAATGCGCCGTTTGTTTTCCTGCCGGTGCTGCTCGGATTTTCCGCCACGCGTAAATTCGGCGGAAACCCGTTTCTGGGGGCGGCATTAGGGATGTTGCTGGTTCACCCGGCGCTGGCTGACGGCTGGAATTATGCGTTAACCGCGGCGCAGGGCAAAATTACCTACTGGAATGTGCTGGGGCTGGAAATTGAAAAAGTCGGTTATCAGGGAACCGTTATTCCAACGCTGGTTTCCGCCTGGGTGTTGGCGACATTGGAAAAAACCTTCCGTAAATTTGTGCCTTCTTATCTGGATAATCTGATTACCCCGCTGTTCTCTCTGTTTATTGCCGGATTATTGGCGTTTACCGTAATCGGACCGTTGGGGCGTGAAGCGGGGGATATTATTACCAAAGGGCTGACCTGGTTATATGATACGCTCGGCTTTATCGGTGGCGGCGTGTTCGGGACGTTCTATGCGCCTATCGTTATCACCGGTATGCACCAAACCTTTATCGCCGTCGAAACGCAATTATTATCCAATATGACCTTATCCGGCGGGACGTTCATTTTCCCGATCGCTGCCATGTCGAATATCGCTCAGGGCGCCGCTTGTCTGGGAGTGGCGTTTGCGCTGAAAGATCCTAAAGTGCGCGGGCTGGCGATTCCGTCCGGCGTTTCGGCATTATTGGGCATTACCGAACCGGCCATGTTCGGGGTGAACTTACGTTATCGTCAGGCCTTTTTGGCGGCGATGATCGGTTCCGGTTTGGCCAGCGCTTTTATCGCGTTTTTTAACGTAAAAGCACAGGCGCTGGGCGCGGCGGGATTACTGGGCATTCCGTCTATCAAACCGGATAGTCTGGCGATGTACTGTATCGGTATGCTGATTTCTTTCTGCGTTGCCTTTACGCTGTCTGTGATTTTAGTCAAAAGAGCGCAGGCAAAGGCCTGATAAGATAAAAAATCAAGCAAAAAATACCGCACTTTGCAGCGCTCAAAGTGCGGTATGTTTTATCTGTGTTTTTAATTTTAATCTGCGTGATAGAACAAGGTGCCGATTTCGATTTTCTGACGCCCGTTTTTCTCACGCCATTTGTTGGTGTCGCGCAGGGAATAGACGCAACCGCAATATTCCTGCTGATAAAAACGCTCACGTTTGCTGATTTCGATCATGCGCTGTGAGCCGCCGCCTTTGCGCCAGTTGTAATCCCAGTAAACGACATCGTCATATTTATCCGCGGCGCGATGACCGCAGCCGTTAATCTGGTTCATATCTTTCCAACGGGAAATCCCCAGACAGCTGGTAAAAACCGGAAAACCGTTTTCATGAGCATATTGCGCCGCTTTTTCAAAGCGCATATCAAAACACATGGTGCAGCGAATGCCGCGTTCCGGTTCGTCTTCCATACCTTTGGCGCGATCAAACCAGTTTTGCCGGTCATAATCGGCGTCAATAAACGGAATGCCCCATTTTTCGGCAAAGCGGATATTTTCTTCTTTCCGAATCAGGTATTCTTTCAGCGGGTGAATATTCGGATTGTAGAAAAAAATCGTAAACTCGATACCGGAGGCATGAATGGCTTCCATCACTTCGCCCGAGCAGGGCGCGCAGCAGGAATGCAGCAATAATTTATTATGCCCGCCCGGCAGGGTGAGTTTCGGGCGAATGAACGGCGCATCGGGTTGGTTGCCTTTGCGCGTTAATTTCTGTGGTTTCTGTTGTTCTGTCATCATGATTAGTGCTTTGTTTATCGTAACGTTGAATTTTCACCGCAATTTTGCCGTTTTAATCTGACGAAGAACGCCGCCCGACAGGCGGGCTGAACGTCGGCGCAGGGAAAAAGTGCGGTCAGAAAAAGGGTATTTTTATAATCTTAATATTCCCGTTCTACGGAAAGATAAGCCAATGAGATCAAAGCGGTTTTATATTCGCTGTGCGGTAAAACCGCAATGGCGTCAACGGCTTTCTGCGCTTCTTCGCGGGCGCGCTGCATAGCATAGTCCAGCGATTTATGTTGCGCCATAATCGCCAGCACTTGCGCTAAAATGTCGCGCTTGCCGCCCTGTTCAATCGCATTGCGGATTAAGGCGGACTGCGTTTCATCTCCCTGCCGCATGGCGTGCAGCAGCGGCAATGTCGGTTTACCTTCGGCTAAATCATCGCCCACATTTTTGCCCAGCGCCTGCGCATTGGCGCTGTAATCCAGTACATCGTCAACCAATTGGAAGGCGGTGCCGAGATAACGCCCGTAATCCTGCAGCGCTTGTTCCTGTTGTGGCGTTGCGCCGGCGGCAATGGCCGCACATTGAGTGGCGGCTTCAAATAAGCGCGCCGTTTTGCTGTAAATGACCCGCATATAATTTTCTTCCGTAATATCCGGATCATTGACATTCATTAACTGCTGCACTTCCCCTTCGGCAATAACATTCGTCGCTTCCGACATGATTTTTAAAATTTTTAATGAATTCACCTGCGTCATCAGCTGGAACGAACGGGTGTAAATATAATCGCCGACCAAGACGCTGGCCGCATTGCCGAATTCGTTATTGGCGGTGGGCTTACCGCGTCGCATATCCGATTCGTCCACCACATCATCGTGCAGCAAGGTGGCGGTATGAGTGAATTCGATAAATGCCGCGCAGGTGATATGAGCTTCACCTTGATAACCCAGCGCATTGGCCGCCAGTACGGCAATCATCGGGCGGATGCGTTTGCCGCCGCCCTGAATAATGTAGTAACCGAGCTGATTAATCAGCGCCACATCGGAATTAAGCTGAGCTAAAATCGTAGTGTTTACTTTCTGCATATCCCCGCTGATTAAAGCCTGGATTGCATGAATATCCATTAGGTTGGTTTTTTCTGTCATCGCGCATATCGGTAAAAGACTAAAGTGCGGTTGATTGTACCCGATTTTCCGGGCTTTCTGAAATCAAACCGGAAGAAATCGGAAATTTTTTATTTTATTGCAAAGAAGTTCTTGCTATCAGCGGGTTTTTTCCGTAGAATTTGCGACCTATTTATATGAATTTTGATGTGCTGAATGGGTTAACATTGTAAGCACAATGTATAGCGGAGTATTTATGTACGCAGTTTTCCAAAGTGGCGGTAAACAACACCGAGTGAGCGAAGGTCAGGTTGTTCGTTTAGAAAAACTTGAAATCGCAACGGGCGAAACCGTTGAGTTCGACTCAGTGTTAATGGTCGTTAACGGTGAAGATGTAAAAATTGGTGCCCCGGTGGTTGCCGGCGGTAAAGTAGTGGCTGAAGTGGTTTCTCACGGTCGTGGCGATAAAGTTAAAATCGTCAAATTCCGTCGTCGTAAACACAGCCGTAAACAGCAAGGTCATCGTCAGTGGTTCACCGAAGTGAAAATCACTGGGATTCAGGCATAATTTCAGAGGAGATCAAGTAGATGGCAACTAAAAAAGCTGGTGGTTCAACTCGTAACGGTCGCGATTCTGAAGCTAAACGCCTTGGTGTGAAACGTTTCGGTGGGGAATCCGTATTAGCAGGCAGCATTATCGTTCGTCAACGTGGTACAAAATTCCATGCCGGTAACAATGTCGGTATCGGACGTGACCACACTTTATTCGCAACCGCGGACGGTAAAGTGAAATTCGAAGTGAAAGGCGAGAAAAACCGTAAATACGTCAGTATCGTTACCGAGTAATTTCTAAAACACGCAATAAAATGCCTCACAATTGTTTGTGGGGCTTTTTTTATTAAAGGACAGCGATGAAACAACCTATAGCAGGCTTTCTTTTCGGGCTGACGGCAGCCTTTATGTGGAGTTCACTGCCTATTTTTGTACAGCAGGTCGTGCAAGTAATGGATATTCAAACCTCGGTGTGGTATCGGTTTGCTTTAGCGGCCGTCGGGTTGTTTATATTGTTATGTTTAAGCGGCAAACCGTTTAAATTCACTCGGTTGGGCGGGAAAGACACGCTACTGATTCTGCTTGGTATCGGCGGATTATCGGTGAACTTCTTTCTGTATAATCTGGCGCTGAAATATATTCCCCCGACTACCAGTCAGGTACTCAGCCCGTTATCTTCGTTTATTATGCTGATTGTCGGCGTTTTTCTGTTTAAAGAAAAAATGGGTATGCATCAGCGAATCGGGCTGGGGTTTTTAGTTCTCGGTCTGCTGCTGTTCTTTAATGAACGGGTCGATGACTTTTTACAGTTAAATCTGTATTCCAAAGGGGTCATCTTTATTGTGCTGTCCAGTTTTATCTGGGTGGTTTACGCGATTGCGCAGAAATTATTGCTGGCACGGCTTAATTCGCAGCAAATCCTGTTAATGATTTATATCGGTTGCGCACTGGTTTTTCTGCCCTTTGCCGATGTGCCGCAGATTGTCGAACTGAATACCTTCCAGCGGATCTGTCTGATTTTATCCGGCGTAAACACGATTATCGCGTACGGCTGCTATGCCGAGGCACTAAACCGCTGGGATATTGCCAAAGTCAGTGCCATTTTGACGCAGATCCCGGTATTTACGCTGATTTTTTCGCATCTGGCGGTGGCAATCAGCCCGCAGCGTTTTGCGGCGGTGGAGCTAAACTGGATAAGTTATTGCGGTGCGCTGTGCGTGGTGTTGGGCGCCCTGTTATCGGCATTGGGGCATAAATTAAAACTGGTCAGATTGTTATAAGTGAAGGAATCGGTATGAAACAGCAACCGTTGTTAGGATTTGTGTTTGCGTTAATCACTGCCATGGCGTGGGGATCGTTGCCGCTTGCCTTAAAGCAGGTGTTAACCGCAATGGATACGCTGACTATCGTCTGGTATCGCTTTCTGGTTGCCACACTGGCATTATTGCTGTTGCTGGGCATCAGCGGAAAGCTGCCGAAACTCTCCCAGCTCAACCGTTATTTTGTGGGGCTGGCGGTTATCGGTATTCTCGGGCTGGCCGGCAATTTCTCGCTGTTTAATTCCTCACTGCGCTTTATAGAACCGTCGGTGGCGCAGATCTTCATTCATTTATCCTCATTTATGATGCTGTTTTGCGGCGTAGTTATTTTTAAGGAAACGCTGGGATTACATCAAAAAATCGGGGTTGTGGTGCTGATTATCGGGTTATGCTTGTTTTTCAATGACAGACTGGATGATTTTACCCGCTTAAATGATTATTTTATCGGGGTGATATTGAGCGTTTGCGCATCGATTATTTGGGTGACTTACGGCTTGGCGCAAAAATTAATGCTGCGCCGGTTCAGCTCGCAGCAGGTGCTGCTAATGATTTATTTCGGCTGTGCGGTCGTATTTACGCCCTTTGCCGACTTTCCGCAGGTGGAGGCGCTAAGCGGCTTTACCTTACTGTGCTTTATTTATTGCTGTTTGAATACCCTGATAGGCTATGGCGCCTATGCTGAAGCGCTGAATCGCTGGGATGTAGCGAAAGTCAGCGTCGTGATTACTTTGGTGCCGTTATTTACCATTTTATTTTCCCATTTGCTGCATTATTGTTTACCGCAGCATTTTGCCGCGCCGGAATTAAATTCCATCAGTTACCTCGGCGCATTGGTGGTCGTACTCGGTGCGATGACATCCGCGATCGGGCATCGTTTTATCAAACCGAAACCGGTACCCAAAATTAAGATGCCGGATTAACCCGACAATCGGCCAAAGTGCGGTGCATTTTGAGCGAAAATAAAGAGAGACAGAAAACCATAAGGAGACAAAATGAAGTTTATTGATGAAGCCTTGATTCGTGTCGAGGCCGGCGACGGCGGTAACGGCTGCGTCAGTTTCCGGCGTGAAAAATATATTCCGAAAGGCGGGCCGGACGGCGGTGACGGCGGTGACGGCGGCGATGTGTATTTGCTGGCGGATGAAAACCTGAATACGCTGATTGATTACCGCTTTGAAAAACGATTCGCCGCCGAACGGGGCGAAAACGGGCGAAGTTCCGATTGTACCGGACGCCGGGGCAAAGATATTACCTTGCGCGTGCCGGTCGGAACCCGCGCCATTGATAATGATACCAAAGAAGTGCTGGGCGATTTAACCAAACACGGGGCGAAAATGCTGATCGCAAAAGGCGGTTATCACGGTTTGGGCAATACCCGGTTTAAATCTTCCGTAAACCGTGCGCCACGCCAGAAAACCAACGGTACGCCGGGCGAAAAACGGGATTTGCAGCTGGAATTAATGCTGTTGGCGGATGTCGGCATGCTGGGATTGCCGAATGCCGGTAAATCAACCTTTATCCGCGCGGTCTCAGCGGCAAAACCGAAGGTGGCCGATTATCCCTTTACCACGTTAGTGCCGAGCCTTGGCGTGGCGCGCGTTGATGCCAACCGCAGTTTTGTGGTGGCGGATATTCCGGGGCTGATTGAAGGTGCGTCTGAAGGCGCCGGATTGGGGATCCGTTTCTTGAAGCATTTGGAGCGTTGCCGGGTGCTGATTCATCTGGTGGATATCACGCCGATTGACGGCAGCGATCCGGCGGATAATATTGCCATTATCGAAACGGAATTATTCCGTTACAGCGAAGCGCTGGCGGATAAACCGCGCTGGCTGGTGTTTAATAAGATTGATACGCTGTCCGATGAGGAAGCGGAGCAGCGCGCCGCAGAAATTGCTCAGCGTTTGGCGTGGGAAGGGGATTACTATCTGATTTCCGCCGTTACCGGTAAAAATATCCGGCCGCTTTGCCGGGATATTATGGACTTTATCGAAGCCAATCCGCGTGAAGAGGCGCAGGTTGTTGAACAGCCTGCTGAAGTCGCCTTTAAATGGGACGATTATCATCAGACCCAGCTGGCGCAGCACGCGGTGGAAGACGAGGAAGACGACGATGATTGGGACGACTGGTCGGAGGAAGACGAAGAAGGCGTCGAAATTATTTATAAGCCTTAAACCCGAAAAGTGCGGTGAAAATACCGCACTTTTTTTGTGTCTGTCAGTTACTTTTTATGCCGTTCCAAGGATTTATGCTGAATCCGGACGTTTTTTCCCTTTGCCAGAAAGTATTCGCCCAGTTGTTGCGCGATGTACACTGAGCGGTGTTTGCCGCCGGTGCAGCCGATGGCAATGGTTAAATAGCTGCGGTTGTTTTGTTCCAGCATCGGCAGCCAGGTTTCGATGTAGCTGCGGGTTTGATAAATAAAGTTGTTGACTTCCGTATGTTTATTCAAAAAATCGGCGACCGGTTTATCTAAGCCGGTCAGGGGGCGGAGTTCCGGATTCCAGTGTGGATTCGGCAGAAAACGGACGTCGAAGACGTAATCCGCATCAAGCGGTAAACCATATTTAAAGCCGAAAGATTCGACGATGATTTTCAGCTCTTTGTCCGTATTGCCGCGCAGAAACTCGCGCAGACGTTCCGCCAGTTCGTGAGTGGATAAGCGGGCGGTATCGATGATGATATTGGCCTGTTGAATCAGCGGTTCTAAATAGGCTTGTTCCGCATCAATGGCGGCTTCCAGCGACAAATCCTGAATGGACAGCGGATGCAGCCGGCGCGAGTCGCTGTAGCGTCGGATTAAAGTGCTGCGATCCGTATCCAGAAAGATAATTTTAAGCTGGTGGCTGTCCTGTAAGCGGGAAAGTACCTGCTCCAGCTGCGAGGTGCTATTCGGCAGATTACGGATATCGATGCTGATCGCAACGGAAGACTGATTGGCGGACAGAATATCGACCAGCTGCGGCAGTAAATCCACCGGCAGATTATCGACACAATAATAGCCGATATCTTCCAAAGCCCGTAAGGCGACGGATTTTCCGGCGCCGGAACGACCGCTGATGATGATGATTTCCATATTAGACCTGCTGTTGTTCGTTCACTGTTTGGTTCGCGTTTGATTGATTTATCTGATCGTAATGCTGAAAAATCTGCCAGATTTCCTCCGCACTTTGGGCGCTTCTCAGCTGTTTGCAAAGTGTTTTGTCCAACAATTCGTCCGCCAGCTTCGGCAATACCGACTGTGAAAATTCGGCGCAGATACGGGCGGGAATGAATAACGCCAAAATCAGATCCACCTCGCGGTGGTCGGCGGCTTCGTAGTCGATCGGTGTGTCCAGCTGCAGAAAGACGGCAATCGGCCGGTTTCCGTCCGGCAGCCGGCCTTTCGGCATAGCTACGCCGTTGCCTAGCCCCGAATTGCCCAGTTTTTCACGATTAAACAGGTAGTCGAAACCGCAATGCTCGCCGTCGGGGATCTCAAGCTGCGGGGCAACTATACGTCCGATAGTTTCAAACACCCGTTTTTTACTGGAACACACAACGCCCTGACGAATATTGTCGGGCGTCAGTAATTGAGTCAATGTCACCATAGTCATAAACCGCAACTATAATTTAAACTGTTCGCCTAAATAAACACGTCTGACATGTTCGTTGTTCATCACCTCTTGCGGCGTACCGGTGGCGATCATTTTGCCTGCGCTGACGATATAAGCCCGCTGGCAGACATCCAGCGTTTCGCGCACATTATGATCGGTGATGAGTACGCCTAGTCCCCGGTCGCGCAGATCCATAATGATTTTTTTGATATCAATGACGGAGATCGGATCGACGCCGGCAAAGGGTTCGTCCAGCAGAATAAATTTAGGATTCGCCGCCAGCGCGCGCGCGATCTCTACCCGGCGACGTTCCCCGCCGGATAAGGATTGACCCAGATTATCACGGATATGCCCGATGTTAAATTCGTCGATCAGCTCATCGGCTCTTTCGCGCCGTTGTCTGCCGTTGAGATCTTTGCGGATTTCCAATACCGCCATCAGATTGTCATAAACGCTGAGACGGCGGAAAATCGACGCTTCCTGCGGCAAATAGCCGATCCCCCGCTGTGCGCGGTTGTGCATCGGCAACAGGCTGATATCTTCATCATCAATGCGGATCTTACCCTGATCATGGCGGATCAGGCCGACCACCATATAAAATGTCGTGGTTTTACCGGCACCATTGGGACCGAGCAGACCGACGATTTCATTCGAATTTACGGTTAAGCTGACATCGGCGACCACCTGACGGCTTTTATAGCTTTTGGTGAGGTTTTCGGCATAAAGAATAGACATAAACGCGTAATCCTATTTTTTCTTCTTCTGATCATTTAACTGGTTCGGAATTAAAATGGTTTTCACCCGGGATTTCCCGTTACCGTTGGCTTTCAGCTGTTGTTTTTTCACATCGTAAGTGATGACTTCGCCGTTAATTTTACTATCCAGCTGTTTTAGCTCGGCATTGCCGGTCAGGGTTAAAAATTCCGTGCCCAGATCATAATGCACTTTATTGGCTTTACCGTCCACCGGTTTGCCGTCATCCAGCAGCTGGTGGAACGTCACCGGGCTTCCGAAAGCATCGACGGTGTCTTTTTTACCCGAATTTTCCGGCGGTCGGGTGATCACGACTTTATTGGCTTTGATCAAAATGGAACCCTGCGTGATAACCACATTATCGGAAAAGGTCACCACACTGTTTTCCATATCCAGCGACTGATTGTCGGATTCGATATTAATCGGTTGATTCGTATCGTCTTTTAACGCCAATGCCGGCACCGATGCCATCATCAGGGTTGTGAGTAAGAAAATTTTATTGCTTATTGATTTCATAATGTGTTTTTACCTGCTCTTTCAGGGTGGCGATCTGTTGTTGTAAATTACCGCTTAGCTTTAATCCGGTGGAATTAAAGTTTAAGCCGTTGATGGTGACCATTGTATCAGATGTGATATCCTGCGTCTTTAAATTCACCACCGCACGCTGGGTTTCCACCCGTTGCAGGCGGGAATCGGCCAGCAGACTTTGTACGATCACGTTGCCGTTTAAATACAGCATATTCTCTTGGCTTAATTTGGCCTTGTCCGCGCTGATTTTCCAGCTTTGCCCGCCTAATTGCCCGGTTTGAATATCATACAGATAAACGACGGGGCGGTGGAAATCCGTATGTTTGTCACTGGCGTAATGCTCGACTTTGTCGGACAGCGCCAGATATTGTTTTTTACCGCTAGGCGAATACACGGTGGTCTGCATGTTCTGACCGATATATTCCGGACCGTCATCGGACTTGATCAGATCATTGAGGTTTTCATCAGCCTGATGGAGGCTGTAAAACCACGCGAGTAAGGCAAGGGTGATGACGGATAAAACGATATTCCAGCGGATCTTCATAAATGTGTCTGCTCGTCGGTTGTTAAAAAATCAGAAACGAATAATAGCATAATTTTTGCCGAGCAAGTAATAACGCACGGATAAATGGTAAGGAAAGTGCGGTGATATTCGGCGGAGAATTTTATTGAGGAACGTTTTTTTCAAATCGCGGTCAAACAGGAAAGCGGATTTAGATTTGACATTCAGCCTAAATTCATAGAATATCACTAACTTCATTTTTTATATCGAAACAGGGCAAACAACGGTTTTATGGCTAACCCCTTGGTTGAGGTGAAAAATCTCACATTTAAACGCGGTGAACGCACCATTTACGATAAGCTTAATTTGCGGGTTGAACAAGGCAAAATCACCGCAATTATGGGGCCGTCGGGAATTGGTAAAACCACCTTGCTGAAGCTCATCGGCGGGCAGTTAATTCCCGAACAGGGCGAAATTTTATTCGACGGACAGGATATCTGCAAAATGTCCCGCGCCGAACTGTATCGGGCGCGCAACCGGATGGGCATGCTGTTTCAGTCCGGCGCGCTGTTCACCGATATGTCCACCTTTGATAATGTCGCGTTTACCATTCGCGAACATACCCGCCTGCCGGAAGCCTTAATCCGTAAAATCGTGTTAATGAAGCTTGAATCCGTCGGGCTGCGCGGTGCGGCCGATCTGATGCCGTCGGAGCTGTCCGGCGGGATGGCAAGACGGGCGGCGCTGGCCAGAACCATTGCGCTGGATCCGGATCTGATTATGTATGATGAACCTTTTACCGGTCAGGATCCTATCAGCATGGGCGTGATTATCAGCCTGATCAAACGCTTAAACGAAGCGCTGCAGCTGACCTCCATTGTGGTTTCGCATGATGTTCAGGAAGTGCTGAGTATTGCCGATTACGCCTATATCATCGCCGATAAACGCGTCATCGCCGAAGGCAGTGCGCAACAGTTGCTCGCAAGCCGTGATCCGCAGGTGATTCAGTTTATCAAAGGCGAAGCTGACGGCCCGGTGCATTTTCATTATCCGGCGCGGGATTATGTTCAGGAGTTATTCGAATGATAGTGAATATGATTTCCGCATTCGGGCGCACGGCAATAACTTTTTGCCGTTCTCTCGGCAGTGCGGGTTTTATGCTGTGGGGCGCACTGATCGGCAAACCGCAGATAAGAAAGCATTTCCCGCTGTTAATTAAACAGTTACATGTCCTCGGCGTGCAGTCTTTGCTGATTATTATGCTGTCCGGTTTGTTTATCGGTATGGTTATCGGGCTACAGGGCTATGTAGTATTGGTGGATTTTGCGGCGGAAACCAGCCTCGGGCAATTGGTGGCGCTGTCTTTATTGCGCGAATTAGGGCCGGTTGTGACCGCACTTTTATTTGCCGGGCGTGCCGGTTCGGCATTGACCGCGGAAATCGGTTTAATGAAAGCGACCGAACAATTATCCAGTCTGGAAATGATGGCGGTCGATCCGCTGCGACGGGTGATTTCGCCGCGCTTTTGGGCCGGGGTGATCGCGATGCCGATTCTGGCGATTATTTTTACCGCGGTAGGTATTTGGGGCGGCTCGCTGGTCGGGGTGGACTGGAAAGGCGTGGATGCCGGCAGTTTCTGGTCGGTGATGCAAAATTCGGTCAGCTGGAGCTACGATATTCTTAACGGCTTTATTAAAAGCCTTTGCTTTGCGGTATCGGTGGTCTGGATTGCCTTATTTAACGGATATCACTGTATTCCGACCTCGGAAGGCATCAGTAAAGCGACGACCAAAACCGTGGTGAACGCCTCTTTGGTTGTACTGGGATTGGATTTTGTGCTCACGGCAGTCATGTTCGGGGCGGGTTAAGTGAATTAAAAGTGCGGTAAAAAATCAGGACATTTTATGCGACAAACAACTAAATACGAATTTTGGGTCGGTTTATTTTTATTACTCGGCATTGCGGCATTGGTCTTTTTAGGCCTGAAAGTGGCGAATGTACAGGGATTTAATGAGGCGAAAAGTTACCATATCAGTGCAACTTTTGATAATATCGGCGGACTAAAAGTACGGGCGCCGTTAAAAGTCGGCGGAGTGGTGATCGGCCGGGTTACCGATATTGAGCTGGATCCTAAGACTTATCTGCCGGTGGTGAAGATCGCCATTAATCAGGCCTATCACGACATTCCGGATAACAGCTCGCTGTCAATTAAAACATCGGGTCTGTTAGGCGAGCAATATGTGGCGTTAAGTCTCGGCTTTGATGACGGTGAAACCACTGAAATGCTGAAAGACGGCAGCAAGATCATTGATACAAAATCCGCCATCGTACTGGAAGATCTCATCGGTCAGTTCCTGTATGGCGATAAAAACAAGTCTGAGCATGCCGACGCGGGCAAGGAATCTGCCGAAGCGGATTCGCAGTAAGACGGACACTCTTTTTAACGATATTTGAACGGGAGAAATCAATGTTAAAAATTCAATTAAACCGCTGGTTAGCGAAAACAGTCGTAATTATGACCGCACTTTTCAGCCTGCAGGCCTTTGCCGATGACAGTCCTTATGCCTTGATGCAGCAGGCCTCGGATAAGCTGTTCAGCGATATTGCAGCCAATCAGAGCAAAATCAAACAGGATCCGAATTATCTGAAAACCGTCGTACGTCAGGATTTAATGCCTTATGTGCATGTGAATTACGCCGGCTCGTTGGTATTGGGGCAGCATTTTAAATCCACCACGCCGGAGCAGCGGGCGACATTTTTCTCCGCTTTCGATAAATTTATCGAACAGGCTTATGCGCAGGCGCTGACTATGTACACGCAGCAGAAAATTGAAATTGAAAAGCCGAAAAATGTGTCCGACAATCAGGTCAGTATTCGGGTGAAAGTGTTGCAAACCGGCAACGCCGCCCCGATAAATCTTAACTTTTTCTGGCGCAAAAACAGTAAAACCGGTCAATGGCAGGTGTACGATATGGCGGCGGAAGGGGTCAGCATGGTAGATACCAAAAAGCAGGAGTGGGCGCCTATTTTGCGTAAAGACGGTATTGAGGCTTTGACCGCTCAGGTTCGTAAAGCGGCTAATGTGCCGGTAACTTTAGGCAAGTAACCCATGCAAAGCAAGAACGGTTTGAGTTGGGAATCGGCACGGAATGATGATAAGATAACGCTCCGATTAGCCGGCGAGCTATCCAGAAATACGTTGCTGCCATTGTGGCGGCAACGTTATTCTTTTTTATCGGCGGAAAAACTGGCCGGGCAATCGGTGGTGTGGGAACTGGCCGGCATTACGCGGATTGACAGTGCCGGTTTTGCATTGTTATGCGATTTTATTCAGCTGTGCCGGAGCATGAAGGTCAACCGGCAGAATATCGTCCATGCGCCCGTGCAGTTAGTCACCCTAGCGGATCTGTTCGGTTTAGCCGACTGGATGAAACCATTTTTACAATTTGACGGAAAACTTAATGGAAACTCAGGAAATTGAACGAATTCTAAAACAGGCTTTAAATCTTGATGAAGTGTATGTGCAGGGAGAGGATGCCCATTTCGGCGTTATTGTGGTGGATGATGAGATTGCCCGGTTATCCAGAGTTAAGCAGCAACAAAGAATTTATGCGCCGTTAATGAATTATTTTTCCAGCGGTGAGATTCATGCGCTGACAATCAAAACGTTCAGCGTTGAAAAATGGAAACGCGAACGTTTACTCAATCCTTTAAACTAAGTGGCGGTAAAGTATTATGCAAAAATTTCGTGTTTACGGTCAGTCCCGTTTGAGCGGTACGGTCAATATTTCCGGGGCAAAAAATGCGGCGCTACCGATTCTGTTTGCCGCAATTTTAGCGCAAGAGCCGGTGGTGTTAAGCAATGTACCGGAACTTAAAGACATTGATACCACGTTAAAAATTCTGCGTCGTTTAGGCGTAGTCGCCGAACGGGATGAAAACGGCAAAGTGCATTTGGACGCGTCTCATATTGACCATTTCACAGCGCCTTATGAACTGGTTAAAACCATGCGGGCGTCTATCTGGGCGCTGGCGCCGTTGGTGGCTCGTTTTAATCAGGGGCAGGTTTCTTTGCCGGGCGGATGTTCTATCGGCGCCCGACCGGTTGATTTGCATATCAGCGGATTGGAACGTTTAGGCGCTAAAATTACGCTGGAAGACGGTTATGTGAAAGCCTATGTGGACAATCGCCTGACAGGTACCCGTATCGTGATGGAAAAAGTCAGTGTCGGGGCGACCTTATCTATTATGATTGCCGCCACACTGGCGAAAGGTACGACGGTGATTGAAAATGCCGCCCGCGAACCGGAAATCAGCGATACTGCGGTATTTTTAAATAAAATGGGGGCGAAAATCAGTGGCGCCGGCTCCGATACGATTACCATCGAAGGGGTGGAACGCCTGGGTGGCTGTGAACACAGTATCGTCGCAGATCGCATTGAAACCGGTACATTTTTGGTCGCCGCCGCGATTTCCGGCGGACGCATCGTATGTAAAAATACCAAAGCGGATACCCTTGATGCGGTGATTGATAAACTGCGTGAGGCCGGCGCGCAGGTTGATGTCAAGGAAGACACGATTACATTGGATATGCTCGGTTATCGTCCGAAAGCCGTGAATATTCGTACCGCACCTTATCCGGGTTTTCCGACCGATATGCAGGCGCAGTTTACCCTGCTGAATATGGTTGCCAACGGCACCAGTATTATTACCGAAACCATCTTTGAAAATCGTTTTATGCATATTCCCGAATTGGTACGCATGGGCGGTAAAGCGGAAATAGAAGGCAATACCGCCATTTGTCACGGGGTTGAACGGCTTTCCGGCGCGGAAGTGATGGCCACCGATTTGCGCGCGTCGATAAGTTTAGTGCTGGCGGGTTGTATTGCAACCGGGGAGACCATTGTGGATCGGATTTATCATATTGATCGCGGTTATGAACATATTGAAGAAAAACTGCGCGGCTTAGGTGCCCGCATTGAACGTTTTTCCGATCATGACGGCGAATAAATTCGAATACGACAACGGCAACCGAGAGGTTGCCGTTTTGCGTTTAATCGACATAGCTTAACCGAATTCACGCATAAAATCCTGCGCTTTTTCCACCATATCTTTAGAGCCGATAAACAACGGAATACGTTGATGAAGTTCAGCCGGCTGAATATCCAGAATGCGATGGTAGCCGTCGCTGGCGATACCGCCCGCCTGTTCGGCTAAAAATGCCATCGGATTACCTTCATACAGCAACCGCAGTTTGCCCTTCGGATACGTTGTGGCGCTCGGATAAATATAAATCCCGCCTTTCAGCATATTACGGTGGAAATCGGAGACCAGCGAGCCGATATAGCGCGAAGTATAAGGCCGCCCTGTGGTTTTATCTTCTTCCTGACAATATTTAATGTATTTTTTCACCCCCAGCGGGAATTTTAAATACTGCCCTTCGTTAATGGAATAAATCTTGCCGCTGTGCGGAATCTGAATGTTCTCGTGCGATAAGCAGAAGACGCCGAGAGACGGATCATAAGTGAAGCCGTTGACGCCGTTGCCGGTGGTATAAACCAGCATCGTGGATGAACCGTAAACGATATAACCGGCGGCAACCTGACGATTGCCCGGTTGTAGAAAGTCTTCCAGCGTAACCGGCGTGCCGATCGGTGAAATGCGGCGGTAAATTGAGAAAATGGTGCCGACCGCCACATTCACATCAATATTGGAAGAACCGTCCAGCGGATCGGTCAGAATCACATATTTGGCATTACGACCGCGTTCGGTATCGAAAGCGACGAAATTTTCTTCTTCTTCCGAGGCGAATCCCGCCACTTCTTCCCGTGCGATCAACGCCTGTTTCATGGTATTGTGGGCAAATAAATCCAGTTTCATCTGCGCTTCGCCCTGCACGTTTTCCACACCGGAGTTACCGATGATGTTGTTTGTCAGTCCGGCTTTATTGATATCACGGTGAATCACTTTCGCGACCAAGCGTATGGAAGACAGAATACCCGATAATTCGCCTTTGGCATTGGGGTATTCCGCCTGTTTTTCTATAATGAACTGTCCTAATGTCTTCATATTGTTATCCTGTTTGATTAATAAATTTACTCTCTAAGAGAGTTGATTTATTATAGCAACCTTTAGTTTCGGGCTACAAAGCTGATTTTTAATCTGTGATCCTAACCACATTTTTATACTAACTTTTTTATCAAGAGATAACAAATGACACAAAAACATCTTCATATACTGGGTATTTGCGGCACGTTTATGGGCGGCGTCGCAATCATCGCCAAGCAGATGGGCTATAAAGTCACAGGCTCGGATACCAATGTATATCCGCCGATGAGCACCTTTTTGCAACAAAGCGGTATTGAGATTATTCCGCATTATGATGTCTCCCAGTTGCAGCCGGCACCGGATCTGGTGGTGATCGGCAATGCGATGAAACGCGGAAATCCCTGTGTCGAATATGTGTTGGAGCATAATTTGCCTTATACTTCCGGCCCGCAGTGGTTGCATGATCATTTATTGCGTGAACGCTGGGTGCTGGCGGTTTCCGGTACTCACGGCAAAACCACCACAACCGGCATGCTGAGCTGGATTTTACAACAAAACGGCTTGGAACCGGGGTTTTTAATCGGCGGTATTGCCGGTAATTTCGGCACCTCGGCGCGTTTGGGCGGCAGTCAATTTTTTGTGATCGAAGCGGACGAATATGACACGGCATTTTTTGATAAACGCTCTAAATTCGTCCATTACAATCCGAAAACCCTGATTATCAATAATATCGGCTTTGATCACGCGGATATTTTTGACGACCTGAAGGCGATTCAGCGTCAGTTTCATCATATGATCCGCACCATGCCTGCCAGCGGCCGCATTCTTTCCGTGGCGGCGGAACAGAGCGTGAAAGAAACGCTTGAAATGGGCTGTTGGTCGGAAACCCAGTTTTTAGGCGAGGGACAGGAATGGCACGCCCGGCGGCTGACTAATGACAGCACCGAATTTACCGTATTTCATCACGGCGAGGAAGCCAGCACGGTGAAATGGCAGATTGTCGGCCAGCATAATATGCACAATGCGCTGATGGCGATCGCCGCCGCTTACCATGCCGGCGTCAGTATTGAAAATGCCTGTGCGGCGCTGTCCGATTTTGTCAACGCCAAACGCCGTCTGGAAGTGAAAGGCGAGATTAACGGCATTACCGTTTATGATGATTTTGCCCATCATCCGGCAGAAATTCTGGCAACGCTGACCGCACTTCGCGATAAAGTGGGCGGCGGCGTGCGTATCTTAGCGGTGCTGGAGCCGCGTTCCAATACCATGAAAATGGGCGTGCATAAAGATGATCTGGCGCCGGCGCTGGCGCGGGCCGATCATGTCTTTTTATTGCAGCCGGAAAGTATTCCCTGGGAAGTGGTGGATATTGCCAATCAATGCCTGCAACCTGCGAGCTGGTCGGCGAATCCGGATAAGCTGGCGGAGATGGTGGTGCAGGAAGCCAAGCCGACGGATCATATACTGATCATGTCCAACGGCAGCTTCGGCGGCATTCATCAGAAGATACTGGATAAATTGTCGGTGACGAATCATCTCGGCGATGCTAAATAACGCGTGCTATTTGTCATATATACTGATAGTATAACTGCGCTTTGTTAAGCGAAAAGGGTAACCCGAATAAGTGCGTGGCGGGAGTAATCTATCATCACAATATTATTGCGTTATCTCATTATTTTTTATTAATTAGGATTATATAATGTCTCAAAATAAAGGAACCGTTAAATGGTTCAATGAAACAAAAGGGTTTGGTTTTCTACAGGCGGAAAGCGGAGAAGATGTGTTTGTTCATTTCTCGGCAATCCAGTCGAACGGATTTCGTACGCTGAAAGAAGGCCAGGCGGTCGCTTTTGATATTGTTGATGATAAACGTGGAAAGAAAGCCGAGAACGTAACGATTCTGGCGTAATCACACAAACGTATTGACAAACCGTTACCCGCAAGCGTAGCGGTTTTTTTGTGGGTGTTATCCAAGATAGCATGGCAGGCAAAAAGAAAAGCCGCGAATGCAGTATTCGCGGCTTCTGAAATCTGGTTGCGGGGGCCGGATTTGAACCGACGGCCTTCGGGTTATGAGCCCGACGAGCTACCAAGCTGCTCCACCCCGCGTCTGTGAGGGCGTACTATACGCGATTAAATTTTTAATGCAAGTGAAAATCACGCCGATGTTGATTATTTGTTATAAAAATAGACGATCCGATGCTTTTTGCCGCAACTAAGCGGATAAAATTTATTAAAAAGCACTATATATTCCGTGTATTTTTTGTTACCTTATGGCGTTTCCATTGACTCGGTTTTTTAGGTATCACTATGCAGTTCCAATCCAGAATAACAATCAGATTCGCCGTATTGCTCGGCGTTATATTATTAGCGGCCTGTTCTTCCAAACCGCGGCCCGGCAAAAGCGGCGGTGCCGATAGCAGCTTGGCCAATCCGGAATTATTCGGGGCAAAATATGCCGGGCGCACTTATCAGCAGGCGGTGCTGATGCCGGTATTATCGGTCGACAATAAAAGTGCGGTAATTAATCAGGGCGATTTTTTAACTCAGTTATCCAATGTGCGCAGCTATTCGGGTCGGTTAACCAATCGCTTTGCGCCGACTTACGGCAAAGTCACCAGCTGGGTATTGGCCGGCGCCAATGTGGATGAACTGGCGACGTTCGGCATTCAACCGATGCTGATGAAAGGGCAGGACGGTTATCAGAATGTGTTGATGACCGGCTATTATTCGCCGGTGATTCACGCCCGCCGCACCCAGCAGGGGAAATATAACCAGCCGATTTACGCATTGCCGGTACAAAAACGCTTCAGCCGCGCACAGATTTATGCCGGCGCGTTGCAGGGAAAGGGCTTGGAACTGGCATACAGCGATTCGATGATCGATAATTTTCTGCTGGGCGTTCAGGGCAGCGGTTATGTGGATTTCGGCAATGGCGATCTGAATTATTTCGCCTATGCCGGACAAAACGGGTTTGATTATGTGGCGGTCGGGCGTTTGTTAGTCGAAGACGGCGAAATTGCGAAAGAAAAAATGTCTATTCAAGCAATTAAAGATTGGGCGCAGGCAAATCCGTCACGCTTACAGCGTTTGCTGGAGCGTAATCCTTCCTACGTTTTCTTTAAAAATGATCCGACCGGTCAGGTAAAAGGCTCCGCCGGCGTGCCTTTGGTGCCGATGGCGTCGATTGCCTCCGACCGTAATCTGATCCCGTCCGGTTCGGTGGTGCTGGTGGAAGTGCCGCAAATCGACAACAACGGCAACTGGACCGGCGAACATAAACTGCATTTAATGGTGGCGCTTGATGTGGGCGGCGCGGTGAAAGGCCATCATTTCGATTTGTACCGCGGCGTCGGCGATCAGGCGGGACATATCGCCGGCTTATCGAAACACTACGGACGGGTTTGGTTATTACAATAATGCAGCAACCTACGGATAATTACGAACGCCGCTTCGGCGGCATCGGTCGCCTGTATGGCAGCGCCGCGCTTGCTCGCCTGCAACAGGCGCACGTTTGCGTTATCGGCATTGGCGGCGTCGGTTCCTGGGCGGTGGAAGCGCTGGCACGCTCGGGCATCGGGCAGATCACCATGATCGATATGGATGATATTTGCGTCACCAATATTAACCGCCAGATTCACGCGCTGGGCGATAACGTCGGCAAGCTGAAAACCGAGGTGATGGCACAGCGCATCGGGCTTATCAACCCGGATTGTCAGGTGAATATCATTGACGATTTTATTACGACGCAGAATCTGGCGGACTGCCTGAACCGAGACTATGACTATGTGATCGACGCTATTGACAGCGTCAAAACCAAAGCGGCGCTGATCGCGTACTGCAAACGGCATAAAATCAACATTATTACGGTCGGTGGCGCCGGCGGCCAGACCGATCCGAGCCGGATTCAGATTGCCGATTTAAGCAAAACCATACAGGATCCGCTGGCGGCAAAAGTGCGGTCGCTTTTGCGCAAGGAATACGGTTTCAGCCGGAATCCGAAACGGAAATTCGGGGTCAGCTGCGTGTTTTCCACTCAGCCGCTGATTTTTCCGCAAACCGACGCCAATTGCGCCGTTTCCGCCACCATGAATTGCGCCAACGGTTTCGGCGCGGCAACCATGATTACCGCCACATTCGGCTTTTTTGCCGTGGCTCAGGTGATCGATAAGCTCATTATAGCGCCGCAATAACTTATTTTTTTTAGTAAAAAAAGATAGTAATTCCGGCAAAAAGCGTATAAGCTAATGCGGTTTCTGATAATTATTCTTAACAAGAGGATAGCCTATGAACGCTTTGCATAATACGTTTAAAAAAGCTGCCGTGGCGGCGGCAGTCATGACTTTTTCCGCGGTTGCCAGTGCGACCGTACTGACATCTATCAAACCGCTGGGCTTTATCGCCTCTTCCATTGCCGACGGGGTGACCGATACTGAGGTGCTGGTGCCGATGGGCGCTTCTCCGCATGATTACAGCTTAAAACCCTCCGATATTCAGAAAATCAAATCAGCCGAGCTGATTGTCTGGATTGGCGAGGATGTGGATCTTTTCCTGGATACTTCCGTACTGCGTGATATTGATCGCAAAAAGGTGCTGACCGTCGCGGAAATCTCGGACATCAGCGATGATATGTTGCATCAAGGCGAACATCATCACCATGGTCACGACCACGACCACGACCACGACCACGACCACGACCACGACCACGACCACGATCATGACCACGATCATGACCATAAAGCGGACGCTCATGGCACGGGGCATGCTCATCAGCATGATAATTTAAGCACTAACTGGCATGTCTGGTATTCGCCGGAAGTCAGCAGCATCGTGGCGAAAAAAATTGCGCAACGGTTAAGCGAACAATATCCGGAAAAACGTACGCTTATCGAACAAAACTTAGCGGAATTTAACCGCACTTTGACGGCGCAAAACGGAAAAATCAAACAGCAGCTGGCGCCGGTGCATGATAAAGGTTTTTACGTCTTCCACGATGCTTACACCTATTTTAATGCCGCTTATCATCTGAACCAGATCGGCGCGTTTACCATTAATCCGCTGGTGGCGCCGGGGGCGAAAACCATTGCGGCGATTAAACATGAAATTGAGGAACACAAAGTCAGCTGTTTATTTGCCGAACCGCAATTTACACCGAAAGTGATTGATTCCCTGCATAAAGGCACCGGTGTGAAAGTCGGCCGTCTGGATCCGATGGGCGATGCGGTGAAACTGGGTAAAAATTCTTACGCCGACTTCCTGCAATATACCGCCGACAGTTATTTCGATTGTTTGAAATAACCTCTTCATCCACGGGGCGCGGCGGACTTGAAACGGCGCCCCTTGGCGATGCTTAATTAAAATCGACCGCACTTTTCCTCTCTGTTATAATCTCTGCAATTTTTAGCGTTGATGAGAATATTCATGAAAAAACTGTTCGCAACCACCGCCCGTGGTTTTGAAGAATTATTAAAGGTCGAACTGACTGAGCTGGGGGCAAACGACTGCCGGATCGCACAGGGCGGCGTGCATTTTTTAGCCGATGACGAAACCTTATACCGCGCGCTATTGTGGTCGAGACTCAGTTCGCGTATTTTACTGCCGATTGCTGATGCTAAGATTTACAGCGATTTGGATTTATATGCCGCAGTGATCGGACAAAGCTGGGCGGATTATTTTGATGATAAAACCACTTTTTTAGTCGATTTTAACGGCACGAATCGTGAAATTCGTCATACGCAATTCGGTGCGATGCGGGTAAAAGACGGCATTGTGGATTATTTGAGCGCTACGGTAAGCGCCGCCCGACTGTGGATAAAGCGCGGCCGGATATTCGTATTCATGCTTATTTAAACCGTGAGGATTTGATTTTATCGCTGGATTTAAGCGGCGAAGCGCTGCACATGCGCGGCTATCGTGAAGATACCGGCAAAGCGCCGCTGCGCGAAACCCTGGCGGCGGCAATTGTGCTGCGTTCCGGCTGGCAGCGCGGCACGCCGCTGGTGGATCCTATGTGCGGTTCGGGGACGCTGTTAATTGAAGCGGCACAAATGGATGCGCAAATTGCGCCGCAATTGCATCGTCTGCATTGGGGATTCGATTTCTGGAAAGGGCATAATCAGGCTGCGTGGGATAAGGTAAAAGCCGAGGCGATAGCTTTGGCCGAACAGCAACTTGAGAAAAATCCGCAACCGCACTTTTACGGCTTTGATCTGGATCACCGCGTGCTGCAAAAAGCACAGAAAAATGCCGCCAATGCCGGCGTTGCCCATTTGATTCGGTGGCGGCAGGGCGATGTGGCGGGGTTGGTTAATCCGAGTCGGGAAGAAAAAGGAACGCTGATTTGTAACCCGCCTTACGGTGAGCGCTTAGGCACCACGCCGGCATTGATTGCGTTGTATTCGGTGTTCGGCCAGCGGGTCAAGGCGCAGTTCGGCGGCTGGAATCTGTCCGTGTTCAGCGCCGAACCGGCGTTGCTGGATTGCCTGCGGTTGCGTTCTCACCGTCAGTTTAAAGCGAAAAACGGCCCGCTGGACTGCGTGCAGAAAAATTATCAGATTGCAGAACGTCAAACGGAGCAAGCCGAAAGTGCGGTGGAAAATGCGTTAGAATTTAATTCCGAGCATGCGCCGGTGGCATTGGATTTCGCCAATCGGCTGCACAAAAACCGCAAAAAAATTGAAAAATGGGCGAATCAGCAGGGACTGGATGCGTATCGGTTATATGATGCGGATTTGCCGGAATATAATCTTGCCGTTGATCGTTACGGGGATCATATTGTGGTGCAGGAATATGCCGCGCCGAAAAATATTGATGAAAACAAAGCCCGCCAGCGCTTATTGGATGCAGTGACGGCAACTTTATCGGTAACCGGGGTGGAGACCAATAAACTGGTGCTGAAAGTCCGGCAGAAACAAAAAGGCACCAACCAGTATGAAAAGTTGGCTAATAAAGGCGAGTATTTTTATGTGACCGAATACGGCGCCAGACTTTGGGTGAATTTAACCGATTATCTGGATACCGGCCTGTTTTTGGATCATCGCCTGACCCGCAAAATGCTGGGAGAAATGGCGCGCGATAAGGATTTTTTAAATTTATTTGCCTACACCGGTTCCGCAACGGTGCATGCCGCACTGGGAAAGGCCAAATCCACGACCACGGTGGATATGTCGAATACCTATTTGAACTGGGCGGAACAGAATCTGATGTTAAATGATGTGGCAGGCAAACAGCATACATTGATTCAGGCGGATTGTCTGCAATGGCTGGAAAAATGCGATCGTCAGTTTGATCTGATTTTTGTGGATCCGCCGACATTTTCCAATTCCAAACGCATGGACGACAGCTGGGATGTGCAGCGCGATCATATTAAATTGCTGAGCGCATTAAAACGGATTTTGCGCCCGCACGGCACAATTGTTTTTTCCAATAATAAACGCGGTTTTAAAATGGATTTTGCCGCGTTGGCAGAACTGGATTTCAGTGCGGTGGACATTTCGGCCAAAACGCGACCTTTGGATTTCGAACGCAATAAACACATCCACAATTGCTGGCTAGTGACGCATAAATAAAAAACGTCGTCTATTTTGACCGCACTTTTTATGTATTAAATCCTAAGCATGGGCATAATCGGCAAGCCGGCGGGAAATGATCCGCCGCGGTGTTGAGAAAAACGGATTTTGCTATCACACCGCCGTTTAGGCAAATAACAATCCGCACGTGAAACGTGCGGTTTTTAGGCTACCCTATAAGGGCCTAGGGCTTCACATGCCCCTCAAGGGGCATGTGAAAAAACTGACAACTGCACAATAACACTATGGCTTACCCCTTAAAGGGGTTCACATATTCTTTCTTCGATAAATTATCCGAAATCATATCTTCCTTTTCCTGATTCCTGATGTATTCTTCTACGATCTTAGTATTTAAGCCCACTGTACTTACATAGTAACCTTTTGCCC
>Ga0129306_1001434_pt1 | contig 26899 bp, 21 predicted proteins | sample P827metagenome_FD_94438 | JGI IMG/M metagenome (GOLD analysis project Ga0129306, IMG submission 94438) | Capybara group fecal microbial communities from Wisconsin, USA - P827 metagenome | ecosystem: Host-associated > Mammals > Digestive system > Large intestine > Fecal | place: USA: Wisconsin...
CGATTATAAGTCTCTCCAGTTCCTCGGGAGAAACATTTTCACCGTTTTCAAGAATAATGAGATTCTTTTTTCTTCCGGTCAAAAAAAGATGATTGTCCTCAATATAACCCAAGTCTCCGGTAGCAAACCAACCGTCCTTCATAACCTCGTCGGTAGCCTCTTTGTCCTTGTAGTAGCCAAGGAACAAAGCTTCACTCTTTATAAACACTTCCCCGTCCACAATTTTGCACTGCTGAAAAGGAACCAATTCACCTACCGAACCCTTTACGTTTGAATCGGAACGATTGGTGGCAAGCGCTCCGCCGAACTCCGTCATTCCGTATCCTTCGGCGATGATAATTCCCGCTTTCTCATAGTATTCGAAAATAGAACGGTCTGTTCCCGCGCCACCGGATATCATTATTCTGAAACGTCCGCTGGTTAGCTTTTTAATAATCTCAGGCAATTTTTCCGTATCGCCGTTTGCTATACGTTTCGCAGACTCAAATACGTTTACTAACATTATCGGCACCACACACATAAAGGTAGGCTGAAACTTCTGCATCTCTTCAAGCACTGAGGCGATACCCTTACTGAAAATCATGATGGAACCTGTTTTAAGCACGTAACACAACTGAATAAAAAAGTAAATGTGATAGCACGGAAGTATTGAAAGCACAGAGTCCGGGTTTTTCCCCGCGCCCAGATCCGACTGCTTATATAAGCTGTAAAAAGAAAGTACCACTCCCTTGCTTGTACCCGTCGTACCCGACGTAAAAAGAAGCAGCGCAGGCGCCTTCATGCTTACATCCGGAAACTGCTCTATCGGGAATGGCGCATAGGCTTTGTAACTCTCACTGCTTACCTTGCGATAAGTTTCATCTTTGCCAAACCCCTCGCATTTCACTGCAGTTTTTCCGTATATTACAGTACTTACATCTGCCTTCTTCATAAGAGCGGATGCATCTTCCCATGATAAAGAAGGGTCAATTATCGCAATAAATCTCCCCTTCAGGAAGGCGGCAAAAACAGCCACCACAGCTTCATATCCCGTCTCCGCCCACAAGCCTATGTTTCCTTCGTCCTTCAACTCATCATAAAGTGACATACACCTGCATATATCGTTCATAAGGTTGGAATATGTATGAAATACCTCTCCGCTTTTTTCCTGACTGATACAAAAATGCGTATCCCCGTGATATTTAATCGCTTGTACCAGAAATTCTTTAATACAATGATCCATGATAACCTCCGCTTACGTTTGACTAGGCTGTTGCTTCGCCTTTAATCTTTTGCACATATTCAATCAAATCGCTTACCTTCTCAAATTCGGCAACATCAAGCATTGCTCCGTTGACTTTAATTCCGAATTTTTTCTCTATTCCCACCACCATTTTTATAAATACGAGAGAATCAATGTTTAACGCTTTAAGCTCGGTATCATCCTCAACTTTCTCATCGCTTTGCGCATATTCCGCAATCAGTTTATACATTTCCTCTTTAACGCTTTTCATATATTTTTCCTTTCTACACTATGGGCATACTATGCTGTTATAAAAATCAAACTCCAGGTTCTGAATTTCTTTAAGACCGCTTACCGCAGCATTCATAAGTTCCGAATCATATTCTTCGGTATAAAGATACTTGTACAAGGCATTTCTTATAAATTTCCATTTTTTGAGAATAGCCTCAATAACTGTGGTGGGTTCGGAAGAGGCCACACCGTCTATATGGTCCAAAAGATAGCTCTGCGCCTTCTTGGCTTCCACAATCGCATCAAGAAGCTTCGCTATCCATGCCGGATTATCCTTTATCCTCTCACTTGACGAAACATTTCCTTCTATGTATTCAAGAAGAGCCGGGAGTTCCTCAAGATTTTTGGTGATATCCTCCATGTGCGCCTTTATTCTGCTTCTGTATTCACCATAGCAGTTAACCGCCTCGGCACCGGAATCCGCAGGGATTTTGGCACATTCCAGATAATACCTTTCAGACTCGGTCTTAGCGTATTTGATTCTGTTGCTGTGGTATGCATATTCCAAATCGAGATAGCTAAGCCTTTGCTCCTGATAGTCCAGATTGTTTACTCCGGTATGCTCCATTACTATCATCTCCTGCTTGGCATTATCATATCCGTATACCAGAATATTGTGAGGCCAGTTCTCTTTGAGATAAAAATCCGGTCTTATCGATTCATAGAAACAATCCACTCCGATTATGACGGGCTTGTCGGCGTCAATAGCCGCAATAATCCTTTGGATTACATTTTCCTTAACTTCATATTGCTTCAGCTCTACACCCAATTCACCGACTACGGATTCTAATGTTTCATCCTCCACAAAATCCATCTTTTCATAAAGCGTCAGCTTATCCACCGACCGATACATGACTATATCGTTGGTAAGAATCGGAAGTATTCCGGCCCCGTAGTAATTGACTACCGAAAAGATTGAATTATACAGGCAGCTTCTGTAGAAAATATCATTGAAAGGAACAATGCCTTTAATAACCTTGGTCGTGCTCCCGGCATCTTTAACATCGTAGAAATAGCCCTTGTTTTTCTTTTCCTGGTACTCAGACCGCGAGAACGTCCGCGCATCCATATCCGCGCCGCCTGCATCGGTAGCGAGCTTTTCATCAATAACACAGGCAAGGTCGCTCAAAGAAAAACTGTCAAATATTTCCGCAAGGGAGATTTCCACCTGAAAATCATCATAAATTCTGCTGATAAGCGTCATTACATTTAACGATGAACCTCCCAGTGCAAAAAAGCTGTCAGATGTCGATACAGCTTCAGCATCCAAAATCTCCTTGAATGCTTCGATAAGTTTTCCTTCCGTTTCACTGACGGTCGCATCTTCCGCCTCTATTCCTACAGTAGGGTCGGGCAAACTCTTTTTATCGACTTTCATGTTTTTGTTAAGAGGCAGTTTGTCCATGAAAACAATGTAAGTCGGGAACATATAAACCGGAACTTTAGACTTAAGCCATTCAATAATGTCGGATTTCGAGCATCTTTCCCCTGTCACTACATAAGCCGCTATATATTCCTTACCAAGTGTTTCGTCATTAAATGTAAGCACGCATTCTTTGACGGCCGGCATTTCAAAAATCTTTGATTCCACGTAGTTTAATTCAACTCTGTTTCCTCTGATTTTGACCTGACTGTCTTTTCTTCCGAGAAACTCAATGTTGCCGTCGAACTTTATCCTTCCCAAATCTCCCGTCTTATACATGGTCTTCCCGGGTGTTTTCGCATCCTTGGCAAAAGAACGAGCATTGAGTTCGTCATTGCACAGGTATCCGTATGTTGCATACTCTGTGGATATAACAATCTCGCCCTCTACACCCGGACAACACTCTTCCATATTGTCGTTGCAAATATAGACATCCGTATCATCTATAGGCTTTCCGAGCGGAATAATTTCTGTATTGCAATCACTGGGAGTAATATCGTAGCAAAGCTTGGCAAGCGTAGTTTCGGTAGGCCCGTACAAACTCACCAAATTTGCATGGCTCGATGTTAAGTCATACCATTTGGACAATAACTTCGGACTGATTTTCTCGCCTGCCATAAACACGTATTTCAAATCCGGGTAATCCATGTGTCCCGAAATGCCGCTTAACAGGTGATTTACAACGCTAGGTGTGCAGTGAAGAACGTTTACCCCCGCTTCTTTTACCCATTTAGCCAGCCTTTTGCCGTCGAGTATCACATTTTGGTCCGCCGGTATGCATATTTTTCCGCCGAGAAGAATGGGCAAAAAAATGTCTCTCAAAAAAGGATCGTGACATGGAGATGTTATCTGACTGACGCTTATACCGGTTTGATTAACCTTGCGACCTTCCCACTCTATAAAGTGAACCAGTCCTTTATTCTTCCCCAGTATCGCCTTGGGTTTACCTGTAGTGCCCGAGGTAAAATATACATATATCGGGTCGTCGGCATTATAGACGTTACCTTCTCCTTCGCCGGCACTGTACTCATCTGCACCTGCAACCGCTTCTTCAGTCTTTATTACTTTGCAGCTATTCCCCGCTATTTCACGCGCCTTTTCGTAACATTGCTCATCTGTAATGATGTACTTGACCTTAGCTATTTCAAGCATATCCCGTACCATTTCCGGCGGATAATCGCCTTCAATCGGCACAAAGATACAAGCAGCATTCAAGACGCCGAGCATACCTTCAATCATTGCAATTCTGTCATAGGCAAATACGGCAACCGCATCCCCGTTATGCGCCCCGATTGTCTTCAGCTTACCGGCTAAGGCAGCGATATCTTTTTTTAGCTCAAGCGATGTAATCCTCCTATCATTTTGTTCCAAAAAGACATGGTCGTCGGAAACAGCGTTCAAGCCCTTATCTATCAAATCCTGTATAGTCCGCACCCTTCTGTACCTCCCTAAATTCTGTTTGCCCGGCTATAATGTGTCAGCTTTAAAGGTATCCAGCAAAATACCAAAAGTAAGAATTATGATAAGCGTGTCATTGTCGTAGGGCAGATTAAGTTTAAAGCCCGGCTCAAGATACGCTTTTTTGAGACGTTCCACCTCATCAGGGTTAAAGAAGCCCTGACGTTTTATCCTGTCATACGACAGAATATCGGTTACATATTCTTTGTTCTTTCGTAAAATCTCGGCACTGCCCGGCGCTACAAACGCGTACTTCGGTCGATTTATTATTTTGCTGGGAACAAATGCCGAGGCCATCCTCTTCAAAATGTACTTTTCCTTGAAATTTCTTAATTTCAGATCCGGCGGAATCTTTCTTGCATATTCCATAACCTTTCTGTCAAGGAACGGATACCTGGCCTCGACGGAATTGGCAAGTCCCGCTCTGTCTCCGTGTCCCGCAAGCAAATGCTCGCTTAGCCTGAGTTTGATGTCTATATATGACCTTTTATGCACAAGCGCGACATCTTTAATCTGCTCCGTATCAATAACCTTATGATTTAAGCAATCGAAATCATCCTGCATAAGAAACTTCGCGGAATATATACCGCTCTTATACTCTCGCAGCTTTCCGTAATCCTTCTCATAGAAAAAGAAAGGATCTCCCCAGATTCTGTTGCAGATTTCTTTTTCCGCCGGGTCTCTCAATTCGTTGTTCTTCGCATTTCCCGCGCGCATTGCATCGAACTGATATCCCACATAGCCCGCGAACAATTCATCCGCTCCTTCACCCGTAAGAACCACCTTGATTCCTTCTTTGTGAGCCATTTCCGAAAGAATCAGTGAAGCGGTGTTATACGTTTCTTTTAAGGTGCTTTCCGAATGATATACGGCTTTGGGCAGGTAATCCGCTATATCATCGATGGTTATCAGTCTTTCATGATGAATCGAATTGACATGGTCGGCCATCATCTCCTGAAACGGCTTTTCCGGACGATTGTCGCCTTCAAAATTAACGGAAAAAGAATGCCTGTACTCATTGCTTATATCGTGAATCTTGCACGCAATAATCGATGAATCCAGACCCCCGCTTATGTAAAAGCCTACCGGAACTTCAGCCTGCAATCTGAGTTCCACAGCCTTAGTCAGGACATCGTTAAGTCCTTCTATGTATTCCTCTTCTGTTCTCGGATAATCTTCATCGCATTTAGGGTAATCAAGATCCCAGTATTTTCGGTTGGTAACGCTTCCGTTTTCATGAATTACCAGATAGTGTCCCGTTTCCAGACTGTTAATCCCCTTAAACATCGTTTCGGGGCACACTACGCTCGGGAAAGTCATAATCTGATCGAGTGCCACAGGGTTAATAACACGCTTTATTCCCGGGAACTCAAATATCGCTTTAATCTCGGAGCCAAACACAAAAGTACCGTTTACCGAAGTATAGAAAAAGGGAGCAACTCCTACATGATCTCGCGCACAGAACAATTCTCTGCGATTCTTGTCATAGAGTGCAAAAGCAAACTGGCCGTTGATGATATCCAATACCTCAAGCCCTTTTTCTTCGTAAAGATGAAGAATTACCTCCACGTCGGACTCTGTCTTAAACTTATGTCCGCGTTCAATCAAATCTTTCTTTATTTCTTTGTAGTTATATATTTCTCCGTTGCATACCAACATGAGACTTCCGTCTTCACTGGTAATAGGTTGCATACCGTTATTTACACCGATAATGCTCAGTCTGTTAAATCCAAGCGTGACAGGCCCGTCAGTTATATAATCTGTCCCGTTTACCCCGCGATGCGCAATAGCCTTTAACATCTTTTCTATCACGAGACTTTTATGAGCATCCGGCATATCTGCATTTAAATAGCCACAAATCCCGCACATCCCACCGATTCTCCTTATTCGTAATGTAATTTCGCCATGCGATCTATAATTTCACTTTCTTTGACAAATACGCTCTCAATACGCCCGGATATATCTTCGATTTCAGATACATCGTCGCTGTATGCCGCTTTAATGAGCAGGCAGCTTATAACGTTCCACTCTTTGCATATATCCGCGTACTCGACCGCCAGACCCGTTTTAGGAAAATACTGTTCCATATATTCACGAAAATAACTTCTTACAGTAAGCAATCCTGACAGTCTTATGTATGAATTTAATGACATGATGCTCTTTTCATACTCGGCGGTGTTTATCAGAGCTTCTGCATTTTTCAAATTACTCACAAAGTAATCTTTCAAGATTTTGTTATTATCTTTTTGCTTTTTAGAAATTTCCTGCAAATCGGGCTTGAAATTTTCATACCCGTCCTCTGCCAATTTGTCGGTGTCGGTAATGACGTGCATGAAGTTATACCCTTCCCAGGCATCGACGAAATCATCAAACGCTATGTAGCCTTCGAACATATCGCCCTTAAAGCTTGCTATGTAGCCATCGCTGAAAAAGAATTTATCTCCGCCGTCATATCCGATTACGTTAACACAATGGATAACAACATCCTCGGCATATTTAAATGCACTGTTATACTTAAGTTTGTTGGCAACCATAAGAATCGCAACATTGGATTCATCTTCAACACACTTAATCAGCGACTGCTTGGCTTCTTCTCTGTTTGCGGAGGTAATAATTGTGTATGGCACATCCAAATCTTCGGGATTTTCGAAGATAGAAATGGCATAAATCATTACCCCCCACTTACTGGGTTTTAATTCATAACCCTTCATTCTGAAAAACAGTTCCGCTTCGCTTATATCTATTTTCCGATAAACCAGGTAATTCTCCAGACAACCGAGAATACACTGAGACCCCCTTTGTGTAGCATAGCCCTTCTCAAAAATCATTTTGCCATTCCTCTCAACATGTTATGCCATAGCATATCTCTCAATAATGTCTGCCGTCTTCTGATCGCAGTTTAAACCCTTCATGATGTCTCCCAGCGTTCTGACATTAGAGTATTCTTCCTCGCCGTCCAATATTGCAAAAGCAGTTTCTTTCAGCACTTCCGGAGTAAGATTCTCTATTCTGATTTCGCGCCCGATTTTTCTGTTTTCAAGAGTTTCTGCCGTAAGCATCTGGTCGTATGCGCCGGGAATACCTATCATGGGAACTCCGCTGTATATGGAGTCGTTAACACTGTTCATCCCGCAATGAGTAATAAACAGGTCAGCCCTCTTTAAAACTTCGGTCTGCGGAACATAGTCGTAAACATAGAAATTGTCAGGGATTTCATCAAAATCTTCTTTCTTGTTATGTGCGCCGATAGACATAATTACGCTGACATCTTCACCTTTAAAAGCTTCTATGGCGGCTTTAAAAGCGCCGAGTCTCCTGTCACCTATCTCTGTCTGGATGGTTCCGAAAGAAACATAGATTATTTTTCCTTTCATTTCTCCAAAAGGAATATCACTGTCATTGGTTGACGGAGGTGTTGTATTGGCCCCCACAAATTCAAATCTTTCGTCAAAGTTTTCTTCAAAAGGCTGCATCTGGCGAAGGGTATGAACTATGGTCAGTTCCGGAACATTATTGAGAACTTCCTTGCCCATATCGGAATACTTGAAGTTGTAGCCCTTCTCGGTCAGCCTGCTTATAATATCGTCTCCAAGCTCAATGGCGTGGGCCGTTTGAGCAAGGTTCTTCTCGTCACTTTCAAATATTCTTTTGCTGATGTTTTCGTCAAAAGCAAAATTGGGGAAATATCTTATAAGCTTGATATCTTTACGTCCGTTGAGGTAATACATAGGGAACGCGAAATAATCATAAATAACCACATCATAGTCGCCCGCGCGGTTAAATGCCTCTTCTATCTGAAGGGCAAAAATCTCGGCATCGTCTTCGATGGTTATCTTTCTTCCGGGCTTGTACCCTTCCAGACGTTCAATGTCAAAGTCTATGAAGTTGACATTTTCTTTCTCAAACAACTCTTTGATGCCCGGAATGTTGGCGGAACTGGATATAACATCCACCTTATGTCCTCGCTTGCCGAGTTCTTCCACAAAGCCGGCAAACGGAACATTATCCCCGAAACAGGGCATAGTCACTACCAAAACTTTCATATCATTTCCTCCTCAAATACATATTTTTGTTTTAAAAAGCGGTCCGCCATTTCATGCATTCCGCCGGTTCTCAATTCTTCGGCCAGATTTTCAAAGACCAGTTCCGTAAGGGGCTTTATTTCCTCGGCGGATATGGCTTTTCTTTCTTTGGCATATTTAAGACACTCGCTATACGCTTTGACATGCGCCTCTGCAAAATCCGAATAGAAATTTTCTTTACCGAATTCGGTACTTAAAGAATTATTCTTAACATTTTGCGGAATCCTGTATTTGCTCGGTATATCACCGATAAAATCAAAGATTCCTCCGCATGCCGAATATAACATCCAAGTAATAGAGTCTTCGGAAGAGCGTAAATTCGGAAACGGAATCCTCTTGGCAAGCTTTGTCCTGACATTCGTCGCAGACGTCAGGTTAATATACATTTCCTTGCTGACTATGGACTTCCACACCTCTTTTCCTACGCTCGGGTGTCTGTTATTATTCATGATTTTTCTAATGTTTACAGGGAATTTATCCTCCGGTATCTCAATTCCTTTTTCATCAATCGGAATGAACGGAGAATAGATTACATCTGCGTCTTTGGTGGCAAAAGCACGCGCCACTTTCTCGGTACGCTTAGGATGTGAAAGATCGTCCGAATCAAGAAACATAATGACATCTGCGCCGAACTCTCCTGCCGCAATGTCAACGCCAATGTTTCTCGACACTCCGGCGCCTACGTTGACATTGTTTTTATGGCATATTATTTTCCCCGGGTGACTGTCTGTAACTTCCTTGATAAAATCATCCAATTCCTGATTGTCGGAAGCATCGTCTACCAGAACCGCCGTCCAGGAGTCATCGGTTTGATTAAGCACACTTCCAATGCATTGTTTGAAATACGAAAGTCTGCTTTTATTGTCGACCGCTATCTTAAACGGTATTACAAAAGAACATTTGCACTCTTTGCTCATTTTTTACTCCCCCTCAAGCGGCAGCTCGCCGTTACCCGTTGTATCTATGTAAGCCTTCAATAATTCCGTAAGGCGCCTTATACTTTCTTTTTCCCCCGAAATCAGCTGCGCCATAATGTCTGCAAAAGAAGGCTCAAGGCGGTCTCCGTCAATATCTGCCTTAATAAATAAATTCCTCAGGAGAAGATACCCCTTCTTGATTCGTACAAACTGTCCGCTAAAAGTATCATCCTTCGGAAGTACGCCCATGTCTTCCAGCTTCTTAACCCGGTATTCCATTAACATGGCCCGTTCATATAGAAATTGCCAGAAACGATATCTTGTTCCTTCGATTATCCAAATTTTGTCATGAATGTAGTCGAGCACAAACATGTTGTGACCCACGGTGTAACCGTCCCTTTTCGTTTCTCCTTTTGCGGGAGAAATGTATTCTTCTAACGACGTAACTATCTTCTTTAAATCAATTCTCTCGGGTCTTTCGGGCAGGACCTTTTTAAGCAATACAATCTCATCTATCTCATCCTGCTTGGGATAGCATCTGTACGCTTTTCCGATTTCATCAAAAGAACACGAAACAACCGGTTTCTTGGCAAAATAACTTTCAATACGAAATCTCTTCCTCGCATTGTCATATCCCACAATTTTTAAATCATGGGCCATCGGAAAACAGGTTTTGAAAGCCTTAATATCAGATTTTTCCGCAAAGATATAAGCCTCACCGGTTTTGTCGATGATATCCTTAAGGTACTTGACAACATCTCCCTTGTAGTCGTTCTGTAAAACACTGTTATACACTATGCTTTCCGAATTTCGCCGAAATGCATTCCTAAAATCATCGTATGAACACTTAATTATTGAATATTTACCACCGTTGAAGTTGTCGGCCAGATAAATGATTTCTTTGTCCGTATCGCACCCTACCACGAAAGAATTGTGAATATAGTGCTTAAGCCGGTATTCTTCCGTCCCGCTTAGATAAAATCGATCCAGATAAAGAAAAAGACAGGTATCTGCCGCTATAGATTCGGCAGCGTACCTCGCTATATCTACCCCCTCTTGCAACAATTCATTTCTTTTAACCATTGCATTATTGATATAAGGGCAGTCCTGCAAAATCGAATTATGATTAACGTAGGATATAAACAGTTCCCACTCGGGAATGACTTCAAACTCAATAAAATTGTTCATTACCCAAGGTACTGTCACATCATCAATCAGCGAAAAAATGAAGCCGTATTCCGGATAACCGTTGACTACCGGATTTTCTTTACACAATAGTTTTTTCACGCTACATACCCTTTATTTCTTCTGATATTTCATCGCATATTTTTGCAAATTCCACAGTCAAAGAATGCGGAACCGTTTCACTCTCGTAACATCCCTCGCCTATGCATTTGACAGTTTCTTCTATCTCATATACAAAGCCGTTTTCCGTGACATCGTCCCTATATTGTTCCTTCTGTCGTCCTTCGTTGTCATAGCGCAATGATTCATTACCGAACAGGACATTGGGGATTATTATGCTACCCCCGGTTCCTCTTATCACAACGCTTTGGCTCATAAAGGTTTCAAGGCTTGCCGTCAAAACCGCTGACATATCCTCATACTCAACTACCAGCACATCCGATGCATCTACACCGGTTTTGCTGCGTATTGCCGAAAGTTTGTGACTCAAAATTGGCTTGTCAATCAAAAGTCGCAGTATTTCATACCCGTACACCAGCAAGTCATATGCTGCGCCCCCTCCCAGTCCCGGATTCCAAAATCTGTTACCCGGATTCTTTTCTGCGCAAAACCCAAGACTTATTTCTGCGTACTTAACATCACCAATTTTATGCTCATCTATCCACGCTTTGACCTTCTTAACAATCGGAAGGAATCTGCTCCACATTGCTTCCATGCAAAAGAGTTTTCTTTTCTCCGCTTCAGCAAAAATGTCGGTGACTTGCTTGCTGTCAATACACATGGTTTTCTCGCACAAAAAAGGAATGTCATACTTGACGCAAAGTTTGCATGCATAATAATGATTGCTTGTTACCGTCGCGATATACACTGCATCGAGTTCTTCCGTCTCAAGCATTTCTTCATAACTTCCGTATGCATTTTGAATCTTGTTCTTGTCTGCAAATAGTCTCGCAGCTTCGCCGGAATGACTTCCTATTGCAACCACCTTGCAATCGGCAGTTCGTCCTATTGCATCGCAAAATTTATTGGCAATGTTGGAAGCCCCCATTATTCCCCATTTGAACATGATTTACGCCCTAATATCTTATGCTGTTTTACAGTAATATTCTTATGTGTCATATTTGTGGATTGTTGTACATTGATTGTGTGATAGTATCATGTGATTGAGCATAATGACATATTCTATGTAGCCTTTCTATTTGCTATGTATGATTATGTATCACATTATTGCGTGATATCCATCTAATATTGTGCACATTGCCCGTTGATTTACATATTATTATCTATATCAAACATTTTCAAGTAAGAATGCACAAATACGCAAAATATTGATTGGAAATGTAAAATATTTACTTGTAAATCGTTTCTCCATATATGCCGTGATACAGTCCATCCACACATATTGTTGCATTGTAGTGACATTATCTCGCACATTATTATCAATTTGTATGATATCGTGTCAAAGCAAAAAAGCGCAGGCATAATGCCTGCGCTTCGATGAAGGGTATCTATAAATTAAACGTATTTCTTAAGTGTATTAATGATTGCTCCGGGTCCTGCGATGAGTTCCTTGAAGTATGCTTCAACCTGCTCGCCGAGACCTACCTTGTATAGGTCGGATCCGAAGATGGTAGCATCCGAAAGGATAGGTGCAACCTTCTCGTGAATGTCTGTGTCGCCAAACTTGATGTCTGCTACGTAAGGGCGAAGCTTCTCAAGTAAGGGATCGGAACTGGGCTCAAATGCCTTGCCCTCGTCGTTAATGCCCATAAGGTATCTTAACCAGCCTGCGAATACGAGGGGAATCATCTTAAGGTCGGAAGCCTTTAAGTCATCGCGCTTCTCGTAAGCCTTGATGGTCTCGCCGAAACGGATACCAACCTTCTGTGAAGTATCTGTAGCGATTCTCCAGGGTGAGTCGGGCATGAAGGGATTAGGAATACGAAGCTTTACAACCTCGTCGATAAATTTCTTGGGATCGAGCACTCCGGGATTAACCACTACCGGAAGGCCTTCTTCGTAACCGATGCGTTCTACGAGCTTCTTAAGTACCGGATTCTCCATCTCCTTAGAGATGAGCTGATAGTCGAGCAAGCATCCGTATACCGCAAGAGCGGTGTGAAGAGGATTAAGGCAGGTACATACCTTCATCTTCTCTACTCTGTCGACGGTTTCGCGCTCGGTGTAGATAACGCCTACCTTATCAAGAGCAACCTTGCCGTTAGGAAATGCATCTTCGATTACAAGATACTGGCACTCCTCAGCGTTAACAAAAGGCGCCACATAAGTGTTCTTGGAAGTGATGGCGGGCTCAAGTTCCTGAATACCGTCATCAATCAAAATCTTTTCAACAGACGCGTCGGGTCTGGGTGTAATCTTATCAATCATAGACCAGGGGAAAGAAACCTTGGACTTGTCCTCAACGTACTTAACAAAGTCCTCGCTTACCAGTCCGTTCTCTGCCCATGCCTTGGCAAAAGAAGAAACCGCATCAAAAAGCTTGTCTCCGTTATGAGAACAGTTGTCCATGCTGACCATAGCTACGGGAAGCTGTCCTGCCTTAAATCTTCTGTAAAGAAGGGCGCTTACCTTACCCATATAACTCTCAGCCTTCTCGGGGCCGTTCTTAAAGTCGGCCGCAACGCCGAGGGCAACCTGACCTGCAGCGTTCTTAAGGCTGTAACCCTTCTCGGTAATGGTGAAGCTTACCATCTTAAGTGAAGGGCTTTCAAATATCTCGTAAAGTCTGCTGTAGTCATCCTTATTGTCGGGATCTACGGTTAAGTACTCAACGATGCTTCCGATTACTGCCTTGTCAACAGTTCCGTTAGCCTTCAAAGTAACGTCTATACCGATACCGTCATGAGGACGATACATCTTATCAATGATTTCATAGTCAAAGCCTTCTGCAGCGATAAGACCTGTGGTCTCGATTCCCTTATCAAGAAGCTCTTCCTGAAGGGCCGCCTGAAATGCTCTGAAAATATTGCCGGCGCCGAAATGAATCCACTCGGGCTTAGCCAGTGTAGCTGCCTTAACCGCATCACGGTCATAGTTCCATACTCTGTAGCCCTTGTCCTGCCAGGCTTTTTTATTGTCCAATACGCTTTTCTGCGATAATTTAAGTTCTGCCACGTCTATTACCTCTTATTGCTCTTTTCAATAGCTTCCCAAAGTCCGTTTAAGTATGTCGCACCGAGTGCTCTGTCATAAAGACCGTAGCCGGGAAGTGCAACCTCACCCCAGATCATACGACCGTGGTCGGGTCTGATGGGGCCGTCGAAGCCTATATCGTAAAGAGCCTTCATAATCTCATACATATCGAAGGTGCCGTCCGAAGAAAGATGTGCGGACTCCTCGAAGTCTGTGGGAGAGTTGAATTTAAGGTTTCTTACATGTGCAAAATGAATACGTCCCTTAAGAGAACGAATCATGTCGGGAAGGTCATTCTCAAGGTTAGTTCCGTATGAACCGGAGCAGAAGGTGACACCGTTGTGAGGGTTGTCAACCATCTTCATCATGCGGAGAATGTTTTCTTTATTAATGATAATACGGGGAAGTCCGAATACGCTCCATGCGGGATCGTCGGGATGAATCGCCATATTGATGTCATACTTGTCACATACAGGCATAATGCGCTCGAGGAAGTACTTAAGGTTCTCAAAGAGCTTTTCATTGTCGATGTCCTTGTACATCTCGAAGAGTTCCTTAATCTTAGCCATTCTCTCAGGCTCCCAGCCGGGCATTACGTGACCGTTAGAATCATTCTTAATGCTGTCAAACATCTGCTCGGGCTTGATAGCGTCGATAGCTGCCTGATTGTAAGCAAGAACTGTGGAACCGTCGGGACGCTTTCTTGCAAGCTCGGTTCTGGTCCAGTCAAAGACGGGCATGAAGTTGTAGCATACCATGTGAATGTCTTCCTGACCGAGACGCTCCAAAGTCTTTATGTAATTCTCAATGTGCTCTTCTCTCTCGGGAGAGCCGATCTTGATGGCATCGGAAATGTTAACGCTCTCGATACCCGCAATCTTAAGACCTGCGTCTTCTACTTCTTTCTTAAGTGCACGAATATCTTCAAGCTCCCAAGCTTCACCGGGAACGGTGTCGTAAAGGGTGGTGATAACTCCCTTAACGCCGGGTACCTGTCTTATCTGTTCAAGGGTTACGGAATCGTGCTTGCTTCCGAACCATCTTAATGTCATCTGCATATCTTATATCCTCCATATGACTGCTGCCTTGACTATCATAATAGCGCGTACCCCTTTGCGCGCTGTTAATCCTCTATTTCGTATTAATTGTAATTTCAGCCCGAAAAAACTTAAAGCATAAGTTTTGTTGTTAACATTGTAAAAGTTGCTGTATTGTAATATAATCATCCCAAAGGAGATTTAGAGATGAAAAAGCAAGAGCTTATTACCCCCTTTTCCACAAGACAATACATGTTCTCCCGCGACTATGAAATATATTACTACAGCGATATGCCGGGCACAACGGTCAATAAGCACAGCCACGACTATTACGAGTTCTATTTCTTTCTCGAGGGCAACATCAACATAAACGTCTCCGGCAAGCCCATCAAGCTTAAGCCCGGTGACTTAATCCTTATTCCGCCCGGAGTGGAGCATTGTCCGGAGTATCTCGACGACGTGACTCCCTACAAGCGTTTCGTCTTATGGATAAGCGCCGATTACTACAATAAGCTTCTCGCCGCATCACCCGACTACGGTTACATAGTCGATACCGTGAAGACTACGCACTCTTACCGTTTTGCTAACGACGTACTTGCTTTTAACGAGATACGTTCCGCGCTCTTTAATATCACAGCCGAAGTCAAGGGCAACCGTTTCGGCAAGGACGCCAAGGTCTCTCTGCAGATTAACGATCTCCTCCTTACCCTTAACCGCATGACCTACGAAAAGGTCACCGTCGGCGTATCGGGTACCAAGGGAAGACTTTCCAACATCATCAATGACTACGTAATGTTCCACCTTGACGAGGACTTGTCCCTCGAACGCCTCGAGCGCGAGTTCTTCGTAAGCAAGTACCACATCGAGCACGTGTTCAAAGAAGACTACGGCATCTCCCTTCACAAGTTCATCCAGATGAAACGTCTCTACGCCTGCCGCGACGCCATCGGAAGCGGTAAGCCCATTCAAGAGACCTTCCCCTTGTACGGCTTCAACGACTACTCCGTATTCTTCAGAGCTTTCAAAAAGGAATTCGGCATGAGCCCCAAGGAATACCAGATGGTGCAGCGTTAACTATTCGAAATATAAAGGACTTAAGGTCGGTTTGCATCTCGCCTTAAGTCCTTTTCTTTTACCAGCGAACAGACCACCTGCTGTCGTATTCTCCCGCCTTTTCCTTAAGGGAAACCGGAGGCTCCGGGGCTGTTTTTCTTTCTTTCTCTCGCTTTCTTTTTTCAAAAAGAAGGCCTGAGAATATCTTCTCGTCCGCGGGCACATCCACCGTTTCGTGAGTCCAGGAGGATACGTATGCCGCGTTACTGATTCTTAAGCTGTTAATGCCTTCAAGTCCCGGCGAAATGAGTTCCTCGCCGCTAAGCAGGTGATTGGTAAAATTTCTCAATATCAGGACATGACCGTCTTCTTTTTCCTCGAAATTGAGAACTATCTCGGTAACCTTCTCATGTGGCATCGCCTCGGGAGTATTAAAGCATATGTCACGCTCATCTTCGTGTAAAAGAAAGAGTTTAAGCACACCCTCTTCCGCAACGGCTTTACCGTAAGTGCCGCTGATTTCAAGCCTGTTGGTGCCGGGGTATTCACCCGTGGAAGTTATGAAGGTCGCCGATGCACCGCTTCTGTATTCGGCATAAATGGTTACGTCGTCTTCCACCGCTATTCTGTGAAAATGACCTTGTTTACAGAAAGCCCTCAATTTGCTTGGCATACCCATTATCCACTGCCAGATGTCGAGATTGTGCGGGCACTGATTGAGCAGCACTCCGCCGCCCTCACCGTTCCAGGTGGCACGCCAGCCTGCGGAATCATAGTATGCCTGACTGCGATACCAGTTATTGATAATCCAGTTGAATCGCTTAATCTCGCCTAAGAGGCCGATATCCACGTAATATTTCAAGGTCTGAAAGAGCGGATTGGTGCGCTGGTTAAACATGATACCGAAAGCAAGTCCGCTTTTCTCGGCCGCTTTGTTCATGCACTTAACCTCGGATGCGTCCACGCTGGCGGGCTTCTCGATAAGAACGTTTAAGCCTGCCGCGAAGGCTTCTTTGGCTATTACGGGGTGGGTATAGTGGGGCGTAGCCACAAGGACGGCGTCCACTTTATCGGTTGTAAGAAGCTCGCGATAGTCGGTGCAGACTTCAACCTTCTTTCCAAAGTTCTCGCGCGCCCATTCAAGCCTGCTTTCCTCCAAATCGGCCACCGCCGCGAGCACAGCTCCGTCGACCATACCGTCATGAAGCGCCTTTGCGTGCGCACTTCCCATATTTCCTATTCCAATGACCCCGTATCGTATCTTTTTCATTTTTTGTCTTCGTAATTTCCCACTGTTATTTTTTGTTCGGAGAAGTTCTCGACAAAAGAACTCTTCTCGTAGAAATGTACCGCGTTCTCAAGGATGCCTTCTGCCTTGTAATACTTGGATTTTTCATCAATCGGAAGGCTTATGGTCTTCTTTTCGAATCCCGCCGCAAAAATCGATGTGATAAGCTCGATGGTGCGTCTTCCGTCAACACCTGTAATAAGAGGCTTCTCCCCCTTTTCGATGGCCGTAAGGTAATTGTCTATTTCACCCGTGTGACCTTCGTATTTAAGGTCCGGGATATTGTCGTAATACTCGTTAATCTTCTTAAGGAGCTCGGTATTTCGTTCGTCTCTCGGGAAGCCGTTCCCCATGGCAACTTCCGCCTTGACGTCCCAAGGCATGGAAATCTTGGCGTCGGCACACTGAAGTATGATGCCCTGTTCCTCTCCGTGGCTGATTACCGAGGAAAGTACTTCCGCTACGGTTCCGTCCTCGTACTTAAGGCATGCAAGCGATAAGTCTTCCACTTCTGCATTATCATGCATTACGTTGGCAAGAACCGCCGTAGCTTCGATGGGGGAGCGGCCTTCAATCCAGTTGAGCATATCGATGTGGTGTACGGCGTGATTAAGGGTGGGCCCGCCGCCTTCTTTTTCCCAGGTACCTCTCCACCAAAGATCGTAGTAGGAATGTCCTCTCCACCATTCGGAGTTGACACGTGCGAGACAAATCTTACCCGCAAGGCCGGAATCAGCAAGTTTTTTAAGCTTATATACTCCGTTTCTGAAACGATTCTGAGCAATGATACCGAGAGTTACTTTATTCTTTTTCTCCGCCTCAAGCATTCGGTCGCATTCCTCAAGGCTTGCAGCCATGGGCTTCTCGCAGAGTACGTTCAGTCCCGCATTCATGCAGTCAATACTGATGGAAGCGTGTACATAAGGAGGTGTGCACACATGTACCACATCAATCTTTACTCCCGAAGAAAGCATGTCCTCGTGATTGGCAAATACCATCGCGCCGTCAAGCCCGTATTTTTTCTTCATGGCCTGAGCCTTTTCGGGGTAGATGTCGCAAAGTGCGACGATTCTGCATCTGTCCTTGAATTCAAGAAGTCCTTGAACATGCAAATTGGCTATTCCGCCGGTTCCTACTATTGCTACGTTTATCATTTTGGTTATCTCCGTTACTTAATAATTTTGGCCTGCATTTCGGCCTTTACACACAGCTCTGCCGCTTTGAAAGCATGCTCCTGCGTCATAGCGTTCTCTGTTCTGTTAATGCAGTCAAGGATAAGCTGTCCAAAGAAAGGGAAACCCACCTTGCCCGCTACTTCAAAGTGCTTTTCACCCTCGGCATTTACCAGGAATACGTGGTCGGTGGTGCCGTCGTTCATGCCCACGTTGACGTATTTTCTGATTTCTATGTAGCCTTCGGTGCCGATAATTACGGTTCTTCCGTCACCCCATGTTGATAATCCGTCGGGAGTGAACCAGTCCACTCTGAAATGCTGTGTCGCACCGTTATCGCCTACTATCACGGCATCGCCTAAGTCCTCGAGACCGGGGTGGTCGGGATGATTGTAGTTACCCGCCTGGCTGTACGCCACGTAAGCGTCTTTAACGTTGCAATAATACAAAAACTGCTCTATCTGATGGCTTCCTATATCGCACAATATTCCGCCGTATTTTTCTTTTTCAAAAAACCAGTCCGGGCGAGACTCGGGTGCTCCCAGTCTGTGAGGGCCGAAGCCGTCCACGTGAATAGGGGTTCCTATCGCGCCTTCATTGATAAGTTGTCCTGCAAATACCGCAGACTCGACATGGATTCTTTCGCTGTAATAGACCATGTATTTTCTGCCGGTTTTCTTAACGGTTTCTTTGGCTGCGTTAAGCTGCTCCAGGGTGGTAAGCGGTGCTTTGTCGGTAAAATAATCTTTACCGTGCTCCATCACTCTGATTCCGAGCTCGCAGCGTTTCCAGGTCTCTGCCGCGCCGCATACGAGTTTAACTTCCGGGTCGTTTAAAATCTCCTCTTCGCTTGCTGCAATCGTCACCTGCGGGTAGGCATTCTTAAAAGCTTCCGCCTTCTTGATGTCCCTGTCGTATACCCATTTGAGTGTTGCGCCGGCCTCTAAGAGTCCGTTACACATTCCGTATATGTGCCCGTGGTCGAGAGCGATTGCCGCGATAACGAATTCCCCGGGATTTACAACCGGCGCGGGCTTACCCTTGGGGGCGTAGTTCATACCGTCTTTTCTGTCCATTTTTCATACCGTCTTTTCTTTTAAAATAGGGGAACCGGGATAACCCGATTCCCCAATGGGTGTTTCTTTAAACCGGTTTATTTACCGTAGTACTCTTCTCTTTCGGAGATGATTGTATCGATTCCCACATCCTTAAGTTCAGCCATGTATTCGTTGTACATATCGTCAAACTCGCCGGGCTTGCAGGTAATCATCTTAACCTGGTAGTCATCCTTGGCAATGTTTAAGTCGGTGATTAAGTCAGGTGTGGAAGGTGAAGTGTAAGCTGTGTCGTGGTTAACGGTTCCCTGAAGTGAGTATTCATAGTTCTGGATAACGTAATCCTCAAATCCGGGAGCTTCTTTGGAAGTACACTTGTTGAAATCATCAACTGTTGCGAAGTAACCCTGGTTACCTACAAGGAAGATATCAGTTCTGATCCAGTCTTTGTCCTGAGCGTTGTATTCAGCATCGATAACAGTGGGAACACCGTCAATCATGTTGTAGTGCTCGCCTTCAAAGCCATGATAGAGAACAAAACCGCCCTGGTCTGTGCACATCCAGTCGAGGTATGTCATACAAGCTTCAACAACCTCTTCGCTTGCGGTCTTGGGGCAGAAAGCGATAAGTCCGCCTGCACCGTAACCTGCGGTATATACCTTGCCGTCGTTAACGTTGGCAAACTGGGGGATGGATACGAAATCTGCATCCGGAACGTTTTCTTTCAATGTCTTAAGAAGGGAACCACGGAGAACGTCTACGTTACCGTTAACGCTGTATTCGCAGAATCCCAAGTTACCTGTAACAATCTGGCTCTTGAAGTCATCTTCCGCAAGGCTGTAGTATTCCTGATGAAGAATGCCTGCATTGTAGAGCTTATTTAAATACTTGTAGTAATCATACATACCGGGGTCATAGTAATCCTGGATTACGTCTTCACCGCCGCCGCATACCTGTACAGCTACGGGATCGCCTGCAATCTTGGAGAATACCTGCTTTAAGTTCCAGCCGTTCCAGATGATTGCGCCTGCAACACCGTTCATGCCGTTGGGGTTCTCGTGAACCATCTTGTCAAGTGCGGTGTAGAGCTCATCGGGGTTGGTAGGAATCTGAAGGCCGAGCTTATCGAGCCAGTCTTTACGAATAAAGAAGTTACTCTTAGCTGTGGTAGCTCGCTTAGCAACGATACCGTAAAGGTTACCGTTTAAGTTTCTGCCGATGTTAAGAACGTCGTTTCCGATGTACTCTTTCATGTTAAGAGCCTGGTCGTCGCCGTCGATGAACTCGGAAAGATCCCATGTACCGCCCTGATTGAAGTAATCTTCAGCGTATGCGTAGGTGTAAGTAAGTGTTAAGTCGGGAGCTGTCTGAGATGCTACCATAGCCTGCATCTTGGTAACTTCGTCCCATCTGGGAACAGGAATGAACTCAACGGTAATACCTACCTTGTTCATCTGCTCGTTAACGTACTTGGTCCACTTGTTGTCTGTGATGGTGGAACCGTCGGGAGCGTTACTTCTGTCGAAGAGCTCAACCTTAATGGTTACGTTGTCAAACTGCTTGGAGCCGTAAGTGGTCTGATACTTGCTTGCTGTAGTCTGAGTCTCACCACCGGACTTTTCTTCCGATGAAGCAACTGTTTCAGACTTGCTTGCGCTTGCGGGTGTCTCGGCAGCTTCTTTGCCACAGCCAAAAAGCATCGAAGTTGCAAGCAACATTGCCGTTAAGCTTGCCAATACTTTCTTTTTCATAACATTTCCTCCATAATAAAGTTTTGTTGTCTATACCCATCAATTCATGCAAAATTGATTGATACCTGTTGTTAACCCTTCACGGAACCTATCATTACGCCTTTGACGAAGTACTTCTGCAGCCAGGGGTAAATCACCAGAATCGGGATAGTGGAGATTGCCACCGTGGCCATCTTAAGTGACTGAGTCATAACCTGCGTTCCGATGCCTTCAGCGTTGGCATTGGAGTTATTCAATTCTTCTCCGAAAAGAAGGCTTCTAAGCCTTAACTGAAGGGTGTAAAGCTCAGGCTTCTGAATGTAAAGCAATGCATCAAAGTATGTATTCCAGTAACCCACCGCATAGAACAGTCCGATTGTCGCGATAATCGGTACCGACAGCGGAAGAATCATCTTAATCAATACCTTCATATATGACGCGCCGTCGATTCTTGCCGCCTCCTCAAGGCTCTCCGGAATGTTCTTAAAGAACGTTCTCATAACGATAAAGTTGAACACATTAATCGCCTGAGGCACGAACAGTGCGGGAAGTGAATCGAACAGTCCCACGTTCTTAACCACGAGGAATGTCGGAATCATGCCGCCGCTAAAGTACATCGTAAATAGAATGACTGCGGTAAAAAACGACTTACCCGGAAGGTCCTTTCTTGACAGAGCAAAGGCTGCCAGGATTGTAAGAAACAGGCTTAAAGCCGTACCTGCCAAGGTTACGATGACCGTACTTCTCATAGCCATCCAGATCTGCGTCTTACCCAAAATCTGCTTATATGCATCTACATTGAAATCTATAGGGAAAAAGGTTACTCTTCCAGAAAGTACCGCATTGTATCCGCTCACCGAGTAAGCAAGCACATTCAAAAACGGATAAAGGCAGGCAAAAGCAAGAATGCCAAGGAGCAACCCATTTATTAATCGTCCCCAACTGAATTTCTTTCTCATGTTCCCTACCCCCTAGATAATTCCGTCTTCGCCTATGGACTTGGCAAACTTGTCCGCGGCAAAAAGAATAATTATATTGATTACCGACTGGAATAATCCGATGGCGGTTGAATCGCTGTACTTGGCTCGCTCAATACCTATTCGGTATGTATAAGTACTGATAACTTCCGAAACCTCAAGCACCTTCTTGTTACCGATAAGAAGCGGTGCGTCAAGTCCGATAGACATCATCTTAGAAATCTGAAGAATCAGCATCGTCACAATAACCGACTTAATCGAGGGAAGTGTAATGTAAATCAGTCTTTGGAACTTGGTGGCGCCGTCAAGATATGCAGCTTCATACAGGGATTCATCGACCCCTGTAAGGGCTGCAAGGTAGATAATCGTGCCCCATCCGATTTCTTTCCATACGTTGCAGACCACATAAGTAAAGATCCACCAGCCGTTACTGCTCATAAAGGGAATCGTCTCGCCTCCGAATCCCGTTATGATTCGATTGATTGTACCCGTACTGAGGAAGAGGTTATTGGCAATACCCGCAACAACCACCCACGATACGAAGTGAGGGAGGTATAATACCGACTGCGTCACTCTCTTAAACTTGCTGCTGCGTACTTCGTTAAGCATCAAAGACACAATTATCGTAAGAGGGAAACTTACGAGTAACGTGGTGAAATTAAGCACCAGCGTATTTCTTATGGCATTCCAGAAATTCTTACTTTTAAATATCTTTTCAAATACATCAAATCCCACCCAGGGGCTTGCGGTAATTCCCTTAAAAACGTTGTAGTTCTTAAAAGCAATCGTGATTCCGTACATGGGAATGTATTTAAATACGATGTAATATGCCAGCACCGGCACAAGCATCAGATACACCCACTTATAATTCCAGATTTTAATAGCGGTTTTTTTAACCCTTATTCCCAAGGGAGCCTTCGGAACCGCCCCAACACTATTCTTCACTTTCCATACCTCCGCCGGGCTTTTATGAACCTCTTTTTTAAAGCCACCTTATAATCCGAATATAACATTCAAGACACGCAAACTCTGACATTTGATTGAGCAAAAATTTGCGCAAAATGACTTGATAATTATGACGAATTGTCATGATTTTTCGTTCAATAGGCATTTTTGGTATCTGATTGATGCAGATTCTTGCATATTGAAGTCGGATTGCGCAAAGTTTTTCTATTGACCTTTGTATAAGGGTGTTTTACTTTATATGCAGAGAAGTATATGCATTCAAATTACGAAAGCGGGGGTTTTCATGAATTGCAAAGGTTACAAAAAATACACGGCGATTAATGCCGACATTCAGTGTGAAGTTAAGTCGATTGATGCTCCTTTCGACTACTCAGACGACATGCACAATCACGCATGCCACGAGATTGTTATTCTCTTAGACGGCGACATAAGGCTTTATACCGAATACTCCGGTCGCGAGATGAAACGCGGCGATGTATGTTTTGTACCTCAGTACATCTTCCACACCGCAGACATCTACAATCCCGACAAGTACGATCGCGTAATCATCAACGTGACAGACGACGTATTAAAGCGCGCCTCATCCCCGAGAATGGACCTTCGCGCCTGCTTTGAGCCTTACAATGACACGTATCTTCACAGTATTCATTTAGAGGACGATGAGCTTGAAGAAATTAAGAAGTATTCCATAGAATTGCAAAAGAATCTGTCCCGCTCCAATCCGGGCTCGGGCATTCTTACAGATGCTTATCTTAAGCTTATATTGGTGAAGCTTACTTCCAAATATACAGACGACCCTGTTGAACACTATCCCAACATCATGCCGCCTCTTGTAAGCAAGACCTTTGAATTTATAGATAAACACTTAACCGAAGATATTACCTTGTCGTTACTGGAGCGCGAGATACACCATAACGGCACCTATATTTCCCGAAGCGTCAAGAAAATATCGGGACTTTCCCTTCAGCAATACATTATTGCCAAAAGAATAGCCCTCGCATGCAGATTACTGCGCGAAGGTTATACACCGAGTGATGCCTGCTTCATGTCAGGCTTCAACAATTATTCAAATTTCTCTCGCACCTTTGCCAAGCAGGTGGGCAAATCACCGAAGCAGATGCAGATGTCCAGCCGCGGTGGCAAATAATCGGTGCACTTTCTTTTACCGCACATGACAAAAGCCTTCATCCGACTTTTCCCGGTTGAAGGCTTTTTTATCAGGCATTGCAGTGTACGTATGTCCCTTCGCAGTATACCGTGTTGTCCAGTACTAACGAAACGTGACCCCGGTACAGTTTGCCGAATTTCTCTATTAAGTTGACTTTAACGGAAAAGTCCCGGTCAAGATTGTCGTATATATCTTCATTGAGACTGAAGTCTTCTATTGAAGCCAAATACCGTTTGCACTCTCCGTCGCTTGTTATGTAGAATTTCTCCGCCGTCTGTCCCAGGAGTTCCATGAAGACCAGTGGCGGTATAAATCCGCCCTCCTCTCTGTAGTAATCGTCGGCCGAAAAGTTCGCCGTGAATTCGCCTTTAGATGCATCTGCGTCCACATTGGAAACGCTCATTTTCATGGGATAAGACTGCGTTTGATTTAAAATCGCTGTATCATTCATCGCTCTCGTTTACATCCACAAAATTGTATGCCAGTTCTGCGCTTGCGACCACTTTGTCGTCGACTTTGGCCACTGCGTTTATTGTTGCTTTGTTACCAAGGTGTACCACTACGCTGCACTCTATTATGAGCTGATCGCCGGGTATAACCATTCTTTTAAACTTAGCCTTATTGACACTTATTACAAATCCGCGCTTGCCGGGCATATCAAACAGGAATCCGCCTATCTGGGCCATGGTCTCTATTATCATGACCGCCGGCATCACGGGTTCGTCAGGGAAGTGTCCCTGGAAATAGGGTTCATTAACAGTAACATTCTTTAATCCGACCACCTTGTTTTCCTTCTCAAGGCTGACTATTCTATCGACCATAAGAAAAGGAAACCTGTGTGGCAATATGCCATATATATCTCGAATCTTTAACATAATAATTTTATCCTCCCTATGCTCCGTTTACGAATTGTCCGAAATCTTCGGAGTTACTCATGAGCCAGACTTTTTTCTTTCGATCGAAGCCCTTGATGAGACTTGCCATAATCTTGTTTACTCCGACTTCGGCAATCTTAACGTCTTCATTACTCAGTAACTGTTTCATGCAATCGACCCACTTGACGGTGTTTACACACTGGTTAATTACGTCTTCCCTGATTTCTTCCGGGTCGTCGCTGTATCCGCCCTTGCAATTTAAAAGTATCTTGCATTCAGGCTTCTTAAACTCAAGTGAATCTACAAATTCCTTAAAGGCATCTACCATGGGTGCCATCATGTATGTATGGAAAGCGTTGCTTACTTTAATCTCAACGACCTTCATTGCGCCCGCATCTTTAAGTTTTTGAACCGCTAAGTTTACGTCCTCTTCTTTACCTCCTATCACATATTGTATGGGTGAATTTTCAAGTGCTATGCTGACCTTGCCCGAAGACTCGTTGACTTCGTCGCAGATTCTTTGAACCGTCTCACGGTCAAGTCCCACAGCTGTTGCAAGTTTACCCGATTCGTTTATGCCGCTCATAAGCTCGGCTCTCTTTTTGACAAGTCTGAATAAGTCCACTGTCGATATCACACCTGCCGCCGCTATGGCTGACAGCTGCCCAAGGCTGTGACCGGCTACCACGTCCGGCTTTATGCCTCTTTTCTCAAGCAGTTTCGCGTATGCCATGTTCATGGTGGTTACGCTTATCTGCGTATTTAGCGTCTGTTTAAGTTCTTCTTCTGTTGCATCTTGGCACAGGGCTCTTATGTCTCGCCCCGTAACTTCGCTCGCTTCATCAAATACTTCCGAAACATCTGCTTCGTTTTCTTTTATCAGATTGTACATTCCCTCTTTCTGGCTGCCTTGCCCGGGAAATAAGTAAGCTATCATATCATGTTTCTCTCCTTTTTGTCGTGCCGCAAGAGGCCCTCCGGAGTGGCCCCCCGCACCACATTTATGTTATTTTTTCTGATAAACCTTAGGATAAATAACGGATATTGCAATTGTCGTCACTACTGCGACCGCTACTATTCCAAGAATTATGCCGTAGGTACCGACCTCTTTGCCGAACATCTTTGATGTGAAGCCGAAGAGATCTCTTATTGTCTGAGCGAATGAACCTTCATCCACTCCTCCGATGCCCGCGTCGATGTGATCGAGTACCGGATTCAAAACTCCGTTTCTGAACAAAACGGTTATTCCGTTGCCGGGGAAGAGGTTACAAACCGTCTGTACTCCGGGTGAGAATGTGGAAAGCGGTATGTATGCGCCGGTGATAAATCCGGTTGCCGCACAAAGGATACCCATAAATGCTCCCGTTGCCGTCGTGGTCTTTAAGAAAATAATGATTATCATAAAGAGCGATGTGCTGGAAAGGGTTCCGAGGAAGGCTATAGCGTAGAGCTTAAGCACTCCCACTGCAGTCAGGTATGTTGCGCCCTGGCCAAACATTATTACGAGTCCTATCGTCATAACCGCCGACGTCATGATAAACGCCGAGATTGCCGATGCCGTGAAGTAAGCAAGTATGATTTCCACACGGCTCATGGGTGTTGAGCATATGTCGCTGTCCACTTTGTTTTCCTTATCCTTAACTATGGTTATGAGGCTTTGGTAAGGTACGGTTATCATTGATGTTCCGAGCAAGCTTGTAAGTAACAAACCGCTTACGAACATGTCCACGTCCGAACTCTTAACGAGGTCACCGAGTTCCTTAGCTGCGTCCATGATAGGAGCCACATAACTGTTCTTTAAGAACAAAAGGTAAAGAATGAATACTATAATCGGTGTAAGCATCGAG
>Ga0129306_1001435_pt1 | contig 26894 bp, 25 predicted proteins | sample P827metagenome_FD_94438 | JGI IMG/M metagenome (GOLD analysis project Ga0129306, IMG submission 94438) | Capybara group fecal microbial communities from Wisconsin, USA - P827 metagenome | ecosystem: Host-associated > Mammals > Digestive system > Large intestine > Fecal | place: USA: Wisconsin...
AAAATGGATTTGATAGTTCAAAAGTCTACTGAATTAGGTATAAAAGAAATAATACCTATTATAACAGAAAGAGTTGAGATTAAAACTTCATTAAAGGAATTTAAAAAATTAGATAGATGGAATAGAATTGCACTTGAAGCATGTAAACAATGTAAAAGATCTTTAATTCCAAGTGTTAGAGAACCCTTAAAATTTAATGATTTGTTGGAAGAGATAAAGGACATGGATTTAATAATTGTGCCTTATGAAAGTAAAGAAAACTATGGTATAAAATCTCTTATAAAAAATATACAATATGAAAAAGAAAATATTAAAAACATAGGTATAATAATAGGACCAGAAGGTGGCTTTGAAGAAAGTGAAATAAGACTTTTAGAAGAAATAAAAGCTCAGATAGTAACTTTAGGACCTAGAATATTTAGAACAGAAACAGCAGGTATAGTATGTGCTTCAATAATTTCATATGAATTAGGAGATTTAGGAGGAAATATATAATGAAAGTTGCTTTTTCTACATTAGGATGTAGGGTAAATGTATATGAAACAGAAGCTATGACAGAAAAATTTATAAAACAAGGCTATGAAGTAGTGGATTTTAATGAAGTGGCTGATGTATATGTAATAAATACTTGTACTGTAACTAATATGGGTGATAAAAAATCAAGACAGATGATAAGTAGAGGAAGAAGACAAAATTCTAAGGCTATAATTGCAGTAGTAGGTTGTTATTCTCAAATAGCTCCAGAAGAAGTAGCCAAAATAGAGGGCGTAGATGTAGTTTTAGGTACTAGAAATAAAGGTGATATAGTTTATTGGATAAATAGAGCTATGGAAGAAAAAAATCAAGTCATAGAAGTTAAAGATGTTCTTAGAAACAAAGAATTTGAAGAATTAAATATAGAAGAGTATAGGGATAAAACTAGAGCCTTTTTAAAAATACAGGATGGATGTAATAGATTTTGTTCTTATTGCTTGATACCTTTTGCAAGAGGAGCTGTATGTAGTAAAAAACCGGAAAAGGTTATGGAAGAGGTTAGAAAACTTTCTAAACATGGATTTAAAGAAATAATTTTATCCGGAATAGATATAGCTTCTTATGGTTTTGATTTAGAAGGAAAGTACAATTTAACATCTATATTAGAAGATATAGATAAAGTAGAAGGTATTGAAAGAATAAGAATAGGTTCAATAGACCCAACCTTTTTTACAGAAGAAGAAATAATAAGAATAAGTAAATTAAAAAAATTCTGTCCACATTTCCATTTATCTCTTCAAAGTGGATGTAACGAAACCTTAAAAAGAATGAATAGAAAATATACTGTAGAGCAGTATAAAGAGATAGTATATAATTTAAGAACAAACATAGAAGCTGTTTCTATAACTACAGATATAATAGTAGGATTTCCAGGAGAAACAGAAGAAGAGTTTAATAAAACCTATGAATTTTTAAAAGACATAAAACTATCTAAAATGCATGTATTTAAATTCAGTCCAAGAAAAGCTACTAGAGCAGAGAAAATGGAGAATCAAGTAGATGGTAACATAAAAGAAGAAAGAAGTAATAAAATAATAAATTTAGATAAAGCTCTTGAAAAAGAATTTATGAATAAATTTATTGAAAAAGAAATGCTAGTATTATATGAGCAGGAAACTAAAGAAAAAGGAATTTTTGAAGGGTATACTCCAAACTACATAAAGATATATGCTAAAAGCTTAAAAGATATTACTGGAGAAATAATAAGTACCAAACTGAAAGAAGTTTCTAAGGATTTTATTAAGGGAGAAATTTATTAGAGTAGAAGGATTTTTAATCTATTTATTGAATATTTCACTTAATGGGAGGTGATATAATGGAAAATTGTATTTTTTGTAAAATATTAAGGGGAGAAATACCAAGTTCTAAAGTATATGAAGATGAATTAGTATATGCTTTTAATGATATAGATCCAGTGGCACCACATCATATTCTTATAATCCCTAAAGAACATATAAGTTCTTTAAATGATTTAACAGAAGAAAATAGCAAGGTTATAAGTCATATATTTATGGTAGCTAAAAAATTAGCTAAGGATCTTAATATATCAGAAGAAGGCTTTAGAGTAGTTTCGAACTGTGGTGAATCAGCAGGACAGACTGTTTTTCACATACATTTTCACTTAATTGCAGGTAGGAATTTACAATGGCCTCCAGGTTAAAAAAACTTATTAAAGTTAGAATATTAAGTTGTTGACAGTTTCCCAAAATATGTTGTATAATAGCTAGTGTGTTATTTAGCCCGCAATTAACTGCTTTGTTTTTACTAAATTGAACTAGCGGAGGGAGGGAGAAAACATGTCAGAAATAAAAGTTGGAGAAAACGAATCATTAGAAAACGCATTAAGAAGATTTAAGAAAAAATGTGCAAGAGCTGGTGTTTTATCTGAAGTAAGAAAAAGAGAACACTACGAAAAGCCAAGTGTAAAGAAAAAAAAGAAATCTGAAGCTGCAAGAAAGAGAAAATTCAAGTAGTTACAATTAATAGATTTCTTTGAAAGAGGGTATTAGATAATAATGTCTCTTAAGGAAACACTACAAGACCACTGGAAACAAGCCTTAAAAGCTAAAGAGAAAGAGAAAGCTAATACTATAAGTATGGTTAGAGCTGCTATTCTTTTAGCAGAAAAAAATTCAGGGAAAACTCTTGAAGATTCAGAAATAATTGATATTTTATCTAAAGAGATAAAACAGCGCAAAGAAGCGTTAGAAGACTTCAAGAAGGGAAACAGACAAGACTTAGTAGATGCAACTAATTTTGAAATAGAAGTTTTGCTAAAATACCTTCCTCAGCAGTTGACAGAAGAGGAAATTACAGAAATAATTGAAAAAGCAGTTAATGAAACTGGTGCAAATAGCATGAAACATATGAAAAATGTCATGAGTATAGTTATCCCTAAAACTAAAGGTAGAGCAGATGGTAAACTTGTAAGTGAAAAAGTAAAAAATATATTGAGTAAATAGTAAAAGCTGAGTAAAACTCAGCTTTTTATATTATATACATAGACTCATATTTGTCATTTATTAAAAAATGCTTTCATAAATTAATATGAAAGTATTTTTTTTATTTGAGGTGAAAAATGAGTAAAAAATTTTATAATGCAAGGGAAACTGTAGCGGAAAAGTTAGATCTACCAAGAGATATAATTTTAAATCAACCAAAGATAATAGTTACAGGCAATGAGGAAATAACTATAGAAAATCATAGAGGAGTAGTTGTTTTTGAAGAAAAGGTAGTGAAAATTAATTCTGGATCTGGATTGATATCTATTTATGGAAAAGATTTTGAGATATTGTTTATGGGGGGAAGTACTATTACTTTAGGAGGAAAATTTAAATCTATAGAATATGAAGGGTCTGAAACAAATGAAGTTTGATAAGTATAAAAATGCTACTATGACTATAGAAATTCAATCTATGATACCAGAGAGATTTATTAACCTTTTATGGAGAAATGGTGTAAAAGTTAAAAATGTAGTTAAGATAAATGTAACTACATTTGTTTTGAATATAGACTTAAAAGATTATGCTGTTATGGATGATATAGCTAGGAGAACAGGAACAAAAGTAAAAATAGTAAAAAGAAAAGGAATCTCTTTTTTAGTTTTATTTTTAAAAAGAAGATTTTCATTAGTAATAGGTATATTTATTTTTTCTTTTATAATATATTTTATGTCTACATTCATATGGGATATAGATATAACATCAACTAATGGCGTGACACCCTATGAAATAAGACAACAATTAAAACAATATGGAGTAAAGCCTGGAATAAATAAAAATGCTATAGATGTTTATAAGATAGAAGAAAAATTGGTTAAAGATATAGACAATATAATGTGGGTAAAAGCTAGAATTGAAGGAGGGAAACTTGTAATAAAGGCTGAAGAGAGGCAGTCTCCTCCAATTATAGTTAAGGAGGATGAACCTTGTGATTTAGTAGCTAAAAAGGATGGTGAAATACAAAGGGTATATACTACTTCAGGAAGTGCTATAGTACAAAATGGAGACATAGTAAAAAAAGGTGATATTTTAATTAAAGGTGAACAGGGAAAAGAAGGCGAAACTTATGAAGTTCATTCAGAAGGAAAGGTTTTTGCTAGAACTTTTTATGAAGAAATTAAAACCATAAATACCTATAGAATAAAAAGAAAAAGAACGGGTAAAAAAATAGAGAGGATATATATTAATTTTAAGGGGAAAAAACTATATTTGAAAAAAACTATCAATAAATTTAAAAAATATGATAGAATAGAAAATAATAAGCTGTTTATAACAAAGGAAACATTATATGAAGTGAAAGAAACAAAAGAAGATATTAATTTGAAAAAAACTATAGATGAGGAAAATGAAAAAATCTATAAAAATATAACTAAAAACTTAGATAAATCTGTTAAGATTGTAGATAAAATTACGAATTACTCTCCAGAAGGAGAGAGCTGTAAAATTAGAATGCTAATTATAGCAGAAGAAGATATAGCTGTTCCACAAAAGATAGAAATTACGGATAAAGAAGAAGACAGCTAAAATAAAGGTGGTATTATAATATATGAAAAAAATTACCATGGAAGAAATAAAAAAGGATAATAAACTAAAGAGAGTATTAGTTTTTTTTATTACATTTTTATTTATGTATGTGGTGCTTGTTACATCTTTTGTTACAAAAAAATATGACCTACAAGAGGGTGATATAGCTAAAGTTGATATAAAAGCCCCAAGAGAAATAAAGGATGAAGTATCTACAAAAGCTAGACTTCAACAAGCTTTAGAGGCAGTTCCTATACAGTATACTAAAAGGACAGAAGTTAAAACAGAAATTTTAAATGAAGTAAATAGTTTTTTTTCACAGGTAGATTCTCTAAAAGATAAAAGAATAGATGAAAAGCAAAAGGTTCAACAATTAGATCAAAATGGAAAAATAAATATATCAGAAAGAGAATTAAGCCAAATATTAAATTTAGATAAAGCAGAACTTAAATCCCTGCAGGATGTGCTTATTAAAGTTATATCTGATGTTTATGAAAATGTAAATATAAGTGATGATTCTCAAAAGGATAATGCACAGGATATAAAAAAAGCACAGGAGTATGTGTACTCAAAAATAAAAATGTCTAAAATAACAAATTCTTTAAGGCAATTAGCAATAAATATAGCTTATTCAGAAATAAAGCCTAATTTTTATTATGATAAAGAAAAAACAGAAGAATTAAAGAAGGAAACTTTAAAAAATACTCCACCGGTTATGATAAAAAAAGATCAAACAATAGTTAAAGAAGGAGAACCAGTATCTAAATATCAATTAGACTTGTTAAAGGATGTAGGCTTATTAAATAATAATAATAATTTTGAGTGGTATATTTTTATTGGATTAGGAGTTCTAATAGCTTTAGTACTTTTTATACAGTATGTATATATATATAAATTTTATAATGAAGTGTTTAATGAGTTAAATAGTTTGGTTTTAATAAGTTTAAATAATTGTATAGCAATACTTTTAGCTAGGAGTATGTATACAATATCACCTTTTTTAATTCCTTTAGCATCTATACCTATGATATTGACTTTATTACTAAATTATAAAATATCTTTATTCACTAGTCTTGTAAACTGTATTTTAATAGCCGTAGCAGTAAATTTTGAAGTAGAAATTATTTTAATAGCTATAATGAGTGCTGTTTTAGGTTCTACTATATTAAGAAAGATGCAAGAAAGAAATGATATACTGTATGCATCATCTTATATAGCTATTATAAATGTAATACTTACTTTTTCAGCAGGCTTTCTTTTAAGTAATAGTGTTATAGATGTAAGTAAAAAAGCATTATTTACTCTTATAGGAGGGGTATTATCAGCCATATTAACCATAGGACTTCTTCCTTTATTTGAAAATTTATTTGGTATAGTTACTACTATTAAACTTTTAGAACTTTCAAATCCTAATAATCCATTACTTAAGAAGTTATTATTAGAGGCGCCAGGAACTTATCATCACAGTATATTAGTAGGCAACTTAGCTGAGGTTGCAGCAGAAGTTGTAAATGGAAATCCAGTGTTAGCTAGAGTATCTGCGTATTATCATGATATAGGGAAGACTAAAAGACCTTATTTCTTTAAAGAAAATCAAATAGGTAAAGAAAATCCTCATGGTAAAATATCTCCTAATTTAAGTACCTTAATAATTACTTCTCATGTAAAGGATGGGTTAGAATTAGCGAAGGAATATAAAATACCTAAAGTTATACAGGATATAATACAACAACATCATGGTACATCTTTAGTAAAATATTTTTATATAACTATGAAAAACAATAGTGAAAGACCTGAAGATGTAAATGAAGAAGATTTTAGATATCCAGGTCCTATACCTAAAAGTAAAGAAGCTGCTATAATAATGCTAGCAGATGGGGTGGAAGCTGCTGTAAGATCTATAAATGAACCAACTAAGGGTAAAATAGAAGAAATGGTAAATAAAATAATAAAGGCAAGATTGGATGAAGGACAGTTAGATGATTGTGATCTTACATTAAAAGAAATAGGACTAATAAGAGATGCTTTTTTAAAGGTTCTTATAAGTATATATCACCAAAGAATAGAATATCCAGAGGATAAATGGATAAAAGATAGGAGGATAAAATGATATATATAGATAATAGACAGGATGAAATCAAAGTAAATGAAGAGTTTGAAAATAAGATAAAAGAAATAATAGACTATGCATTAAAAGAGGAAAGGGTAAATATAGATTATGAAATAAGTGTAGTGTTTATAGATAACAACAGTATAAAAGAAATAAATAAAGACTATAGAAATATAGATAAGGTTACAGATGTATTATCTTTCCCAATGTTAGATTATGAAGAAGGAAAAGTTTTTAAAGATATATATTTAAACTATGAATTTGATGAAAGTGATCTAGATGAAGGAAATTTAGTTTTAGGTGATATAGCTCTTTCTTTAGAGAAAGCAGAAGAGCAAAGTAAAGAATTTGAGCACAGTTTTTTAAGAGAAACTTGTTATTTAACAATACATTCAGTACTGCATCTTCTAGGATATGACCATATAAAAGAAGATGAAAAAGCTATAATGAGACAGAGAGAAGAAGAAATATTAAAAAACTTTAATTTACAAAGGTAAAAATTCATTTGTTTTAACCTGTAAAGGATGGTGTTTAGCCATGAAAGTAAATAAACTTTTGGATAGTTTTAATTATGCTATAGATGGAATAATACATGCAGTTAGAACCCAAAGGAATATGAGAATACATATGCTCTCTGCTCTTTTGGTTTTAACTGCCTGTTTTTTCTATGATTTATCAAAGATAGAATTGGTAGTTGTATGTATAACAATAACCTTAGTTATTTTTGCGGAACTTATGAATACTGCTATAGAATTTGCGATAGATGCTACTACGAATTATTATCATCCCTTAGCTAAGGTTTCTAAAAATGTAGCAGCAGGAGCAGTTTTATTAACAGCTATAAATGCAGTAGTAGTTGGTTATATTATATTTTGGGATAAACTAAAATATATAAATTTCGTTTTAATAACTAAAATAAAAAATTCAAATCCTTATGCTATATTTATTATATTAGCTATAGTTTGTATAGTTACGGTAGTGGTAAAAGCCATATATGGTGAAGGAACTCCTTTAAAGGGAGGAATGCCCAGTGGACATAGCACCATGGCATTTTCTATAGCCACAATAATAGCTCTTATAACTAAGGAATTTCCTGTAGTTATGTTAAGTTATTTTTTAGCTTTTATAGTAGCTCAAAGTAGAGTTGATTCAGAAGTCCATTCTATATTAGAGGTAATAGTGGGAGCTTTATTTGGAATTTTATTTACTACGCTTTTATATAAAATATTTGGATAGTTGAAATAATGTAAAATAATGCTATAATTTATTTACACAATGATTTGTAGAGTAAATAGTTTATCCAAACAGGAGGATTTATAATGAAATATGACGAAATTATAAAAAAAGCAATAGAAGCCAGAGAAAATGCTTACGTTCCTTACTCAAAATTTAAAGTAGGAGCAGCTTTATTAACAGAAGATGATACAATATATACAGGATGTAACATAGAGAATGCCTCTTATGGTGCTACAAATTGTGCAGAAAGAACAGCTATATTTAAAGCTATATCAGAAGGACATAAGAAAATAAAAGCCATTGCAGTGGTAGGAAGTTTTGAAGAATATACTTATCCATGTGGTATATGTAGGCAGGTTATAAGTGAATTTGCAAATGGAAATATAGACATAATAATAGTAAAAGATAAAAATAATTATGAAATAAAGAAACTAGATGAAATTTTACCAGGAGCCTTTACTAAAAAAGATTTAATAAAATAGACGAGGAGATAAAATATGTTTAAATCAGGATTCGTAACCATAGTAGGAAGACCTAATGTAGGAAAATCAACGTTGTTAAATGCCATAATGAAAGAGAAACTTTCTATAGTTTCATGCAGACCTCAGACCACAAGAAATAATATACAAACCATATTAACAGAAGATAATTACCAACTTGTATTTGTTGATACGCCAGGAATACACAAACCTAAGCATAAGCTAGGAGAATACATGGTAAAATCAGCATCAGATGCTATGAAAGATGTAGATTTAGTACTTTTCTTAATAAATCCAGATGAAAAACCTGGCAGGGGAGATTTGTTTATAATAGAACAATTAAAAGAAGTAAAAGTACCAGTATTTTTAGTTTTAAATAAAATAGATGAAAATCCACAAGAAAAAGTAGCAGAAACTTTAAAAACATATTCAGAACTTATGGAGTTTCAAGAAATAATACCTATATCTGCTCTGAAAGGAAAAAATGTTGATTTACTTAAAGAATTAATGTTTAAATATATACCAGAGGGTCCACAATACTATCCAGAAGATATGATAATAGATCAAAATGAGAGGTTTATAGTGGCAGAGATAGTAAGGGAAAAAGCTTTAAGACTTTTATCAGAAGAAGTGCCTCATGGTATAGCTGTAGAAATACTTCAAATGAAGAAAAATGAAAAAGGCACTTATCATATAGAGGGTAATATATTATGTGAAAAGAATTCTCACAAACCTATAATTATAGGTAAAGGTGGCAGTAAATTAAAGAAAATATCTCAATATGCAAGACAGGATATAGAAGCTTTTCTTCAGAGCAAAGTATATATAAGACTTTGGGTTAAAGTAAAAGAAGAGTGGAGAGATAACCAAAGTTTGTTAAAAGAATTAGGTTATAAAAAAATGAAATAAATAATATAGGGAGTTGATTTTCTGTCACTATATAAAACTAGAGCTGTAGTAATAAAAACTCAAGAATTTAAAGAAGCAGATAAATTAGTTTGGTTATATACAGAAAAGTTAGGTAAAATAACTGCTATAGCAAAAGGTGCTAAAAAAAATAGAAGTAAATATTTATCTAATACATCACCCTTTTGCTATGGAGAATATGTATTATATAAAGGGAAAAGCTTATTTAATTTATCAGAAGTCCAGTTAATAGATTCATTTCAGGACTTTTTAAGGGATTTAGATACATTAACTTATGGATCTTATTTTTGTGAACTAATAGATATATGCACAGAAGAAAAAGAAAGCAATAGAGAATTATTTCAGGAGTTAGTTAAAAGTTTATTCTTAATGAAAAATAAAGTGATAGATATTGAGATTTTGGCTAGAGCTTTTGAAATGAAAGTATTAAAATACACCGGATATGCTTTAAATTTTAATTATTGCTTAGAGTGTGGAAGAAAAATAGAAACCTCAAATTATATAAGTTTGCAAAGTTTAGGTGGAATATGCAGTTATTGTAACAAGGCAAATGGTATAGGAGTAACTTATGCTACTTATAATATATTAAAATATATATATGAAACTCCATTAGAAGAGCTTTATAAGCTCTCTGTTCATACAGAAACTAAAAAAGATATTTATAAAATTTTAAATATCATAATAAATCAAAATTATTTGAAGAAACCTAAAAGTCTCCAAATATTAAATTATATAAAGGAGGAATAAAAATGGAAATAACATTAGAAAAAATTGATATCATAAGAGAAAGGACAGGAGCAACTTACACAGAGGCTAAAGAGGCCTTAGAGGCTTGTGAAGGAAATGTAGTGGATGCCTTAGTATACATGGAAAACAAAGTGAAAGAAGAAAAGGAAGAATTGTATACTACAAAAGATGAACTAGTAAAATGGATAAAAGATATTATAAAAAAGGGCAATATTACTAGAATAAAAGTGAAAAAAGAAGATAAAGTTATAGTAGACATACCAGTTAATGCTGGATTAGCAGCTACAGCTGCAGCAGCAATTATTTGGGCTCCTATATTATTAGCAGCTTTAGCAGCGGCTATAGTAACTAAAGTAACTATAGAAATAACAAAAGAAGATGGTAGCGTAGAAGTAGTTAATAAAATAATAAAAAGTACAGCTCAAGATATAAAAGAAAAAGTAGATTACACTACTTCTGATATAAAAGAAAAATTTTCTAATAAATTTGATAATGAATCAGATGGAGAAGATAATAATTTTTATAGTTATACCGTTAATTTTGAAGATGTAGAAAGTGAAGAAGATGACAATTGTAAAGAGTGCAAAAAAGAAGATTCTTCAGAAAAAAAAGAAGAACAATAATATAATAATTAATAAATAATATGAGGGTGTAAATTTATAAGAAAAAAATAAAAAACGCCTTGCTAAACAATAAGTTTTTATATTTGTAAAATTTTATTTGTAAAAGCTATACTGTTGCAAGGTGTTTTATCAATTTATAAGTGGGACATAAATTGATGCAGCAGTATAAAATAAGACCAGCCTTAATAATAAACAGTAAATTAAAGTAAATAATAATGTATAAGAGCATAAATGTTAATTATTATTTATATGTAAAATAACATATAAATATAAAAATTACATATTATAAAAATAATTATAATAAAAAGTATAACAAATTCCTCTGTAAAATGAAAAAATAAAAGAAATAAAGAAATATTGAGAAAGTATTAATAAGTATAACATAAATTTAAATAAATTAGCACAAATAAAGAAAAGTGATATACTATTTAGTCTGAATTAGTGATATAATATATATAGTTTAGTTTTATAATTTAAATGTTTAATATCTATTTATAATAAAGGAAGAGGGTGAAGGCAATTAAACTATCTGAAAGACAGGAACAAATAGTTGAACTAGTAAAAAATAATGAACCAATAACTAGTGAAAATTTAGCAGGGTGTTTAGGGGTAACAAGAGCAGCCCTAAGACCAGATTTAGCAATATTAACTATGATAGGGATATTAGAGGCAAAACCAAAGGTAGGATATATATATTCTCATAAGCCTTCATATAGTTTGCTACAAGACTATATAAATGACATAAAGGTTAAAGATATAATGTCTAAGCCTGTAATGGTGAATGAAAATACTACAGTATATGATTCAATATTACATTTATTTTTAAATGATGTAGGAACATTATTTGTTCACAATGAAGAAATATTAGTTGGAGCAGTATCTAGAAAGGACTTTCTTAAAGTTGCTATGGGTGGTACTGATATGCATAAGGTACCTGTAGGAATTATAATGACAAGAATGCCAAACATAGTATGTGTAAGCATAGAAGATTCTGCTTATTATGCAGCACAAAAGATAATAGAACATGAAGTAGACAGTTTGCCTGTAGTAGAAAAAGTAATAAAAAATAATGTAGAAGAATTTAAAATTATAGGAAAAGTATCAAAGACTAATATCACAAAGTTATTTGTAAAGGTTGGAGAAAAAGTTTAAAGTAAAAGTTTTAAACAGATAATTAATTATCTGAATATATAAATTAAATCACAAAGAAATTTTACAGAGGGGATGTTTATTATGGAAAATAAGAAGCATGTATATCTTTTTAGTGAAGGAAATGCATCAATGAGAGAATTGTTAGGGGGAAAGGGTGCTAATCTAGCAGAGATGACTAATTTAGGAATCCCTGTTCCAACAGGATTTACAGTAACTACAGAGGCTTGTATAAAATATTATAAGGATGGCAAAAAATTAACAGATGAAGTAGTACAGCAAATAACAAATGCCATGGAGGAAGTGGAAAAGAAAACTAATAAAAAATTTGGAAGTGAAGAAAATCCTTTATTAGTTTCAGTAAGATCAGGAGCTAGAGTTTCTATGCCAGGAATGATGGATACTATATTAAATTTAGGGTTAAATGATAAAACAGTAGAATCATTAAGCAGACTTACAAATAATGAGAGATTTGCTTATGACTCCTATAGAAGATTTATTCAAATGTTTTCAGATGTAGTTATGGGCATAGATAAAAGAGATTTTGAAGATGTATTAGACCAAGTGAAAGAAGAAAAAGGTGTTGAGTACGATACAGATTTAACATCAGAAGATTTGAAAAAAATTGTAGTTAAATTTAAAGAAATATATAAAAAAGAAATGAGAGAAGATTTTCCACAAGAACCTAAAGAACAGCTATTGGCAGCTATTACGGCAGTATTTGGTTCATGGGATAACCCAAGAGCTATAGTGTACAGAAGACTAAATGATATCCCAGGAGATTGGGGTACAGCTGTAAATGTACAATCAATGGTATTTGGAAATATGGGAGAAACTTCAGGAACAGGAGTTGCCTTTACAAGAAATCCTGCCACTGGAGAAAATGAAATATTTGGAGAATATTTAATAAATGCCCAAGGTGAAGACGTTGTTGCAGGAATTAGAACACCTCAACCTATAGCAAAATTAAAAGAAGATTTATCAGAATGTTACGAAGAATTCATGGGTATTGCTAGAAAACTTGAAAAGCATTACAAGGATATGCAAGATATGGAATTCACCATAGAACAAGGCAAATTATACTTTCTTCAAACTAGAAATGGTAAAAGAACTGCTCAATCTGCATTAAAAATAGCTGTAGATTTAGTAGAAGAAGGAACATTACAAAAAGAAGAAGCCTTATTAAAAGTAGATCCAAAGCAATTAGATACATTATTACATCCTAATTTTGATGAAAAGGAATTAAAAGCTGCAGAAGTTATAGCTACTGGTCTTCCAGCATCTCCAGGAGCAGCTTGTGGAAGAGTTTATTTTACAGCTGAAGAGGCTAAAATTCATCATGAAAAAGGAGAAAAGGTAATATTAGTAAGACTTGAAACATCCCCAGAAGATATAGAAGGAATGGTAGCAGCAGAAGGTATATTAACAGCAAGAGGTGGAATGACATCTCATGCAGCAGTTGTTGCTAGAGGTATGGGAACATGTTGTGTAGCAGGATGTTCCGAAATAACTATAAATGAAAAAGAAAAATATTTTCATGCAGCAGGAAAAACTTATACAGAAGGAGAGTATATATCTCTAGATGGAAGTACAGGAAAAGTTTATGGTCAGTGCATAAAGACTGTAGCACCAGAAATAAGTGGATACTTTGGAACTTTCATGGAATGGGCAGATAAAGTAAGAGTATTGAAAGTTAGAACTAATGCAGACGCTCCAAGAGATGCAGCTCAAGCAGTTACATTTGGAGCAGAAGGAATAGGCCTTTGTAGAACAGAGCATATGTTCTTCCAAGAGGAGAGAATACCCGCTGTTAGAGAAATGATACTTGCTAAAACAGAATCTCAAAGAAGAAAAGCTTTAGGTAAACTATTACCAATGCAAAGAGAAGATTTTGTAGGAATATATGAAGCAATGGCAGAAAGACCAGTGACTGTAAGATTACTAGATCCACCTTTACATGAGTTCTTACCAAAAGATGATGAGGATATAAAAGAATTATCAAAAGAAATGGAAGTAAGTTTTGAAGAATTAAAGAATACTGTACTATCATTACATGAATTTAACCCAATGATGGGACATAGGGGTTGTCGTTTAGCTGTATCTTATCCAGAAATAGCAGAAATGCAAACTACAGCTATAATAGAAGCTGCTATAGAAGTTACAAGAAATAAAGGAATAAAAATTAAGCCAGAAATAATGATACCATTAATAGGAGAAATAAAAGAAATGGCTTATGTAAAATCTATAGTTGTAGAAACAGCGAATAAGGTATTAGAGAGAGAAAATGTAGAAATGGAATATCAAGTTGGAACAATGATAGAAATTCCAAGAGCTGCACTTACAGCTGATGAAATAGCTAAAGAAGCAGAATTTTTCTCTTTTGGAACAAATGATTTAACACAAATGACTTTTGGATTTTCAAGAGATGATGCAGGTAAATTCTTAAATTCTTATTATGATAAAAAAATATATGAATTTGATCCATTCCAAAGAATAGATCAAACTGGTGTTGGAAAACTTGTAGAAATGGCGGTAAAATTAGGTAAACAAACAAGACCAAATATAAAATTAGGAATATGTGGAGAACATGGCGGAGATCCATCATCTATAGAGTTCTGTCACAATGTAGGATTAAACTATGTGTCTTGTTCACCATTTAGAGTACCTGTAGCAAGATTAGCTGCAGCACAAGCTCAAATAAAAAACCCAAGAAAGTAAAGCTATAAGGGATGTAAGCCTAATGTAAAATTGGCTTACATCTTTTTTAACATATTAAATTTTCACCAAATTTATATTCTATATGTTTCCCAAATAAATATACAAATTTGCTCTGATTGTCTATATCTTCCACAGAACTTTTTAAGATTTTTTGGAAAGACTTTTTATTGCATTTATTTATATTTTTATAATAGTCTCTAGATATTTTCCAAAATTTTTGAGGAAATGATAGATAACTTAATATATATTTATATTCATCTAGATTTAAAGGAATAAATTTATCGTAGTATTCTAAGATTTCAGTTGCTAATTTTGCATCCCAGTTTGTATTTTTTCTTCTTAAAAGTCTTCTCAAAAAATAACCTATATCATGTACTCTGTAGTCTATAGCACATTTATCAAAATCTATGACCCATATATCATTATTAGGGGATAGTATAATATTTTTATTAACGTAATCTAAATGACATAAACATCTATGCAAATTTTTATTATTTATACTGTGGGCTATATCTACAGAGGTTTTGGCTAACAAAATATTTTTTTCAAAATTTTTCAGAAAAAAATCAGAGAATTTATCTTTTTCTTTAAAGGCGTAATTAGAAGAATTTAAAAGGTGAAAAAAATGTTTTTCATGGGATCTATAGATACTATCATTTTTTTCTTTAACTTTACTACCTTTTATAGGAACAAAATTTTCTACACTAACATGCATTTTGCCTAAATTTTCTATAGAATATATAATATGTTCCTTTCTATCATAATCACATTTTTGTCCTTCAATCCAAGGGGTAAGTATAAAAAACATATTATTATAATTTACAAATCTATTGCCATCACAAGCAGGGAGAATTCTAGGAACCTTGATTCCATTTCGATAAAACCATTCTACAGCAGAATAGACAAACAATAGATCAGCTTCATCGTAATATACTTTTTTTAAGCAATAGCAGCTGTTCCCATAAGTAACTTTGTAAACAGCTCTTTGTTTTTCTGTATTTTTAAATTTAATTTGACAAATATCAGCAGTTTGTAAATTATATTTAGGCAGAACGTATTTTTTTACGTTTTCTTCAGATAATAAGTTTATATCAAATGACTTAGCCACATAAGCCATAGAAACACTCCTTAAAAAATATTTTCTTCTATAATGATATTAATCTAAATCATTTATTATAACGGTTTAATAAAAAAAAGGAGTTCTTAACTTAATATAGAATTAATAACACAAAAACATTTTATTGTTAGGATGATATATTATGAATATAAGACAAGGTATTGAAAAAAAAGAACAATTAATATTAAATGCAAAGGCATGTCTTTCTATAAATTCTAAAGGAAGGGAAAGAGCGGAACCTGAGGATGATATAAGGACAGTTTTTATGATAGATAGAGATAGAATTATTCATAGCAAATCCTTTAGAAGATTAAAGCATAAAACTCAAGTATATATAAGAACTTCTGGAGATCATTATAGAACTAGGCTTACTCATACTTTAGAGGTTGCACAGATTGCAAAAACAATAGGGAAAGGTATAGGCCTTAATGAAGACTTAATAGAAGCAATAGCCCTAGGACACGATATAGGGCATGTAGCTTTTGCTCATAATGGAGAAGAAGTATTAAATGAATTACTATCTGATGGCTTTAAACATAATGAAAATAGCATAAGAGTTCTTAAAAAAATTGAAAAGGAAGGTAGTGGATTAAATTTAACTAAGGAAGTATTAGATGGCATACTATATCATAGTGGATTTTCTAAAAACGCTCCTAAGGCTTACACATTAGAAGGTCAGGTAGTTAAGTATAGTGATAAGATTGCATATGTAAACCATGATATAGATGATTCTATAAGAGCAGGACTTTTACTTCAGAAGGATATACCAAAGGATTTATTATACTGTCTTGGAAATACTCATGGGAAAAGAATAGATACTTTAGTTATAGATTGTATAAAAAATACATTAAATAATATAGAAGAGGGATTAATAGAGGTATCCTTAAGTGATGAAAAAGAAAGTGCTTTACATGAGCTTAGAAAATATTTATTTGAAAAAATATATAATGGAAAAATATTAAAGGTAGAGAGAGAAAAGGCTAAATTTGTATTAAAACAAGTTTTTGATTATTTTGTTAAAAATCCTAAAAAAATGCCAAAGCTTTATAAAAATATAGCAGAAGAAGAAGGCATATATATAGGAGTGGCAGACTATATAGCTGGAATGAGTGATGACTACTGTTTATATCTTTTCAATAATATATACGTACCCAAGGTAGTAATATATTAAAAAATTATGAATTGGGCATAATATTTAATAGGAAAAAAAGTAAAATATATAAATTGATGTAATAAAAAATGATGATATATAAGTAAAAAATAAAAATTATTGAAAATTGAAGGAAATTTAGCATTTATAAAGAATATATTATAGTGAGTTTATAACGAAAGTTTAAAAATATTCGAAAACCTAGAAGGAAATATAAAGTTTTTGTCGAATATATTATTTTTGCCTGTGCATTTTTAAAATAATATATTCATAAAATATTAAAGAGTAAGGTGGTAGTAATCATTGATATCGGAAGATGTCGTCCAAAAGGTAATAGAGCTAAATGATATTGTAGATGTTATATCAGGGGACATAAAGCTTAAAAACAGTGGAAGGAACTATTTTGGGTTATGTCCTTTTCATCATGAAAAAACACCTTCCTTTAGTGTGTCACAAGATAAGCAGATATATAAATGTTTTGGATGTGGAGAAGCAGGAAATGTTGTAACTTATGTAATGAAGACTAAAAACGTTGCTTTCCCAGAGGCCATAAAAATTTTAGCAGAAAGAGTAAATATAGATATAGAGGAAGATAAAAAAGAAAATAGAAATAATCCTAAAGATAAAATTTATAGAATAAATGTAGACGCAGCTAGATATTTTTTTAATAATCTTATAATAAATAAAAATGCTATAAATTACTTTTTAAATAGGGGTGTTACAAAAGTAATAATTAAAAGGTTTGGATTAGGGTACTCAAAGGATAGTTGGGATGGGCTTTTAAGACATTTAAAAACAAAAGGCTATACAGAACTAGATATGCTATCTGCTGGTCTTATTATAAAAGGTAAAAATGGATCTTATTATGATAGATTTAGAAACAGAGTCATGTTTCCAGTCTTTGATTATAGAGGAAAGGTAATAGGCTTTGGAGGAAGAGTACTAAATAATGCTAAACCTAAATACTTAAATTCACCAGAAACTATGGTATTTAAAAAAGGTATAAATTTATATGGATTAAATTATGCAGTAAAAGAAAATAAAGATAGAGTATTAATAATAGTAGAAGGATATATGGATTGTATCACATTACATCAATATGGCATAAAAAATTCTGTAGCATCTCTAGGAACAGCTCTAACTACAAATCAAGCTAGACTTTTAAAACGATATGCAGATAAAGTCATAATATCTTATGACGCAGATACAGCAGGACAATTAGCGACTCAGAGGGGCTTAGAAATATTAAAGGATGTAGGATTAGGTGTAGAAATATTAACTGTACCAGATGGGAAAGATCCAGATCAATTTGTAAAAGCCCATGGAAAAGAATCTTACTTAAAATTAGTAAAAGAAGCTTTACCTCTTATAGAGTATAAAATAAAAATTAGTAGGCAGGATTTAAATATTAGGGATAAAAGGCAAGCTATACAATATATAGATAGATATATAAAAATTATAGAAGGTTTAGATCCTGTAGAAAAAGACATGTACATAAGAAGATTGTCAGAGGAAACTAATATAGAAATTCAGACTTTATATGACCAATTAAACAAAAAAAACCAAAATTCTAGGAAAAATGAAAAAGAAGTGAATATGTTGGAAGCTTTTGGACAAAAATTGTATCTAGAACCAGCTTATATAAGAGCTGAAAGATTTATCCTCCAATTAATGTTTAATTATAATAATATTTACGAATATATAAAAAATAATATAAATGAGCAGGATATAATAGAGGAAACTCATAAGACGATATATAAATATATAAAAGATACTTTAGAAGACTCAAATATACAAAATAAAAAATTGCACATAGAAACCCTATGCAATAAAAATGTAGAAACATCTAAAGAATGGGTAAATATATTAAATACCAATTTTATTTACAAAGAAGATGAAAGTAAAAAATTTATAGATGATGCTATTTTAAATATTAAAAAATATAAATTGGAAAAATATAAGGAAGATTTACTTAAAAAGATTAAAGAGTATGAAGCAAAAGGAAATTTAGATGAAACTATAAAAATGAGCCAAGAACTCATAAAAGTAAAGAAAACCTTAGGGGCCATGAAATAATGGCGAAAGGAGGCTACACTTATAATGAAAGAAAAGAAGAATAATGCTAAAGACAAAAATGAAAAAATGAAGTTAGTTAGACGCTTAATAGATAAAGGTAAAAAAAGTGGATCATTAAGTTATAAAGAAATTATGGATGAATTAGAAGAAATAGATTTGAGTCCAGAACAAATCGAAAAGATATATGATGTATTAGAATCTATGGGTGTGGAAGTTACAGGTGATATGAACGATATAGACGTAAAGGAAGAGGATATTGATTTATCAGTTCCAGAAGGTATTGCTATAGATGATCCTGTTAGAATGTACTTAAAAGAGATAGGTAAAGTAGCATTATTAACTTCAGAAGAAGAAATAGAATTAGCACAAAGAATAGAAGCAGGAGATATGGTTGCTAAGAAAAAATTAGCAGAAGCTAATCTAAGACTTGTTGTAAGTATTGCAAAGAGATATGTAGGAAGAGGAATGCTATTTTTAGATCTTATACAAGAAGGTAACCTAGGATTAATAAAAGCTGTAGAAAAATTTGACTATAGAAAAGGTTATAAATTTAGTACTTATGCTACTTGGTGGATAAGGCAGGCCATTACAAGAGCTATAGCAGATCAAGCAAGAACTATAAGAATACCAGTTCACATGGTAGAAACTATAAATAAGCTTATAAGAGTATCAAGACAACTATTACAAGAGCTAGGTAGGGAGCCACAGCCAGAAGAAGTGGCTAAGATTATGGAAATGCCTGTAGATAAAGTAAGAGAAATAATGAAAATAGCTCAGGAGCCGGTTTCTCTAGAAACTCCAATTGGAGAAGAAGAAGATAGTCATTTAGGAGATTTTATTCCAGATGATGAAGCACCAGCACCGGCAGAAGCAGCAGCTTTTACAATGTTAAAAGAACAACTTATTAATGTTTTAGATACATTAACACCAAGAGAAGAAAAGGTATTGAGATTAAGATTTGGTTTAGATGATGGAAGAGCTAGAACCTTAGAGGAAGTTGGAAAAGAATTTAATGTAACAAGAGAAAGAATAAGACAAATAGAAGCAGAAGCTCTAAGAAAACTAAGACATCCAAGTAGAAGTAAAAAATTAAAAGATTATTTAGATTAATGCACCAATATAAGGTGCTTTTTTTTTTTTACTTATAATGATATAATGTTCATGTAATAAGGTAGGTGATAAACATGAAGAAATTTAAGCCTATAAGTGGATCAGGACTAATTTCTATAGTAACTAATACTATAATTTATAATGCAGCAGTAATTTTAATAATGCTTTTAGTTGATTCTTATGAAATAATGGAATTATTAAAAATTTGTTTAATAGGATTGGATATATATTTTATTTACTATATATTGATGTATTCTACAGTTTATTATTGTCTAGACGAAGAAAATATTTATATAAATAGTATATTTGGATTGAAACAGGTTGTAATTCCTATTAAAGAAATACAATGTTACAAAAAACAATCTGGATATATAAAGAATATGAGAATATCTGGATTTAGTAAATATTATTATGCTATAGGAAGAAATATAATAGATAAGTTAGGTAATACCTATATGTATGTGACCTCAAATAAAACTATATTATATTTAAAAACAGATAAAATAAATTATGGTATATCTCCTGAAAATTTAGAAGAGTTTGAACTAATATTAAAACAAGCGGATGTGAAAGAGGAAGATTGGCAATTTAAATTAAATAAAAACACAAATATATTTAAAGATAAAAGGTATTTCACTCCTTTTATAATTGTAACTATTATGATATTAATAATAACTTTAACACCTATGATATTTTATTTATATAATCTTTTACCAGATAAGATGCCCCTTGTGTTTGATGCAAAATTTACTCCAGTAGGTTTTGGAGAAGGGAAACAATTTGCTTTTAAACAAATGATGTATGGAGCTCTAAATATGGTTATATTATTTTGTATGTATTATGTATCATATTTCTATTCAAAATATGATAAAAACTATGCTTACAAATTTTTATATATATCATTGTTTTTTTCAACAGTATTTTTAATATTTCAAATAAGGATATTACATGTTTTTTTATAATATTATAATGTTATAAAATATATAAAATTTTTATTATTTTAAAAGATAAATATAACATATATGCAGGAGTTAGATATGGAAATAAGTTTAAGACTAAAAGAAATAGCTAATATGGTAGACAAATGTGAGTCTGTAGTGGATGTAGGTACAGACCATGCATACATCCCCATATATTTAATTAAAAATAATATATGCAAAAGTGCTATAGCGGGAGATATAAATAAAGGCCCTTTAGATAGAGCAAAAAATAATATTAATTCTCATAGATTACAAAGTAAAATTCAATGTAGACTAGGGCCAGGACTTACTAAAATACATCCTAAAGAGGTTAATGGTGCTATAATTGCAGGTATGGGTGGACATCTTATAAAGGATATATTGAAAGAATCAAAGGAAGTTTTTAAAGATTTAGATTTTTTAGTATTACAACCGGTGCAAAATCCAGAGGCTTTAAGAGAATATATATATAGTATGGGATATAAAATATTAAAAGAATCTTTAGTATTTGAAGACAATAGATTCTATGAAATTATAAAAATAAAATATGATGAAAATCCTAAATCTGTAGATCATATATATTATGAAATAGGAGAATATCTTATAAATACTAAACACCCATTAATAAAGAAATTTTTATATAACAATATTGACAAATATAAAAAAATACTACAATATATAAGAGAAGACACAGAAAGTGCCGCATTAAGAAAAGTAGAAATAAAAGAAAAAATAATTAAATTGGAGGAGCTGGTACAATGTATTTAAATGTTAAAAACATAGAAAATATAATAGAAGAATATGCTCCTTTATATTTAAAGGAAAGTTATGATAATGTAGGGCTTATGATAGGAGATTCAAAAGCTACTGTAAATAAAATATTAGTTGCTTTAGATTGTACCTTAGATGTAATAGAAGAGGCAAAGGAAAAGGAGTGTAACTTGATAGTTACTCATCATCCTTTATTATTTAAAAAACCTTCGTCTATAACTACAGATACTTTATTAGGTAAAAAAATAATAGAATTAATAAAAAATGATATGAATTTATATTCTAGTCATACAAATTTGGACTCTACAGAAAATGGGTTTAATCAAATAGTAGCAGAGTTTTTAAAGTTACAAGATTTAAAAATATTGGATCCTAGCACTTATAATGATAAGGCAGGTATAGGAAGAATAGGATATTTAAAAGAAGAAGTTACTTTAGATAAATTATGTGAAATTGTAAAAGAAGTTTTTAATATTTCTGTGTTAAGATATTCAGGAGAAGACTCTTTAAAAATAAAAAAAGTAGCTATAATAAACGGTAGTGGTCAAGATTATTTTAATAAAGCAAAAGCTTTAGGAGCAGACTGTGTAATAACAGGAGATACCACATATCATTATGTAAGTGACTTAATGGAAGAAAAAATAGCAGTTATTGATGCAGGGCACTTTCATACAGAATGGCCAGCTTTACAATGCTTTTATAAATGGTTAAGAAATAGAATAGAAAAAATGGGTTTTAAAAATGATGTTCTTTTAGCTGAGAATAATTTTTCACCCTACAAGTATAAATAGAAATGAGTTTAGTGTACTCGTTTCTATTTTTTTATATATTCATAACACATCTATAACATACATTTAAAAATTATTAGGTATAATGTAAGGAGGTATCTCTTTAAAATTAAAAATCATATTTTAAAGGAGAATGAGATTATGAAAAATTTAGATTTATTAATTAAACTTCAAAATTGTTATATTGCATTAGAAAATAGTAATAAGGTGCTAAAAGATGGTTCCGATATATATTTTTTAAAAAAATTAAAAGATAAATTTGAAGAAAATAAAATAAAGTATAAATCTAAGGAAGAACAATTAGAGAATATAAAAAAAGAATATAAAGAAATAAGCTTAAAAATAAAAAGAGAAAATAAAAATATAGAAGAAAATGAATACTCTCTTTATAATGAGGCAAAAAGTGATATAAAGCTAATAGAAAGACTTGAAAATGATATAGAAAAAAGTAAGAATACAATAAAAGACCTAGAAAATTTAGCTATAGAATTAATAGAAAAGGATGAAAAAATAAGTACAGAAAAAGAAAATTTAAGAGAGGAACTAAAAATAATAAAAGTAAATTTTGATGACTATAAAAAAACTAGTAGTAAAAAAATAAATGAAGCCAAAATAGAAATAGATTTGTGTGAAAAATCTATAAAAAATATAAGAACTATTATTGAAAAAGATTTTGTAGAAAAATTCGACAAAATAAAAGAATCTAAAAAAATAGCATTAGTTCCTTTAGAAAAAGGAGTATGTACGGGGTGTAGGGTTAGGGTTTCAAGTATGATTTTAGATAAAATAAGAAAAGAAGAAAAGATAGTTTACTGTGATAATTGTGGGAGAATACTTTATAAAGTACAAGAAAAAAAGTTAAAAAAAGTTAAATAGATAAAATGAAACCATATTTTCTAAAAAATAAATTTGATTTTTATTTATAGCTATGATATCATAATACTTGCGAGTAAGCCAGACAATCGCTGCCGTACATTGTACGGGAGAGGAAAGTCCGAGCTCCATAGGGCAGGGTGCTGGGTAATACCCAGTGGAGGCGACTCTAAGGAAAGTGCAACAGAGATATACCGCCAGATTTATCTGGTAAGGGTGGAAAGGCGAGGTAAGAGCTCACCAGCGTATAGGTGACTATACGGCTATGTAAACCCCATCTGGAGCAAGATCGAATAGGAGAGCAGGAAACTTAGGTTTCCAGGGGTGGCCCGTCCCGCTCTCGGGTAGTATCGCTGGAGCCTATTGGTAACAATAGGCCTAGATAGATGATTGTCTAACACAGAACTCGGCTTATAGGCTTGGTCGTGCCATTGAAAACATTAGGTTTTATACCTAGTGTTTTTTTATTTACAGTAAACTTCCAGCACTTTTTATTATTAACTAAGTATAACTATATTGAACAGAGATTATTTATAATAATATTGTATATGAATTAATAATCATACTTTTATAATAGGTAGTATGGTCTCCCTTGATGACCTTAATGATTATTTTAATATAAATATTGAAAACCAAGATTGTGATACAATAAATGGATTTCTAATTGACCTTCTTGGACGTATTTCGATGAGTGCTGAAGAAAAAAATATAGGATATAAAAATTTTACATTTAAGATAGAAGAAATAAAAGAAAAAAGAATTGAGAAAATAAAGTTTTATGATCAAAAAGAAGTTTAATTTTAGGGTGTGTAGGTGGATATGCATAAAAACAAATCTACCTATGTACCCTTTTATTATTCTATAAGATGCAACCAACTTATTTAGTATTTACATTGCTTTTAAGTGTTCTTTATTGAATTTTCTTAAATCGTATACTAAGGAATTTAATATATCTAATTCAACATGTTCCATAACGACTATCTTATACCAGTTATTTGTAGGGTTATGAACTTCTGGTACCAGGAAGTATTTTTCTGCTATTTCTTTATTAACATATTGTTCTTCTATAGTTACTATGTTCATACTGTCCTCTTTGTAATATTTAATTCTCATATCATTCAATTGCTTACATAACCATTTAGTTCTATTTCTTAATTTATTTATCTTTTCCATCCATCCATATGGTCCGTAGCTAGCAAGTACCATCCATATAGCTACAGCATTAGAACCTGAGCGGCTACCACTTAGCGTAACATCTAAATTCTCTATATAAGTTGCTTCCTTTGTAAGAGTATTGTGTATTAAATTTTTTCTGGAAACGAAAATTCCTGTACCATAGGGTGCTTGCAACATTTTATGACCATCTAATGTTATAGAACTTACATTTTTATTAGAAAAATCCGTTTTACACTCTTTATTATCTATAGGATATATGAATCCACCGAAAGCTCCGTCAACATGAATTTTATATTCTAAATTATATTTATCAAAAATATTAGCATATAAATCTGGATCATCTACGGAACCAAACATTGTAGTTCCCATATTAGATATTACTATAAAATATTTTTTCCCAATTTCTTTAGCTTCTTTGACAATGCTATCTAAAGTGTTCTCTTGAATTTTACGACTGTAAAAATCTACTGGAACTTTTATTATATCTATATTTAATAAATCAGATCCTTTATATGCTGAATAATGAGTATCAGCAGATGTGATTATAGCTATTTCCTCATGTTTTGCTTTTCTTTCTTTTTTAAAATAATTTCTATAAACCCACATAGCTTGTATATTAGCTTCGGTTCCTCCCTGAGTTACATATCCATCAAATTCTTCATCATTTCCATTAAGAACATCAATTGCTAATAATTGAATGAGCTCTCTTTCTATATCAAAGGTTCCTCCGAATAATATATCTGCTTTATCATATGTGTGGCACCCTATATGATTTGGATTTTGTATAAATGTTCTTAGATATGGTGAGTGCTTTACAAAGCTATGATCGTCATAAAAAACAGTATCATCCAATTTAGTTCCTGGTATTCCTATAGTTTTAGTGTTGTCATAGTTTAAAGTTTTCTCTAAAGATTCAGTTATTTTTTCATCCATTTCTTGTTGAGTATATTTTCTCCAAAACTTCATTTATTAATCCCCCTTATTGGTTATGTCTAACACGACATTAATATTTTTAAGTACATTCTTAATTCAAAAACTTTCCAAAATAATAATAACATATAATTTAGAAAATATAAAATACACGAGCAATGCTAAGTTAATATTTGGTAATTATTTACTTCAGTTAATATAAGAAATTACAATAGAGTGGCCTATATATAATTAATATACAATTCAAATTAAATTTTAATGGATAATTCAGAACATAGTCTAAAATCATATAATTTCTATAAATAAAAAATAAATTTTATTATAAAGATTAAATGTAATATATGTGAAAAAGATAATAGATAAATCTATGGATGAATTTGTAAACTATAAATTTTAAAAGAATATATTAAAAGTGTAAGTAATATTTATATTAATATAATATGCTAAAACAAAATACATGTAAGAGGAGAGAATTCAAGTGAATAAATTAAAGAACAAAAAGGCTATTATTTTAATCACGATTGTAATTGCATTATTAATAAGTTTAGGGTTGTACAGATATAATAAAGTTGAAGCTTATAATAGAGTTCTAGCAACAGCTAATAATTATATGGAAAAAGGAGAATATGAAAAAGCTATAGATAGCTTTAAGGAATCATTAAACTATAAAGAAGATAAAGAAATAGATAAAAAAATAAAAGAAGCAGAGGATCTTAAACATAGTCAAAAAGTGTATAATGAGGCTGTAAATCTATTAGAAAATAAAAAATATGAAGAAGCTTTAGAAAAATTAAGTTCTATAGATGAAAATAGGGGTAAAGTATACATTTTAGCAAAAGATAAAATAGATGGTTGTGTAAATGAACTAATAGACTTAGCTAATGAAGAATTTAGGAAAGAAAATTATGATAGTTCTAATAAATATTTAGATATAGTTTTAAAATATGATAAGGATAATGAAAAAGCATTGGATATAAGAAATAATATAAAAACTAAAATAGAGGAAAAGAAGAACAATGAAGAAAAACTAAAAAAACAACAAGAAATAAAGACTTTAAAAGAAAAGAAGGATAATGAATATAATCAATCTAAAGTAAATAATAAACATAAGGTAAATAATAAACATAAGGAAAGAACAAGTAAGTCTAAAGAAGAATCTAGTTCCAAGAATAATTATATAAGTGAAAGTAAAGCTAGAGCTTTAGTGGAATCTGTTAAGCCTTCTGATGTTACTCTAAATTATTTAGGGATTCAGACAGTCCCATACTCTCACATAACTACACCTTATAAGGCATTCCCACAGGAACTTAAGAATAAAAAAGTCTATGTGTTTGAAGGCGTATATGGTAAAGGTGATGGAAGCTATGCAGTGAGTCAATATTATGTAGACCTTAGT